>FWPV01002165.1_pt1 | contig 49493 bp, 39 predicted proteins | sample 2228371 | NCBI WGS metagenome assembly FWPV01 (sample SAMEA103939776, study PRJEB20133) | metagenome | reverse complement strand
TCGCAAGCGGCCCTCAGGAGGGGGCATACTGCCCCTCGCCCTCCTGGAAATATTCCGATGGACGGAAGCGGAGGAGGCGCGCGAGGATCAGTTGTGGAAAACTCTGGATAAAATTGTTGTAGTCGCGCACGCAGCCGTTGTAGTACTTGCGCGCCGCGGCGAGATGGTTCTCCACCATTACCGACTCCCGGAAGAGGCGCTGGAAGGCCTCGTCGGCCTTGAGGTCGGGGTAGCTCTCCCCCAGGGCGAACAGCTCCGCCAGGGATGACGCGAGGTCCAACTCGCGCGCTCCCCGTTCCCTCACCCCGGCTGCCGCCCGGGCCTCAGCCCGCAGGCGCGCGGCCCTCTCCAGCACTCCGCTCTCGTGCGCGGCGTATCCTTCCGCCACGGACACCAGGACGGGGACCAGGTTGTGGCGCAGCCTCAACTGCACGTCGATGTCCTTCCAGGCACGCCGCACCCGGTTGCGCAGGCGGATCATACGGTTGAAGACGAAGGCCACCGCGAACAGGAGGGCCGCCAGGACGGCCGCGACGTACAGATAAGGTTCCATATTGGACATTATATCCGCCCGTCCTCCAGGTGGTAGGACGCGTGGCGCAGGCGGCCGGTAAGGATCTCCGGTCAACCCAATCTACTCGGCATCCGTTCAGCTCTGTGGAGTCAGCCTGGCGCCACGAGTCCGACCGCGTATATGGGATTTTTCCTCGGCTTGGAAAAAAGGAAAAGCCCCGACCTTCTCCCGGCGGAGTCCCTTTCTCTGTCACATTCCGGCGGGTGTGGCCGGAGAGACGATCGCGTGGCTCTCGATCCTTCCCGGTGTTGTCGCGGTACCGACCTTTGATATCGCCGATGCCGGTGCGGCAGCGGGTCATAAGGCAGGCGCGTCCGCGGCCTCTATCTTCAAGGGGTCCGCTACCCCATGGGCGCCAACTCCAAGCGCTGTTCAGGCGTCCGGCTTCCGGTATACGGCTTTCCCGTCCACGAAGGTCATGTCCACGAAGTCGTCAAGCTCTCCCAACGCCAGCTTGTGGGTGATCAGAAACCACCAGGAATCCACCTTCAGCGGGTCGGAGCCGAAGACCACGAAATCGGCGCACTTCCCCACCTCGATGCTTCCGATATCCTTCTCCCACAGCATGTCCTTGGCGGAGTCGGAGGTCCAGTGCTTTATCCCCTCCTCGACGCTTATCTTCTCGTGCGGGCCCCACTCCGCTTTCATGCGGAAGTTAAGCCTGGTCGACGCAAGGAGCAGTCCGTAGATGGGGTTGATGGGGCCCGCGCACCAGTCACTGCCGAAGGAGATGCGCACTCCCCGCTCCGCCATGCTGCGGTGCGGCATGAGGCGGTTCATCCTCTCCTTCCCCACCTTGGCTTCCACCGCGGGGTCGTACCAGAAGTGCGCGGGCTGCATGGCCGCCGAGACTCCCAGTCTCCCCATCCTCACCTGGTCCTCCTCGGTGGGCAGCACGCAGTGGTCGACGCGGTGGGGGATGGTGAGCCTCCCGCCCGGAGGAGCCACCCTCTCGTAGGCGTCCACCGCCATCCTGATGGCCGCGTCCCCGCAGGCATGGGTGGCGATCTGCAAGCCCAGCTCGTGTGCCATCGACACCACCGCGTAGAAATCCTCGGGCTTCCAGCTTGGCTCTCCTATCTCGTCCTCGGTGCCGCAGTAGGGTTCCAGCATGTAGGCGGTATAGTTTGCCGGCACGCCGTCGGTGCCCATCTTCACCGACCTTCCGATGACGAAGTGGTCGTCGGATTCCCTGGCGTCCATCTCCCTCCACTCGCTCAGGAAGGCTCGCAGGGCTTCCATGTCCCCCGACATGTGGTGGTTGATGTAGTAGGTGCACCTGACCCTGGAGTTGCGGAAGCCGTACCGGCGCTTGTATTCCATCACGAGGGGGATGAAAGAGCGGTGTATCATCACGTCATCGTAGGTGGTCACCCCCACCTTCAGGGCCTCATCGATGGCGTGGCCGATGCCCTGGAGCATGCGTTCCCGGAGCTCTCCGCCCAGCTCCTCCTCGGAGAAGAAGAAATGGGGCTCGAAAAACCAGAAGGTCACGAACTCGCCCGTCGGCTCACCGCTCTCGTCCCGTATGGGCAGCAGCTGTTCGAAGGCCTCGGGATTCCTCTCCCGCATCCTCTCCAGCATCACCGTGTTCACCCAACCGGAGTGCGCGGAGTCCGACCACAGCACGACGGGCCTGTCCGCGATCACCTCGTCGAGCTGCTTCGCGCTCGGCACTCCGCCGGGCACCATGCTGTAGTTCCAGCCCATGCACCAGATGAAGGGGAGGTCCGGGTTCTTCTCCGCGTGTTCCCTCATCACCCTGGCGATGTCCTCGAAATCCGAGCAGGTGTAGAGCGAGGCGTTCAGGAGCGGCTCCAGCGCGCCCACCCACAGGATATGGCAGTGGCTGTCGATGAAGCCCGGGGTGACCACGCGGTTGCGGGCGTCGATGATCTCCGTGTCCCGCCCCACGAAATCGGCCATGCCCCCGGCATCTCCCACGTAGACGAAGCGCCCGTCTTTCACGGCGAACGCCTCCACCCTGCGGTCCTCGCCGTCACATGTTATCACGCGCCCGTTGACCAGCACCAGGTCGGCCGGGTTGGCCCCCGACCTCTCCAGCTCGGGCTTCGCCTGAAACCAGCTCAGGATACCCATCACCATCCCCTCCTGACATCTCGCCTGCCGCTCCACACCTTGATAAGAGAATGCGCGAGCCTGTCCCGGGATCCGCACGAGAGGCGGGTTCGCGCCGGGCCGCCCACCCCCGGCAGCGCGCCTAGGACGCGCGGGTCAAGGAAAACGGAACCTGCGGCCCATACTCAGCATCTCCGTGGGGTAGAAATCACCCTGCCATATTATTCCCCCGCGCGACGCGCATACCACGCCCGCGCGCAGGACCATGTACACTACCACCAGCAGGTCGATGGGGAAGAAGGAGGCGGCGGCCAGCGGTATTCTCAGCCACCGGCAGACGATCATGGAGACGATCATGCTCAACGTGACCACGGCGGTCCCCACCAGCTCGCCGTAGGGTATGCCCATGGGGATGAAGAAGAGGTAGGGTCCGAACTCCAGGGCGAAGAAGAGCAGGGCGAGCGAGAAGACGCGTGCGAGGCTGAAGGCTCCGAGCGAGGCCCATACCCCGCGTTCCATTTCCACCGCCGCCTCGCGCAGGGAGCGGTAGAAGATGCCGCTCACGTACCCGCGCCCGTTGACCGCGCCGCACCTCCCCCCGGACCCCTTTATCAGTTGCGCCACCGCGACGTCCTCCGACGGCTCCATGCGTACCTCCGCCAGCCCTCCCGCCCTCTCGAGGGCGGAGCGGCGCACCAGAGCGAAGGAGGAGGAACCGATGGCGGCCCCCTCGCCTTTATCCGCGGCTCGCCAGGCCTTCTCGGAGATGAGCATGACGCGCAGCAGCACCTGGGATATGGAGTCCAGGAAAGCCCGGCGGCGGTAGAGTTCCGGAATGACCGCGAGGTAGTCCAGCCCGCCGGCCTCGCAATGGTCGACGGCTTTCGCGATGGCGCCGGGCTTGACCTTGACGCGGGGGCTGATGAAGGCGATCCATTCCCCCGCGGACTCCTCGCACCCCCGCTCCATGGCATAGATCCTGGCCAGCCATCCCCCGGGGATGTCGTCCACGCGCACGGCCTTGACCCTGCCGTCGGATGCCGAGAGGGAATCCATGAGCTCCAGGGTGGCATCGCTGGAGAGGTTGTCCACCAGGACCAGCTCGAGGCGCGGATAGCCGTCCTCCAGGATCTGGCGCACCGGCCCATCCAGGCTCTCCGCTTCGTCGCGCAGCACCAGTATCGCTGATACTGCAGGCCAGTCCTCGCGCTCGGGATCCGGCATCCTTTCCAGCAACGGGATCGCCCTTACCGCGCGCACGGTCAGGTAGAGGACCGCGATCCAGTAGATGCAGCCGGCGGCCATCCATGTGGCGATAAGAATATCCAGCACCACCATCTTGAGGTAATTCTCGACAATCCCCCCGAGCCCCTTAAGCTCCAACGTGGCGGTGGGGTCAGCCCCGGACATGGGACACTTTCGTAAAAACCAGCGGGGTCAGCCCCGGACATGGGACACTTTCGTGTCGAAGAAGGCGATACGAAAACAAAGCCTTTGGTCTTCGAAGGGGTTAACGAGTATGGTCGGCTCCGGAAACGGGGCATCTACCTGTCGAAAAAAGACAATAATATGGCGGGTCTCTTGATCTTTGAAGGAGACGCTCGGCCGACCCGATCCCGAGGGGGTCTTGGATGAGGATCGACCAGAGTCTCGACTCGATCTTTGATGCGGGCTGCCTGCAGGATGGAGTGGGAAGGCGGGGCGAGCTCGGAGGGGCGGCGATCTGACGGGGTCGATGGATGAAGATACGAACATCCCGATGACGGACCCATAGGGTCCCGGGCAGAGATCCGCATTTGCTGAACGCAGAGAGGATGATGCAGCGTACCGTGGCTTCTTCCCCGCCAGGTCATCTCACTGATCTATAATGTTCTCGTCCGTCGCGACGAGGGAGGAAACGTGGCCGGTTTGAGGATCCTGCACACCGCGGATGTGCACCTGGGGGCGGCCTTCCGCTTCCTGGGGCCGCGCGGCAGGGAGCAGCGCGAGCAGCTCAAGGCGACCTTCTCGCGCGTGGTGGACCTCGCCCTCACCACCCAGGTGGATATGGTGGTCATCGCGGGCGACCTCTTCGACTCCCCCTTTCCTCCCTCGGCGCTCGCGGGCGAGGTGCAATACCAGCTGGAGCGCCTGGATCGCGAGGGCATCTGGACGGTCATCGTGCCCGGCACCCACGACCGACCCCAGCCGGGAGGCGTCTTCGGCCGGGAAGCCTTCCGTTCCCTGCCCCACGTGCTCGTTTTCGCGGAACGGGAGCTCGCCTCGGCCCGGCTGGAGGGGCTCGACGTGCGGGTGTACGGTTCCGCGGTGAGCCGCGAGGGGAGCGATGCCCTGGCCGGTTTTCGCGCCGAGGGGAGCGAGCGATGGAAGGTGGGCGTGCTGCATGCCTCCTACCTGGTGCCGGGGAGGGTGGAGAGGGACGAGATGCTGGTCTCGGCGCAGAGCATCGCCTCCTCCGGCCTGCATTACCTGGCCCTGGGGCACTGGCACGCGCGGGGAGAATACTCGCAGGGGGAGACCGTCGCCTTCTACAGCGGCCCGCCGGAGCCCCTGGAGATGGGCGGGGGAGAGGAGGGCTGCGTCCTGCTGGTGGAGCTGGGGGATGACGAGCCGCCGCGGGTGAAACCCATCGCGGTGGGAAAACGCCGCCTCGCGCGCCTGGAGCTCGAGGGCGCGGAGGTGGGGGACCCCGCCGGGCTCTATGCTCACCTGCGCCGCCTCGCCGACCGCGACCTGGGCCTGGAGGTGCGGGTCAGGGGCTTGCGGGGAGAGGGGTGGCCGGGATGCGATTGGGACGCCCTGGAGGAGGAGCTGGCCCCACTCTTCTTCCACCTCGCCCTGGTGCCGGTACATGAGGAAACGCCGCCACCGGACCCCGAGGCCTACCCCGAGTCCACGGTGCTGGGAAGGTTCGTGCGCATCGCCGCCCGGGAGATGGCCTCGCGGAAGGGCGAGGACCTGGAAGTCGCGGAAGAAGCCCTGCGCCTGGGGCTGGAAGCACTTGGGAGGAGGTCGCGCGGGGCATGAAGATCACCTCCCTGAACCTGCGCAATTTCCGCCGCTTCCGCCAGGGCCGGTTGGAACTGGGCGAGGGGATAAACGTAGTGAAGGGGCCGAACGAAGCGGGAAAATCGACCCTCATGCAGGCGGTGCTGGCGGCGCTCTTCTGGAAGGCGGACTCCGGGCGCAGGGAGGTGCGCGAGAGCGTCACCTGGGGGGAGAGCGACGGCTTCTTACTGGAGCTCGAGGGCGAGGCCGGGGGCAGGGATTTCAGGCTGGTCAAGGATTTCGCGGCGAGGAGCGCTCACCTGGTCTGGGGTGACCTCGAGACCCGCGACCACGCGCGCATCGAGGAGGCGGTGCGGGAATGGTTGGGCCTGGGGTCGGAGGCGGCTTACCGTTCCACCGCCGCCATCAGGCAGGACGAAGTGGCGGCCATCGCGGCGGGCAGGGACGAGCTGGGACGCGCGCTGCATGCCGCCATGACCGGGTCGGACGGCGGCGCGGCGGCCCCAGATGCGCTGGGAGAACTGCAGCGGGAGCTTGCGGAGCTGTTGCGGGGGATTAGGGGTACGGCCAGGAATCCCGGGCCGCTGGCAAGGGTGGAGGCGGAGATCGGAGAGAAAGAGGCCAGGAGCGCGGAGCTATCGAGGGCGGCGCGGGAGAGGCTCGACGCGCGGCGCCGCCTGGAGGAGATCGACGGGGAGAGCGCGGGCATAGAGACCAGGCTGGAGACGCTGGCGGCCCTGATCTCGGACTCCGAGGAGCGGGCGGATATCGAGGAGGACATCGAGGACTTCCACCGGCGTTACCGGCAGCTGGAGTCCGCCGCCGCCCTGGTGGCCGAGGACGCGCGCCTGGAGGAGGAGGAGGAGAGGAAGTTCGGAGGGTTGCGCGCCGTGCTGGAGAGCAGGCGCGGCGAGCTGGAGGAGCTCGAGCTCAAGCGCGCGGGGATCGCCGAGGGCGCGGGAGTGCTGGAGAGGCGCCTGCGGGAAGCGCGCCGGGCGCGCTACCGCCCCTGGGCGCCCTACCTCCTCCTGGGCGGCATGACCCTCATCCTGGTGGGTCTCGCCGGGATCGCCCTTTCGCCCTACATGCTGCTGGCCTCGGCGGCGGGTGCGGGGCTGGCGGCGGCGGCGCTCCTGCCCGGCCGCTACCTCTCCTTCCTGAGGAGGGGGGGAGAGCTGGAGGCCGTCAGGGAGCAGATGGAGGAGCTGGAGAGGCGCGGCGCCGAGGTGGAGCGTGAGCTGGAGAGGATAGCCGCCGCGGCGGGCTGCGGCACCGTCCGGCGTTTCCTGGAGATGAAGGTCGCTTACCTGCAGCTGCTGGCCAGGCGCAAGGAGATAGCGGACAAGCTGGAGGTGTTGTTGCCCGACGGCGAGAGGGCCGCCGTGGAGGAAGAGGCGCGGCGCCTGGCCTCGGAGGTGAGCCTGCGGGAGAGGCGGCTCAGGGAGCTGCGCGGGCGCACCGTGGACAGCGCCGGCCTCCAGGCGTCCCTGCGGGAGAGGGATTCCCTGCGGGCGAGGCTGTCCGCCCTCCACGAGGAGCGCATACGCCTGGAGGTCCTGCTGGGGGAGGAGGACACGGAGGAGGAGCTGCTGCGCCTGGAGGAGGAGCTGGCCTACCTGCGCGAACGCAGGGCGCGCCTGGCGCGGCGCGCAGCGGCGCTGGAGCTGGCCGTGGCGTGGCTGGAAAGAGCTTCCAGGGAGACCCTGTCCGGCACGGCGCGCCGCCTGGAGGAGAAGGCCGGGGATTACATCAGCCGCATAACCGACGGCCGCTACCAGCGGGTGGAGATGGACGAAGGCAGCCTGGGCATCGCGGTGTGGTCGCGGGAGAAGGGAGGCCTGGTCCCTCCTGAGGCCTTGAGCCGCGGCACCGTCGACCAGCTCTATCTGGCGGCCAGGCTGTCCCTGGCGGAGATCATCTGCGGGGAACGGCGGCCGCCGCTGCTCCTGGACGACCCCTTCGTGACCTTCGATCCGCGCCGCCTGGAACGGGCCATGCGGGTGATGAGGGATATCGCGCGGGGCTGGCAGGCGGTCATCTTCACCTGCGGGGATCACTACGACGCGTATGCCGACCGTATCGTGGAGCTGGAGGCGGCGGCTACCTGATCGTCCGGCATCGGCACGGACCCGAAGGGGAGGCTCGGGGGATGAATCTGCGGGAGAGATTCGAGGACTACCGCGGGCGCATCAGGTTCGCCGACCTGGATCTGGCCTCGCGCACCATGGCCATGCTCTGGCTGGACATCTTTCGGGAGCGCGTCATACGCAACTGTTTCCCGCGCGTGGCCTCGCGCAGCCTGGTGGACGAGGTGTCCGCCGTCATCAACTCCACCTTCCTCGAGGGATACATCCTGGCGCGGGCGGCGCTGGGGGAAGGACCCGGGCGCGTGGCCTTCACGGACCCCGAAAGGCCGCAGACGGTGGAGCGGGGTGTGGAGAGGCTGCGGCTGATGTACGAGGAGGAGGTAGTGGGCGCGGACCCCTTCGCGGACGAGCCCATGGGGGTGGAGGCGCTGGCCGAGGCCCTGGTGCGCGAGGTGGCCTACGGGCCGGAGCTCATCCGCCTGGAGGAGAGGGAGCTGGTCAAGGTGCACCTCATCTATGCCCTGTGGGCGGGTTACAAGCTGGCCTGTTTCGAGAGGAGGCTCAGCGGCGGGCGGCACCTCGCCGGACAATGACGACTGCACTGGGAGTTGCCGGGGAGCGAGAGGGCGCTCCTCGCGAGCCGGCGCAGCCATTCAGGGACCTGGCGACTTTAATGATAATTCCCGGGAAGCGGGATAGGCGGTGTCGCGGCGGGCGGTGCCTCGCCGGATCCGGGCACGGAATGATGGGATAGGAGGTGGGCGGTTGAAGAGGAAGCGGAGTCCCTCGACCCTGTTTCTCCCCAAGCCGGTGGCGCTGATCAGCTCGGCGCACGCGGGAAGGGACAACGTGATGACGGCGGCCTGGGTGAACGTGGTGTGCATGGAGCCGCCGCAGGTGGCGGTGGCGGTGCGGGAGAGCAGGTTCACCCACGAGCTCGTGCGGGCGAGCGGGGAGTTCGTGGTCAACGTTCCCTCGAGCGACCTGTGGCGCGCCGTGGACATGTGCGGGATGGTCTCGGGAAGGGACCAGGACAAGTTCGCCCTGACAGGCCTTTCGCGCGGGCGTGCCGCCGAGGTGGGAGCACCGCTGGTGGAGGAGTGCCCCCTGAACATCGAGTGCCGGGTCTCCGCCTCCCTGCCCCTTGGCTCGCACACCCTCTTCGTGGGGCTGGTGCTCGCGGTGCACCTGGAGGAGGACTGCATGGGAGAGAAGGGGAACATCGATGTGGAGGGGTTCCGGCCCTATGTCCTCAACCACCGCGAGTACTGGTCCATGGGCAGGCGCCTGGGTGCCTTCGGCGAGACGGCGTCCGAGCTGGAGGTCATCCCCTGACGGGGTCAGCCCCGGACATGGGACAGAATTCGGTCAAGGAGCTAGAAGAACCCCCGTGAACGGCGAATACCCCCGTCCGCGGTTGGGCGGGAGGCGGGAAAAGGCCGGTGGATGAAGCGCGTGAGCGCGGGATAATAAGGTGTAAGGACTCGGACGAGGGGGAGAAAAAAGATGCTGGACCGCGTGCGCTTTGCCTTCCGTCACCCCGCCATCCTCTATTACCAGCGCTGCCTGCGCCGAAAAGGGGTGCGGTGCGGCCCCTACGTGTGGATCGCCGCGCGGCCGGACGTGGCCTTGGCGGGGGAATCCTCCTGCAGCATCGATGATGGCACCTTCATCCCCACCCCGGTGCAGATCAGGGGAAATGACCGCGGGCGCATCGTGATCGGCAGGAACTGCTCCCTGGACACCCTGGCCAGGCTCTTCGCGGCCAACGACGCCACCCTGCTGCTGGAGGAAGGCGTGGCCATCGGCCCCTACAACATCATCAACGCCTTCGATGACTGCACTATCGGCAGGAACTCCATGCTCGGGCCCTACGTGAACATCAACTGCGCCGACCACGGCATGGAGATGAACGGGGTGCCCATGCGTTTCCAGCCCGGGAGTTACGGCCCCGTGGTGATCGAGGAGGACTGCTGGATCGGGTCCCACGCCATCATCCTCAAGGGGGTGAGGGTGGGAGCGGGAGCGGTGGTGGCGGCGGGAGCGGTGGTGACGCACGACGTGCCCCCCCTCGCCATCGTCGCCGGCGTGCCCGCCCGGGTCATCGGCAGCCGCGGCTGACGCCGCCGTGGACGGATATGCGTACCGGGATGAATGCTACGCCGGCGCCCCGGCCAGGACCCCTCAGAGGTCCTTGGGCCGCATGTCCAGCACGCGGTATGCCTTGAGGGCCACGGTGGGATCGTAGATCTCCTCCATGGGCACGAACTCCACCCTGGCGCGCATCTCCACCGCGGTGATGAGCCTGGTGACCACCTCGTTCTCGAGCCGCGCGGTGTCCACGCCCTCCGCGGGGGCGATCTTCACCACCAGCTCGTCCGGGGAGTAGGGGTCGGCGAGGTCGCGCTTGGTGAAGATGATCTGGTACTCCTTGACCCCCGGGGTGTTGGCCACCTCGTCCCGGAGGATCTCCGGGTTGATGAGGGTGCCCTTGAGGTTCACCAGCTCCGAGGTGCGCGTGGCGTAGGTGCTGCCCACGGCGATGATGGAGCGCTCCACGTTGCGCCCGCAGTGGGGGCAGGTCTCGTGGGTAAGCGCCCCCAGGTCTCCGATGACGTAGCGCAGCAGCACGGTACCGCGGCGGTTGAGATGGGTGATGGTGAGCAGGCCTCGCTCCCCGTCGGGCAGCCTCTTTCCCGTCTGCTCGTCCACCACCTCGAAGAAATAGAGGTTCGGCGCGGGGTTGTGGCATCCGCTGAAGTCCGTGCACTCCGGCATGGCGCCCTGCATCTCGGTGAAGCCGTAGGAGTTGGAGACGAAGGGGTCCTCGGCGCCCATGTTCATGAGGCGCTGCCGTATGTCGTCGCGCATGCCCTTGGGACAGGCCTCGCCCAGGGCCTGGATATGCTTGGTGGCGGAGAAGTCGCGCCCCTCCTCCTCCGCCTTCATGATCAGGCGCCGGATGAAGCTGGCGATGCCCAGCCAGACCTCGGCGCGGCCCTTCTCGATGAGGTCGATGGCGTAATCCATGGAGCGGTGCACGGGGAACTCGGGGTAGGTCATGCCGGTGCAGCCGTACATGCTCAGGGTCCCCAGGCCCATCATGCCGATGTCCCGGGCCCTGAAGAAGCCGATATGCGGCACCGGTCCCAGGGGGAAGAGGTTGATTCCCCGGGCGTAGGGCGGGAAGCCCCCCAGCTTGATGCCGCGGAAGAGCATCTGCCAGGTGCCGTGGGCGTCATGGATGGTGTTCCAGAAGGGGGTGGGAACCCCGGTGGTGGAGCCGGTGGTGTAGGTGACGTCGAATATCCAGTCGTAGAGGGTGGGGTTGGAGGGCTTGAGCTTGAAGGAGTCGGGCTCCGCCATGTAGTCCTTCTTGTAGGTGAGGGGGAGCTTTTCCAGGTCGTCGAGGTCCTGGATGTCCCCCGGCTCGATGCCGTTCTCCCTGAACACGCGCCTGTAGTAATCGTGGCCGTCCCATACCCACTCCATCTGGCGCCTGAAGAGCTCGTCCTGCATGGCGCGGATGCGCTCCCGGGACCAGAAGGTGGGGTCGTCGTCCTGGGCATAGAGCGGGATGCTCTGGATGTAGCGCTGCGTGTTCTCGGGCGTCACCGGGACTTTTTCGTAGGTGCCGTCTTCTTTGGGGATGTAGAGGACGCTCATGAAGATACCCCCTTGCCTTTCCGATACTCCATCCCTGCCGGGGGTCCGGGGAGGACCCCGTGTAGCCTAGACGGCAAGATTCTAACCCGCGGGAGCGCTGCTGGCAATAACCTGACGCGAAGTCATGCCCCGGCCCGGGCCGCGGGCACGGTGAAGAAGAAGGTGGAGCCCCTGCCCGGCTCCGATTCCGCCCAAACCCTTCCGCCCCATCCTTCCACCGCCCGCTTCACGGTGGAGAGGCCGATGCCCAGCCCCGGAGCGGTGCCCTCGCCGCGCAGGCGCACGAAGGGCTCGAAGATGATGTCCAGTTTCTCCGCCGGGATCCCCCGGCCGTTGTCGCTGACCGCCACCACCACCTCTTCCCCCTGCACGGAGGCGGATATCCCGACGCGCGGCGTGCCCGTGGCGCCGGCGTGCCTGGCGGCGTTGTGAAGCAGGTTGTAGAGGACCTGCTGCAGCCTGGTGGCGTCCGCCCGCACGAAGGGAAGGCCCTCGGCGACGGTCAACTCGACCCCCTTCTTCAAGAACGCGGGCTCCAGCCCGCGCAGCGCTATATCCAGCACCTCCTGCAGGGGCATGTCGGTGGCCGCTCCTTCCGGGACTCCGGCCCGGGCATATTCCAGCAGGGAGGTGGTGAAACGGTCCATACGGGAGAGGGAGTTGACGATCTCCTCCAGCCAGGAACGCCTCTCGGGGTCGAGAGAGTTGCCACTGAAACGCTCCAGCATGCGGGCGTAACCGTATGCCGTGGAGAGCATGCCCCGGATGTCGTGGGAGAGGGTGTGGGCGAAGGCCTCCAGCTCGCGGTTGGCGGCGCGCAGCCTCTCCTCCGCCTCCCTGCGCTCGCTGATGTCGCGGGCTATGCCCACGGCGTGCCAGCGCCCCCGGATACGCAGGGCGGACAGCGAGAGCTCCAGGGCGAAGGTGCTCCCGTCCTTGCGCCTGCCCGTGAGCTCCTGGGTCCTTCCCAGCATGCGCCCGGTTCCGCTCACCGCGAAGGCGGCGATGTCGCGGTGATAGTCCACCTTTCTCTCGGGCGGGATGAGGAGCTTGTGGAGGTCGCGCCCCAGCACCTCGTGCGCCGCGTATCCGAACATCCTCTCGGCGGCGGCGTTCCAGAAGGTGATCTCCCCCATGTCGTCGACCATGACGATGGCGTCGTGGGCGGCGGAGGCCAGGGCCCGGAAACGCTCCTCGCTCTCGCGCAGCGCCTCCTCCATCCGGCGGCGCTCGGTGACGTCGTGGTAGTTCACCACTATGCCCCGCACCGCCTCGTCGGTGAGGAGGTTGCGGCCCACCGCCTCCAGGTAGCGCCATGACCCGTCGGCGTGCCGGTAGCGGTATTCGGCGGTGGCGGAGGAATAGGGCTCGCGTATCTTCTCGGAGAAGAGCGCGGCCACCGCCGGGAGGTCCTCGGGATGTATGAAGTCGAAAGCCGCCTTCCCGGCGATCTCCTCCGGGCGGTACCCCGTCATGCGCTCCAGGGAGGGGCTGAAATATTTTATGTTGCCGTCGGCGTCGAGCACCGTCACCGCGTCGTAGGAGTTCTCGATGAGGGAACGGAACCAGCGCTCCGAGGCCCTCACCGCCTCCTCCACCGCATGGTGCGAGGTGACGTCGCGGAAGATGCCCACCGTGTGGGTGACGCGGCCGCCTTCCAGGAAGGGGTTGATGTTGCCCTCCACCCTCAGGATGCCGCCGTCTTTGCGCAGGAACCGCGCACTTGCCCCCCGGATCCTCTCTCCCGCCATCACCCTCTTGAGGATCTCCAGGCAATGGGCGAGGTCCTCGGGGTGGATGACGTCGGCAAGGGTGAGGTTGGCAATCTCTTCCATATCATAACCCAGGGCCTCTCTCCACGCCGGGTTGACGTAGAAGTAACGGCCTTCGGGCGTCACGCTCTGGATGAGGTCCACGGCGCTCTCCACCAGGTCTCGGTACCGCTCCTCCGAGGCCTTCAGCGCCTCCTCGAAACGGCGGTGCTCTATGATGTGCCCGAACCTCTCGGCCACGGTGTCCAGGAGGGCGCGCTCCTCGGCCAGGAAGGGTCCCTCGTCCGCGTCGGGGACTTCCTCGCGGTAGGAGACCTCCAGGGACCCTATATCCTCGCCCCAGGCGCGGACGGCGGCGGACATCCTCCACGGTCCCCGCACGAAGCCGGGTGAGACATAGCGCTTTTCCTCGATGCCCAGACTGGCGCCCGCAACCTCCGGATAGCGCATGGCGTCGGGGAGGGTTTCGACCGCCTCCTGGATCAGCGCGTCCAGGTCGAGGTCGGGCCTGCTCTCCAGACGGGATAGAAAGTGGAGGTAGCGCAGTTCCTTGAGGCGCTCGTTGAGGGCTTCCTCCACCTGGCGGAGCCTGCCCCGCCTCGAGGCCTCCCCGTTCCGCGCGGGCCCCGCCCCGGCCTCCTCGCGATCGCGGTGGCTGTCCTCATCGCCTGGCATACGCTCCGTTCACTCCCCGCAATACCGGTGTCCGTTGACCATCATATATGTCGGACGCTCACCTCCCGGCCTGAATACAGATGGGGTCAGATCCACGGCTGTGCCATATGACATGAGCTCCGATCTTCGACGCAGGGTCTCGAAAGGGGTCACCGATGCAAGCCGCAGCTTCGATTGACGGTATGTGCGGGATAAGCCCGTTTGCTACCGACGAGGACGTACGCGGTCCCTGGGGTTGCCTCCCGCGGGAGAAGGGTTCCGCGTCCCCGGCCCTTTCCGGCCGACCGGCAAGGTGGACCCCCGCGGAGGAGCGATTCCTGCGCCGTGCCTGAAGAGGCGCTGCGGGGTGCCGTACCCCGCGTATACTGAACCCCGCAAATTGGGTCCCCTCAACCACTTTTGCCCGAGAGGCTACGGTATGCTGTCTCCGCGTACGAGCCGCGAGCGCATGAAGCCCTCCAGGAGGCGGCCGGTGTTCTCGATGTGGGCGGGATCGATCTTGTCGTAACTGTCCCTGGGGGTGTGATACCAGGGATCGTCCTTGTATTCCAGCCAGACCGCTGCCATGCCCGCCGCCTCGAAGGGCTCGTGGTCGGAGTAGGAGCCGCTCAAGAGGTAGGGGAGTGATATCCCCGCGCTCCGGGCGTGGGCCATGAGCCGGTTGCAGAGGTCCATGGGGCCGATGCCCATGGTACGGACATAGAGCTGCTCTCCCACGCCCACCATGTCCACGACCACGGCGCCTATGGCGTGTTCCCTCTCCCAGGGTGAGAGGTTCTGCACGTAATACCGGGAGCCGAAGTGATGGAGGTCGGTGTTGTCCACGAGGCGCTCCTCTCCTCCGAAAAAGATGAACCGGAGGGCGACGCCGTCCGCCGGAGACTCCTCCATGAAGCAGCGCGCCAGCTCCAGCACCACCGCCGTGCCCGAGGCGTTATCGTTGGCGCCCGGGCTGCCGGTTCCCGCCTTGGTGTCGTAATGAGCGCCCACGAAGAGGACCCCCGTGCTGTCCGGGCTTACCGGGGGCGTCAGCTCCGCGATGACGTTGCGGGTGATGCCTCCGTTGGGGAGGGGCACTTCCTGGATGGCGGGGGAGTAGCCGTATTCCCTGAGGACCCCGGCCAGGTACTCAGCGGCGGCGGCTTCCCCCGGCGTGCCCTCCACGCGCTGCCCTATGGCCTCGCTGAGGTGGCGGATGTGATCCATGGCGTTGGCGACCTCGAAGGAGGCGCCGGGATGGTACATGGGCCTCTCCACGGCGACGGGGAGGGAGGAACGGACCTCTACGGAGACGTCCCGGTGACCGCCCGCGCCCGCCGCCCGCGGCAGCGGGAGGGCTTTCACCTCCAGGGTGAGGCGGGCACGGCTCCGGACCGGGGCCGTCTCGGCGCATGTCGTAGCGCCGTAGTGATATTCTATTTCCACCTCGGCATCCTCGAAGTTGGGGTTCATGATGCAGAGATAGGTGCGGAAACCCGGAAGCGTGGTGCCCTCGGCGAGGAGCCAGCGCTCCGAGGCCTCCTCCACCCCCTTGGACACGTGCCCGCCCCGGCATACGCCCCGGTAGTTGAAATACATCGGGCGCTCGGCCAGAAAGGGCTCCTCCGACCGCAGCTCCAGGGACACGTTCTTCCCCTCTCCCACGAGCTGGTTCAGGTTCAGGGTATGGCGCCGCTCGGGTTCGATGCGCACCTCGAAAGCGCGCTCCTCCCCGCCCTCGAAGAGGCAGTTCATGATGATGCGGGCGCCGCCGCTCCCCGCGTTACCGGCCGGAGCGTACAGCGTCAGCCATTCCTCGAAGCCCGCCCCCGTGTATCCCTCGGGAAAGAGGTAGGTCCTGCGCGGCCGGTCCAGCCCGCTGGAGGCGTGTCCCCCCGGCCACCTGTCGCGGTAGAGGAAGTACATCACCCGTTCGGCGCAGATACCGGTGTCCGCCTCCACGCGGACCGCCACGTCGTGCCCTTCCCCGACGGCCTGGTTGACGAAGAGGGTGCGCCGCGAGAGGGGAGGCAGCTCCACGGGTACGGGGACCGCGGAACCGTCCTCGAGGACGAGCCGCACCGTGGCCCGTGCCGCCGCCTCCCCGGGATTGGCGAGGAGTACCCAGGTCTCGAATCCCCGGCGCGTGCAGCCCTCGGCGAAATACCATAAGCTGGAAAGAGATGCCGAGCCGCCCGTCACCGTGCAGCCCTTCCAGGCCCCGCGGTAGGTGAAGTACATCGGCCTCTCGGCGACCACGGGTCTTTCCGCCTCCAGGAGGAAGGACACCTCCCGGTCCGGGCCCACCAGGGAGTTGACGTCCAGGGTGACGCGGGTGTCGCCTGGCAGCTCCAGGGCGATCGCCTCGCCCCGTTCGCCTCCCGCGGAGCGCGTCTCCCCGCCGCCGGCCGTGGGCTGTTGGGCGGGGCGGGAGGCGGACAGCAGCGAGTGGTTGAAGAGCGGGGTCGCCCTGAGGGAGGTCGCCTCCTCCGAGGGGTTGAATACGACCAGATATTCCTGGAAACCCTCGCCGGTATAGCCCTCGGCGAAATACCAGATGGGGGAGCCGCCAGAGTTCGCCTCGCCGCAGGTGCCGTCCCCGGAGGGGAGGGCGAACGCGGGGGCGGCAAGCCATCCGCATGACGGGAAGGCGAGTAGGAGGAACGCCGCCAGGACCGCGCAGACCGTGCGCCTCAACATGAGACATCCCTCCTTCCGCGCCAGGGCAGGCTCCGGCTCCACGGTGTCCGCGACGATGTGCCTTCCCGGACCCCGCACGCCTCGCTCTTTCCATCCATTACCATGATATTCTGTTGCGACAGGCCTCTATTCCCCGATCCCTACCTCCCTCAGGGGCAGTTCGAGGAAACTCTTCCCCTCCCCGTAGATGATCCTGGCGCCTTTTCCGAGGACGGGCAGCACGAAGGAGAGGTTGGTCCCGGTCAGGGTGAGGCGGAAGGAATGCCCCACCTCCAGCAGGTAATCCGCCGCCACCAGCTCCATGGACAGCCGGTGCTCCTCCCCCGGTCGCAGCCCCTCCAGGGTGGCGGTGCCGTAGGTGATGAGGCGTGGAAGCCTGCCGTGGGGAGGGACGTCGTAAAGGAGTGCGTTGACCTGCACCCGCTCCTGGCGGGGCTCGACGGCCAGGGTCAGCCTGGGTATCCCGATGAGCTCGAAATCGCGCCGGGAGGGAGCGGTGGTGAAGGAGAAGTATCCTCTGCCGCGGTCACGGCCCGGCCCCGGCATCGCGAACCCCAGGGCCTGGGGTCTCACCACCGAGGGTCCGGAGCTGGCCGGGCTCAGGAGGCGGGGCTTGAGGTCCAGCCCGCCCCTGACCTCCCCGGGCCGGGAGCTCATCTTGAGAGCGCCGCCATCCTCGCCAAGAAAGAGGCGGTGCACGGTGACGCCCGGAGGAGGCCAGGATCCCTCCGCCTCCACCGTTCTTTTCCAGGGCCGGTAAAGGCGCACGGGAGGCTCCTCGAGCACCCCGTTGTCCTCTCCCTTCAGCCAGTGGTCGAACCAGCGTCGTATCAGCGCCCAGATATCCTTTCCCGCCCAGCGCGGCCCGAATCCGGCGTCCAGCCCGTGGATGCCGTTGGCGATGTAGAGCATCTTGGGGGACCTCAGCCTCTCGTAAAAATGCATCATCTGGTTGGGCTCGAAGAGGTCGTCGTTCCACGAGCCCACGATGAGCATGGGGGTGTCGATGCTTTCCGCGTCCTGCAGGCGGGATCGGCGGCGCATGTCCTCCTCGAAGGCTTTGGCGTCGCCTCGCCGCAGCAGCATGGTCCCCGTCCAGCGGTAGAGCGGATTGCGGGGGTCGAGGCGGGTGGCCCAGGTGGCCGTCAGGAGCAGCAGCATACCCCAGAAGATCTTCAGAGACCCCTGCGGCAGGAGGCTCTCTCGCAGGTCGGTCCAGCCGTTGATGGGCGCCGCGGCTTTTATCCGGGGGTCACGGGAGGCGATGAGGAAGGAATGGCCGCCGCCGTAGGATATGCCGGTGATCCCCACCGCGCCCTCCTTGAGGGGCAGGCCGCTGTCCCTCGTCAGCCAGTCGATGGCCTCCTCGAGGTCGCGGAGCTCCAGTTCCGGGTCGGCGCAGTGGGTCTTTCCCCTCGACGACCCCCAGCCCCGGCAGTCGTAGGTCAGGACCACGTAACCGGCGGAGGCGAAGTAGGGGGCATAGAGATGGCATTGCCAGCGCGACAGCATCCATGAATGCACCATCACCAGGGCGGGGAAGGGGCCCTCGCCCCCGGGCACGTAGAGGGCGGCCGAAAGGCGGGTGCCGTCCCTCGTCGTGAGCTTGAACTGCCTGACCTCGAAGCCCTTGCGCCTGCCCTCGAGCTCCGCCACCTTCCTGGCGGCGCCGGGCAGGAGGGGCAGCGCGACAAGGGATGACAGGAGGACCGGGCGCCTCATGCCATCGCGGCGCTTCTCCTTCCCCCGTTCGTCCCCGCGCTTTTTCCTGACCATAGCGTTCCCCCCTCGCGAGTTCACCGGCGTGGAAAGCCTCTACGGGTGTCCCTGATACGGCATAATGATACCAGAAGCGGCTTTCGAAGCATGCCCCGCGCCACGGAGCAAGCGCGCGCCCTCTCCGGCCCCCCGTCGCGTGGGATCAGGGCGACTCCGCGACGCCGAATTCCCACGGGAGTAAAGAACGGTCCGGCAGGCGATATTCGGTGATATCATGGGGATGGGATGCGGATGAGAGCCGGAAACCCGGGCGGATGAGGCCGGATGCCGGGGCACCGGGATACCGGCCGGAGCCGGGCATGCGGCGGGGATCGGGAAGACCGAACGAGGAAATCGGGCATGATGTTGCGGGACCACCCCGGGGGTTGGAGCTTGATCCACGACGATCTTCGAGGAGGCGGCCCAGGGACCGCCGCGTGCCCCGTTGCGCCGCGCTGCCGCCGGGTTCAGGGGACGCTGCAGCCCTGCCGGCGGCCGGATGCCGGAAGAGGCGCGGCGGTTGACCTCCGGCCCGGAATCGCGGCGCGGGGCGCGGTGTCCGTGCCGCCCCGCGGACCGCGGGAGAGCGAGGCGGAGGGCGTGAGGATGGACATGCCCTCCACGGACGCGATGACGCGGCCGTTCGCGGTCTCGGACGGGACGGGGGAGGGACGGAGCGCGGGGGCCTCCAGGGTCTCCGGACGGGGCCTCTGCGCCGCGGCGACCGCCTCCTCCTCCCTCACGCAGATCACCAGCAGGGCGACGAAAGAGGCTAGGCTCCCGGCCGCGGCGAGGACCCATGCCGGTCCCGAGCTCTCCGCCAGGGAAGCGAGGAGGATGCCAGATAGGAAAAGAGCGGTCCGCAAACCTTTCATCTTCACACCTGCCTGTTCAGTGGCCTTCCTGCCTTACATCACGAGGCTAGCATCCCCCGATGACAATCCTTCCCTCACCCGCGGTGACGGCGGCGACTCCCGCGGGCGGCGAGGTCGAGGGCGGGCGGAGCCCGCGGGCATGCGCATCTTTCCCCGCGGGAGGGCGGGCCGCGGGACGGGGCGGGGAGGTGCGGCTTGAACAAGGCGGAGCGCCTCATCGACCTCATCGCCATGCTGCTCCAGGCGCGCAAGCCGGTGACCCTGGAACAGATAAGGTCCTCCATACCCGGCTACGGACAGGCATCCATGTCCGCCTTCAAGCGCATTTTCGAGCGGGACAAGAGCGAGCTGCGCGAGATGGGGATCCCCATCGAGGTGGAGCCCGTGGACGCCCTGGGAGAGGAGTCCGGCTACCGCATCCCCAAGGAACAGTACTATCTTCCCGAGCTGGACTTCAGCCCCGAGGAGAAGTTCGCCCTGCTGCTGCTCAACCGCCTTTCCTCGGGGGAGCTGATCCCCTTCTCGCGGGAGGCCGCGGCGGCGCTCAGGAAGCTGAGCCCGGACCTCGGGGAGGGCAGTAGGCTGGACAGCCCGGCGGCGCCGCGCCTGCGCTTTGCCCCGATCCGCGAACGCGAGGAGGTCCTCAATATGCTGTGGCGGGCGGCGGTGGAATGCCGCACCGTGCGTTTCACCTACCGTTCCACGGGGAAGGGGAGGGGGAAGGGCAGGGCGAGGGAGCGCGAGCTCGACCCCTACGGGCTGTACCTGGAGCGCGGCTCCTGGTACGTGGTGGGGTTCTGTCACCTGCGCGGGGAGGTGCGCTCCTTCCGGGTCTCGCGCATCGAGTCGGAGGTGGAGTTCGCGCGCCGGGAGGGAGAGGGTCCGGACTTCGCCCGCCCCCCGGACTTCCGGCTGGAGGAGCACGCGCGCATCCTCCCCTGGGAGTTCGAGGAGGGGGCTCCCCGCGAGGCCAGGGTGCGCTTCTCTCCCCGCATGGCCTGGCAGGTGGAGAAGGACCTGGGGGACGTCTACCGTTTCGAGGCCGACCCCGACGGGGGAGGGGTGCTGGTGGTGACGGTGCGCAACGAGGACGCCTTCCTGAACTGGGTGCTCTCCTATGCCGAGGACGCCGAGGTGCTCTCCCCGCCCGACCTGCGGGAGAAGACCGTACGGCGCCTGGAAAGACTCCTGAAGAGCCTGGGGGATGTGTAGGATGGCGGACCAGAGAGCCAGGATACAGCGGCTCCTCTCCCTGGTTCCCTACGTGCTCAAGCACCAGGGAGCGACCCTGGGTGAGCTCTGCGAGGTCTTCGACGTCACCCGCGACCAGCTGTTACGCGACCTCAACCTCATCTTCCTGTGCGGACAGCCGGACTACACCCCCGCCGACCTCATCGAGGTGGACATAGACGGGGACAGGGTGTTCATACGCATGGCCGAGTACTTCGCGCGCCCGCTGCGCTTCACTCCCGCCGAGCTGTACGGGCTGCACCTGGCCTGCAGCGCCCTGGTGAAGCTGTCGGGAGAGGAGGCCTCTGCGCCGCTGCTCTCGGCCATGGAGAAGATATCGAGGGCTCTCCGCCAGGGCCGCCCGTCGCGCGAGGAGATCGACGGGAGGATGGCCATAAAGCCCCCCTCCCACGAGAGAGAGGTGCTCTCGGAGCTCTCGCGCGCCTGCGGCGAGAGGCGGGTGGTGGAGATGGAATATTATTCCTACGGCAGGGACGAGCTGACGCGGCGCCGCGTGCACCCCCTCTCCCTGGAATTCGGCATGGGGCACTGGTACCTGCGCGCCTGGGACGAACGCAGCGGCGAGGGGAGGGTTTTCCGCGTGGACCGCATCAAGGAACTGGAGACCACGGAGGAGACCTTCGAGCCGCCTTTGGGAGAGGAGGTGGAGTCCGGCCCCCCGAGCCCCTACGGGGTTGCGGAGAGCGGGGGGATCGAGGTGAAGCTGAGCTTCTCTTCCGCCCTGGCGGACTGGGCCAGGGAGCAGCCCGCCTTCTCGAGGTGCGAGGAGGTAAGGGGCCGCCTGGTGTGCACCCTGCGCACCGACAACCTCTCCTGGCTGGAGCGGGAGCTGCTCCGCCACGGGACGGAGGTGAAGGTGATCTCGCCCCCGGAGCTCAAACGGAGGTTGAGGGAACGGGCACTCGCCACCCTGGCGGTCTACGGGGTGAATCCCCCCGGAAGCACCTGATCCGGGCGGGCGGATGCCCGCGCGACGGGGTAGGACCGGGCGCATCATGCTATTAAACGCACCACGCTGTTAAACCGGAAGCACCCGATCCGGGCGGGCGGCTGCCCGGTCCTCCGGCGGCAGGACGTTGAGGCCGCGGCGCACATGCCGGCATTTCGACGGCTGGATAAAAATGGTCATGTCACGGCCGTTTAACACCGCCCACGCCTGGGCAGGCAGGGAAGAACCGGAGCGTCATGGAATTCGACGGCCAGACAGGAACGATCATCTCCTGGCCATCAAAAACCGTACATACCCGAGCAAGCAGGCGACGACTGAGAGTGTCTTGAATCCCTCCTCGGGGAGAGGGTAGGGATGGGTATGTACGGGAAGTTGACCTGTATGGACGCCAGGAATGCAGGCCCGGGCGATGATCCAGGACGGCGGAGGGGGGTCTCGCTACACCCTGTGCTGGCGCGAGAGGTAGGCCTGGCGGAAGCGGTCCAGGCTCATGTTCTCGAGGTCGTTCCTGATCTCTTTCTGGCGCTTCCTGGCCTGGTTCAGCTCCTTGTATTTCTCCCCGTACACCAGGCGCTGCACGCGGAAGTCCCAGACCTCCACCAGGAAGCCCTCGCCGAAGGAGGCATCCACGAACCCTTTGCTTATCCTCACCTTGTAGGCGCTGCTCGCGGATTCGCTCCCATTGCCTCGCATCTGTGTTTCCCGTCCTTGCAAAAAGTCCACCGCCCTTTTCCTGACCGCAGGGCCGTAAAATCAATTCTACCACCACAAGCAAGCATGAATGAACACTATTGTATGTTCTGTATGTATGACCAGCCGCCCGGACCGGGGCCTGGAGGTAAGGGGATGCACTGTGGAGCGTGGCCGGATATATAATGGTCAGAGCCTTGGCTCGCTATCAAGGGAGTTGTGATATGCGGCGCGTGATAGCCCTCTTTCTCGCGGGATGCCTGCTGGCCGTCTCCTTTGGTTGCGGAGGGGGGACGGAGATGGGGCTTTCGGAATACCTCGAGGCCGTCTCGGAGCTCCACGACGGGGTGGCCTGGGACCTGGGGGCGCTCCTGGGAGAGATGGGCGGGCTCGACCCCAGGGACTACTACGACCTGCCCGACCTGCAGGAGCTCTTCCGCCAGGCCGCGGAGGTCTTCGACGCGGCGTGGCAGAAGGCGGACGCCATGTACCCGCCTCCCGAGGCGGTGCCGCTGCACCTGGACCTCATGGATTTCTATGCCCGGGGGGTGCGGGACATGAGCGACGCCGAAAACACCATCGGGTTCTTCGAGGCGGCTCTCCCCATGCTCGCCGACGTGGAGAACATCGCTCTGCCCGGGCTTCCCGAAAACGCCGGGGTGCCGGAGATAAAGGCCGCCGCCGCGGAGGACAGCAAGACCATGAGCGGGTATTGCCGCGAGTTGAGGGGCATGGAGCCTCCTGACGGCCTGCTCGCTTTCCGGGAGCGCCTGTGGGGATACCTGCACTCCATCGACGACGCGGCCGCCACGGTGGACCGCGAGATAAAACCCGAGGACATGGGGCCTTACCACCGTTTCCGGGAATGGTTCGCGGGCGCCGTCGCGGAGGCTCCCGCGCTGAGGGAGGAGGCCCTGGGCATCCTGTCAGGCCTCAGCGCCAGGATAGACGTCTTCATAGCGGAGGGAAAGGAGCTGGCGGAACGCGTGCAGGGACTCTGAGGCCGTTCCTCTGCCTGCCGGCCTTACGCGGTCCGATGAGACCGCATCGGAGACCGGGATCGGCGGAACGCTCGCGGGGTGCCGCGGAAAACCGGCCGCGGGGTGAGGGGCGGGACGGCCAACGGCGGGAGGCCGCGGTCCGGGACGGGAAGGCCCGGGCGGAAGCAGCCGGAGGCACGGTTCACGGGGGCGAAAAGGAGGCGGAAATTGACGCAAGAGAGCATGCGGGCGGTGGAAGCGCTCTTCAACCCCCGCCGCATGGCCGTCGTGGGAGCGTCGGCCAACCTGGGCAAGTGGGGGAACATCATCCCCACCAACATCCTTCGGGACGGCTATAAAGGAGAGCTCTACCTGGTCAATCCCCGGGGAGGCGAGCTCAAGGGGATACCCTTTCACCGCAGCCTTGCCGATATCGGCAGGGAGATAGACCTGGCCATGATCACCATACCCGCCGAGAAGGTGGAGGGGGTGATGGAGGACTGCGCCCGGGCCGGGGTGAAGGTGGCCATCGTCATCTCCGGGGGTTTCAGCGAGTCCTCCCCCGAGGGGCGGGCCATGGAGGAGAGCCTGGTGAGTAAGGCACGTTCCCTGGGCATCAGGCTGGTGGGGCCCAACACCATGGGCATCACCTCCGCACCCTGGAGCCTGACCGCCCTCATGCCGCCGGTGCAGCCGCGCGCCGGCCACGTCGCCTTCGCCGCCCAGAGCGGCAACCTGGGCACCCAGATGCTGGGCTGGGGGTCCTATCGCGGCATCGGGTTCTCCCGTTTCGTGTGCATCGGCAACGAGTGCGACCTTGATTTCGCCGACTACCTGGAGTACTTCGCGCGCGACGATGAGACCCGGGTGATCCTCCTCTACGTGGAGGGGTTCAAGCGCCCGCGGCGCATCCTGGAGCTGGCGGAGGAGATAACCCCCCACAAGCCCGTCGTCATCTACAAGGCCGGCGGGACGGGGGCCGGCAGCCGGGCCGCCGCATCCCACAGCGCCGCCATGGCCGGCTCGCGCGAGATCTACCAGGGCATGATCCGCCAGGCGGGAATGATCCGGGCGGAGACCACGGAGGAGATGCTGGATTTTGCCGACGCGCTGGTGAAGCTGCCCGCGACGCGGGGCCGCAGGACGGCCATCCTCTCCTGGGGAGGGGGATGGGCGGTGGTGGCCGCCGACCTCTGCGAGCGCGCGGGCCTCGACGTAGCCCCCCTTCCTCCGGAGGTCAGGGAGGAGCTGGCCGGCATCCTGCCTTCCTACTGGAGCAAGGGTAACCCCGTGGACATGGTGGGCATCCTGGACCTGGACAAGCACGTACGCTGTCTGGAAATCCTTGCCACCTGCCCTCATTACGACCTCGTGGTCTCCCTGGGCACCATCAACGCCGCGGGCGCCTTCGGGCTGGCGGGAAGGGAGGAGCAGGGAGAGGACGTGGGCGAGCTGGAGAGGGCACGCCGGTATTACGTGCAGGAGAGGAGCGCCGCCTTCGCGCGCCGGGTGGCGGAGCTCATGGAGGAGCAGGGCAAGCCCATCGTCACCGTGGGCATGCCCCAGAGCCGCTCCGAAAGCGACCTCCTCTCCGGGTATCCCTGGGACCGCATCACCATCTACACCAACCCCGAGCGGGCGGCCCGCGTGGCCTCCATGCTCGCCGAGAGGGGAGACCGCCTGCGGTCGCTTCCCGCGCGGGGTGCGTGATGGGGATCCTTCCCGCCCTTATCCTGGGAGCGGTGCAGGGGGTCACGGAGTTCTGGCCTATATCCAGCTCCGCCCACCTCGCCCTCCTCATCCACCTCTTCGGGTGGGGCGAGCCCGACCTCTCCTTCCTGGTGGCGCTGCATCTGGGAACCTGGATCGCGGTGGTCTGGCACTACCGGCGCCGCCTGTGGAGGATCGTCCTCGCCTGCCTGGGCGAGTTGACGGGAAGGGGGCGGGGCGGGGAGGAGGCGCGCCTGGGATGGATGCTGCTCCTCGCCACCGTCCCGGGGGTGGTGCTGGGGGCGGTGTTCGCCGAGAGCTCGGAGATGATGGAGGGCATGCCGCTGCTCATGGCCTTTTCCCTGGCCGCCTTCGGTCTGGCGCTGTGGTGCGCCGACGCCCTGGGCAGCGAGGCCCTCACCTGGCGGGAGGCGGGATGGAGGCAGGCCCTGGCGGTGGGCGTGGCCCAGGCTCTGGCCGTCATGCCCGGGGTCTCGCGTTCCGGCGCCTCCATCTCGGCGGCGCGTGCGGGGGGGCTGGAGCGCAGGGAGGCGGCAGATTTCTCCTTTCTCCTCTCCGTGCCCATCATCGGGGCGGCGGCGGCATACGAAGGATTCAAGCTCCTCAGGGAGGGGATGCCGGGGGGGGCGGCGTGGCCCATGATCTGCGGTGCCGCCGCCTCCGGCGTCACCGGCTACCTGGCCATCAGGGTGCTCCTATCCCGCCTCGAATCCGGCACCTTCCGCCCCTACGCCGTTTACCGGCTGGTACTGGCCGCCGCGCTCGTGCTGGTGCTGGTGGTCCTCTGAGCGCCCGCCGAGGCCCGGCTCTGGTGGTCAACATGGAGGTGACGATCTCCCGTTTATCCTGCGCACGCGCGCCGCTGAATGGAGGTTCCCGGCCGCAGAACTTTGTACCCTCCCGCATTAGAAGCCGGTAATGCAGGGGCTCCCGGACAACATGAGCCGTTATTCCAGGTGGAACTCCGGGCCAAAGAGTCTCGCGATCGTGGCCTGAGGTCCCCGGCTGGCCCGTTGCCGCCTGACTTTTCGAGGGGGTGGCGCGAAGATGGTCCGCGGTGGTCTCTCTCGCGGGACGAAGCCAGGGGGATGCGGTCGATCCGCCTGCGCCTGAGAGAGCGCCGGCAGAACGGTGCCGAGGCCGGTGGGGGCAAAGGGATTCCGGCGGTTCCCTGCTCACCGTGGCATCAGAGCCGCCGCTGCCGGCACGTGACGAAGTGGGGGTAAGGGGGTTCCATCGGGTCTCCGCTCGCCCCTTTCCCTGCGACAGGGGGAGCGGAAACGCCGTACAGGCCCGATGGTTCAACCGTGGGGGCGGGGATCAGCCTCTCCCTCGACGAAACCGCCGCTGAGACCCGGGGTTTGAACGAGGCGTCATGCCTTCCCCGCCCGCTCCCCGTATTCCACGGCCTTTCCCGCCAGCCAGTCGACCCAGGCGTCGAGCCCGTCGCCGGTGCGGCAGCTCACCTCGAAGATGACCATGTCCGGGTTCATGCGCATGACGGTGCCGCGCAGCTCGTCCATGTCAAAATCTCCCAGGCCGATGAGGTCGGTCTTGTTCACCACCAGCACGTCGGACTCGCTGAACATTAGGGGGTACTTCAGCGGTTTGTCGTGCCCCTCGGCCACGGAGAGGATCATGGCCCGCAGGGATTCCCCCAGCTTGAACTCGGCCGGGCATACCAGGTTGCCCACGTTCTCGATGATCAGGAGGTCGAGGGAGGCGAGGTCGAGGTGGTCCAGGGCCTGGCGGATCATCACCGCGTCGAGGTGGCAGGCTCCGCCGGTGTTGATCTGGACCACCGGAACGCCGTAGGCCTTGATCTTCTCCGCGTCCACGCTGGACGCGATGTCCCCCTCGATGACCCCCGCGCGAAGGCGCCCTTCCAGGCGTTCGAGGGTGCCGGCGATGAGGGAGGTCTTGCCGGCGCCGGGCGAGGCCATGAGGTTAACGGCCATCACCCCGTGCGCGAGCAGAAGGGAGGCGTTCTCCCGCGCGATCTTCTCGTTGGCGTCGAATATCCCCTCCAGCACCTCTACGTCCATCTTCCCTCCTACTCTATCTCGATGGACTCCACCATGAACTCCCGGCCGGAGACCAGCTCCGTATCCGCCCTGCCGCACCTGGGACAGGTGAGGTCGAACTCCTCCACCGCGAACCGCTCCTCGCACTCCTTACAATACGCCACCACCGGGACCTTGATGAAGTTAAGCTCCGCGCCCTGGGCGATGGTGTCCCTGGTGACCATGTCCCAGTAGAAGCTGACGTAATGGTCCACGATCCCCGCCAGCTCCCCCAGCTTGACGTTGACCTTGATTATCCTCCTGGCGTTGTTGCGCTGCGCATGCTTCAGGCAGATGGCGGCGATGCTCTCGGTAACTCCGAGCTCATGCATATGACTTCCTTCCTCGCGCACTTCGTCGTCCGGGCGACTTAAGCATAGTCCAAAGAGGCCCCGGTACAAAAGGACGCGGGTCATGGCGGGGGAGGGGCGTCCCTCGCCCGAGCCCCGGTTCCCCCTGGACGTCGCCGGGGGAGGCGCAGAGACGGGCACGAGACGGGCGCCGGTTGGCAGGAGGGCGATTTTAGTGTAAAAATATACGGGACCGTTTATCGAACGGCGATAGAGGATGCAGCACAAGACGAGACAGGAGATGGACCAGGGTGAGCACCATCCCCGGTGCGACCGCCGATCGCGGAACGAAAAGGACATTCCCCTCACAAGCGGCCGGAGTGCTTTCGTGCCCTGTTCCACAATCCGCCAGTAGAGACCGGGAGGTACGAGGATGAGCCATGCCAACGAGAGACTTTTCGACCACCAGCTCGCCCGGGAGGTGAAGCTGAGGAAGTCGAGGGCGGAGAGGGACAAGCGCATGCCCCTCAAGGACGCCATCGCCGAGTTCGTGCAGGACGGCGATTCCATCGTGGAGACGGGCTTCGCCTACGTGCGCGGGCCCATGGCGGCGTTCTGGGAGATCGGGCGTCAGCGCAAGAAGGACCTGGTGGGCATCTTCACCCCCGGGGGGATGAACACCGCCTGGCACGAGTTCGGGGGCATGGAGGGATGCCATGTCGCCTACGTGGGGGTGGAGATGAGGGGACTGATATCCCCCTTCCGCCGCGGGGTCCAGAACGGCACCCTCAAGGTCTATTCGGAATGGAGCCACGGCGGGCTGGCGCTCTCCCTCCTGGCGGCGGAGAAGGGGGTCAACTACGTGGCCTGCAAGTCCATGCTGGGGACGGACATCATGAAGACCAACCCCTACATCAAAGAGGCTGAGGACCCGTTCACGGGCGAGCCGGTATGCCTGGTCCCGGCCATGTATCCCGACGTGGCCATCATCCACGTCCATCACGCCGACAAGTTCGGCAACGGCCGCATCTGGGGACCGGCGGTCAACGACACCGCCATCTGCATCGCGGCGCACAAGGTCATCGTCACCTGCGAGCGCATCGTGGACACCCTTGACATCCGCACCAACCCCTACCAGGTCATCGTCCCCCATTACTGCGTGGACGCGGTCTGCGAGGTGCCCTACGGCGCCTACCCCGGCGACATGCCCGGCATGTACTACTTCGACCGCAGGCTCCAGGAGCGCGTGGTGCGCGTGGAATGGAAGACCGCCGAGAGCACCAGGGAGTGGTACGAGAAATATATCCTGGGCACCAAGGACCACTTCGAGATGATCCAGCTCATCGCCGAGGATGAAGGCATGAACGTCATCGACTACCTCAAGAAGCTGGAACAGCTCGCCTGCGACGCCTCTTTCTACGGCCTGGGCACCTGGGGCATCGGCGGCGAGCGGGAGTGGAAATACGAGGAAGTGGCCAAGCGGGCCATCTAAGGAGGATACGAAGATGAGCGAGGTACAGTACACCCCCCGGGAACTGCTGGCGTGCGTGGCCGCGCGTCTCATAAGCGACGGCGAGAGCGTCTTCGTGGGCACCGGCCTGCCCCTGGTGGGCGCCCTGCTGGCCCACAAGCTGCACGCCCCCAATATGATGGCCATCTACGAGTGCGGGGCCGTGGACCCGGAGCCCCGTGTGCTCCCCTGGTCGGTGGCCTGCTCCTGGACCTACCACAAGGCGCCCACCATCCTCTCCATGACCTCGGTCTTCGGCCACAGCCGCGCCGGATACGCGGACGTGGGCTTCCTGGGCGGGGCCCAGATCGACATGTACGGCAACATCAACGCCACCTGCATCGGCGATTACGACAGCCCCAAGGTGCGCCTCACGGGCTCGGGCGGCGCCAACGACATCGCCTCCCTGTGCGGCAAGGTCATCTTCATGGGCCTGCACCTGCCGGAGCGTTTCCCCGAGAAGTGCGACTACATCACCACCCCGGGATTCCTGGACGGCCCGGGAGCGCGCGAGAGGGCGGGGCTTGTGGGCGGCGGGCCCTGGAGGGTCATCTCGCACCTCGGGGTGATGGGCTTCGACGAGGAGACCTGCCGCATGAAGCTCATCTCCTACCATCCCGGCGTGACCCCTGAGGTGGTGCAGCAGTTCACGGGATTCGAGCTCATCATCCCCGACGACGTGACCGAGACCCCCAAGCCCACCGAGGAGGAGCTGCGCATCCTGCGCGAGGAGGTAGACCCCAACCAGCTGTTCGTGTTCTGATCCGGCCTCGTCTCACGAGAGAGAGGGGGGGACTCCCCCCCTCTTTTTCCAGGGTGGGGTTCTCCGTACCTGCGCAACACGGAGGTCGTGGGGCGCAGGGCGGGGACGCCCCCCTTTTTTTTCTGGCGAGGTTCGCACCTCCGTTCTTTTCCCCGTTCCCCGGTCTCGCCGAAGCCGCGGGTCTTCCCTGGCCCTGGCGAAAGGACCACCGGTCGAGACCACGGCGCGCGCTCCCGTTTTCCTTGCGGGAGTGCTTTCGGGGAGCGGCGGCGGGGGGATCGGGGAGCGGCGGCGGAGCGCTCCGGCGTGCGGCATACGGGTGGGCGGGGCTGCCGAAAAGCGGTATATCTACCCGGATCGGAGGGCGGACGCGAGCAGGGCAAGGAAAACGGAGGCTTCAGGACGGTCATCCTGGCGGTAAGGAGGGACCTTATTCAAGGACGGCGCCGCTCTCGCGGTCCACCGCCCACAGGCGCCGCGGGGGGCGCAGAAAGTCACCGATGCTCACGCCCTCGGCGGCCAGCCCCGCCCAGTCCCCGTGCAGGATCATGATCACCTGCTGATAGTTCAGGCTCTCCAGCCTGCCAAGCATGTCGAGGCTGTTGTAGCGGGCGGCGAGGTCGCGCAGGAAGGAGTGGAAATCGGCCCCGGACATGCTTTCGCCCGCCTCCTCTCCCTGCGTGACGGGGGCCTTATCGTCCGGGGTGATGGACGCCCGCCCCTCCTTTGCGCCGCTTCCCGCTCCTCCGTTCCATTGCGAGTTGGCGGTAAGGGGGCCGGCGCCGCCGCGGGGAGCCAGGACCGCGGCCAGCTCCCTCAGGAGCGACTCGCTCACCGCCAGGCTCTCCTCGCCGCCCAGGGAGGCGAGGACCATGGCCGGCGGGCGTTGCGGGTCGGGGAAGAGGAGGTAATCCTCCGGCCCGCTCAGGGACACCAGCCAGCATTCCCTGCCGTTCACCTTCGCCAGTTCGGCGTGGCAGGGCAGCAGGATCTCGCCGTCCGCCCTTGCGAGCGCCGACTCGACGGCCTTCTTGAGGCCTTCGGGGTCACCGCCCAGCGACGCCGTCCTGGCCGCCATCTCCTCCATGAGATCATGCTGGGTGTCGCGCAGCTCCGCCTCTCCCAGGGCGCCCGTGGAGGCCGGGTACCAGTAAGCGGAGTAGAAGTCCATCCTCGCCCCCAGGTCATCGCGGTAGGCTTCGAGGTCTCCCGGTCCGTATTCCCGGCCCGAGAGCACCAGTGACGGCGAGGGCTTCGGGGACGCGGTCATCGCGCCCGGTGTCGATGCATTCGTCCGCCAGGCTTCACCCGTCGGGTACTCGTCGGCGTAATGGGTCTCGGTTCCGCCCTGCTCCGTGGGAGCCGCCTCCTTTTCCACCACCAGCGGCGCTTGTTCCCCTCTCCATACCGTGACCGCGACCCCGGTGATGACCGCTATGGCCAGCAGGGAGGCGGCGGCGGCGGCGAGCTGCGCACGGCGGTGGAAGACGGGAGAAGGCGCGGGCTCCGCCAGCTCATGGCGCAGCCGCATGAGCAGCGCCTCCCTCTCCCGGGGTGTGGGATGAAGGGGGGGCAGCGAGGAGAGCTCGCCCAGTAGGGCCTGCATGCGCCGGTGGCGCCGCGCGCAGTCCGGGCAAGACGAGAGGTGCATCCGCAGCTCCTCCGCGCGGGAAGCGGCCAGTTCGCCGTCCAAGAACGGCCCCAGGGATCTGGTGGCTTTCCTGCAGTTCATCTCAGTCGATATCGCTTTCTCGCGGTGGGCGGTCACCCTCGGTTCCCCCTCGCGCAGGATTAGATGGGACGTTCACGGCATCTGTTCCCAGAAATCCCGCAGTTCCAGCGCGAGGCGGTTGCGGGCGCGGTTGAGGCGCGACTTCACCGTGCCCAGGGAAATGTCCAGGATCTCCGCCACCTCCTTGTAATTGTATCCGCTGATATCGTGCAGATAGATTATTTCCTTGAACTTGTAGGGGAGGCGGGAGATTGCCTCCCTCACCGCCTTCTGCACCTCCGCCCTTTCCATGCTCGCCTCGGGGGCCTCCAGGCCGTCGTCCGCCAGGCGCTGCTCGATCTCCGGGAGGTCGTCCCCGGGGGATTCGGACAGGGAGACGTTGCGGCGCGACCTGCGGGCGTAGTCGTGGCAGGCGTTGAGCGAGACGCGGTAGAGCCAGGTGGAGAACTTGGCCTCCCCGCGGAATGACCCCAGCTTGCGCAGCAGGAGCACGAAGACCTCCTGGCACACGTCGCCGGCGTCGCTGCGGTTCCCCAGCAGGCGGTAGGCCATGTTCATGATCGCCGGCTGGTAGCGGGTCGCCAGCTCCTCGAAGGCAGCATGGTCCCCCGCGAGGAAATCGCGCACCAGTTCCTCGTCCGTGAGCCTCTCTCTGCCACTTCCGTCATGCTCGTCCAGGGTCATAGGTTTTTCCTTCGCGGGGGTGCGACCCCTGTAATTCTAGCATAAGGAGCGGGCGGACCACCCTCTCCTCGCCCGCCGTCCGGCGGCTCCGACCTGTTATAATTCCAGCGTATGGCGGGGGAAGGCCGCGCGGGCTCCCCGCGGCCGTTCCCGGAGGATCGGAGACGCGCGCAGAGAGAGGAAAAGAGCTTGAAACGGGCCCTGTTTTCGGGAAACGAAGCCGTAGCCCTGGGGGCGTGGTGCGCGGGGGTGCGCGTGGCGGCGGCCTACCCCGGGACCCCGTCCACGGAGATACTGGAGGAGCTCGCCCGCCGACCCGGGGTCTACTGCGAGTGGTCGCCCAACGAGAAGGTGGCTCTGGAGGTGGGCATCGGTTCGTGCCTGGGAGGGGCCAGGACCCTGGTGGCCATGAAGCACGTCGGATTGAACGTCGCCGCCGACCCCTGGATGACCCTTCCCTACATCGGGGTCAATGCCGGGCTGTTGCTGGCGGTGGCCGACGACCCCGGCATGCACTCCTCCCAGAACGAACAGGACAGCCGCTACTACGCGCGCATGGCCAAGGTCCCCATGCTGGAACCCGCGGACAGCGCGGAATGCTTCGCGATGGTGGGGGCGGCACTGGAGCTTTCGGAGAGATACGACACGCCGGTGATGCTGCGACTGGAGACTCGCGTGAGCCACTCCCGCACCGTGGTGGAATACCGCGAGGAGAGGCGCGAGGTGGACCTCCCCTACGAGAAGGACGCGGTGAAGAGGGTGATGATCCCCGGACACGCGCGCCTGCGGCACCCGGTGGTCATAGAGCGCCTGGAGAAGCTGCAGCAGGAGTCGGAGCGCTCCCCCTTCAACCGGGTGGAGATGCGCTCCACGCGCATCGGCATCGTTTCCTCCGGCGTCTGCTACCAGTACGCGAGGGAGGCTTTCCCTGAGGCCTCGGTGCTCAAGCTGGGATTCGTCTATCCCCTGCCGGAGAAGCTGCTGCGCGAGTTCGCCTCGCACTTCCGCCGCCTCTACGTGGTGGAGGAGATGGAGCCCTGGATAGAGGAGGGGCTAAAGGCCATGGGCCTGGACGTGGTGGGAAAGGCGCGTATCCCCAGGGATGGGGAGCTGGACCCCGACGTGGTGGCGAGGTCGCTCTCCGAGCTCCTGGAGATGGACACGGGAGTCAGGGGCGGAGGCTGGTCTCCTCCCCCCGAGCGAGGCGAGCTACCCGAGCAGTCGGCCCTGCCCGCCCGCCCGCCGGTCATGTGCCCGGGCTGTCCCCACCGCGGCCTCTTCTATGCCCTGAGGCGCAACCGGGCCGTGGTCTCCAGCGACATCGGCTGTTACACCCTCAGCGTGCTGCCGCCCCTCTCGGGCATCGACTGCCAGGTGTGCATGGGTGCCGGGGTGGGCATGGCCCTGGGTCTGGAGAAAGCCTTCGCCTCCAGCGAGGCCAACGCCGGCAAGGCGGGCAAGGTGGTTGGGGTGCTGGGGGATTCCACCTTCATCCACGGCGGGATAACCGGTCTCATCGACATGGTCTACAACCGCACCCCCACCACCATCATCATCCTGGACAACCGCACCACCGCCATGACCGGCTTCCAGGACCATCCCGGAACGGGGCGCACCCTCATGGGCGAGGAGACGCACGCCCTGGACCTGGCGGAGCTGGCGCGCGCCCTGGGGGTGGAATCGGTGCGGGTGGTGGATCCCTGGGACCTGGCACAGACGGAGGCCGCCGTGGCGGAGGAGATGGCGGCGCCCCGAACCTCGATGATCATCTCGCGGCGGTCTTGCGTGCTGCGGGAGCGCCATGAGGGCGCCCCTTACCGGGTGGACGTGGAGAGGTGCGACGCCTGCCGGCGCTGCCTGCGCCTGGGCTGTCCCGCCCTGGTGATGAGGGGAGAGGCGGCGGCGGTGGACGAGGACCTCTGCGTGGGGTGTTCCCTCTGCGCCCAGGTATGCGGGCGGGGCGCAATCGAGGAGGTGAGCGGGCATGCCTGACGTGGTGCTCGCCGGCGTCGGGGGGCAGGGGAACGTGCTCTCGGCGAGGGTGCTCGCCGAGGCCGCCCTGCGCATGGGATACGACGTCAAGACCAGCGAGGTGCACGGCATGGCGCAGCGAGGGGGCAGCGTGGTGTGCATGGTGCGCTGGGGGGAGAAGGTGCACTCGCCGCTGATACCGGAGGGCAGAGCGGATTTCCTCCTCGCCTTCGAGCTGCTGGAGGGAATGCGCTACCTGCGCTACCTCTCGGGCGAGGGCACAGCCATCGTGAACCTCTACCGGCTGGACCCGCTCACGGTGCTGCGTGGGGACGCGGAATATCCCGAGAACGCGCTGGAGACGATCCGCGATTACGCCGCCCGCGCCGTGGAGCTGGACGCGAGGGACATGGCCGCGCGGGCGGGAAATCCCCGCGCCGCGGGCTCGGTCCTCCTGGGGGCGCTCTCCGTTTACCTTGATTTTCCAGATGACGCCTGGCGTGAGGCCATCGTCGCCGCCGTGCCCGCGAAGGCGGTGGAGGTCAACCTGCGGGCGTTCTCGGCGGGGGCGGGTCGTGGGTGTGGGAGCGCTTGACCGGTCGCGGTGCGGAGGGGGTGGAGATTTGGAGGGAAAGGGACTTGACGGGGGATGCTATGCTTCCAGCAGGCTGGAGAGATGCGCCTGGTATGACGCCAACACCTTCCATCACGCTCAGTTCGACGACCTCGGGAGGCTCCTGGAGATCAAGGAGGAAGCGGGAAAGACGGTGAGCGTATGCCTCCCCAGCCTTAACGAGGCGGCGACCATCGGGGAGATCCTCGCCATCACGCGGGAAGAACTGATGGAAAAGGTGCCCCTGGTGGACCAGCTCTGCGTGGTGGACGGCGGCAGCGAGGACGGCACCAGGGAGGCCGCGGAGGCGGCGGGGGCGGAGGTCTTCCGCCAGGACGAGATACTGCCCGGCATGTTCGAGCCCCAGGGCAAGGGCGACGCCCTGTGGCGCAGCCTCTACTGCCTGCGAGGAGACATCATCATCTGGATGGACTCGGACATCCGCAATTTTCACCCCCGCTTCGTGACCGGGTTGCTGGGCCCCCTGCTCACCCGCCCCGACGTGCGCTTCGTCAAGGGGTACTACCAGCGTCCCATCAAGGCCGAACACCGCCTGCTTCCCACCGGGGGCGGCAGGGTCACGGAGCTGGTGGCCCGCCCCCTGCTCAGCCTCTTCTTTCCCGAGCTCAGCGCCCTCATACAGCCTCTATCAGGGGAATACGGCGGGGAGCGGGAGGTGCTGGAGAGCATCCCCTTCTTCTCCGGCTACGGGGTGGAGATAGGCATGCTCATGGACATCCACAGCCGCTACGGCATGGGGGTGATCGGGCAGGTGGACCTGGTGGAGCGGCAGCACCGCAACCAGCCCGTACCCGCCCTGGGCAGGATGGCCTTCCAGATAGTGCAGGCGGTGCTCATCCGGCTGCGGGAACTGGGCAGGCTGGAACTCCACGAGGAATACAGCGTGGAGATGACCCAGGTGGAGTACCGCGACGGCGAGTACCTGTTGGAGAGAAAGCTGCTTCCGGTGCAGGAAAGGCCCGCCATGGCGGAGTTGGAGGAATACCGGAGGCGGTTCGGCCGCTGAAAGCGGCGGGCGCGGGAGGCGGCGGGGAAAGGATCGCGGAGATGGCGTTCGATACCCGGAGGGCGCGGGAGCTGGAGGAGGCGGCACGGGAGCTGGGGCCCGCCTCGCGGTGGGGGCGCGTGCGCGAGGGGCTTCGAGAGGTGCGCGTGGTCTATACCGACCTCGACGGGACCATGATGGGCCCCATGGGGAACTTCCTCCTCAACATCCGGCGTGAATACACCCTGCGCCCCGTCCGCGCCCTGGTGGAGGCACTGGAGAGGGGCGTGGACGTGGTCCCGGTGTCCGGGCGCAGCGGCAGGCAGCTCCGGGAGACGGCGCGCGTCCTGGGGATGAGGAACTACATCGCCGAGCTGGGAGTGGAGATCGTCTATGACCTGGGCGAGAAGGTGATCGTCAACGGCGGCCCCTTCGGCGATGCCTGCCCCGACCTCTACGCGGCCATCATGGAGACGGGAGCCCCGGATTTCCTGCTCGAACGCTACGCCGGGCGCATGGAATACCACACCCCGTGGTCGGATTTCCGCGACTGCACACCGCTCTTCCGCGGTCTGGTGGACGTGGAGGAGGTCAACCGCCTCCTGGACGAGAGGTTTCCGGGCCTGGTGCTGGTGGACAACGGCGTGCTGCCGCGCACCAGCCCCACCCTGGGGGTGGAGGAGGTGCGCGCCTACCACCTCGTGCCCCGGGGGGTCACCAAGGAGAGCGCTGCCGCCATGGACATGCGCCTGCGCGGGTTCGACAGGGCCCAGGCCATCGCGGTGGGTGATTCCGCCGCCGACCTCCCCTTCGCGCGCGAGGTGGGGGCTTTCTTCCTGGTGCGCAACGGGCTGTACGGCAACCCCGATCTGCTGGCGGAGATATCCGCATACGACAACCTCATCGTCACCGAGGGCTTCCTCAACGAGGGATGGGCGGAGGCGGTGGAGCTGGCGGTGCTGGGCAGGACCTCGCAGTGATCCCGGGACCCCTCCCGGCCGCGGCAGAGAACCTGTCAGGGCGTACCACGGCCAGGCAGACGAGAGGCGAATCGGCACCCCCCCAGGCCGTGTCCGGAGAGGTCACCCGCGCGGGACGGTGGCGGTCGTCCCGCGGGCGGGGGAGTTCGCCTACCGCGGTGACTTGATGCCGCCAGGGGGAGGCGGTGGAAAAATGGCTCCTTTGCCGGGGAGAATAATCCCGTCGAGTTATGTCTTCAGCTATCCGCCCCGTGAGACGATAAATAACCATACAGACGACATGGAGGTGGCAAAGACATCGACCGGCGGCGGGCGAGAGGGTCTCGCGTGCGGTCGGGCGATAGAACCTGGTAACAGTCGGGCCCGGGAGGCAAAGCGGAGCTGCTAGGGGTGTGGCCTTGGATCTGCGGAAGAGATTGATCTTCTTCACCCGTCTGATCAGGCTTCTCGCCTTCTTCTATCTCGTGGTCCAGTACCTGGTGGTGAGGGAGCGCTACCAGGCCGCGCAGATGATCCCGGTCGTCGCCGGGCTCGGGGTCTTCTATATAATCATGGACCGCGTCATCTTCCGCGTTCCCGAGCAGAGGTTCAGGCTGGCCGCCCTGAGCCTCATGCTCTTCGAGATGTTCCTGGTCTCCCTGCTCCTCTACTTTACCCGCTCCAACCCCATCCGGGAGTTCGAATACCTCTACGTGCTGCCGGTGGCGAACGCGGCTCTGTGGTTCGGGCTGCGTGCGGGCATCGCCTATGCCGGAGCGGCCACGGCGGCGTTCTCGCTCACCATGTGGGTCTCGGGGAGGGTCGACTGGCCTTCCTCGCTGGGCGGCATCCTGGGAACGGGCATATTCTATTTCGCGGCCTCCTACATCATGGGGTTCATGGCGGATTTCGCCGAGCGCGAGAGCGAGGAGAAGGCGCGGCGCATGGTGGAGCTGACCGCGGTCTCGGGGTTCGCCACCCTCTTCGATTCCACCCTCCTCGAGGACAAGGTCTATTCCAACCTCTGCAACGCCATCTCCCGCAGCATCAACTCCGACGTGGCCATGGTGTTCAGGCTGGAAAAAGACGGGGAACGCCTGGTGGTGGCGGCGTGCGACGGGGTGAGCGAGAGCGAGGCCGGCCTGGAGGTGCCGGTGGGATACGGCATCATCGGGAGGGTCCTCGAGGAGCGGGAGCCGCTGCTGCTCAAGGATACGGACATGGAGCGCGAGTTCCGCCAGCTCCTGGAGACCCGCCGCATACGCTCCGCCGCCTATTCGCCCCTGAAGTGGCGGGATGAGATCTACGGCGTGGCTCTGGCCGGGAACCAGGAGCGCGACAGCCTGGACGACAACGACCTCAACCTCATCTCCGCCCTCTCGGTACAGGCGGCCCTGGCGGTGCACAACTCCCGGCTGTACTCGGACCTGGAGGACCGCATCGGAGAGCTGCACGCCATCTTCGAGATCGACAAGGCCATCACCTCCGCCATCGACCTCGAGACGGTGCTGCAGCAGATCGTGCAGATGAGCGTGGGCCTCATGGACGCGAAGATAAGCTCCATCATGCTCCTGGACGAGGAGAGCGAGGAGCTGGTGATCGCCGCCGCCCAGGGGCTCTCGGAGAGCTACATCAGGAAAGGCCCCATCAAGGTCGGCGAGAGCATAGCGGGAAGGGTCATCCTGGAGGGAAGGCCCATAGCGGTGTATGACATCCGCCAGGACCCCCGACACGCCTACGCGGAGCAGGCGCGCCTGGAGGGACTGTGCTCGCTCCTCTCGGTGCCCCTGAACCTGAAGGACAGGGTGATCGGGGTGCTCAACATCTATACGGACGAGCCCCATGCCTTCACCCCGCACGAGATAAACCTCTTCACCAGCCTGGCAAGCCAGGCCGCCATAGCCATCGAGAACGCCCGCCTCTTCGAGAGCCTGGAGGAGATCTACATCGAGGTGATCACGGCCATGGCCTCGGCCATCGATGCCCGCGACGCCTATACCCACGGCCATTCCCAGCGCGTCACGGAATACGCCGTGGCCATCGCGGAGGAGATGGGCCTCTCTCCCGCCGAGGTGGACATCATCAGGAACGCCAGCATACTCCACGACGTGGGCAAGATCGGCATCAAGGAGGAGATCCTCAAGAAGCCGGGAAGGCTGAGCGAGGAGGAGAGAAGGGAGATGGAGTACCATCCCTTCATCGGGACCAAGATCCTGCACTCCGTGAGGTTGCTGGAGCCCGTCATGCCCCTGGTCTATCACCACCACGAGAGATACGACGGCACGGGATATCCCGACGGCCTGAGAGGGGAGGAGATCCCCCTGGGGGCCAGGATAATCTCCGTTGCCGACGCCTTCGAGTCCATGACCTCCGACCGTCCCTACCGCAAGGCCATGCCCGTGGAAGAGGCCATGGCGGAGCTCAGGTACAACGCCGGGCGCCAGTTCGACCCGCGGGTGGTGGAGGTCTTTGCCCGGCTGGCCGAGGAGGGGAAGATAGAGCTGGAGTGGTCGCAGAGCCGTGTCATAGCCCTCACCGACAGGCTGGGCCGCGCCGGCATGTAGGGTCACCCTCCCGCGCAGGGCGCTTCCCCGTGATGCGCCGCCTCGACGGGCCGTGGTAGAATCTGTCCATGAGCATCTGGAAGAGGATCAAGCAGTTCTTCGTGGGCAAGAAGTTCCTCTGCGACACCTGCGCCTTCGATTATCCGGCGGCGTGTTCCCGTCCCGAGCGCCCTAACGCCACCTCCTGCCCCGACTACCGCAAGCGATTCTGAGGGCGGCGGGGTCCTCGCCGGGGACGGCATCGCCATCGACACGAGGACCCCACTGTCGCAAGCGCTTCTGAAAGCAGCGGGGATGGCCGTTTCCCGGCGCGAGGGTGGAGTACGAACCGACCGCACCGGCCGAAACGCTTTTCGGGGTTGAGCCCTCTGTCGCGTCGGGAGAGGCCGCCTACTCCAGGGCTTTTTCCGCGTAAGCCCTGGCCTCCGTGAAGCGGCAGAGGTAGCCGACCTTCTCGAAGAGATAGGTGTTGACGATCTTTCGCACCGGGACGCCGATCTTCACCGGGCGCCCCATACTGTCGCGCTCCACGTTTATGGGTCCGTCCAGGCGCGCCTCCCGGTCCTCGAGCAGTTCGCCCACCACTTCGTTGACGCGCTCCATGTTCCCCCGCGTCTGGATGTAGGTCAGGGCCGCCTCGCTGGCGGCATCGTCGGCGGTTCCCCTCAGGGAGATGTGGTTCCAGATCACCGGCCCGCACTGGGTGATGAGGAAACCGATGACCGCCGCCGCCAGCAGGATATTGACCACGTAGGTCCATACCTGCCCGCTTTCCCCGTTCAAGAGGGAACCCGCCCTGGATCTCCGGTCTCCGTGAAACAAGGCATCCTCCCCGGTACTGCCGACGTGATCGAAGATACGACCCCTTTGATCCTCCGATAATTTCCTTCGACGCCACCAGCGGGGTTCCTTTAGCCCTTCTTGCCCTCGTTTCCTCCCGGTCTCTCTATTCGTCTTCTCGAGGTCGGGTGCCGCGACGCACGAGGCGACCCAGCCTCCCGGATACCATCTCCCGCAGCGTTCCCAGCTCCTCCAGGCGCAGGGCATGGGCGACGGCGAAAAAGGTCACCAGCCCCCATACCATGGGCAGGAGCATCTCCAGGAGCTCCTTCGCCAGCCCGGCAAAAGGGAAGAGCCTCTCCACCAGGTAGAACCAGGCGTAGATCACCACCGCCATGGCCGCAGCAGCCGCCAGCACCCTGGCAGCGGTAGCCGCCAGGCGCCGTCCCCCCAGGGGACCCAGGCGCAGGCGCAGAACCGTCCCGTCTATGAGCATGGAGAACACGTAGGCCACGCTGAAGCCCAGAGCGAGTCCCTTGACCCCCATGAGGCGGAAGAAGAGTAGATTGGCCCCGATGTTTATGGCCACCACGAAGCAGTTGATGATCATGGGGGTGCGGGTGTCCTGCATGGAATAGAAGGTCTTGGTGAGCAGCATGTCCAGGGAGTAGGGGATGAGCCCCAGGGCGAAGAAGAAGAGCACCCCGGAGAGGAGCTCGGTGTCTCCCGCCTTGAAGAAGCCGTGCTGCAGCAGGAAACGGATGATGGGCCGGTTGAGCATGAGGTAGATCACCGCGCAGGGCACGATGATGAGTGCGGTGGATCGAAGGCCCCCGTTCAAGGTCTCCTTGAAGCGCTTCTGCCTGCGCAGGGCGGCGTGCTCGCTGAGGGCGGGGAAGATGGCGGTGATGATGGAAACGGCGAACACGCCATAGGGAAGCTGGAAGAACATCTGTGCGTACTGGTACGACGGCACCCCCCCGTCAACCTTGATGGCGAGGGCGAACACGAACCACGTCCCCACCTGCCAGAGGAGGATGTAGCCCAGGAGGGGCACGGCCAGGCGGCCGATCTTGCGGATGGCGGGGTGCTTGAGGTCGAAGGCGAGGGTATAGCGCAATCCGATACGGAAGAGCATGGGAAGCTGAACCAGGGCCTGGGCGACCACCCCCAGGGTGGTGCCCGCCGCCAGCACCACCAGGTGCAGGTGGTTGTCGCGCGGACCTGGAAGGAAATGGAATACCACCACCGTGCCGATGACCACCAGGTTGTTGGCGATGGGGGCGAAGGCAGGGGCGGTGAAATGGCGGTGGGCGTTGAGAAGCCCGCCGAAGATGGCACTGAGGCCGTAGAAGATGATCTGGGGCACGAAGAAACGCAGGAGGAAGGCGGCCTGGTCGCGCACCACCTGGGTGGTGACGTCGCCCGCGGAATAGGACCCGAAGGCGGTCATGAGGCGGATGATCAGCGGGCTCGCCGCTATCCCCAATGCGGTGACCGCCGCCAGGATGACCAGGGAGATGTTGGTGACCGAGCTGGCCACGTACCAGGCCTCCTCGCGGGATCGCGTGCTCAGGTACTCCACGAACACGGGTATGAAGAGGGACGCGATGATGCCTCCCATCACCAGGTCGTAGATCATGTTGGGCATGGAGTTGGCGAGGTTGTAGGTGCTGGGAAGGTTGGTGCTGCCGTAGCGCAGTGTGAGGCCGAGCACGTAAGCAAGCCCGGCATAGCGCAGGAAGCCGGTGACGCGGCTGATGGCGGTTCCCATGGCCATGACCGCCGCGTCCCTGGCGAAGACCCGGGTCTCAGGGGGTTCGCGAGAGGAGAGCAGCGGGCCTTCCGGCTGCGTGTTCATCCGCTCGCCTTTCCCCGCGCTCGCCTTCCCCCGCGCAGCCAGCGCAGGAGACGGCGCAAAAGCAGGACCACGGCCACCAGGCCGGCCACCGCCGCCAGCATGATCACGGCCAGGGTGTTGATGATGGAGGTGTTGACGGTGGTGGAGGTGCCGTCGATGACCAGCCCCCCCGCCTCCAGCACGATATCCACGATGAAAGACCCCTTGCGGTGGGTGTTCACGTCGAAGGTGAAGCGGTTCTCCCGCGGCTCGATGGTCACCACCATGGAATCGCCGCCGGGAAAGGATAGCGCGGGGTTATCAAGGCGCAGGGTGACCCCGCTGAGGGGATAGTCGAGGGCGCTGTTGACGTCGATGCTGAGCTTCCCCTGGGTGCTGGAGAGGGTGACGGAGCGCTTCTTGCTGATGCTCACCCGCGAGAGCTCGCCCTTTACCACCGCCTCTATGCTCGCCAGGTAGGTGCGGGACGCGGCGTTGTCGCCGTCGCGCGCGAAGCGGTGGTTTTCCGCCACCAGCAGGGAGCGCTCGAGTCGCGTCCTGAGGGGGTGCTCCGCGGGGATGACCGCCAGGAAGTCCGCCGCCGCCGACCTCCCGGCCTCAAGCTCGTCCAGGTAGGGGGAACCGGGATCCTCGTAGACCGGGGCTTGCACAGCGACCCCTTCCAGCGGGAACTGGTCCGCGTTCAGCTCCGAGAGCCTGCGGGTCTGCAGCCACGGGCAGGCGTTGACCGCCCCGTAGAAGGCATCGATGAAATCGCGGGAGGGCGAGAAGGAGGGCGGAAAGGCGAGCACGCATGAACGCACCGCGTTGGGCTTCTCCCGCTGCAGCACGGCCAGCTCGGCGAAGATGTTCTGGACGAGGTGCGAGGAGTCGCCGGACGGCATCCCCTCCAGGTAGGCGTACAGGGCTTCGTCGCATACGAAGGCCTTGAACAGCAGCCCCTCGGAGTTCACGAAACGCACCGGCTGCGAGAGAGTGGCCCCCTCCAGCAGGCGCCGGCCGGTGGCACTGTACCGCAGGGCTTCCGCTCCCACCACCGCGAATTCCATCCCTCCCTCCGCCAGCCGTCCCAGGGTGCCGTCGCTCAGGCGGAAAAGAGGGGAGACGAAACCCTTCGCGGCTGCCCCGAGCGCGCCGCTGCTCTCTGCGCCCAGGCTCAGCTGGCGCGAGACCTGCTCCTCCCAGCCCCGCGCGGCCAGCAGGTCCATGTCGGCGAAGGAATATGGGGTGGCGAGGAAGTCCACGCGGTTCTCGCCCGCCAGGTAGGCGAGGTCCGCGAGCACCACCGCCGCGCCGGAGGACGGTGTCTGGCTCGCGGCCTCGGACCCGGCCAGTTGCTCGAGGTCCTCGTAGGTACTGCCGGGTATGGCCAGGCTGGTGCTCACGGCGGTGAACCTCCTCAGGGCTCGGGTCAGGGCATAGAGATATCCCGTGTCGGTATCGGAGGAAGCGCACGCCGCGGCCAGAGCGCCGTCGAGGGCGTTCCCCTGCGCGTCGGTGGGAGGGAGGAAATCCAGGGTCCACAGGAGCGATAGATTGAGGGGATAGCCGGCCGCGGGGTCCATGATCACCAGGAAGTTGGAGTCAGAGGCGACGGTCTCGCCCCCGGCGGTCGCACGGACCTCGAAGGGATAGACCCCGGCAGGAAGTCCTATGGACCTGAGGTCCAGCTCGTACATCTTGTCCGTCCATCCCTCTCCGGGCTCGATGGTCTCGAGGTCTCTCCAAACCAGGGGTTTGCGGCGCGTGCCGTCGCGGAAGGCGGACAGGGAGGAACGGGTGGTCGCGGAAGGATAGACGAGCATTTCCAGGTATATGGATTCCGTCCTCTCGGCCTCGGGAAGCGTGAGATGGAGGTCCAGGTAAGCCTGGTCCCCGGGCTGGTAATAAAAGGAATGCATGCGCGCGGAGACCGCGGGAGCCTGCTCCTGGGCCGCGGCAGGCACGTCTCCCGCGGGAAGCAGGCAAAGCAGGAGCGCGGCGCATGCCGCCGCCCGGAGCGCGAGTATCCCCGACGCGCCGCGCCTCACCGGTCCCACCCCGCGCCTTCCGGCGTGCGTCCCATGATAAGGCGGCGGTGTGGCATCTCCTCGAAGCCCAGCTTGCGGTAGAGGGAGCGCGCCGCCAGGTTCTCCTCCTGGGTGTTGACGCATATCACCCCCGCGCCCATCGCCGTGAGGGCGGAGATTGTACGGCGGGCGAGGGCCTCCCCGATGCCTTCACCCTGTCGTCCCGCCCGCACGCCCAGCCTCTGCAGGTAGCCGAAGCGCCCGTTGACCCCCCCGATGGCGTAACCCTCCAGGCGGTCGCGTTCTCTGGCGAGGAGGAACAGGTTGCGGGCACAGGACGAGGCCACCGCGTCCAGGGTGAGGCGGTCAAGCCTCCAGAAAGCGTCGAAGGCGGCGGAATCCAGTTCCAGGACCTCCTGTAGATGTCGTCTGTGGAAACGTATGAACTCCACCCCGACTCCGCCGGGTTCCCTTTCCTCCACGCGGCGAGGCCGTCTTTCCAGGAGCACTATGCGATAGAGGGGGGTGAAGCCCCAGCCTCGGAAGTCCTCCGCTTCCCCCTCTCCCAGGGGCCTGGTCACGAAAAGGCCTGCCCCCTCCTCGAAGCTCCTGGCGGCGGCCTCGCGCGCCAGGAGTCCGCGCGCGTCTCCGCGCCCCTTCAGGTGCCATAAAGCTCTGATGTCGCCGCGGCTCCTCCAGTTCCCCACCAGCGCGAAGGGGGTCTCCGGACTCCCGGGGTCCTGGAGGATATATATGCGCCCGTCGCAGTTGCGCATGAATTCCAGGTAGCGCTGCCGGTTGCGGAAGGTATAGCCCCTCCTGACCTCGGGCCAGAAGGACTTGAAGCTGTGCGGGGGGGCTTCCTCTATGCCCGTGGCGTCACGGCGCGCTGCGGCGGGTTCGAATATCGAGACCACTTCCTTTCCGCTGCCGGGGCGGCCTAGACCATCCCCATGATCTCCCGGGTCATGAATATTATACCGATGGCCAGCAGCAGGAAGGAAAAGAGCAGCAGGACCCGCCGGTTGCGCGCGCGCAGGGTGAAGAAGGAGCCGGTGAAGGCTCCGGGCATGACCCCGAGGGTCATGGCGAAGGCCAGCGCCCAGTCCACGTGGCCCAGGAAGCCATGGATCACGCTTCCGGGCACGGACAGGATGGCGATGATCACCAGGGAGTTGCCCAGGCACTCCTTTATCTCCAGCCGCAGGAGGAAGAAGAAGGCGGGAACCATGATGAATCCCCCGCCCAGTCCCAGGAAACCGGAGAAGAAACCCGCCGTGAACCCGATGGCGCCCAGCTTCCACACCGGAGCAAGGCCGCGCTCCGCGGGGACCTCCAGGCGCCCGTAGAGGTCTCTGCCCAGGGCGGCCAGGGCGGTGCGCCAGGAGAAATAGATGATGACCAGCGCGGTGATGATCATGATATAGCGCGTGTCCATGAAGGCGGTCACGGAGGAACCTATACCGGTGCCGGCGAGGCCGAAGAGCGCACAGGTGACCACGATACGGCGGTCCACCTTGCCCGCGCGCCAGTAATTCAGCCCTCCTACCAGGGCGGAGGGGAAGGTGATGGGGAGCGGCGTGCCCAGCGCGATATCCGAGGAGCGCTGCAGGAGCATGCGGATGGCGGGAGTGGTGATGATCCCCCCACCCACCCCGAAGGCGCCGGAGGTGAAACCGGCTGCGAAACCCAGGAGGAGCGCGAAAAGGAACTCACAGGCACGATACACCGGCTTTCCTCCCCGGGCGCTCAGCGGATGATGTCCGCGACCTCGGCGTCAGTCGCCCTCACCAGGTCATAGGAACGTATCTTGAGGATCATCCCCGGTTCGCCGCCGCCCGTATACACCACGTCCTCGCGCAGGGCCTGCAGGTCGATGTACGTGGCCATCTCGGATCTCAGGGCTACGGGCGGCGTGCAGCCGATGAGATAGCCGGTGAGCTGGCGCACCTCGTCCGCGTTGAGGAGACGCAGCTGCCGGGCGCCGAGCTCCGTCTTTAGCTTGGAGTAATCGACGGTGGCGTTCCCCGGAACCAGGGCCATGACCGGCTTCCCGTCCGCCAGGAAGAGCACCGCTTTCACCACCTGGTGCGGCTGCAGTCCGAGTACAGCGGCGGCCCTGGCGGCGGTGCGGGTGGGTTCGGGCATCCTGCTCAGCTCATGGGGGATGTTGGCGTTCTGGAGAAAGTTGTGAACATCCACGCTGCTGAGCAATGCAACCTCCCTCTGCTTTCTCTCCGGCGCGGGTGACATGGCCCTGTCGGCGGCGTGGGGCCGGAGGATGGGTCTACGCGCGCATTATAGCACAGTAAGCACGCCGCGGCTTGCCGTTCTCGCGTTGCGGCAGGGGGTGCGGGCCCGGAGAAGCGCCTATTTCAGGCCGCCTTTCCTGCCGATCTCCTGGTAGAACTTGGTCCCGTACCTTTCCTTGGTGGTCTGCCCGCCCTTGCGGCCGCCTTTCCTGCCGATCTCCTGGTAGAACTCGGTGCCGTACCTCTTGAGCGTGGTCTTGCCGCCCTTTCTCCCCGCTTCGCTGCGGGTGAGCTTCTTGTTTGCCATGGGCGATCCCTCCTTGTCGATGTCCCGCCTGTGAGTCCACTCAGCGACTCAAGCCCTACAATGTAGTTTTACCCCCTGAGACGGGAAAATAACCACATGGGCGGCACGGGCGCAGAGACTTGCGGTCCGCGGCTTCAGGACTTATCGCGGCGACCGTACGCCCAGATCCCGGCGAGTAGAGCCAGCATGGCCCCCGCCGAGACCAGGGTGAGCCAGAGGGGGATGGCGGAGAAGGCGTAGACCACCACACTCACCACCACCCCCGCGATGAGTACCCCCGCGAAGATGGCGGCCAGTGCGGGCCAGAAGGGGACGTCGAAGACAAAGGCGGCCAGCGCGCCCGTCCATGCCCCGGTGCCGGGAAGGGGAATGGCCACGAAGAGAGAGAGCGCCACGTCTCTCCAGCGCTCGAACGACTTTCCGTGTTTCCTGCGCGTGCGGGCAAAGAGCCAGGTGAAGAAGCGGTCCATGAGCCCGGAATGGCGGCGCAGCCAGTCGGAAACAGGACCCAGCAGGAGGAGGATGAAGGGCACCGGGATCATGTTCCCGATCACCGCCCAGAGGTAGGTGTGCCAGATGTTCATATTCCAGGTAAGGTAGGCGATGGGGATGGCGCCTCGCAGCTCGAAGACGGGTACCATGGCGATGGCGGCGGTGCGCACCCATACCGGGATGCCCGCGTACCAGGAGGATACAGCCATGAGAGCCGCGGCCCTCCACCGCAGAGATGCCAGCCACCTTACCATCGCGACTCCTCCCTTTCCCGCGGGCAATCCACGTGTCGTCGTCCGATGATTTTCGCCCCATCTTAACACCTCTCCCGCCTCGCCGCTAACCTCGGACCCGCGGTCATGATCATCTTCGCCTGCCCGGCGTCCGCCCTCAGCTTACAGGTCTGTCGATATGTTCCTCCTACATCTTTCATCTTTCCGCGGTCAGGATGTACGAACATACGGCCTTTTTCGGAGAAGGGTGACGGGGTCCGAGCCATCGCAGGGGAGATGCCCTCGCGGGCTGCCTTCCTCTCGAGGCATGGGCGCCGCGGGGACTCGCGCTCATCGCTAAAGGAGGGTGACCGGGTCCACGTCCACGGCGAGGGAGAGCTCCTCGCGCGGGATGCCCGCCCCCCTGCAGTAGGACTGCCGGAAGGAATCATAGGCAGAAAGGGCGTCTCTCAACCTTCCCGCCAGCTTCTCCAGCACCGGCGTCTTGAGGGTGAGGTGGTAGCGGTAGCGCCCCTTCAGCTTCGCCAGCGGGGCGGGAGCCGGCCCCAGGAGTTCTCCCTCCGGGGGCTGGATGAGGGGTCGCATGATCTCTCCCAGGCCCGCCGCGGCGGCGCGTGCGTGCTCCTCGCGTTCCGAGCTGATCACCAGGTTGACCAGGCGGCTGAAGGGGGGGTACATGGCCTCGCGCCGGAAGGCCAGCTCCTGACGGTAGAAGGTCTCGGCGTCCCCGCGCACGGCGGAGCGGATGGCGTAGTGCTCGGGGTTGAAGGTCTGCACGATGACCCTGCCAGGGAGGGTCCCCCTGCCGGCCCTGCCGCTGACCTGGGTGAGGAGCTGGAAGGTCCTCTCCCCCGCGCGGAAGTCCGGCAGCCCCAGGGAGGTGTCGGCGTTTATCACCCCCACCAGGGTGACGCTGGGTATGTCGAGCCCCTTGGCGATCATCTGGGTCCCCAGCAGCACCTGTGCCCGACGGGACTTGAAATCCTCCAGCATATCCCAGTGTGCGTGCTTGCGGCGGGTGGTGTCGGCGTCCATGCGGATGCAGCTCATCTGCGGCAGCAGGCGCCTCAGTTCCTCCTCCACGCGCTCCGTGCCGATGCCCGCGTAACGCACCACGTTCCTGCCGCACTGCGGGCAGACGAAGGGCTCGGATACGCTCCAGTTGCAGTGGTGGCATAGAAGGCAGGTCTCCCGGGCGTGGAAACAGAGGCTCACGGAGCAGTTGCGGCACTGGAAGATATAGCCACATTCATGGCACTGCAGGAAACGGGCGAAACCGCGGCGGTTGAGGAAGAGGATGGCCTGCTCCCCTGTCTCGTGTACCCTCACCAGCGCGTTGACCAGGCGGGGTGAGAGGATGGTACGCAGACCGGGGACGCTGAGCTCCCGCATGTCCACGATCTCCGCTCCCGGCAGGGGGCGGTCATCCACGCGGCGCGACAGGAGCAGGTATCCGTAGCCGCCCTTTTCGGCGGCGTGGCGGCTCTCCAGGAGGGGGGTGGCGCTACCCAGCAGCAGCACGGCGCCGCTCAGGCGCGCCCTCTCCTCCGCCACCTCCCGGGCATGGTAACGCGGCGCGGAGTTCTCCTTGTAGGTGGACTCGTGCTCCTCGTCGATGACGATGAGGCCGAGGTCGCGCAGAGGGGCGAAGAGGGCGGAACGCGCCCCGATGACCACGCGATAATGCCCCTCCCTGATGCCCCTCCACTGGTCGTAACGCTCGCCGAGCCCCAGGCGGGAGTGGAGGACCGCGACCTCGCGCCCCAACCTTCCCTTGAAGCGCTGTACCATCTGGGGGGTAAGGGCGATCTCGGGGACCAGCACCAGGGCAGTGCGGGAACGCGATATCGCATGTTCGATGGCGTGGAGATAGACCTCCGTCTTGCCGCTGCCGGTGATGCCGTGGAGCAGGAACACTCCACCCTCGCCCGCATCCATCCTCTCCTTTATGGCCCGCAGCGCCTCCTCCTGCTCGGGGTTCAGTTCGTGGGGCTCTACGGGGGGGAAAGAACGCGTGGCGAAAGGGTCGCGCAACCTCTCCTCGTGGCGGATGGAGACCAGCCCGGCCGCCTCCGCCTCCCGCAGCACGGCGGATGACGTCCTGGCCAGGTGCTGCAGCTCGCCGACGGTGAGGACGCCGCCGTGGTCTCGCAGCACCTCCAGGAGGCGCAGGCGGGCGGGGGTTCGCCTGGCGGCATCGGGGTTTTCGAGCGCGCGGCGGCCGGCGGCGGTGATCTCCGCCAGGCGCACGGTGACCCGCGACACCCGGGGCCGCGGAATCACGTAGCGGCGCTTCACCATCCCCCTGTCCAGCAGGGCTTTCAGTGCCGGGGATGAGAACCCGGACCCCAGCGCTTCCTTGAGCTCCGGAAGAGGGAGTTCGCCGCCCCCCGCGGCCAGGGCGCGGAGGATCTCGCGGCGGCGCGTGGCCTTGGAGGGAAGTTCTTCCAGCGCAACCTCCGCATCCACGGCGAGGGATATGAACTCCACCACGCGTCGGGAGCGGCCAGGTGGCACCACCAGGCGCAGGGCCTGCGACAGTGAGCACAGGTAGCGCTCGGCGATCCATTCGCAGAGCCTCACCATCTCCGCGTCGAAGACCGGGGGCTCGGCCACCAAGGCTTCGATG
>FWPV01002157.1_pt1 | contig 49559 bp, 47 predicted proteins | sample 2228371 | NCBI WGS metagenome assembly FWPV01 (sample SAMEA103939776, study PRJEB20133) | metagenome | reverse complement strand
GGCCGGGGCGGGTGCGGGTGCCGCAGCCTCGGGCGCCGGCGCAGCCGGGGCGGGTGCGGGTGCCGCAGCCTCGGGCGCCGGGGCCGGGGCAGCCGCTTCTTCCTTCTTGCCGCACGCCGTCAGCGCAACGGCAGCAATCAACGCAGCGAGCAGAGCAGAGTGTTTCATTTTTTTCCCTTTAAAAAAGTGAGTCAACAAACCGAAATCAAACCATCGGCCACCGAATACGCATTCGATCCCCGACCGACGCGGAAATTATATCAATCCCGCCGAATATTGCCAGTAATCCCCATGAGCCGCCGCGCGGCACTGTGCTAGACTTCGCCAGATCCAGCTTCCGGTTGACGCAACCCTGTGACGGCTCGTGGCATTGCCTTGACCCTCGTCCTGTTCGCTGCCAGCGTCCCCGGCGGCGCAGGCGCCGCCGCCACTGATGTGCCCGAACCGGACCAGCTGGTGCGCATTGGGGTCCTGGCCCACCGCGGCAAGGAAGAGGCGGTCAAGAGCTGGACGCCAACCGCGCGCTATCTGTCGGAGCAGCTGCCCGGTTACAACTTCGTCATCGTGCCCCTCAGCAATGACGACATCGGCGCAGCAGTGGAGTACCAGGAGGTCGAGTTCGTCCTCACCAATCCCGGGTCCTATGCCGAACTGGAGGCCAACTACGGCGTCACCCGCATCACCACCCTGAAAAGCAAGACGCCACAGGGGGGATCCAGCGTGCTGGGGGCGGTGATTTTTACCCGCGCCGACCGCAGCGACATCCGCAGTCTCGCTGACCTGCGGGGCAAGCATTTCATGGCGGTGCACGAGAACGCTTTCGGCGGCTGGTGGGTGGCATGGCGTGAACTCAAGCGTCAGGGCATCGATCCCTACCGTGATTTCGCCAAGCTCAGCTTCAGCGGCTTTCCCCAGGACAACGTGGTGTACGCGGTACGAGACGGACGGGCCGACGCCGGCACGGTGCGCACCGACCTGCTCGAGACCCTTGCCCTGTCAGGGGCGATCAATTTAGGCGATTTCCGCATTCTCAACCCCCAGCAGGTGGAAGGCTTCCCCTACGCCCTCAGCACCCAGCTCTATCCGGACTGGGCATTTGCCGTGGTGCGCCACACCCCCGAGACCCTGGCGCGGCAGGTGGCCGTGGCCCTGCTCATGATGGAGAGTGGTCATCCGGCCGCCCACGCCGGAGGTTATGTGTCGTGGACGGTGCCACTCGACTATCACAGTGTCACCCAGCTGATGCAGGACTTGCGCGTGGGGCCGTTCCGCAATTTCGGCAAGATCGGTTACCTCGACCTGTTGCATCAGTACTGGGCGCTGGCGGCTGCCGTCCTGCTGGCCCTGGTGGTGCTGGCCGCGGCCTACTTTTACACCGCACGGCTCAACCGCAAGCTGTCGGCCACCATGCTCCACCTGCAAAACGAGATCAAGGAACGGGAACGGATCGAGGAAGATCTCCGCCGCGCCCGCGACACCCTGGAAGCCCGCGTGGCCGAACGCACCGCCGAGCTCGCGCGTATGAACGAAGAGCTCGAGTCCCGCGTCGCGCACCGGACCGCACAGCTCATTTCCGCCATGCAACGTCTGGAAAGCGAACTGGGCGAGAAACGGCTGCGCGGCCAGGGCGAGTAGGCCGTGCCCCACGCCAACGCGGAGACTGCCGGTCGGCTGCACCGGCTGATCGAGGGGCTCAGTGACCCGCGCGCCTACCCCCATCCGGTCGATGTGGTGGAACGCCTGGAAACCCACATTTCAGTCATCCTGCTTGCCGGCGATTACGCCTACAAGATCAAAAAACCCTACGATCTCGGCTTTCTGGATTTCACCACCCTCGCCGCCCGCCGCCATTATTGCGAGGAGGAGCTGCGCCTGAACCGGCGCCTGGCGGCCTCGCTGTATCTGGACGTAGTGCCGCTCACGGGCAGCCTCGATGCCCCGCGTGTGGGCGGTACGGGCCCCGCGCTCGAATACGCCGTACGCATGCGCCGCTTTCCCCAGTCGGCACTGCTCTCCGAGCAAATCACACACGCCAGTGTCCCGCTCGAGACCATGCGTGCTTTCGGCGAGGCGCTCGCCGCGTTTCACGCCGGCAGCGCGACGGCCTCGGCCCATGACCCGTGGGGTCGGGCCGAGGCGATCGCCGAGGCCGCGCGTGCCAATTTCGACCAGCTCGCGCCGCGTCTGCGCGGAACAGGCGCACGCCGCACGCTGGCACAACTGACCGAGTGGACGGAATCGGCTCTGGTACGCCTCGCGCCAGTGTTCACCGCACGCAAGGCCGCCGGCCGCGTCCGCGAGTGCCATGGTGACCTTCACCTCGGCAATCTGGTACTGCTAGACGGCGCCATTCAGGCTTTCGACTGCATCGAATTCAACGCCGCGTTTCGCTGGATCGACGTGATGAGCGAGGTCGCCTTTCTGGTGATGGATTGCGCAAGCCATGGCCGAACCGACCTCGGCTTTGCCTTTCTGAACGCCTACCTGGAGTCCAGCGGCGATTACGACGGGCTACAGGTGCTCGGTTTCTATCTGGTGTTTCGCGCGCTGGTGCGCGCCAAGATCGCCGCCTTGCGCACCACGCAGACCGATGCACCGGGCACGGTGCGCCGGGCGGCTTGGCGCGACTGCCGCCATTACCTCCGGCTGGCCTGGGCCGCCGCCCATCCTCCGCCCCCGCTGCTGGTGCTGATGCACGGTCTGTCGGGCGCCGGCAAGAGCACGGTTGCGCGCGGGCTCGCCGAGTCGCTGCCCGCCATCCACCTGCGCTCCGATGTGGAGCGCAAACGACTGTTCGGGCTTGCCCCGCTGGCACGCAGCGACGCGGCCCTGCAGGCCCGCCTCTATGGGCCGGATGCCAGTGCGCGCACCTACGCGCGCCTGCAGGAACTGGCCCGCACCACACTGCAGGCGGGATTCAGTGTCATCGTCGATGCCACCTTCCTGAAACGCGCCCATCGCGCGCCCCTGCTCGCCCTGTGGCCGAGGACGCTGATCGTCGCCTGCACCGCGCCGCACGCGGTGCTGCGGCAGCGGGTGGCGGCGCGCTACGCCGCGGGCAACGACGCAGCAGAAGCCGACGTGCGGGTGCTGGAGGCGCAGATCCGCAGCCAGGAAAAGCTGGATGAAGAGGAACGCCGCCATGCCGTGCGCATCGACACCCGCGCCGCACCCGCGCCGCACCGGCTCGCTGCGCGGCTACGACGCCGTGCGAGCCAGGCCTAACAGCGCGTCCACTTCAGACGGCGGGAGCGGGGGATGGAACAGATGCCCCTGCATCCGCGAACACCCGCTGCGCAGCAGGTAGTCCCGCTGTTCAGCCGTCTCCACGCCTTCCGCGATCAATTCCAGATCCAGACTGGCCGCGAGGGCGGTGATGGAGGACGCAATGGCGCGACTGTCGCGGTCGACCGGCAGCCCGTGCACGAAACTGCGGTCGATCTTCAGTGTGTTGAGCGGAAACTTGCCCAGATACCCGAGCGAGGAATAGCCGGTACCGAAGTCGTCCAACGCCAGGCGCAGCCCCAGGGCACTCAACTCGCCCAATAGCACGGGCATGGCGCCCGCCTGGGACATCAGCATGCTTTCGGTCAACTCCAGCTCCAGATGGGTCGGCGGCAGTTCGTGGCGATCGAGCACGCTGACCACGCTTTGCACGAAGCCGCGTTCCTGCAACTGGCGTACCGACAGGTTGACCGCCAGTCGCAACCCGGGCCAACCGGCGCGGTGCCAACGCCCAAGCTGTGCGCATGCCTGGTCGAGCACCCACTCCCCCACCGCGACGATCAGGCCAGTCTCTTCGAGCAACATGATGAAGTCGCCCGGCGCCACCAGCCCCAGTTCCGGATGCTGCCAGCGCAACAGGGCCTCCACACCGAAAATGCGCCCACCCGCCGCATCCACCTGCGGCTGATACAGGAGGGTCAACTCCCCGCGTGCCAGCGCGCGGCGCAGGCTGTGTTCCATGGAGAGGCGTTCGAACGCCCTTGCACTCATGTCCGCCGAGTAGAACTGGTAGGTGTTCTTGCCCAGTTCCTTGGCACGGTACATCGCCAGATCCGCGTGCTTCAGCAAGCTCGTCGCATCCTCACCATCCTCGGGGAAGATGCTCACGCCGATGCTGGCGGTGACGAACAGCTCGCGCCCTGCGATCTCCAAGGGAGGGCCCAACGCATCCAGCACCTTCTGGGCCACCGACGCGATGTCCTGTTCCGAGGCGACGTCCACGATGACGATCGCAAATTCGTCGCCACCGAGCCGCGCCACCGTGTCGCGCTCGCGCAGCACTGCGGTGAAGCGGCGGCTCAAGGCCTTTAGCAGCACATCGCCCGCATCGTGCCCCAGGGAGTCGTTGATGTGCTTGAAGCGGTCCAGGTCGATGAACAGCACACCCACATGACGCCTGTGCCAGCGCGCGTGGGCGATGGCCTGTTTGAGACGATCGAGGAAAAGCGTGCGGTTGGGCAATTCGGTCAGGGCATCGTGATGCGCCATGTGCTGCAGCTGCTCCTGGGAGCGCATGCGCTCGGTGATGTCCTTGCCCGTGGACACGAAGTGGGTGATGCGTCCGCTCGCGTCGGTCAGGGGGGTGATGGTTTTTTCTTCGTAATAGTAGCTGCCGTCCTTGCGCCGATTGATGAGGATGTCGTTGAACACACCCCCCTGCCGGATGCGCTGCCAGAGCGCGCGGTAATAATCGGCCCCCTGCTTGCCCGAACGCAGGATGCGCGGCGTCTGTCCGATCGCTTCGGCAGCGGTATAGCCGGTCATCCGGGTGAACGCCTCATTGACGTACTCGATGTTGCCGTGGATGTCGGTGATGATCACCGAATCGGCGGTCTGCTGCAGCGCCCGAGACAGCTTGCGCATCTGCGCCCCCTGCGCCCGCTGCTCGGTCACATCCTGCACAAACCCATAGAGGCTGACCGGCTTGCCGTTCGCATCACGCCGCACCCGGGCGCGGGCATACAGGATGCACTCGCGCGCCTCGCCATAGCAGCGGTAGGGATGCTCCAGCTCGAAGGGCAGGCCCCGTTCCAGGGCATCCTCCACCGCGCGCTCGACCTGGGCGCGCACGTCTTCGGACAGCAACGCCAGATAACGCTCGTAGGTGGGCTGGAAGGTGGCCGGGTCCACGCCCAGGATGCGATAGGTCTCTTCCGACCAATACAGCTGCCCGCTGGCCACATCCCACACCCAACTGCCGATGCGCGCGATGCGCTGCGCCTCGGCGAGGCGACGCTCACTTTCACGCAGCGCCGCTTCCGCCTCCAGGCGCCGGGTGATGTCGGTGAACGACGCCACCACCCGGGCCGGCCGGCCGGATGTGCCGGTCTCGATCGGCTGGGTATTGACCGAGATCCAGACCCGCGCACCATCGGCACGGGTGACCCCCATGGCCAGGTCGACCACCGGCTGGCCGGTGGCCAGGGTCGTCATCACGGGCAGCGCCTCCGGGGGGAAGGGTGTCCCGTCCACGCGCACGCATGACCAGGCCGGATCCTGCACATTACGCCCCAACAGGTGCTCGCGCGGGGCACCCAGGATGCGCTCGGCGCTGGCATTGCATTCGATGATGTCGCCCGCCGCATCGGTGACGACCACCCCTTCGGCAAGGGCCGCCACCACCGATCGGTACTGCTGTTCCGCGGCGCGCCGGGCGGTGACGTCCTGAACGATGCCAAAGGTGTGGGTGACGTGGCCCCCATCGTCCCGCTCGACATGCGTTCCCACCCGTAACACATGCTCGCTGCCATCCGGCCAGACGACGCGATATTCGATCGGCCCCGGGCTCGCCCCGCGGAGACCGTCGCGGATGCAGGCATCGAACCGGGGTCTGTCGTCGGGGTGGACACGTGATTCGATCACTTGCCACGGGTCTTCCCCGAGTGCCGGGTCGTGCCCATGCAGCCGATACGTTTCGTCCGACCACCGTAGCCGATTGCTGGCCGCAGACCAGCCAAAGCTTCCGGTCTGCGTCAGGCGCTGGGCGCGGTTCATCAGCGCTTCCTGCTCGCGCATGTCCTCGAGCACCGGACGCACGGCACGCGAAAGAATGAGCACGTTGGCGCCCACGCCGACCACGCAGATCACGAACACGATGGCAAGCCACTGCGCCCGGCTCAGCTCGAGGCCGGCATGGAAATACACATACACGGCCACGGCAGCCAGCAGCAGTGCCACGCCGGCAAAGGCGAATGTGGCGGCCGCCAAAGAGGGGCGCCTGACGGCAAACTGGGCGCGAGGAGAACAAGCCTTTGGCAAGCGGTTTCCCACGGCGGACGCGCAACGCGGCGATTATGCAATAGCTGACAGCAGCACCGACATCATGGCACACGTCCTTCAGTTGAGCTGGATGCGCTGTCCCCAGGGCACCCTGGCGCGGCCCTTGACCAGCCAGACTACCGGGAAGTTGGGCTCCTCCGGGAACTCGCCCTCGGCGTCGGTGAAATAGATGAGCAGATCCGGACGCAATTGTTCACGTGCCACCCAGTCGAACGGCGGCTTGAAACTGGTACCGCCACCCCCCGTCAGATTTTTCGGCAACACCAGGGGTTCCCATGCCTCGAACTGCCACGGGCCCTGCGCACAAAGCTTGTCGTCGCAGGCATGCAGCAACACGCGGGCACGCATCTGGCTTTTGAGTGCGTCCACCTCGGAGAGGAATTCACGCATCTCCTCGTCGTCGATCGAGCCACTGGTGTCCAGCACCACCACCACGTCGATCATGCCCGAGGTGAGGCTGGGCAGGATCGCCTCCCCCTCCCGTCGCGACGGCCGCTGGAAGCTGTAATCGTCGCGGGCTGCGGATTTCATGTAGCGCGCGAGCAGCATCCGCCAGGGCAATTGCGGCTGCAGCAGATTGTCGACCATGCGCGCGATCGAACGCGACAGCTTGCCCGCCTGGGCGGCCTGCTGCGCCGCCGCCGCCAGGCGCTGCTGCCACTGTCGGCCCAGTTCCTCCTTCTCCGTTTCGGTGAGAGGGTCGGGTTTGGCGGTGTTGGGCTGGCCCCCGCTGCCACCCTCCTCGCGTGCGGCCTGGCCCGCCGACGACCCCAAGCGGGATTCAGGCGGCGGCGCTTCTCCCGCCGCCCCGCCCGCGCCGCCTGCGGCATCCGGTGAAGGGTTGTCTTGCGCCGACGCGCCCCCGCTGGGCCGGTTCTGGCTGCCGCCGCCGGATGCGCCGTCGTAGACGTGACTGTCGATGGTTTCCTCCTCCGGATCCGGCGGAATCAGCGGATAGATTTCCTCCGCCACCAGGCCGTAGTACTCCGGATTGAGCAGACAGCCGGGCGGCGGTTGCAGGCCATCCTCCCAAAGGATCTGGTTCACCGCATGGTCGCAGGCCACGTCCCAGCGGCGAATCTCGCGATGCTGGCGCCGGGCGAAATGGCCCAATGCGCAGTGCATCGCTTCATGCGCCAGCATGAATTGGGTCTGCGCCAGCGTGAGGTGCTGAATGAACTTGGGGTTGTAGTAGAAATACCGTGCGTCGGTGCCCGTCGTGCGGCACCAGGCCGGGTCACCGACTTTCAGATCGAGATGCATCACCAACGCGCCGAGGAAGGGCTTCTCCAGAATCAGCCTTGTCCGCGCCGCGGCGAGCTTGGTCTCGATTTGCGCCAGATCCGGTTGCGCAGGCTCGCTCATGCCCGATGGCTCACAGCTCATACAGCATCAGATCGGATACCGCATTCGCCCATTCGACGAACTCGGGCACGCTGAACAGCGGCTGGCCGACGCTGCGGTGCAGATCGGTCACCAGCATCACCCCCATCTCACGCTTTGGAAACCGGCGTGCATAGCGCAGGATGTTGCCCAAGACACGCGCCGCCTCTGGCGTATCCTTGGCCAGGCGCGCGCGTCGCACCAGCATCGCCGCAACGCCATACTGCAGGTCGGTCGTGGCCGGCACGTGGGCGTCTTTCCCTTCCAGGATGCCGTCGATGTCCGGCAACTGGTCCATGCTGTCGATGAAGGCCTTGAGTTCCACGCCGGCGGCCTGACCCACGCATGCCTCCAGGGTATCGCGCAGCAGCGCGGGCGCGTCGCCGAATTTCTTCAGCGCCCGATGCGCGAACTCCCAGGAACGCGGCGAGGGGAATGCCACCGGGTTGTGGGCCGGATCGAAGTGGAACAGCAGGTCGGGGCGATAGCGCAAAAACCCGATCAGCCGCTCGTCGATATCGTTTTCGTGCGCCCAGGCCACCCAGTCATCCAGGTGAGCTTCCACCTCGTAATGCGTGAAACGGTTCGCGAGCGGGGCCGGCATGTTATAGGTGACACCCCGGTCGCCCTGGCGGTTACCAGCGGCAAAGATCGCCCAGCCGTCCGGGATGACGTATTCGCCCAGGCGCCGGTCCAGGATCAGCTGGTACGCGGCAGTGGACACGGTGGGCGGGGCCGACGTGATCTCGTCCAGAAACAAGATGCCCGTGTCACCGTCGCGCGCGGCGTTGGGCAACATGGCGGGCACCGCCCATTCCACATAATCGTCGCGGCGAAACGGAATCCCCCGCAGATCGGTGGGTTCCATCTGCGACAGCCGAATGTCGATCAGTTTGACGCCATGCTTGTTGGCAATCTGCGCAATGATCTGTGACTTGCCCACCCCCGGCGGGCCCCACAACATCACGGGGGTGTGCTGGCCGCTCAGGGTACTGTTGAATTCCTTGTCCAGGATGGCTGCAATGTGTGACGGTCGCATTCAAACCTCGATGTTCGGTTCCGGCCGGTGCGTCGCCGGCGCCAGCCGGGATTGTAAACGCAATCGCCACGCCGAAACACCGCGCCCGCGCCGCTCACCGGCGAGACGCAACGGGCTTCCCGCCCGGTGCCTTTTCGCCTCGCGCGCGACCCCCTGTGGGCGCCCCAGTCAGGTTCGTGCAACGACCCGGCTAGGCACCGGCGGGGAAATTTGCTACCGTGCCCCCAGCGAAGAGCCCGGGCCCGAAAGAGATGAATTTCTGCTCCCATTGCGGCGCGCGCGTCGTGCTGGCGATCCCGCCCGATGACACAATGCCGCGTCACGTCTGCCCCCAGTGCGGGACGATCCATTACCAGAACCCGAAGCTGGTCGTGGGGGCGATCCCGGAGTGGGAGGATCGCATTCTGCTCTGCCGCCGTGCGATCGAACCCAGGCGTGGGCTGTGGACGCTGCCGGCGGGCTACATGGAAAATGGCGAGACCACTGCCCAGGGCGCAGCACGGGAAACCCTGGAGGAAGCGGGCGCGCGCGTGGCGATCGGCGCGCTCTATTCCCTATACGATCTGCCGCACATCAATCAAGTCTATTTGATGTTTCGCGCGCGGTTGCTGGATCTGGATTTCGCGGCCGGGGCCGAGAGCATGGAAGTGGCCCTGTTCCGAGAACAGGACATTCCCTGGCATCTGCTGGCTTTCCGCACCGTCGAAGCGACGCTGCGCGCCTATTTCGACGATCGTCGTCGCGGCCACTACGGTTTTCACCGCGGCGAACTTACGCCGCCGCACACCAGCCCCCCCTCGGCCTGAGCACGATCAGCGCGCCGGGCGCATCCCCTGCAACAGTTCGAGGGCCTGGAGCGCGCCGGTCTCCCACAGCCGGGCCACATGCGGTTGTACATACGGCAGCGCCAGAAGCAGCAGCAGAAAACCCGCGAGAATGGTGATCGGGAAGCCCACCGCAAAAATATTCAGCTGTGGCGCCGCGCGGGTGAGAATGCCAAACGCCACGTTGGCAATGAGGATCGCCACGACCACCGGCAAGGACAGCAGCACCCCCACCAGGAAGATTTGCCCTGCCGCCTGGGCGACGGCGGCGAAGCCGGCGCCTGCCAAGCCGTCGCCGATGGGCAGGATATGGAAGCTCTCCACCAGCCCCGCAATCACCAGCAGGTGCCCGTTGATGGCGAAGAACACCAGCAGCGCAAACACGCTCATCACCTGCCCCATCACCGGCGTCTGCGCCGAATTCTGCGGGTCGAAGAACACGGCGAAGCCAAGCCCCATGCTGAGCCCGATGATCTGACCCGCTGCTTCGATCCCGGCCAGCACCAGCCGCATGGCGAAGCCCAGCACGAAGCCGATCAGAAGCTGCTGCGCCGCGACCAGCAACGCTTGGGGCGAATCGATCGGAACGCTCGCCGCAGCCGGCACCAGGGGCGCGACCATCCATGCGAGGAAAAACGCCAGGCCGGCCCGCATGCGCAGGGGCACCGCGCGGTTGCCGAAGACCGGCTCGCTTAGCACGAACCCCAGCACGCGCAGAAAAGGCCAGAAGAACACCGCGATCCAGGCTTCGAGCTGGGAGGACGTGACGCTGATCATCGGGGCCGGCCGACGCGGGCCTACTGGATCAGTTGCGGAATGCTGCCAAACAACTGCTGCACGTAAGCAGTCATCAGGTCGATCATCCACGGCCCGGCCAAGATGAGCACGACGAAAATGACGATGATCTTGGGCACGAAAGTCAGCGTCATTTCGTTGATGGAGGTCGCGGCCTGGAAGATGCTGATGAGCAGACCCGTGATCAGGGCCGCCAGCAGGGGAGGCGCCGACACCAGGATCACCATTTGCAGGGCCTGCTGCACGATGTTGACCGCGCCTTCCGGACTCATACGCCAAAGCTCCGCACCAAGGATGCCAGGATCAGGTTCCACCCGTCCACCAGCACGAAGAGCATCAATTTGAACGGCAACGAGATCAACACCGGTGAGAGCATCATCATGCCCATCGACATCAGCACACTGGCCACCACCATATCGATGATCAGGAACGGCAGGAACACGATGAAGCCGATCTGGAATGCCGTCTTCAGTTCGCTGGTGACATACGCCGGGATCAGGATCTTCATGGGCACCGCTTCCGGACCCGGTAGCGGCGGGTGGTTCGCCAGCTTCACGAACAGGGCCAGATCTTCCTGCCGCGTTTGCTGCAACATGAAGGCCTTCAGCGGTGCGCTGCCGCGATCCAGTGCCTGGTTGAGGTCAATCTTGTTCTCCACGAAGGGCTGATAGGCGTCCGCATAAATCTTGTCGAGGACCGGCGACATGATGAAGAAGGTGAGGAACAGCGCCACACCGATGAGCACCTGATTCGGCGGCGACTGCACGGTGCCCAGGGCCTGCCGCAGCAGCGACAAGACGATGATGATGCGCAGAAAAGAGGTCATCATCAACACCACGATGGGGATGAAGGTGAGCGACGTGATGAGGATCAGCGTCTGGATGCTCAGGGTGTAGGTGGTGGCACCGCCCGGGCCGGGCGTGCTCGTGAACGCGGGTATCCCTTGCTGCGCAAGGACCGTCATCGGCAGCGACAACAGCAGCGGGATGAGCCAGGTCGAGGTGCGACGCATCAATTCGACCCGGCGCTGCGCTTGTGCCAGGCCTCTTTCAGCCAGGCGGAGAACGGTGCCGCCGGTGCTGCCGCGATCAACCGCTCCGCTTCGGGTGGGCGCGGCAGGCTGTGCACCGCGGAAACATGCCCCGGGGCCACGCCGACGATGAGCCAGGTCTCGCCCACTTCGACCAGGACCAGGCGCTCGCGCGGGCCGACCATCACGCCGCCCAGCACCCGCATCGCGCCGCCGGGTCCCATCTGGGTCGGCCCGAAGCGACGCAGAAGCCAGGCCGCGCCCAGGATCGCCGCCAGCACCACGCCGAGCGCAACGAGCACCTGAAGAAGGCTGGTCAAGGAAAGCGGCGCCGGCGACACCGGCTCGGCCGCCAGGGCACCCAGGGGAAGCAGCAGCGTGCAGCCCCACGCCAGCGGACGCGGAAGCTTCATCGCTGCAGTTTGCGAATACGCTCCGACGGCGTGATGATGTCGGTGAGGCGGATGCCGAACTTTTCGTTGACCACCACCACCTCGCCCTGCGCCACCAGCGTGCCGTTGACCAGCACATCCATGGGCTCGCCGGCGAAACCGTCCAGCTCCACCACGGAGCCCTGAGCCAGTTGCAGGAGGTTCCGGATCGCGATCTTGGTGCGCCCCAGCTCCACGGTGAGGTTCACCGGGATATCGAGGATCATGTCCAGGTTGTTGGCGGCCTGCCCGGTGGGCGCCACGCTGTCGAAGACCGGCATCTGTGCGGGGGTCGCGGCGGCCTGCTCGGCCAGCGCCGCACCCCAGTCATCGGCGGCGCTGCCCGTCGTCCCCTGGGCTTGCTCCGCAAGGGCCGCTGCCCAGTCGTCCGCCGAAATCTGGTCTTTCTCTTCCGCCATGGCCGCCTCCCTTGCCTGGGTATCGACTAAGCTTCGGCTGCGGTCAGAAAGCGCTTGACCTTCACCGCATATTGGCCGTTGTGCAAGCCATACTCGCACTCCAGCACCGGCACGCCGTCCACTTCGGCCGTGATGTGCTCGGGAATGTGGATGGGCAGCACATCACCCACCTTCATTTCCATGACCTGACGCAGGGTGAGGGTGCTTCCGCCCAAAGCCGCCACCAGCTCAACCTCGGCGCCCTGCACCTGCTGCGCCATCAGGCGCAACCAGCGATCGTCCACCTCCAGGCGCTCGCCTTGCATGCTGCTGGTGAGCACATCGCGAATCGGCTCGATCATAGCATAGGGCATACAGACGTGAAAATCGCCGCCGCCATCGCCCAATTCGATATTGAAAGTGGTCACCACCACCACCTCGCTCGGCGTGGCGATGTTGGCGAACTGGGGGTTCATTTCCGAGCGTACATATTCGAATTCGAGCGGATGCACCGGATCCCAGGACTTTTTGTACTCTCCCAGGGCTACGTCCAGCATGCGCTGGATCACACGCTGTTCGGTGGGCGTGAAATCGCGCCCCTCGACGCGCATGTGGAAACGTCCGTCGCCGCCGAACAGGTTGTCCACCACCAGGAACACCAGGTTGGGGTCAAAGATGAACAGCGCCGTGCCGCGCAGAGGCTTGAAGCGCACCAGGTTCAGGTTGGTCGGCACCACGAGGTTGCGTAGGAACTCGCTGTACTTGACCACCTTCACCGGGCTCACCGAGATCTCGGCACTGCGGCGCATGAAATTGAACAGGCCGATGCGAAACATGCGCGCGAAGCGCTCGTTGATGATCTCGAGCGTGGGCATGCGCCCGCGCACGATGCGTTCCTGCTTGCCGATGTCGTAGGGGCGGATGCCGCCTTCTTCCTCCGGCTGCGCCTCTTCCTCCGGCTCGCCCAACACGCCCTTGAGGAGGGCGTCGACTTCATCCTGGGAGAGAATTTCCTCGGCCATCGCTACTGGATCACGAAGGAAGTGAAATACACGCCGCTCACGCCCGCCTGCTCCGGATTGGCGGCACCAAGAATCTGGTTCGTTTGCGCCGCGATCTCCTCGGACAGCTTCTGCTTACCCTCGATCGGCTCGAGCTCCTCCTTGGTCTTGCTCGAAAGCAGCAATAGGATGGCGTTGCGGATCTCCGGCATGCGCAGTTTCAGCGCCTCGTTGACCTTTTCGTCGGGTATGCGCAGCTGGATTTCCACCTGCAGGTAATGATCATCGCCGCCAGTGCGCTGCAGGTTGACGGTAAAGGTATCGAGACGGGCGTAGACGGGCGGTTTCTCCGCCGCCTTCTTGGCTGCTTCGGCCTTGGCATCGGCCGGCTGCTTGCTTGCCACCAGAAACCACCATGCCGCGCCGCCCCCGCCCCCGAGCAACGCCAACGCCAGAACGATGACAAGTAGCTTTTTCGTCTTGCCTGCTTTCTGGCTGGCTGCGGCCTCGGCCTCCGCCACCTCGGGTTGCTGCTTCGGTTTTTTCTCAGCCATTCCGCCTATGCTCTTTGAGGGCTTGCCGGATGGGCTGATTTATAGCGCCGAAATGGCGTTAAATCAAGCAGTTTTCCACTACTGTTAACCTTCTTGCTGAGTTAACTGTGGTAGCACGGCACGCGACTTAGGCAAAAGTATCCACCAAGCCCACGCCCACGCGCCGCACCGGTGGCACATCTGCGGAGAGATCCCTGCCCATGGGCATCGCCGGGGCAGTCCGCCGGCCAGATCCGCCATCGGCTTGGGCGTGGCCCTGTTGCTGGTGGAACGACTGGGACGAGACATGCACCTGGCCCAGGGTCAGACCGGTTTCGGCGAGCATCTCCCTGAGCCGCGGCAGGGCACTCTCGATCGCGTCCCGCACCGCCGCATGGGGCGACACGAAGGACGCGCTCGCCTGGTCATGGCTGATCGCAATGCGAATTTCCACCGGGCCGAGATTCGGGGGATTGACCTGGAGCTGGGCCACCTGATGCTGATTCGTCACCACCCAACTCACCCGCTGGGCGAAGGCCTGATCCCACCCACGCTCGCCCAGCGGGATATCCACGCGGACCTGGGGCTGGGACGGGACCGCTGCCGCCTCGCTGCGCACCGTGGCTCCCATGCCCGTGCCGGGCGCGGCAGCCACAGCCGCCGATGGCGGCGGCGATTTGACCGCGGTGTCTGCACCGGGCCCGGGTTTGTCCGCCGCAAAGGTCAGACGATCTTCCTCCGCAACGGCAATAGTTGCCGCCGGCACGGCCGATATTGCCGCTGCCTTGCCCTGCGATTCCTTGCCGGGCACGGGGCCATCCCCAACCTCGCCCGCTCGCACCGGGGGAGCCAGCAGCGCGCTGCGAACCCCCAACGGGCTTTCCATGGGCACGGGCTCACCCCGGAGGAACTGCAGCGGGTAAGACCGTTCCTCTTCCCCTTGCTGCTGCGTCGGCCCCATATTCGCCAGGGCAGCCAGGGGCACGCCGGGCAGCAAGACGGGCGCCGTCGACGCGTCTTGCGGCGGCGCCTCTCGCGCGCCGCCGTGCTGCACAGGGTCCGTCAGCGCTGCTGTGACGGGAGGTGTAGCGCCTTCGCCCTGGGCCTCGATGCGGCCGGCAAGCAGCGCAGCGAAATCGGGACCTTGCCCGCCTTCAACGACGTCGGTGGTGGTGGCAGCGCCCTGCGTGCCCCCGCTGTGGGCGACCACCTGGAGATGGGCCGAAACCGGTAGCTGTTGCATGTGCTTCCCTTCAAATGGCGCGAACGCCTTCGTTCGCACCCCGGGAAAAGCAAGCGTCATGCCAGTTCGGGGGCTGCAGGTCGGGCGGGCGGGATCAGGGTTCGCCCTCGTCGAACACGCGCCGTGCCCCGTGGCGCTTGCGCGCGTGCTCATCCTGGTCGCGCTGCTCGCGCCGGCCCGCGTCCCGTCGTTCCGACAGGCGATGGCGCGCCTCGAGCACGTCAAAGGTCTTGAGTTTGCGACGTGCCTCGAGCCAGATGCGCTGAGCTTCTTCCCATCGCGATCGGGCCTTCGCGACCTCGCGCACTTGGGCGTGGATGGCTGCGTCGATCTTGCCGATGAAGACCTGGTAATCGCGCAGTCGTGTCATGTCGAGCCCCTGGATGATGGCCTGGCCGAGCCGGCGCTGATACTCCGCATGAAACCCCCGCAGCTGCTCCAGCTTGCTCTCCTGCTCCTGGCACGCCGCTTTCAGTTGCATCATGCGCTGGCTGGCCGCCTCCAGCCGATCCCGGGCCAGTGCGTGCAGGGGTTCGAGGGAGAAACGTCGGGCCATGGTTCAGACGCTAGCGCTTGAGAAGCTGCTCCAGCTGGAAACAGCTGTCGCCATAACCGGCCCGCTCGCGCAGGTCCTGCTGCAGAAACGCTTCCATACGCGGAAACAACGCGATGGCCTCGTCGAGCTGGGGGTCGCTGCCACGCACATAGGCCCCGACACTGATGAGATCGCGGCTGCGCTGGTAGCGCGAATACAGGTTCTTGAAGCGTCGCACCCGCGCAAGCTGCTGCGGCGAGACGATTTCGGTGATGGCACGGCTGATGGACATTTCCACATCGATCGCCGGATAGTGCCCGGCATCGGCGAGGCTGCGCGACAGCACGATGTGACCGTCGAGGATCGCGCGCGCCGCGTCCGCAATCGGATCCTGCGGGTCGTCTCCCTCGGTCAGCACGGTATAGAACGCAGTGATCGAGCCCCCGCCCTCGCGGCCATTGCCGGCACGCTCCACCAGCTGCGGCAGCTTGGCGAACACCGAGGGCGGGTAACCCTTGGTGGCGGGAGGCTCGCCGATGGCCAGCGCGACCTCGCGTTGCGCCATGGCATAACGGGTGAGGGAGTCCATGATCAGGAGAACGTGTTTTCCCTGGTCGCGGAAATATTCCGCGATCGCCGTGGCATAGGCGGCGCCATGCAGGCGTAGCAGAGGCGGCGTGTCCGCGGGGGCAGCCACCACCACCGAGCGCACCAGCCCTTCCGGACCGAGAATGTTCTCGATGAATTCCTTCACCTCGCGCCCACGCTCGCCGATCAGACCCACCACGATCACGTCGGCGCTGGTATAGCGCGCCATCATGCCAAGCAGAACGCTTTTGCCCACACCACTGCCCGCGAACAAACCCATGCGCTGGCCGCGACCGACCGTGAACAAGGCGTTGATCGCTCGCACGCCCACGTCCAGCACATCGCGGATGGGGGCGCGCGCCAACGGGTTGAAGGGGCGGCTCTGCAGCGGGACGCGCTGCTCACTCTGGATCGGACCGAGGCGGTCCAATGGGCGTCCGGCGCCATCGACGACCCGCCCGAGGAGCTCGGGGCCGACGATCACCTGGCGCGCGCGGTCTTCGGCGCGACGCTTGCGAATCAGGGTGCCGCGCGGCTTGGGGGCGGCCAGCTCGCTGGTCTCGATCGGGATCACCCGCGCGCCCGGCGTCAGGCCATAGACGTCGGTGGCGGGCATCAGGAACAGGCGGTCGCCAGAGAAGCCGACCACCTCGGCTTCGACGGTGAGGCCGGTCGGCAGCTCGACGATGCAACTCGATCCCACCGCGAGTTTCAGGCCGACCGCCTCCATCACCAGCCCGGCGACACGCGTGAGTCGTCCGGTGGGGATCCACGGCCGAGTCGCCGCCACCACGTCGCGGCAATCCTGGACGAAATTGCGCCAGTGCTCGAGGTGGACGTCGTCGTCAGTCGAGCCAGCTGTCATCGGAGCCCAGCGCCTGCACGATGCGCTGCCAGCGTGCCGCCAAGGTGCCGTCGATCTCGCTGTTGGCAGTCTCGACGCGGCAGCCGCCCCGCGCCATGGTCGGATCGTCCACCACGCGCCAGACGTCCTCGCGGTATTCGTGGGCCAGCATTTCGCGCACCAGCCGCGCATCGTCCGGATGAAGCACCAGGGTGGGATTCTGATTCACCTGCGGCAGCGTCTCGATGGCCTCGCGTACGACTGCCAACACCCGCTCCGGCTGCACGCGCAATGCACTGCGCACCATCTGTTTGGCGATATCCAGGGAGAGGTCCATCATCTCGCCCGCCATTTGCTGCTCGAAGGCATGCAGCGCGTGGTGGAGCGCGTCCAACAGCCCCCGCATGCGCTGCGCCACCGCCTGAGCTTCGGCCCGGCCGTCCTTCATGCCCGCGGCAAAGCCTTCCTGATACGCCTGTTGCTGGATACGCGCAATCTCGTCGGCCGTCGGCAGCTTGACGGGCACCGCCGGATCATCGAAGGCATTGAGCTCCCAACGTTGATACGCCGAAAGCTGCTCCTTGGGGATGGATTTCGAGCTCATGGACAGACCGGCATCGCCTTAGACAAAGGCTTCCTCACCCTTACCGCCGAGGGCGATCTGACCCTCGTCCGCCAGTCGGCGGACGATCTTGAGAATCTCTTTCTGCTCCGCCTCGACCTCGGACACCCGTACCGGACCTTTCGCCTCCAGATCCTCACGCAGCATTTCCGCGGCACGGCTCGACATGTTCTTGAAGATTTTCTCGCGCAGCGCCTCGCTCGTGCCCTTGAGCGCGATGATCAGGCTTTCGGACTGCACCTCGCGCAACAGGAGCTGGATGGCGCGGTCGTCCAGATCCATGATGTTGTCGAAAGTGAACATTTCGTCCTCGATCTTTTGCGCAAGCTCGGGATCGAAATCGCGCACGCTGGCAATCACCGAGGTTTCCAGGGCCCCGGGCATGAAGTTGAGGATCTCCGCGGCCGCACGTGTGCCCCCCATGGCGGCCTTCTTGATGTTGTTGTTGCCGGTGAGCAACTTCGTCAGCACGTCGTTGAGGTCGCGCAGCGCCGCGGGCTGGATACCGTCAAGCGTGGCGATACGCAGGATCACGTCGTTACGCAGGCGTTCGGGGAAGAATCCGAGAATCTCGCTGGCCTGATCCCGGTCCAGGTGGACGAGGATGGTGGCGATGATCTGCGGATGCTCGCCCCTGATCAGCTCCGCCACTGCGGCCGCATCCATCCACTTGAGGCTTTCGATGCCGGCGGTATCGCCACCGTGCAGGATGCGTTCGATGAGGTTGGCGGCACGATCGGAACCGAGTGCCTTGGTGAGGACCGATTTGATGTACTCGGCCGAATCTCCCCCCAGGCCGGTCTGGCTCTCCGCCTGCTTGCGAAATTCGCTCAGGACCTCATCCACCTTGGCACGGTTGATGTTGCCGAGGGACGCCATGGCCGCGCCAAGTTTCTGCACCTCCTTGGGCGAGAGGTACTTGAAGACCTCGGCCGCCTCCTCCTCGCCCAGGCTCAGGAGCAGGATGGCGCTCTTCTCGAGTCCAGCCTCATTCGCCACCGACCCACTCCTTCACCACGTTGGCGACCACCCGCGGATCCTGCCGCGCGATCTGCTTGGCGACGGTGAGATTGTCCTGGTACGCCGTCTGAGCGGGCGGCCCCGCCTCCGTTTCGAGCGCCGGCTCCTCCGCCGCCGGAATCGGCGTCGCGAGCTCGCGCAAGATGGGCAGCAGGATGCGGAATACCAGGAACCAGATCACACCGGCGATGGCCAGGAATTTGAGCACGCCAAGCGCCATCGACTGCACACGCGGACTTTCATAGAACGCCGCCGGCTCGACCTGTGCCTCGGCCGGCAGATTGAACGCCGCATTCACCACGTTGAGACTGTCACCGCGTTCCTGACTGAAACCCATTGCCTCCTTGACCAGATTGTTGATCTGCTGGAGCTCCTGAGCATTGAGCGGCGTGAGACTGACCTTGCCGTCCTCGGCCACACTCCTGCGGTAATTCACCACCACGGCCGCCGACAGGCGCTTGATGCTGCCCACGGGGAGCTTGGTGTGGCGTATCGTCTTGTCCAGCTCATAGTTCACCGTCGATTCGCGCGTGGCCGGCACGGCCGGCGTGCCTGGCGGTCCCCCAGCGGTGGCCCCCGGCGCCGTCGGCCCGGTGATCGGCGCGCTCGCGGCACCGGGCGGCTGGTTGGAAAGGGCGCCGGGCACACCGGCAGCCACCGGGCCGGCGCCAGTGCTCTCGTTGATCTGCTGGCTGCGGATCGCCATCTCTTGCGGCGTCGGATTCGGTTTGTAGGTTTCCGCCGTCTGCTCGGTCTGGGCGAAATCGAGATCGGCGGTGACCTGGGCGCGCACGTTTTCCGCCCCGACGATGGGCGCGATGATGCTTTCGATGCGGCGCACGTAACTTTGTTCGACTTGCTGCCAGTATTCCAGTTGTGAGGGGTCGAGGCCGTTTTTCCTGCCGTGGTCGTCGGGTCCCATGAGCAGGTTCCCGTTCTGGTCCACCACCGTGACCTGTTGGGCCGTCATGCCGGGGACGCTCGAGGCCACCAGGTGCACCACACCGTTGACCTGGGCGGGTTCGAGACGGCGCACGCCGAGATTGAGGAACACCGAGGCCGTGGGTTTCTGCTGGTCGCGCAGGAACACCGACGGTTTCGGCATGGCGATGTGCACACGGGCACCCTGGACGCCGGCCATGGCCTCGATGGTGCGCGTGAGTTCGCCTTCCAGGGCGCGCTGGTAATTGACCTGCTCGATGAATTGGGACACCCCGAGCTTCTGGTTGTCCAGGAGATCGAAGCCCACACCGCCCTTGGGAATGCCCTGGGCGGCAAGCTTCATGCGCACTTCGTAGACCCGATCCATCGGCACCTTGATGACGCTGGCGCCCTCGGTCTTGAACGGGACGTTCATCTGCGACAGCGCATTGATCACGGCGCCGCCGTCTTTTTCCGACAAATTGCTGTAGAGGACCTGGTAGGTGGGGGTCTGGTACCAGAGCCAGCCGCCGAAAAACAGGGCGACGATGGCGGCGGCGGCGACGATGAGGCCGATCTTTTGACTGTTGTTGAGCTGTCCGAAGTTCTGAATTTGCGCAGCCAGCGAAGGCTGCGTTGCTACCGCCATACGTGCCCTTCGTCGTGGGCGCCGCTCGTCGGCGGCGCCGGTTCACAACCTAAACGGGCAGATTCATGATCTGCTGGTAGGCCTCCACCAGCTTGTTTCGAACCTGCACCATGGTCTGGAACGACACATCCGCCTTCTGCAGCTGGATGATGACGTCCTCGATATTCACGTTCGGCGACCCCTCCTCGAAGGCCCTGGCCAGGTTCCGCGCCTCCTGCTGGGTGGCATTCACCTGATTGAGCGAGGCTTCGAGCAGCGCAGCAAAGCTGCCCGGCGCGCCTGACGCCGGCGCCTCGGCGTTGCCCGCCGCCAGGCTGGAAGCCGCCTTGAGCTGGCTGAGTAGTTGATCGATGCCCTTCGTATCCATGCTGGACCTTCTTCACGGCTCGGCGCCCGCTGCGCCCCACGAATACCACGCAAGAACCGTACCCACCTACGCCATCTTGCGCCCCGCGTCCGGATCCACCCCCTCTTCACGCAGGCGCTGAAGCTTGTAACGCAGCGTCCGCTCGCTCATTCCGAGGCGCTCGGCCGCCAGTTTGCGCGATCCGTTCACCGCCGCCAGCGTCTCCAGAATGTGGGTCCGCTCCAGGGTCTTGATGTCCTGGGGCCGCTCTGCAGCGACCGCCGGCGCGGCAATTTTTGCCGCCTGCGGCAGGTGCAGGTGGGCCACATCGATCACGCTGCCCGGGGCGAGGATCATCGCCCGCTGCAACACGTTCTCCAACTCACGGATGTTACCGGGCCAGGCATACTGCGTCAATCGATCTTCCGCTTGTTTTGAAAGGGAAAGCCCGATCCGGCCGAGGCCTGGCGCGAGCTTGGCCAACAGGTGCCGCGCCAGGGGGACGATGTCGGCCGGGCGTTCGCGCAGCGCCGGAATGTGCAGCGGGAACACGTTAAGACGATAGTACAGGTCCTCGCGAAAACGCCCAGCCGCCACTTCCGCTTCCAGATCCCGGTTGGAGGTGGCGATGACCCGCACGTCCAGGGGAATCGGCTTCTTGCCCCCCACCCGCTCCACCTCCCGTTCCTGCAGCACCCGCAACAACTTGGCCTGCAGTGCGACGGGCATCTCCGAAATCTCGTCCAGCAGCAGGGTACCGCCATTGGCCTGCTCGAATTTGCCCGCCTGAGCCGTCTGGGCACCGGTGAACGCGCCCTTCTCGTGTCCGAAAAGGGTGGATTCCAGCAGGTTGTCCGGAATCGCGGCGCAGTTGATCGCCACGAAGGGCTTGTCGGCACGGGGCGAGTGCCGGTGCAGGAAACGCGCCATGACCTCCTTTCCCACACCGGATTCCCCGGTGATGAGCACGGTGGCGCTGGACGCCGCCACCCGCTCTGCCAGGGACAGGGTCTCCCGCGAGACCGCGTCCTGCGCGATCCAGTCACCCCCGCCTTCGTAGGGCGCGGTGAGCATGTAGCGGGCGACCAGGGCAAGCAGTTTTTCCGCCTCGAAGGGCTTGGTGAGATAGTCGCAGGCGCCATCGCGCATGGCCTCGACCGCCTTCTCGATCATGCCGAAGGCGGTCATGAGCAGCACCGGCACCTCAGGGTGGGTCGCTTTGACCCGTTTGAGGAGGGTGTGACCGTCCATGGGCTGCATCATCACGTCGGAGACGATCAACGCCACCCGCTGCGACGCGAGCCGCGCCAGTGCCGCCTCGCCATTCTCCGCCGTGATCACCGCATGGCCCGCCAGCGTCAGCGTATCGGCAAGCGCCTCGCGCAGATCGGGGTCGTCCTCCACAATCAGGATCGGTAACGGCTGCATGGACATAGCTTAACCCATTTCCAGCTTAGGCAAGCGTAGCGCGAAGCGTGCACCGCACCCGGGGGCGGATTCCACGCTGACGCTGCCACCATGCGCTTCCGCCACGCTGCGCACGATGGCCAGGCCCAGCCCCGTACCCTCCTGACGCGTTGTATAAAAGGGCTCGAACAAACGTTCAGCCGCCTCGGGCGCGATGCCGGGCCCACTGTCGGCGACGGACAGGGAAACGTCGGCACCCGCCAGCGAACTGCGCAGCTCGACGCTGCCGCCGGCCGGCGTCCACTGCAGGGCGTTTTCCAGGAGATTCAGCAGCGCGCCGCCGATGGCATCGCGGCTGCCGGCGACCACGGCCGCGCCTGCCGCATGTACCACGCTGAAGCTCACGCCGCGCGCCGCCATCTGCGGCTCCATCACCTGGCGCAGGTCGGCCAGGAGATCCGCTACCGGGATGGTCTGGCGCGCCCCCACCTCGCCTCGCACATAGAGCAGCATGTCCTGGATCAGGTGTTCGAGATGGCTCAGACGCGCCACCACTTTCCCGCCGAAGCGCGCGCGGTCAGCGTCGCTGAGGTGCGGCTGTGACCACTGGGAGGCATACAGGAGTGCCGTGGCCAGGGGCGTGCGCAGCTGGTGGGCAAGCCGCGCGGCCACCTCTCCCATGGCGGAAAGCCGTTGGTGCCGGGCAAGTTCCTGCTGCAGGCGGTACGCCTCGGTCACGTCGTGGAACAGCAGGATGCGGCCGCCAGCGGCCTCGAGCGGACTGGTGGAACAGGCCAGCCGCCGACCCGCCCCATTCTCCCATTCGCCCTTGGTGCCCGTGGCGCGCAGGGCGCGGCCCTCAATCTCGCGCCAAGGGCGCCCGAGCAGCCCCTCGCCCAGCATCGCGGAGGCCGCGGGATTCGCCTCCATGACCCGCTCATCGGCGTCGAGAACCACCACACCGGCGGGGAGTGCCGCCAGCAGGGCGGCCAGCCTCCCGGAGAGCGCCTCCTTTTCCAGGAACTGGCGCTTGAGCTCGCCATTGGCGATCGCCAGCTCCTGGGTCAGTTCAGCCACCCGATGCTGCAAGTCGGCATAGCTCGCCGCGAGTTGTTGCGAAGCCGCGTTGAACAGGGAGAACGCCTGTTCCAGCTCGCGGGGATCGAGCGCCTTGTTATCCCCGGCCACGGCAACTGCTCAAGGTCCCGGTCATGCGTCCGATTATAGACGGACGCTTCTGACAAATCAGCAGCTTAGCGCTCGGACACCAAACCCGCCGGGGCTAAAGTTCTTGGGTCCTGTGCCGCTAAACGGTCAACCACGAAACAATGAAGCCTGAGGTCCACGTATGTACCTACTCCACAACCTCACCATTCGCGCCAAGCTCGCGCTCATGATTGCCCTGGCCTCCCTGCTTCTGGTCGCAGTGGGGCTGTCCGGGCTGCTCGGTACCCGTGCCGCCCAGCAGGTGGCGAAATCGATCTATGAAGATCGCCTCGTGGTCATCGATATTTTCAACAAAGTGCGTAACTACCAGAACATCACCCGCGTCGCGGTGCTCGCCGCGCGCCTGGAGACCGATGCATTCGAGATCCTCGCTCACGCCGACCGGGTGCGCAGCAATGTGTTCCAGATCGAACAGCTGCTCCAGCAATACAGCCAGCGTCCCATTTCCGGTAAAGAAAAGGCACTGTTCGATGACTACGTCGCCAAACGCCAGCGCTTTGGGGTCGAAGCCGTCATGCCCATGCTGGATCTCCTTCAGGCGGAAAAGCGCGACGAGGCCGAGGCGTTGTTCAAATCCACCCTCGAACCCCTTTACGCCCAACTGTCCAATGCGGCCGACGCACTGATCGAGTACCACACCGGTGCGGCCCAGCAGGAATACGCGGCAGCGGCCAAGCAAGCCAAAGCCACGCTGATCATTTCCATCGCCAGTATCGTGATCGGTGTCGCGCTCTCCGTGGTGCTGGGCTTCTTCATCGCCCGCGGCATTGCGCGTGGCGTGGCCGCCGTCGAACGCGCCGCCGGGCGGCTTGCCGATGGGGACCTCACCGCGAGTGTGGACATCCAGGGCAAGGACGAACTCGCGCAGATTGCCGCCAGCTTCAACCGCATGGCGCGCCACATGGCGGAAGTGATCGGCGAAGTGCGCGCATCCAGCAGCCAGGTGAGCCAAAACGCGGACGCCATGGCCGGCACTGCCAGCCAGGTCGCCGACAGTTCCCGCACCCAGACCCAGCGCGCCGCCGAGGCTGCGAGCTCCGTGGAATCGCTCAACCAGGCATTCAAGGACATCGCCGTGACCTCGGAGAACATCGTGCGTGCCGCGAACGAAGCACGCGACTTTTCCGAACAGGGCAACCGTGTCGTCGCCGACGCCGTCCAGGGGATCGAAAAAGTGGCGCGCACCGTCAGCGATTCCGCCGCGACCATCGCCGAGCTTGGCCAGCGCTCCACCCAGATCGGCCAGATTCTTTCGGTCATCAAGGACATTGCCGACCAGACCAACCTGCTGGCCTTGAATGCAGCGATCGAGGCGGCGCGCGCCGGCGAGCAGGGCCGCGGCTTCGCGGTGGTGGCCGACGAGGTGCGCAAGCTGGCGGAACGCACCGCCGCCGCCACCAACGAGATCACCGCCATGATCGGCGCGATCCAGAAGGATACCGCCCAAGCCGTGACGACCATGGAGCAGGGCAGCAGCGAAGTGCGTGAAGGGGTGGCGCTTGCCAACCAGGCCGGTCAGGCACTCGCCAACATCAACCGCAGCGTGGCCGCGGTGGTCGAGATGATCGGACGCATCGCTGACGCCACCCGCGCCCAATCCCAGGCCAGCGACACCCTGACCGCCACCGTCGAGGAGATCGCGCGCATGGCACGGGCCAACAGCGCCGCCGTGGAGGAGACCGCAGCCGTGTCGCGCGAGATGGCCGAACGCTCCCACCAGCTGCAGGCGGCGATCAGCCGCTTCCGTTCATGAGGGCAGGTCAAAAGCAACAACCGTCGCAAGGAGAACCGTGATGTTCAGAAGTCAGTACAAGGCACAACTGCAGGCGCTGCAGCGACAATTCGACCACCTCCAGCGCGAGCGCGACCAGATGTCCGCCGCGCTGGCCGAAGCGGCCAGTGAAAAGAGCGCCTTGCTCAGACAGGTGGAGGAACTGACCGTCAAGCAGCAAATGTACGACGGTCTCTTCGAAAATATGCAACGGTTCGGCAACTCGTTCCTGGAATTGCAGCGCACGCTGGGCAGCCTGGCGCAGAACATGAAGAAGGAAAAGGAGCATGCGGTCACCGCCGCCAGCGCCTCGAGCGCCAGCCGGACCGCCATGCAGGAGATCGCATCGAACCTCCAGGACGTGGCGGAGAAGACACGGCAGACGGCCCACAGCGTCGAACAGCTGAACGAGCGCGCGGGCCAGATCGGCGGCATCGTCCAGCTGATCAAGGAAATCGCCGACCAGACCAACCTGCTGGCGCTCAATGCGGCGATCGAGGCCGCCCGGGCCGGCGAGCAAGGGCGCGGCTTCGCAGTGGTGGCCGACGAGGTCAGGAAGCTCGCGGAGCGCACCAGTACGGCGACCAGCGAAATTTCCACCCTCGTGAACAGCATCCAGGGCGAGATTCAGAATGCCAAGGGCCAGATGGAGGCCGAGGCGCGCGAGTCACACTCCTTCAGCCAGAAAGGCGAGCAGGCCACCGCGGCGCTGAAGAACCTGATCGATCTGTCCAACGACATGGAGGGGGCGATCTCTGCAAGCGCCCTGCGCAGCTTCGTCGAGCTGGCCAAGGTCGATCACCTGGTCTACAAGTTCGAGATCTACAAGGTCTTCATGGGGCAGTCCACCAAGCAAGCGTCCGATTTTGCCTCTCACACCGCCTGCCGGCTGGGCAAGTGGTACTACGAGGGCGACGGCCACCAGTGCTACAGTCGTCTCCCCGGCTATCGCGAGATCGAGCCGCCGCACAAGATCGTTCATAGCTCAGGCGTGGCCGCAGTGGAGAGCTTCCGCGCCGGCAACTACACCCAGGCCCTGGAACACGTCCAGGCCATGGAACAGGCCAGCATGCAGGTGCTCCAGGAGCTGGAACGCATGGCGGCCGCAGGCGAGGCCGACAGCAGCATCCTCTGCACCCGCCACGGCCATTGAGCCCGATCAACACGAACCAGGAGCATCACCATGTCTGAGCTGCTCAAAAGCATCGATGCCCGCACCAAACTCGCGGGCACCAACAAGCTGGAGATCCTGCTGTTCACCCTTGGCAACGACGACCGTTCCGGCCGGCGTGAGACCTACGGCATCAATGTGTTCAAGGTGCGCGAGGTGATGCGCGTGCCGGAAATCACCCGCGCGCCGGAAATGCCCCACGCGGTGGAAGGCATGGTGAGCCTGCGCGGTCAGCTGGTGCCGGTGGTGGACCTGGTGAAATACACGGGGCTGCAAACCCAGGCCAAGCCCGAGGTGATGATCGTCACCGAGTACAACGGCCGCACCCAGGGCTTCCTCGTGGAAGCCGTCGATACCATCCTGCGTCTCGACTGGGCTTCGGTGCGCGTGCCGCCGGAAATGTTCTCCTCCCAGATGGGTGGCCTGGTGACGGCGGTCACCGAGCTTGCGGACGGCCGGCTGGTCATGTTGATGGACGTGGAAAAAATTCTGGCGGAGACCTCCGGCTACGACGACGACCATCTGTACGTGGCGGTCAAGCCCCTGCCAACGCCCGGCCGACGTGTCTTCTTCTGCGATGATTCCCCCATCGCGCGTAAGCAGATCGAGCGCACACTCCAGGCGATGGGGGTCGAGTACAGCTATGCCACCAACGGCCGCCAGGCGTGGGAGGAACTCACCAAACTGGCGGACCAGGCCGATGCCCAACACGTGCCGCTGCGGGAGTACGTGCAGCTGATCCTCACCGACGTCGAGATGCCGGAAATGGACGGCTACATCCTCACCAAGAACGTGAAGAGCGACCCGCGCTTCGCCGGCATCCCCGTGATCATGCACTCATCCCTGTCCGGCATGTCCAACCAGCAGCTGGGGCGGTCGGTCGGCGTAGACGAATATGTGTCTAAATTCGAGCCGTTGCGGCTGGCCGAAACCATCACCCGCCTGCTCGCCGGCAGTGAAGCGATGGCAGCCTAACCCGGGAGGTCCCTGGCATGGACATGGAAGTGAAACAAGACCTGCTGGATTCGGTGGATGCGCGGACCAAGCTCGCCGGATCCAACAAAATGGAGATTCTCCTATTCTCCCTCGGCACTGGCGAGACCTTCGGCATCAACGTGTTCAAGGTGCGGGAGGTGTCGCAGACACCCCACATCACCAAGACACCCAATGCGCCGCCCGGCGTCGAGGGCGTGATCTCGCTGCGCGGCAACATCATTCCGGTGATTTCGCTCGCCAAGTTCATCAACGTGGAGGGCGCGCCGGAGGACACCGGACACACCATGATCGTCACGGAGTTCTCGCGCCACACCCAGGGCTTCCTCGTGCATGATGTCGACCGCATCATTCGCGTCGACTGGGACAGGGTGAAACCACCGCAGCACATGCTGGCGGGGGATGACGCCCTGATTACCGCGATCACCGAACTGCCCGACGGCAAACTGGTGTCGATCCTGGATGTGGAGCAGATCCTGGCCCGCGCCATCGGCATCGAAGACGTGCCAGAGCTGGAAAAAGTCCAGGCCGAGCGTGAGCTCACCGTGTTCTTCGCCGACGATTCCTCGGTGGCACGCCGGGAGATCACCAAGGTGCTCGACAACATGGGGGTCAAGTACCACCAGGCCCACAACGGTCTGGAAGCATGGGAAAAGCTGCAGGCCCTCGCCGCCCGGGTCCCCAACGACGGAAGTACCCTGAAGGATCAGCTCAGCCTCATCCTCACCGATGCCGAAATGCCGGAGATGGATGGTTACGTCCTCACCAAAAAGATCAAGTCCGATCGCCGTTTCGATGGCATCCCCGTGGTGATGCATTCGTCCCTGTCCTCGGAGACCAACCGCACCATGGGACAGAGCGTGGGGGTGGACAGTTATGTGGCCAAATTTGATCCCCATGTGCTCGCGGACACCCTGCGACCCTACCTGACACGCGGTTGATGGAGCGGCACATCCGATCATGACTTTGAAATCCGTAATGACTGGAGCGGCTCATGGCTGACCCGAACATGAAATTCCTCGTGGTGGACGATTTCTCGACGATGCGGCGCATCGTGCGAAATCTGCTGAAGGAGTTGGGCTTCACCAATGTGGATGAAGCCGAAGACGGCGTGGCCGCCCTTTCCAAGCTGCGCGGCAGCCAGTTCGATTTCGTGGTGAGCGACTGGAACATGCCCAACATGACGGGCATCGACCTGCTCAAGCAGATCCGCGCCGACGCGGGACTCAAGCATCTGCCCGTCCTGATGGTGACGGCCGAGGCGAAAAAGGAAAACATCATCGAGGCCGCCCAAGCCGGCGCCAGCGGCTACATCGTCAAGCCTTTCACTGCCGCGACCCTGGAAGAAAAACTCAACAAGATTTTTCAGAACATGGAAAAAGGAGTTGCAAAATGACCGCCACCGCCGCCGGCGACACCGACGATCTCGAAGCCCTGTTCGACAGCATCGTCGCGGCCAATGCGTCCGCCGCCGCCGCGGACGCGGCCGCAGCCCCGGCAGCGCCCGTCGCCGCCGAGCCGCCAGCCTGCACCGGCCTGAACGAACCGTACTATTCGCAGATCGGTCATCTCACCCGCAAGCTGCACGACACCCTGCGCGAGCTGGGCTTGGACAAGAATCTGGAAAAGGCCGTCGATACCATGATTCCGGATGCGCGCGACCGCCTGGCCTATATCGCGCAGATGACGGAACAGGCCGCGCGGCGCGTGCTCGACGCCACCGACATTGCCAAGCCCCTGCAGGACAAGATCGAGACCGGGGCTGCCGCCCTGTCCAGCCAGTGGGAGCGTCTCTTCCGCAACGAGCTGACCATCGACGATTTCAAGCAGTTGGTGAATGACACCCGCGGTTTCCTCAACGAGGCCACCGAGCAGGCGCGTGCCACCAATGCCCAGCTGACCGAAATCATGATGGCGCAGGATTTTCAGGATCTCACCGGCCAGGTGATCAAGAAGGTAATCGATATGGCCAAGGAAATGGAGAGCCAGCTGCTTGCGTTCTTGATCGAGAGCACGCCTCCGGAGAAAAAGGCCGAGGTGAAATCCGAGCTGCTCAACGGCCCCGTGTACAAGGCCGATGGACGCACGGACGTCGTCACCAGCCAGGAGCAGGTGGACGACCTCCTGGCGAGCCTTGGGTTCTGAATGAAAGGTACGCGCGATGAGCCATTTCGCGGGAATGGAAGACGTGTTGCAAGACTTCCTCACGGAAGCGGGCGATTTGTTGTCGGACGTGGACAACAAGCTGGTTGACCTGGAGAAGAGTCCCGGCGACAAGGACCTGCTCAATCAAATCTTCCGCGGTTTCCACACCATCAAGGGCGGCGCCGGATTCCTCAACGCCACACCGATGGTGGAGCTGTGCCATCGCACCGAAAACCTTTTCGACAAGCTGCGCAACGGGGAGATGACGCTGACGCCCGAGATCATGGACGTGATCCTGGCGGCCACAGCCGCCGTGCGCGACATGTTCGGCTTCCTGTCGCAGGCGCGCATGCCGGACCCCGCCGAACCGCAGCTGATGCAGGCGCTCGACGCCGTGCTTGCCGGCGAGGTCCCGGTCGTGCAAAAAGCGGCACCCGCCGCCGCGCCCACTCCGGCACCCGCCCCCGCCGCCGATGACAGCAGCGGCCCGGATTGGCGCCTGCTGTATCACGCCCTGGTTGGCAGCAAGCCGGAGGACAGCACCCCGGCAGTGGCCGCGCCCGTCGCCACGCTGCCCAGCGCGGCCCCCAAACCCGCCGAGCGGCCACGCGCCGCGGCGCCCACCACCGCCACGCCCAGCGCCAAAGAGAACACCATCCGCATCGACACGACGCGCCTCGACCAGGTGCTGAACCTGTCGGGCGAGATCGGGCTGACCAAAAACCGTCTCACGTGTTTGCGCGCCGAGATCATGGCCGGCAAAACCGGGCCCGACACCCTCAAGGCCCTCGATGAAGCGGTCAGCCAGCTTGACCTGCTCGTCGGTGACCTACAGAACGCCGTGATGAAAACGCGCATGCAGCCCATCGGACGGCTGTTCCAGAAATATCCGCGCCTGGCCCGCGACCTGGCGCGTGGCCTCGGCAAGGACGTGGAACTGGTGCTCGAAGGGGAAGAGACCGAGATCGACAAGACCATGATCGAGGACCTCAACGATCCGCTCGTGCATCTGGTACGCAACGCAGTGGACCATGGCGTCGACAGTCCGGAAGAGCGTGCAGCCGCCGGCAAGCCGGCCAAGAGCATCATCAAGCTGTCGGCACAGCAGGTGGGCGACCATATCGTCATCGAGATTTCCGACGACGGCCGCGGCATGCGCCCGGACGTGCTGCGGCGCAAGGCCCTGGAAAAAGGCATCATCGACCAGGAAACGGCCAACAGCCTGGACGAGCGCCAGAGCCTGCATCTGATCTTCCTGCCCGGTTTCTCCACCAAGGAACAGATCTCTGATGTGTCCGGACGCGGCGTCGGCATGGATGTGGTGAAGACCAACATCACCAAGCTGAACGGCCGCATCGACGTGCGCTCGGTGGTCGGTCAGGGCACCACCTTCACCATCACCCTGCCGCTCACCCTGGCGATCCTGCCGGTGCTGATCGTGCGCCTGCGGGAGCAGCCCTTCGCAGTGCCCTTGTCCATGGTGCGCGAGATCATTCCCATCCATCCCAAGGACATCCAGCAGGTATCGGGCCGTGCCACCCTGGTGGTGCGGGACGAAGTGCTGCCGGTACGCACGCTGGCGAGCCTCCTCGGATGGCCGGAAAGCCCCGCGCCTGCCTTCGGTGTGCTCATGCAATCGGCCGAGACCTCCTTCGTGCTCGCGATCGACGGTTTCGTCGGCCGCGACGATGTGGTGATCAAGCCGCTCAATGATGTGAAGCCGAAGGGCGTGGCAGGCGCCACCCTCTCTGGCGAAGGATCGGTGGTGCTGGTGCTGGACATGGAAGCCCTGCTCGCCGACGGCGCCGCGGAAACCCGCGCCACCCTGTTCGCCCAAGCCGGCTGAGCCGGCCTGGCCCCGATCACATCCTTTTCGCAGGAGTAGAAGTTGGGAAGCATCGCAGCCAAATTCGGCCCCACCTTCGACCTCGCCGCCGACGGCGGCACCGAAGACGTCTTCATCGGCCGCCAGCCCATCGTCGACCCGGCGCAAAAGATCGTCGGCTACGAGCTGCTGTTTCGCAGCAATGCCGACGATAACGTCGCCACCATCAGCGACGACTTCGCCGCCGGCGCCCAGGTGCTGATCAACACCCTTTCCAACATGGGCACCGAGTGGCTGATGGGCGACCGCATTGCCTTCCTCAACGTCTCCGAGCGCATGCTGACGAGCGACTTTCTGGAGCTGCTGCCAGCCAAACGCATCGTGCTGGAACTCGCCGGCGCAATGGCGCCGACCCAGGAACTGCTCGATCGCATGACGGTGCTCAAGACACAGGGTTTCAATTTCGCGCTGGACGCTGCCTGCGCAAACACCGAGCATGTCCCCTTGATGCGGCTAGTCAGCTACGTCAAGGTCGACTTGCTCGAAGTGCCACCGGCCGAGCTCCCGGCAAGGGTCGCAGCCCTGCGCACGTTTCCGCTCAAGCTGGTGGCGGAGAAGGTCGAGACGCTCGCCGCCTTCAAGCAGGCCAAGGCGCTGGGCTTCGACCTGTTCCAGGGCTACTATTTCGCGCATCCGGAAATCCTCACCGCCAAGGTGATCAATCCCGCCCAGGCCTTGGTGCTGGAGCTGTTGAACAAGGTGCGCAGCAATGCCGACATCACCGAAATCGAGCGTGGTTTCAAGCGTGACGTTGCCCTATCGTTCAAGCTACTGCGCTACATCAATTCAGTCGGCTTCGGGCTGTCGTGCGAGATCCAGTCCATCCGCCACGCGCTGGCGATCCTCGGCTACCAGCAACTGTATCGCTGGCTCACCCTGCTCGCGGTGACGGCCAATGAAGGCGCCACCGTGCCCGCCCTGATGAAAACGGCCATCACCCGGGGCCGCCTCACCGAACTTTTGGGTCAGAACCTGGTGGATAAAAGTGAGCGCGACAACCTGTTCGTCGTCGGCATCTTCTCCCTGCTCGACGCCATGCTGGAAATGCCCATGGAGCAGGTACTGGAAAAACTCACCCTGCCAGACAGCATCGCCCAGGCATTGCTCACCCGCGATGGCATCTATGGGCCATTTCTCGCCTTGGCAGAGGCGTGCGAGGCCGCCGACACCCGCCGCATCGAAGCGTTGGCGACTGCCCTCACCCTGGAACCGAGTGCGGTCAACGCCGCCCATCTCCAGGCGCTGGCCTGGGTCGAAGAACTCGGTGTCTAGCACGCCTACTTCGCGCGGGTCGCGGCGAGCGCCTGCGCCAGGTCCCACACCGCCATCGCGTAGTGGAAGCTGTTGTTGTAGCGCGTGATCACGAAGAAATTCCCGAACCCCAGCCAGTACTCGGCGCCGTTCGTCCCGGCGAGTTCCAACAACATCGCCTCTTCGGTGCCAGCATCCACCGCCGCCGTCACCCCCATGCGCCGCCACACCTCCAGCGTGTGGCGATAGCCCCAGCCCCGGTTGATCAGCTCGGCGCGCTCTTCCCCCTCCCCGCTGAGCGCTGCGCGCGCCACCACCGGCGCGCCCGGCCGCCATCCCTTGCGGACGAAGTAATTGGCAACACTACCGATGGCATCGGCGGGATTGGTCCACAGGTCGGCACGGCCATCGCCGTCGAAATCGACGGCGTATTCGCGATAACTCGTTGGCATGAATTGGGGAATGCCCACCGCCCCCGCATACGAGCCCTTGCCTGCGAGCGGTGCCAGACCCTGCTCGCGGGTGAGCAGCAGATAGGCCTCGAGCTGGTCCCGGAAAAAAGCCCCCCGCCGGGGGTGGCCGAAGGCCAGCGTGGACAGGGCATCCATCACGCGATAGGTGCCCGTGTTGCGCCCGTAAGAGGTCTCGACGCCAATGATCGCCACGATCAGCGCCGCCGGCACGCCGAATTGCGCCTCGGCGCGCGCAAGCGTCGCCGCGTGCTGATTCCAGAACGCCACCCCCTGACGCACGCGACGCGGCTCCACGAACAGGCGCCGGTACTCGTACCAGGGCTTCGCCTCCGCCGGACGCGCCATCGCCTCCAGAATGCCGCGCTTGAAGCGCACCTCCGCGAACAGGGCCTCCAGCGCCGCCGCGTCGAAGCCGTGGCGCAAAGCCATCTCCTGCACGAAGGGGGCAATGCTCACCACCTCGCCAATGGGCGAGTCGGCATCCGCCGGCTTGGCCGCCCACGCCTTGAGCGGGCCTGCGGTGAGCAGCGCCGCGAGCAGCAGGGTTGGGGTCCTCATCGCGCCTCGCGGTCGGACACCACCCCGAGCAGTCGGTCCAGCATGCGTCCACTCAAAAGCCGCTTCGCCCAGGCAAAATAGTGCGCCGGCTGGGTGACCCGGTAACGCAGTTTCGGTCGCGGGCTCTCCAGGGCATGCACCACCGCGCGCAACACCGCTTCCGGGCCAAGGGTGAAGGGCGCCACCGGACCAGCCTGGGTAAGACGCCGCTCCATCGCCTCGTATTGCACGCGGTGAGCGCTGTGGGCCTTGTCGATGTGCTGCTGGTACATCGCATAGGCGTTGGCGCGAAAGCGGCTCCTGATCGGTCCAGGCTCGATCAGGCAGACGTGGATACCGCTACCCCGCAGCTCCAGGCGCAGCGTGTCGCTGATGCCCTCGAGCGCGAACTTGCTGGCATTGTAAGCGCCCCGGTAGGCCAGCGCGACATAGCCCAGCAATGAACTGTTCATGAGAATGCGGCCGTGCCTCTGCGCCCGCATCGCGGGCAACACCCGGTTGGTCAGCTCCACCGCGCCGAAGAGGTTGGTCTCGAACTGCGCACGCAGCGCCGCACGGCTCAAGTCCTCCACCGCCCCGGGCTGGCCATAGCCGGCATTGTTGAACAGCGCGTCGAGCCGCCCGCCGGTGCGCTCGAACACGGCGGTGACGGCGCGGTCGATCGAGGTGCTGTCTGCCACGTCGAGTTCGACCGCCTCGAACCCCAGCCGGCCAAGCCGCACCACATCGGCCGCCTTGCGCGCGCTCGCGAACACCCGGTATCCGCGTGCGCGCAAGCCCTCCGCCACCGCCAGCCCGATGCCACTCGAGCAACCGCTGATCAGGATCGTGGGCGCGCTCATAGGGGGTACAGCAGCGCCGTGGCGAGGCTTTGGACCACCCGAACGATGGTGCGGTTGCTGCGCCCCGCCACGATGCGTGCCATCACGTCGTGCTCGGCGATGAGTTTGCCGAATTCGCGCTCGAAGCTGAGGTTGCGCACCTGGTCGTTGATTGCGTTCGACAGCAGGAACAGCTGCCCCTGCGCATCGCGCTTGGTGGCCAGCATCCACGCGGCGATTTCGTAATTGCGCGCGGCGAGGTAGAGCTTCTGGGGGTCGAGGTCGTCGTAGAAATAGAACGCTCGCTTGTCGTTGTAGGCCTGGAGCGTCATGGTCTTGAGACCCCAGACGAAGGCCAGCACACGGTCGCCGCCATAGTCCTCGCGGAAAGTCAGATAAATGCAGTCGACGCCGCGCCTGCCGCCCAGTTCCGGAAACAGGGCGGAATCCGCACTCGCAAACAACCGTGCCACGGCGTTTTCCAACGAGCTGTGTCCGGCCTTGCGCCATTCGCGTGGATTGCGCCGGTAGAGTTTTTCCGCCAGCACCCGCAGATGGCTCAAGGTTTCCTCCAGATGGATCTCGGCGATCTGGTCCACCTCGGATTTGAGAAAGGCACCGGCTTCGAGGGGTGGCCCCGGTTTCGGGCCCGCGGACGACGACGGCGGCACACTCGTGCAGGCGGAAAGGAGGACGGCGAGCGGGGCAAGCCAGAGCCGATTCATGAGTGACGCAGTTTACCTTTTTTTGGCGCGATGCCCCAGGAGGCACTCGCCAGCGGGCCGCCGCCCAACGCATGCGCGCTGCTTCGGCGCCGCGGCCAAGTCGGCTAGAATAGGCGCCCGGCGGCAGGCGGAATTCGCCTGACGGCCGTCCGCCCGTCATCCTGTCCATCCCTAGAGAAGCAACCGATGCACGCAAACAAAACCTATGTCGGCATCCTCGATGACCATTTCGGCGGCATGACGCCCACTGGCGCCATCGTCAAGGACGCGTGGATCTTTGGTCTGATCCCGGAGAGCGAAACCTGCGCCGGCTGGAGCCTGGCCGACATCCAGATCCTCTACGACAAGGTCAACGATCTGTGGACCCAGTATGGCTTCCATGTCGGCAATCTCCCGGAGGAGCTGCGCGCCCGCCATGAGCGCATCCATCGTGAGGCAATCGAGCGCGCCAGGGCCATGGGGTGGGAGCCGGAGATGTACGAGAACGAATAAAAAAGCGGCCGCGACAAGCGCGGCCCAAACGCTCTCGCTGGGAAGCCACCATTGCGACCCGCAGCAGCGCCGTCGCCGCTGCATCCGGCACACGCCGGCCGGCCGACGGCCCCGGTCCGTCTCGCCGGAGGCAATTCACGCCCCTCCCGCCGGATCTCGGCGCATCGGGCGTTCCGCCCATTATCAATAGCGTCCAACACGTGACGAACTTTAACGCCGCGGGGGTCCGCGCAACGCACCCACACCCGTTACAATGCCGGTAGTCGATCTTCGCCCGCCATGCGTCTCGTACTCGCCCTGCTTTTCGTCGCTTCCCTGCCGGCAACCGCCGCGGCCCCCCTGCCTGTCTCGACCCGTCCCCTGTCCGAAGTGGCACTGCATCCGATTCGGGAGGCCTCCGCCCAGGTGGTTTCGCTCAACCTCGCGCGGCTATCGGCCGAATTGTCCGCGCGCATCGAGCGCATTCCCGTGGAGCCGGGCCAACGCATCGGCCAGGGGGCCGTGGTGGCCGAACTCGACTGCGCCGACACGCGTATCGCCGCGCAACGTGCCCAGGCCGCGCTGGAATCGTCCCGGGCACGGCTTGCCCTCGCCGAGCAGCAACTGCGCCGGGCACGGGAGCTGGCGGCGCAGCAATTCCTCTCCCGTGAAGCCCTCGATGCGAAACAGACCGAGGTCGACGTGGTTGCCGCCGAGGTCAAGGTCAACACGGCAAGCCATGCCGCGGCGCAACGTGACATCACCAAATGCCTGGTCCGGAGCCCGTATCCTGCCATCGTCGAGGCGCGTCTCGCACAGGTGGGGGAATGGGCCAGCCCCGGCACGCCGCTTGTGCAGTTGTGGGACGTCTCCCGCCTGCAGCTTGCGGTGCAGCTTCAGGCCGACGACGCCGATGTCCTGACCCGCGCGCAACCCGTCTATGTGAGCCAGGGCGTGGAATACCCGGTGCGCCTGCTGCGTGTCTCGCCCGCGCTCAACCCCACGAGCCGCACCCGCGAGGCCCGTTTCACCTTTCCCGGGACCGTACCGCCGCCCGGCAGTTTCGGGGTCCTGCGCTGGCGCGATCCGCGCGCCTTCCTTCCGGCGGAGCTGCTGACGCGCCGCGGCGAGGCGCTGGGCGTGTTCGTGGTGCAGGCGGGACGCGCGCGCTTCGTGCCCCTGCCCGGCGCCCAGGAAGGCCGGCTGGCCGCGACTGCGCTGCCCGGCGACACGGCGCTCGTCATTGACGGGCGCTTCACACTCCAGGACGGCATGGCGGTGACGGTGCGCTGACGCCGCCATGAGTCCCTACACACGCTTCATCACCAACCAGCCGCTCGCGAACGTCACCTTCGCGGTGATCCTGCTGCTGGGCGTGCTGGGCTACCTGGCCATGCCGCGCGAGCAGGATCCGGAGATCAACTTCAACTGGCTGGTGGTCAACACCGTGCTGCCCGGCGCCGCCGCCGAGGATGTGGAGAAGAAGGTCACCGACCCCCTCGAAGAGGCGATCCGCACCCTGCCCGACATCCGCTTCGTATCCTCGGTGAGTCGCGACAACTCCTCCATCATCCTGGTGCGCTTCCGCGAAGTGCCGCAACGGCAGTTCGACAAGCACGTGACCGATCTGCGGCGGCTGGTGCAGAGCAAGTACAACAGCGACCTGCCGCCGGAGGCGCGTGAACCGGACGTGCAGGAACTGACCACCTCCAACGGCTTCCCCACGGCCATGGTGCTGCTCACCGGGCCCGCCGACGATGAGCGGCTGCGGCGCACCGCGCGCCAGATCAAGGACGACCTCGAGCGCCTGCCTGGCGTCGATCGCATCTTTGCCACGGGCCTGGGCGATCCGGAGCTGCGTATCGAGTTCTCACCCGCGCAGGTGTCGGCGCGGGGCCTCACCGCAGTGGACATTGCCGAGGCAGTGCGGGGCTGGTTTCGCGATACGTTCGCCGGGCGGGCCCGTGTCGGCGACGACGACTGGCTGGTGCGGGTGGTCGGTCAGCAAGCCGATGCCGACTATCTCGGGCGCCTGACGGTGCTCTCGCCCCGGCTGGGTACCCCGGTGCCCTTGTCCGCGCTGGCAAGCGTGCAAACGGCGCGCGCACGGCCGGCCACGCTTGCCGCGAGCGGCGGGGCGCCGGCAGTGATCCTCGCCGTCACGAAAAAAAGCCGCGTCAACACCCTCAACCTGGTGGCCGACATCAACCGCTACATCGCCGAACGGGAGGCCGCGCTGAAGCCGGGCGGCTACAGCCTGATGCTGTTCGACGACCAAACCGTGCCCACCCGGCAAGCCATCGGCGTGATGGAGACCAACGCGCTCATCGGACTGTCGATCGTCCTGGGCCTGTGCTGGCTCTTCCTTGGCAGCCGGCTGTCGGTGCTGGTGAGCCTCGGCATCCCCTTCGCGCTCGCCGGCGCCTTCGCGCTGCTTTATGCCTTCGATTTCACCCTGAGCATTCCCGTGCTGCTGGGCATCGTCATCGCGCTCGGCATGCTGGTAGACGACACGGTGGTGATCACCGAGGCGATCTACTACCGTGTCTCGCGGGGTGCCGACGCACTCGCCGCCACGCTGGGCGCAGTGCACGAAGTGGGGCTGCCGGTGCTGGCTGCGGTCGCCACCACCATCGCCGCCTTCCTGCCGCTGATGCTGATGCCTGGGATCGTCGGCAAGTTCATGATGCTGGTACCGCTGGTGGTGACGCTCACCCTGCTCTTGAGCCTGCTCGAAGCCTACTGGATGATGCCGGCGCACGTGGTTGCGCTGAAGCTCGACTTCACCCGGCCGACCCGCATGCAGCCCTTGCGGGCACGCGCCACCCATGCCCTCCGGGTGAAGTACACGCGTCTGCTGGTGACGCTGATGCGCCATCCCTGGATCAGCGCCCTCGCCGTCCTGCTGCTGTTCGGCGGCGCCCTGGCGCTCATTGCCACCGGTGGCGTGCGCACCCAGTTCTTTGCCTTCGACCCCATCCGCCTGTTCTATGTCAACGTGGACATGCCAAGCGGTAGTGCCATCGACGTGACCCTGGCAGAGGCAAAACGCATCGAGGCGGTGGTGCGCCGCCACCTGCGCGAGGGCGAAGCACGCGGCATCACCAGCTACGCAGGCGTGAAGTGGACCGACACGGAGCCGCTCTACGGCGAATCCTACGGCCAAGTGAGCGTTTCGCTCAACCCACGCGGCCGAGATACCCGCGAGGTGAGCGAGGTGGTGGAGGCCATGCGTGCCGAGATCGAGGCGCTGCCGAGCGCGGGCCGCATCACCTTCACGCAAATCTCGGGGGGGCCGCCGGCGCAAAAGCCGATCAAGGTGCGGCTGTTGGGCGACGACGTCACGGCGCTGCGCGCCGCCGCGGCCGCGCTCAAGCGCGCCGTCGCGGCCATCGATGGCACCCGTGACGTCACCGACGACGACCTGCCCGGCCGGCCGCAACTCGTGCTCACCCTCGACGCCGAAGCGGTGAAGGCGAGCGGCCTCGACCCCGCGACCGTCGCGCGCCTGGTGCGGCTGCATACCGAGGGCGAGATCGTCACCGAAGTGCGGGCCGGCGGCGACAAGATCGAGGTGCGGGTGCGCGGGTCCACGGGCAATGCAGGGCCCCTGACCGACATCCAACAGCTGCTGGCCGATCCGGTCGCACTGCCGCGCGGCGGCACCACCACCCTCGGCGCGTTGGTGCATGCCGACACCCGCACTGGATCCGGAGGCATCAAGCATTACAACCTGAAGCGCGCCATCACCATCGAGGCCGATCTGGACAAGAGCCGCATCGACACGCTGGAGGCCAACGCCCGCATCGCACAGGCGTGGGAAGCGATGGCGGCGCGTTATCCCGACACGCGCATTGATTTTTCCGGCGAGCTGGATGACATCCGCGAAAGCCTGGATGCGATGAAAATGCTCTTCTTGCTGGGCATCGGCCTCATCTATCTCATTCTCGCTGCACAGTTTCGCTCCTATTGGCAGCCCCTCCTGATCCTGCTGACCGTCCCCATGGCCTTCACTGGCGTGATCTTTGGTCTGTTCATCACCCAGAATCCCTTGTCACTGTACACCCTCTACGGCGTCATCGCGCTCACCGGCATCGCGGTCAACTCGGCCATCGTGCTCATCGACGCCGCCAATACACGCCTGGCTGCCGGCATGGGCCTCCTGCATGCCACCCTCTATGCCGCGCGCCGCCGCGTGGTGCCCATCCTCATCACCACCACGACCACCATCGGCGGCCTGTTCTCCCTCGCCGTGGGCCTGGGCGGCAAATCCCTGATCTGGGGCCCGATGGCCGCCAGCCTGGTTTGGGGTCTGATGGTCGCCGCCGCACTCACCCTGTTCACCATGCCCATCCTGTTCCGCCTCGCGATGCAGATCGGCCCCGGTCTGCGCGCCGGCCTCGGACGGCGCCTGCCTCGCCGCGCTTAATCGCTTCCCCCTCGACGGGGAAGGACAGGGGTGGGGATGACGAGCCGTGCCCGGCGCCGCTCACTTCGCCCTCCCTTACCCCCTATCGAGGGAGGGGTTTGAGGGTGGAGACGGTTGCACCCCGGGCTGGGCACGATCGAAGGGCGCGAACAGACGCGCCGCATTGCGGTAGAGCAGGTTGCCCCGCAGTGGCTCGGGCAGCACCCGTGTCCAGCGCCGGATCTCGGTTACCACCTCGCCGTAACGCTGCCAGCGGTTGACGCTGAAGGTATCCACTGCCACCAGGAAATTTTCCGGATGGCGCTCGAACACCGCGCGCCAGGCGGGCAGCAGCCGCCCCTGGGGCGCGATGCGCTCGTCGCGCACGGAGGTGTCGATCCAGAGACGGTCACCGTATCGGCCGAGCATGGCATCCACGAGGGGGGGTTCGGGTTCGGTACCGAGATGTGCCCACAGCACGCGCAGGCGCGGCGCCAGCTCGAATGCCCGTGCCACCACCTCCGCGTCACCGTGGATCATGAGCACCAGGTCGCGCGCAGCGGCGATGCGCACCAGGGCCTCGAATACCGGATGGCGCGCATCCGCGGCGAACAGGTGCACCTCGCCGATCCCTGCCCAGGCGCCCGTTTGCAGTGCCGCCTCCACCCGCTCAGGCAGAGTGTCATCGTCGAGCCAGTGGGCCTTGTCGCGCTCATGCGCATAGACGCCCAGCAGGGGAATGAAACGCCCCGGTGCGTGGCGGTAGAGCGTCTGCGCGAGCGCCGGCGGCGCACCGGTGACCACCATTCGCGCTACCCCCGCGCCGTCCAGGGCCGCCACCACGTCGGCGGGAGAAAGGATCTGTGCATCGGCAGCGGTGTAATGGGCATGCGCGTCGATCATCGGCGCACGCCCATGGGCCGTGCCCATCCAAAGCAAGAGCGTGAAGATCGCTGTGATGGGATGCATTCTTCCTCCAACACCCTGCCCTTGAAGGGGCTGACAAAGAGGGGCGGAACGCGCGAAGATGGCACATGATAGACGGCAGTGCCCTTCCCCTGTCCATGCCCGGCGACCTCGAAATCGTGCTCGACTACCACGAGCGCACCAAGCACCGCTTCGAGCGCTATGCGGCGGGCCCCGGCCGCCTGGATTGGGCGACCCAGCCCGATCCCTTCCGCACCTTCGCCGGCGCCCCGCACTGCGCCCTGCCCCTGCTCGATGACACGCAGCCCGACACCCGCTACGTCGACCTCTACGTGCCTGGTGCCATCCCACCGCAGCCGCCCACGCTCGCCACCCTGGCGGCCATCCTCGAGCTTGCCTTCGGCCTGTCCGCATGGAAACAGTACGGCAACAGCCGCTGGGCGCTGCGCTGCAATCCCTCCAGCGGCAATCTCCATCCCACCGAAGCCTACGTCGTCACCCAGGGCATCGCGGGCCTGGCGGATGGGGTGCATCACTATATAAGCCGTGACCACCTGCTCGAGCAGCGTGCCGAGCTCGGGGCCGCAACGCGCCTTGTGCCGCCTGAGAGCTTTGTCCTTGGACTCACCTCGATCCATTGGCGAGAGGCCTGGAAGTATGGCGAGCGGGCCTACCGCTATTGTCAGCACGACCTCGGCCATGCCATCGCCGCGGCACGCTTTGCCGCCGCCGCGCTGGGCTGGCATGCGGCGCTCATCGACGACGCGGGCGATGCCGACATCGCGGCTGTGCTCGGGCTTGACCGCGCCGGGGATTTCGCCGCAGCGGAGCGCGAGCATCCGGATGCGCTGCTGCTGGTGTCGCGGCAGCCGCAGGCGCCGCAGATCGACATCGCGGCGCTCGTGGCGGCGCTCACCGGGTGGCGCGGGGAGGCCAACCGCGCATCCCCCCATCATGCCCACGAGTGGCCCATCATCGATACGGTCGCCCGCGCCTGCACGAAGCCGCCCACTCATGGCGCGTCATGGTGCTCGCCCGCGCCTGCCACCCCGCTTCCCAGCCCATGCAACAGGCAGGCTGCCGCGCTCATCCGCCAGCGACGCAGCGCCCAGGCCTTCGACGGCACCACCGGGATCGATAGCAGGGCTTTTTATCGCATGTTGGACATGACCCTGCCACGCCCCGGCCTGCCTCCCTGGGACGCGATTCCCTGGCCGCCCCGCATCCACCTCGCGCTGTTCGTCCACCGGGTCGAAGGACTCCCCCCAGGGCTGTACGCCCTGCCCCGGCTGGCGGAGCGGGAGGCCACCCTGCGCGGCGCACTCTCCCCCGGGTTTGCCTGGGAACCCGCGGAGAGAGCGCCGTCCCATCTGCCCCTGTATCGGCTCCTCGCGGCAGACACCCGCGCGGCAGCCAAGGCACTGGCCTGCCATCAGGACATCGCTGCAGACGGCGCCTTCAGCCTGGCCATGCTGGCGGAATTCGAACCGGCCGTGCGCGGGGCCCCGTGGCGCTACCGTCACCTGTTCTGGGAGGCGGGACTGCTGGGTCAAGTGCTGTACCTGGAGGCGGAAGCGGCCGGTGTGCGCGGCACCGGTATCGGCTGCTTCTTCGACGATCCGGTGCACGAGGCGCTGGGCCTGCGCGGCCGCGATTTCCAGAGTCTGTATCATTTCACCGTGGGCAGCCCGCTCACGGACCCGCGGCTCGAGACCCTGCCGCCCTACGCCCATCTGCGAACCAGGAGCACGAACCCATGAGCGAGAAAATCGAGAAGACCCCGGAACAATGGCGCGCGGAGCTCACCCCGACGCAGTACCACGTCTGCCGCGAGAAGGGCACCGAGCCTCCCTTCACCGGCGCCTACTGGGATCACCACGAGGCCGGAACCTACTGCTGCGCCTGCTGCGGCACGCCCCTGTTCGGCTCGGACACCAAATTCGACTCCGGTACCGGCTGGCCCAGCTTCTGGGCGCCCCTCGAGGCAGGCTGCATCGCCTCCGAGACCGACTTCAGTCACGGCATGGTGCGCACCGAGGTGATGTGCGCAACATGCGGTGGCCATCTCGGCCATGTGTTCCCGGATGGCCCCCCGCCCACGGGGCTGCGCTACTGCATCAATTCCGTGTCTCTGAAGTTCGAGCCGCTCGCGTGAACGCCGCCAGCGGATCCTGGCGGTAGAAACGCTTAAGCAGCACATACACCGCCGGGTAGTCGGCCGCCAGCACGGCGGGGGCGACGAAAAACACCTCCGAGGCCACGGCGAAGAACTCGCCCGGGCTCTCCGCCGCGTAGGGGTCGATGTTCGTGTGCTGATCCGTGTCCACCCGGGCGCAGAAATCTGCATAGGCACTGCCGAAGGCGTGCGCCCATTCGCGGCGGCTGATGTCCTCAGGGAGGGGTGGACAGCCGTTGGCATCGCCATTCTTCATGTCGAGCTTGTGGGCGAACTCGTGGATGACCACGTTATAGCCGCCCATGCCGTGGTCGCCGGCCGCGTCGGCCCAGGACAGGATCAGGGGCCCGCCCGGCCAGGCCTCGCCGCTGCGGGGCTCGCGGATGCGATGGATGAGACCGTCCTCGTCCTCGTATTCATACTCCGGCACGAATTCGTCCGGGTAGACGATGATCTCCACCCAGCCCCGATACCAGTCCAGCCCGATGTTCAGGGTGAGGATGCAAGCCTGGGCCGCGATGACGACGCGCATGAAGTCATCCACGACGAGACCGCCGGCGCCGTTGACCTGCTTGTCGTGCAGGAACAGCACCACCTGTTCCCGCAGCCGTGCACGTTCCTCCGCGCTAAGCCGCGCAAGGAAAGGCAGACGTTCGAGGGCGGCCGCCCAAAGGGCATCGGGGATCCCGTGGCGCGTCAGAATGCGACGGCGGCGCCACGCCTTCAGGGCTGCGAACATGCGCTCGGCTCAGGACAGGAAGGGATAATCCGTATACCCCTTCGGGCCGGGCGTGTAGAAGGTGTCAGGATCCGCCGTGTTGAGCGGCGCGCCTTGCTGCCAGCGCGCCACCAGATCCGGGTTGGCGATCAGGGCGCGCCCCACCGCGATGAGGTCCGCGTGTCCGGCAGCGAGATCCTGCTCCGCGCGCACGGCGTCGTAACCCCCCACCAGGATCAGCGACTGCTTGAAGATCCCCCGCAGGGTGCGCTTGATGGTCTCCGGCACCGGCGGCGCACCCATGGCGGAATGGTCCACCAGATGCAGATACACCAGGCCGAGGTCACTCAACCGTCCCACCAGGTAGGCATAGTCCTCTTCCATCTGCGGATACACCGGCATGTCATTGAACACGCCGTAAGGAGACAGCCGGATCCCCACGCGCTCCCGGCCAATGGCCTGCGCCACCGCCTCGGCCACTTCCAGGACGAAGCGGGCGCGGTTAGCAATGGTGCCACCGTACGCATCCGTGCGCAGGTTGGTGTTGGGACGGATGAACTGCTCCAGCAGATAGCCGTTTGCCGCGTGCAGCTCGACGCCGTCGAAACCCGCGGCGCGCGCGTTGAGCGCGGCCTGCACGTACTCTCGTTGCGTCGCCGCGATGTCCTCGAGGCTCATGGCCTGCGGCACCGGATGGGGCGCCAGACCCTGCTGGTCGGTCCATATCTCACCCGGCAGGGCCACGGCCGACGGCGCCAGCACCCGGGCACCGGGGGGCAGATTGAGGGGATGGCCCACCCGGCCCGTGTGCATGATCTGCAGGAAAATCCGTCCACCCTTGCCGTGCACGGCCTCGGTGATCAGGCGCCAGGCGTCCACCTGTTCCTGGGTGAAGATACCGGGGATACGGGCATAGCCGAGTCCGTTGGGCGACGGGCTGGTGCCCTCGGTGATGATGAGTCCCACGCTTGCGCGCTGGGCGTAATACTCCGCCATCAAAGCGTTGGGCACGTTGCCCTCGGCGCGGCAGCGCGTGAGGGGTGCCATGACGATGCGGTTGTCAAGCGTGATGGGGCCGAGATGGTAGGGTGAAAACAGCCAGCGCATGTTTGACCTCGGCAAGTGGTGGCCGCCTAGGAGCGGCCCAGATAGTCACGCTTGCCCAGCGGCACCCCGTTGTGGCGCAGGATGTCGTAGGCCGTCGTGACATGGAAATAGAAATTCGGCAGCGCACGGTGGAGGAGGTACGCTTCCCCGGGATAGGAGACCACCGTCTCACCCCGCCGGATGGTGATCTCGCGCGCCTCGCTGCCGTCGATCTGGGCCGGACTGAAGGTCTCAAGGTAGGCCATGGTCTCGCGCACGCGACCGATCAGATCGGCGAAACTGTGCTCCTGATTCGCCGATTCCGGCGCCGCCGTCCCGGCCAGGCGCGCGGCAGCGTTCTTCGCGTGGTCGGCCGCCACCTGCACCTGCTTGGTGAAATGAAACATGTCGGGGTAGAGGCGGGCATCAAGCAAGGCAGCGGGGTCGATCCCGCGCGCTTCGCAATGGGCCGCGGCCTTCTCGAGTATGGCCGCCAGGTTGCCCAGCATACGGATGAATACCGGCACGGAAATCGAATACATGGACACGGACATGAACCATCCTCCTTCCAGGATCCAGGCAGGCATGAGCATAGCCAAAAACGGCGCCCCCCACAGGGCCCCGCTGTTTGCTATATATAAATTCGAATTTCGTCAAATGCCATGTGGAGGGCCCAAACCATGATCCGCAATTCCATCGATGTGGCAACCAGCGTGACGCCGCGCCTGTCCATGCTGATCGAAAAAGTGGCGAACAATCCAGATGCCGAAGATCAACCGACTCTCGGCACGGTGCGGGACTATTTCATGGGGCTCCTGCCGGGAGCCTTCAACGAGGCCGAACGGATGCACCATTTCGACATCGGCGACTCGCTGCTGGACGAACTCGACACCCTGATCGAGGAATACGGCGAAGATGCCCCGGCGGCGGATTTCGTCCGCGCCGATGCCAGTGAAGGCCTGACGCGGGCCATCGAAGCGGTCGTCAACGACGAGAACCGTGAGACCCCCCCCACCCTCGGTGCCCTGCGCGCCGCCCTGGTGGAGGGACTGGGCGCACGCCTGGTCGGCGAGGGGGTTTTGGAGGAAGACGAGGACGACACCCTGCTCTCCGAGGTCGACAGCCTTATCGAGCACTTCGGGGAAGATGCACTGGCCGAGGATTTTCTGCGCTACGAGTAGGATACTGCACCGCTGCGGCCAGTCCCTCAGAGCAGGAGGTGCGGCAAGAAGACGAAAAGGCCGATCACCAGCGCCCCAAGCGCGGCGATGAGGACCGCTGCCGCGGCCACGTCCTTGGCGCGCCCGATGCCGGGATGCCGCTCCGGATGGAGGGTATCAGCGAGCAGTTCCACTGCGGTATTGAATGCCTCGGCGCTCCACACCAGCACGATGGCGAGGGTGACCCATAGCCATTCGGCGCGGCTCAAGTCCACGAATACCCCAGCCGCGCACACCGCGACGGTCGCGACCGCATGCACCCAGGCGTTGCGCTGGCTTGCCGCCAGATAGCCGATGCCCCGCACCGCATAGCCGACGCTTTTCAGGCGCCCCAGCAGAAAAGCCTTCATGGCGCCCAGTATGCACCAAACCCCGACGCCGGTGCGCTTGCGGCACGCCCCGGCAAAGCATGCCGGCAACCTCGGCGCACCGCTCGCCACGGCGCTGCCCATACGAGCGTAAGCCATTGTCGCACATCCAGAAACCCGAGGCTGCGCTTCCGGCACCGGGTTCCTTCACCAGGACCAATCGCCATGGCCATCGACCCCTCTCTCATCCTGCAAGGCATCGGCCTGCTGCGCGCTGGGGTGCTCGGCACCCTTATCGGCGCCGACAAGGGGGATGGCATCAGCGCCTTCGACAGCATCTTTTCCCGGCACGGGGCACGGCCGAGGCCGGGGTGCGGATCTGCGCTGCGTCGGTCCTCTCCCCCTGCGGGCGCAACACCGCATTGTTCGACCCGGAGACGGCCTATCCCATAATGAGTCTGATGAACGACCGAGAACGCGGGCTCACCGATCTGGGCATCCGCATCGATCCGACCACACGGTTCGTCACCCTGGACGGCGCCCGGCTGGAGGCAGTGCTGGCCGACAAGCTGCCCGGCGCGCCCGAGGCCCTGCGTGAATTCGGTACCAATTTCGCCAATCCGCCGCACTGCTCAACGCCGAGGACAATTTCCCAATCGGCTCGGCAACCTGAGCCGAGCGATCCGCTTTATCGGCGACAACCGGGTGCGGCTGACAGAGGCATTCGGCAGCGGCGATGCCCCGATCCCAAGCGCGGCGATCACGCGGGCGCTCGCCGCCTACGGGGCCGCTGCCAACCCCACCGGATAGCGCACCGCGGCGCACATGGCTGCGCTGTAATGATTTTTCCGCCGCGTACTGTCCTCTCTTCCCCGGACCTCGTGCGTTAATCAGCAGGTGGCAAAGGTTTGGCCACGCCACCGAAATCGAGGAGACGGAACATGCGCTATTCGAAACTGCTGTTCGCTGCCCTGCTCAATGCCGGCGCCCTGGCACTGCCTGCCCACGCGGAGGTATCCGTCGGTATCGTGATCGGCCTGCCTCCGCCACCGGTACCGGTCGTGGTGGCACCGCCGCCCCGCCCCGGCCACGTCTGGGTGCCCGGCTACTGGGCGTGGAATGGCAAAACACACGTGTGGGTGAAGGGATACTGGCTACCGGCGCGCCCTGGGTATGTCTGGGTGCCGGCACACTGGGTCCGCATCGACGGCTACCGCTACCGCTTCGCGCCCGGCCACTGGAAGCGCCAGGAATGGCGGCATGAGCACCACCACGAGCGTCATCGCGGCGAATTCCACGGACCGGGTCGCCACGGAAAATATGGCAAGCACCACAAAGACTGACGGTCGGGTCGCTCGAGACCGTACTCAGGCGGTCTCCAGCGCCGGGTCGTACTCGCCGCGTTGGGCCAAGCCGTTGAGGCGCGCGCGCCGGAGGAAAGCCCCCTGGGCCGCAGCAGCGTTGGCCGCCTCCCCGCGCCAGAGCGCCATCGGCGGCTCCTGCAAAGCGCGGGCATAGGGGAAGGACAACAGCCACGGCAGCGGCGCGAAACCCCCGTTCATGGCGTTGAGGAAGGCGGTCGCGTCCTGCGGCGTGAGGCCGCCGGAGAGGAAATTGATGCTCAGGACCGCCGCCGGCACGGTGCGCTTGAGCACCCGCACGGTGCGCGTCGCCACCTCTTCCGGCGCAGACTTTAGGGGGTGCGCCTTGCCCGGCACCACCATGTTCGGCTTGAGGAGCATGTATTCGAGCTGTACGCGATGGCGCTTGAGGGCGTGGAACACCTCGTTCTGCACCGCCTCGGTCACCGTCTCGCACTGGGCAATGCCGTGGTCGCCGTCGATCAGCACCTCCGGCTCCACGATGGGCACGATGCCGGCTTCCTGACAGATGGCCGCATAGCGTGCCAGAACCTCGGCATTGGTCTCGATCGAAAGCCGGCTCGGATTACCCGCGCCGATCGCATAAACCGCGCGCCACTTGGCGAAGCGGGCGCCCTGCGCCTTGTAGCCGGCGAGGCGGTCGGCCAAGCCATCCAGGCCCTCGGTCACCTTGTCGCCCGGTGCGTTGGGCAGGTCCGTCAAGCCCTTGTCCACCTTGATGCCCGGCACGATGCCTGCATGGCGCGAGTTCCGCAAACGGCGTCCCGTCGTCCGCACGCTGGCCGAGCGTCTCCTCGAACAGGATCACGCCGGAGATGAATGCGTCAATGCCCGGCGTGGACAGCAACAACTGCCGGTATGCGCGCCGCGTGGCCTGGGTGCACTCGATACCCAGCGCCTGAAAAGGCTTGGTGATGGTGGGCGTGCTCTCATCCGCGGCGAGGATGCCCTTGCCGCGCACCACCAGATCCTGGATGGTGGCCTGCAGATCGTCTTGCGTGCTCATGGAGTCACCCCTCGTGCTGATAACCAGCAGAGTTTAAGGCTAGTCCGTGACGATCCTTTTGCAATGCCCGCGCAGTACCTGCTTAGCGCGGACCCTGGCCATTTCCGCCGTGCCCATTCTGCTGCCCTGGGGGCTGCTGCATGCGATAGAGCAAGCTATTGGGGTCAGATATAGTCAGCTTCGCACATCCTCAGTCAATTGCGGCGATTGATTCAGCGTGTCCATAGACCGTCTTGGTGTGGAAGGCCACCACACCGCCGGCGTGGCGGGCAGCAGGCGGCCCTGGTCTGGCTCGGGGGTCATTTGTCGTACAGCCCGTATTTCTTCAACTTGCGCCACAGGGATACGCGGTCTATGCCCAGCATGCGCGCCGCCTCGCTGCGGTTGCCACGGGCCATCTCCAGGGCGCGCAGGATATGCGCCTTTTCCTGCTCCTCCAGGGTGGCCGGGGGCGCCACCGCCTCGGGCATGAACACGCGTACCGTGAGCCTGCCCAGGTGCTGGGGCAGGTGTTGTACGTCCAACTGCTCGCCTTCCGTCAGGGCCACGCCCCGTTCGATGAAGTTGGCCAGCTCCCGCACGTTGCCGGGATAGTCGTATTCCATCAGCCGCTGCATGGCCTCCGGCGCGATCTCCTTGACCTGGCGGCCCATGGTGACGGCGAACTTGCGCAGGAAGTAATAGGCCAGCAGGGGGATGTCGTCGCGCCGCTCGCGCAGCGGGGGCAGCTCCAGGGTGATGACGTTGAGGCGGAAATAGAGATCGGGCCGCATGCTGCCTGCCTCCACCGCCTGTTGCAGGTCCCGGTGGCTCGCCGCCAGGATGCGCACATCCACCTTCACCGGCGCCACTGCGCCCACCCGCAGCACCTCCCGTTCCTGCAGCACCCGCAACAGCTTGATCTGCACCGACATGGGCAGTTCCGCCACCTCGTCCAGGAACA
>FWPV01002156.1_pt1 | contig 49569 bp, 45 predicted proteins | sample 2228371 | NCBI WGS metagenome assembly FWPV01 (sample SAMEA103939776, study PRJEB20133) | metagenome | reverse complement strand
TCGGCGCTGTACTTCTTTCTCTGGGACATAAACACTCCTCGCCCCCATTATGGGACTTCTCTGAAGTGTCCGTGCTATCGGGGTAGAACCCGTGCTATCGGGGTAGCCCCCCCCCCAGTGGTGCATCCAGTACAACACCGTCATCCCCCACCACAGCCTCGGCCTCCTCACTCCAGTACAATGGCTCCTCCAACACCACCCCGAGTGCCAAAGGTACTGGACCCATGCACCCGCTTGCGCGGGGAGAGGCGCTCGGCTCGTCCTGGCCTCCCACCCCTCGGCCTTCCATGGCCTCGGCCCCGCCCTTAAGGGCGGGGAGAGGCGCTCGGCTCGGCGAAGCGGGTGCGGATTTCGAGCACCTGCGGCAGCAGCTCGAGGAAGTGCCGCACAAGGTCCGGATCAAAGTGCGTCCCGGCCTGTTCGCGCATGAAGGCCACCGCATCCTCCACGCTCCAGGCCCGCTTGTAGGGTCGTTCGGAAGTGAGTGCATCGAACACGTCGGCCACCGCCACGATGCGGCCGCTCAAGGGAATGGCCCCGCCCGCAAGGCCGTGCGGATAGCCGGAACCGTCCCATTTCTCATGGTGGGTGAGGGCGATCTCGCGGGCCAGGCGCAGCAGGTCCGAATCACCATCCCCGAGGATCTCGGCGCCGATGGTGGTGTGCGTCTGCATGACCGCCATTTCCTCCGGCTCGAGCCGGCCCGGTTTGAGCAGGATGTGGTCTGGGATGCCAATCTTGCCAATGTCGTGCATGGGGCTGGCGTTCAGCATCAGGTCGCACTGCCCAGCATCCCAGCCCGCCGCGCCGGCGAGCAGCGCCGCCACGTGGCTGACCCGCATGATGTGGTAGCCCGTCTCGTTGTCGCGGTATTCGGCCGCCCGGCCGAGCCGCTGGACCACCTGCAGGCGGGTGCGGTGCAGTTCGTGCGTGCGCGCCCGCACCTCGGCCTCCAGCACGTCCTTCCGGGCGTGGAGCAGGCGCTGGGCCAGGTGCACGTCGAGCAGGTTGCGCACCCGCGCCAACAGCTCCAGCCGGTCGAAGGGCTTGCCGATGAAGTCGCGCGCGCCGCCGTTCAGGGCGCGCAGTAGGACGTCTCGCCCGTGCTGGGCGGTCAGGATGACCACCGGGGGCAGCAGCGGATCGTCGAGGGCCTGCAGTTGGGCCAGGACGGCGAAACCGTCCAGATGCGGCATGTTGATGTCGAGCAGGACGAGGTCGACCGGCCCGGCGCGATAGGCCTCCATCACCTGCCGCGGATCCTGGATCAGGACCAGGTTGCGGTACCCCTCGGCCCGCAGCATCTTGTCGAGCAGCTTGAGGTTGGCCGGCTCGTCGTCGACGATCAGGATGCGGGCATCGGACTGCGCGGGCGCGGCGCGCCAGGGCGGCGTGCCGGCAGGGTTCTCGTGCATCATCTCCATGGCTCCTTCACAACGTCGTTTCCAGCGGCCGATAACAACGCCGTCGGGCTCCCGAGGGCCGCCCCACGAAGGGGCTTGCGGCATGGATGCCGCAAGGGTCCGAGGGAAGGGACCCGCGGCGTTGGGACGCGAAGCGTCACCCGAAGGGCGGAATTCATGGATGAATTCCGCCGCCCGTCTCGCGCCCGGAGCCCGACAGGTGGCGGTCGAGCACGGCAAGGAATGCGGGCACGTCGATGGGCTTGGTGAGGTAGTCCGCGAACCCCGCCGCGAGGCCGCGCTCGATGTCGCGCGGCATGGCGTTGGCGGTGATCGCGATCACCGGGGGATGCGAAGCAGGGCCGCGCATCGTTAAATTCCTCAATACATCGTAGCCGTTCATGCCCGGCATGTTGATGTCGAGCAGGATAAGGTCCGGCCGACTTGCCTGTGCCAATTGCAACCCGAGCTCCGCCGTGTGCGCGCTGAGGAACTGGATGTCCCCGCGCCGGCCAAGGATCTGCGCCATCAGCTTCAGGTTGGCGGGATTGTCCTCGATGTAGAGCACGCTGTAGCGCCGCTCGTCAGCCCGGGGCATGACCGAGCCGAGGTTCTCGACACGAGGCTCGGCAGCCCCGGCGAGTTCGTCCCGGGGCAACTCGACCCAGAACAGGCTGCCTTCCCCGAGCCGGCTTTCGACCCCGATCCCGCCCCCCATCATGCCCACCAGGCGCTGGCTGATCACCAGACCGATGCCGGTGCCCTCAACCTCGCCCCCGGCATTCGCCAGGCGGGTGAACGGACGGAACAGTTCATCCATGTCCTCCGGGGCGATGCCGCGCCCCGTGTCCTGCACACCGAACCGGCAGCGGCCGGGCTGGTCGATCGGGAGCATGAGGACCCGCACCGCCCCACCCTCCTGGTTGTACTTGATCGCGTTGGAGAGCAGGTTGAGGATGACCTGCTTGAGGCGCGTGCGGTCCGCGCGCACGACGCAAGCCTCGAGTCCCGCCTGGTCAAGCTCGATCCGACGCACCTCGGCCAGGGGACGCACCAGCGTCAGGCATTCCCGCACCAGCTCCGGGAGCTCCACCGCTTCCAGCGACAGGTCGATCCGACCCGCCTCAATCCGGGACAGGTCCAGCACCTCGTTGATCAGGCCGAGCAGGTGCTGGCCGGCCTTGAAGATCTCGTGCAGGCTGTCCTGCTGGTCCCCCGACATCCCCTCCTCCGCCTGCAGCAACTGGGTGAAGCCCAGGATGGCATTCATCGGCGTACGCAGTTCATGGCTCATGCTCGAGAGGAACTCGGACTTCGCGCGGCTGGCCCGCTCGGCCTCGTCACGCGCCCGCTCAAGCTCCTGCTGCCGCGCCTGTTCGGCGGAATAGTCGGAGAAGACATTGAACAGGTGCTGAGGCTTGCCATCCGCCCCCTGGATGACCCCGATGTGGCTTGCCGTGATGACCGGGCGCCCCTCCACGTCGCGCAAGGGCAGCAGGCCGGACCAGCCGCGCCCTGCCCGCACGGCCTGCAGGATCTCCTCCACAAGCTCCGGCGCATCCGCAGGCAACAGGGCTTCGCACACCTGCCCCTGCATCGCTTCGGGTGAATAGCCCAGCAACGCCTCGAAGGCCCGGTTGGCGTAGAGCATCCGGCCTGTGCCGTCGGCAATGCAGATGCCCTGCTGGGTGGTATCGAAGATGCGACGGAACAGGACCAGGCGCTCCTCGGCCTGCTTGCGCTCGGTGATGTCCTGCACCGTGCCCAACATCCTCCGGGGCGAGCCATCCGGGTCGCGCACCACGGCCCCGCGCTCGAGCAGCCAGCGTACGGTGCCGTCCGGCCACACGCAGCGATGCTCGATCTCATAAGACGCGCCTTCCTCCACCGCGGCCCTGACCGCCTCCTTCACGGCGTCGCGGTCGTTCGGATGCACCGCCGCAAGGAAGTTCTCATAGCTGGTCTCAAGCTCCCCCATCGGGTGGCCGAACAGCGCGGGAATGCGCTCGGACCAGTACAGCTCGCCGCTCTGGATGTTCCAGTCCCAGATGCCGATGTTGGCGAAGGACAGGCTGGACCGCAGCCGCTCGTCGCTGGCCTTGAGATCGGCCTGGCTGCGCTTGAGCGCGGTGATGTCGGTGCGGATCGACACGTACTGGTAGGGACGCCCGCGCTCATCGAGGAAGGGCACGATGGTCGCCTCGACCCAGTACAGCTCACCGTCCTGCCGGCGGTTGCAGATCTCGCCATGCCAGACACGCCCCGAGGCGATGGTCCGCCACAGTTGCTGGTAGAACTCCGGCGAATGCAGCCCCGACTTGACCAGGCGGTGGTTCTGACCAAGCAAGACCTCGCGGCTGTAGCCGCTGATCTCGCAGAACCGGTCGTTGACGTAGGTGATCCGCCCCTCGGCATCCGCCACGCTGACGATGGCATGCGCGTTGAGCGCCATGAGCTCCTGCTCGCGCTCGCGCGTCGCCTCGCGCAGGGCGCTGGCGGTCTGGGCCAGCCTACGCCCCCCACGGGCACGCGAGGCCACGAAGGTTGCGAAGTAGGATGGATCGACCGGCTTGTACAGGACGTAGTCGCCGCCACGGTCGAGCGCCAGCAGACGCCGGCCGATGTCCGGATCAGAGGCCAGGATGACGACCCGAAGGTGGCTGTAGCGCTCGTCAGCGCGCAGCGCAGCTGAAAACTCGGGGCCGGAGCAGCAGCCAAGCTCATCCCCCACCACAAGGACATCCGGCAGGAAGTCGCCGATCAGCTCCGGCACCCGCAGCGGGTCGCTCCCGGCAAGCACCTCCATGCCGGCCTGGCGCAAGGCGCCGGCCAGGATCTCGAGCCGCGTCGGGTCGTCCTCGACCACCATCACCCGATACGGCGCTCGCACGGGCTCGCTGAACTCCTCGAGGATCGCCAACAGGCGGGCGGGATTGACCGGCCTGGCCAGGAAACGGGTAGCGCCCGCGCGGAAGGCTGCCAGCTTCGACTCGAAGGAAGAGTCGTCGGCCGCCAGGATCAGCCTCGCACCGTAGAGATCCTGCGCCTTCAGGGGAGCGAGGAGCGTTGCCTCCCCCTGCCCTTCCCCCGGCGGCCCCATGCTGGCCAGAACCACGTCGGGCATGGGAGATCCTTCGCAGGCCCGGCAGAACGCCTCCAGGCTGGCGAAGGTCTCCACGGCATGGTCATGCTCGACGAGCACCTGCCGGAGTCGCCGGGCCTCGGCCGGGTCGGCCTCCACGATGGCAACGCGCAGCCGCACCCCACCCAGGCCCCGGTAGCCTTCGTCCTCGGCAGCGGCCGGCCTCTGGCCGCCCGCGATGGCCAGGGATTCCAGCATGTTGATCGCCCGCTCCACCATCTCCAACTCGGCAGGATCGGCGGCAGCGGAGCGCAGGACAAGCCGCTCGAGCTCGCTGTTGACGTCATGGCAAAGCTTGCTGAACTCGGGCATGTCGAACACGCTGGCTGCGCCCATCAGGCTGTGCAACTGGCGCAGCAGCAACTCGCTGGCCACGGGACTGGCGGGCGCAGCCTTGTAGGCGCGCAGGGCATGGCGCAGCGCGGCAAACCGCGCCGGCAGCTGCTCGACGAACGAGCGCCGCATGTTGGAGAGGGCTTCGGCCAGTTTGGAATGGGGCATGGGCGTGCACCGCAGGAGGTTCGGTGGAGAGCAGGAGCCAGTGCCCTGACCTTATCGGGAGACGGTCACATCCGTGCGGACTCCCGCCCGCATTATCCGGTCCCCCGGCGGAGGCTTAAATCTTTTTTCCTTATGGGAGCGATAAGCCCAGGGTCACTCATCCCGGATGCGCAACAAAAAGCCCGGCACATGGCCGGGCTACGCGGAGGCGTCGTACGGTTCAGGACGAACCGTTCGCGGGTCCGAGTTAGATCTCGCCCTTGGAACCGCGCTCCATCATTTCCCAGATGGTGTCGCGCACCGCCATGGCGGCGTCCTTCAGCTCCGGGTTGCTCTCCAGAGACTGCCCCATCTTGAGCATCATGTCCATGTTGAGGGTGTACAACCACAGGCCGTCGGCCTTCTCGACCACCACGATGCGGCACGGCAGGTAGGCGGCCATGTGCGGCGCGAAGTTGGTCATCTTGCGCGCCGTTTCCGGGTTGCAGTAGGAGAACACTTTCAGCACGCCGGACTCGATGCCGCGCGCCTTCAACTCCTCGGACAGCGGCAGCTCGCCCACCGCCTTGATGTTGCGCTCGGTGGCGACGGAGGCCAGCGCATCCTGGATGTCCTCAAGGGTCACGCCATCGGCGACCTTGCGCTCCCAGACGGTGGTGTAGGCGATCTCGCCCTTGCTCTCCACCCAGCGGCCGAGCATGGTGGCGGTCTCTTCGGCGGCGCCCGGGGCCAGGTTCTTGGCTGCGGCCACCATGCCGGCGGCATCCTTGTTGATCAGCTCGACGATGGGCTTCATCTCCGGGCTCAGCATGCCGGGCATCAGCTGCATCATGCCAGGCATCTTGACCATGAAGAAGCCGCCTGCGGCGATGGCGATGACGCCGATGAGTGCAAGAAGGTTACGGATCATGGAACGGTTCTCTCCCAGAAACAGGAATGGGCTTGTTGCGGTGCGACAGCCTAGCGCAAGGGTAAGGCAAACCCAATCCACGCTTTTTTATGCCGAATTCACAGAAGTAATTGCTAATGCTCTGATGGACCAAGCACAGTCAACCCATGGTTTTCATGGGCATATAGAATATCTTTCTGGAATTAAAGCGGCTTATGAAAAGAAAGTTAAATTAGTTTGTACTAATTAAGAGTGCGCTCCTAGACTGCCTGCGAGGGATGCCTGGGGCCTCCCGATGCAAAACTACAGCGAGGACAACGCGCCTATGAAATCGACGACCAAATCACTGGCAAAGCTGCTGATCGCAGCCACCGCCGCCCTCTCCCTCAGCGGCTGCGGTTTCCTGTCCATCAAGGACAACCTCGATCCGCAGGCCATGGACACCTACATGGATCTGTACGACAACTTCGTCGAAAGCGGCGGGGATCTGGGTGCAGCGACCGTCTGGCGCGTCAAGGTCAACAAGGGCGTAAGCACCGATGACATCGGCGAGGCCTTCAAGTCCGCCGCGCTGGGCACCGGCCTGCTCGACGTCGGTCAGATGCCTCTCTCCAAGGAGATCGAGGCCCGCACCGGCCAGAAGCAGCGCTATCTGCACATCTACCAGTTCTGCAACCCGATCACCGCCCGCCAGGCCGCGGATTTCAGCCCGTACTTCACGGCCTATCTGCCCTGCCGCATCTCCGTGGTCGAGGACGAGAACGGCGAGCTGTGGCTGTACAGCCTGAACATGGACATGTTCGTCCATGGCGGCAAGATGATGCCGGAGCCGTTCCGCACCGAGGCCATCAAGGTCCGCGACACCATCTGGAAGATGATGCAGGCCGGCGCCAAGGGCGAGTTCTGATCCTGACCTGACGTCAGCTCATCAGACTGCACGAACCCCGCCTCGGCGGGGTTTTTTCATGTCCGGCGTTCAATCCGGCAGCTTACGGCTCATGAGGATGGCATCCTCGCGGCCACCACTTGCCGGGTAGTAGCCCTTGCGCACGCCGTCCTCGACAAACCCCTCGGCACGGTAAAGCCCCAGCGCCGGCATGTTCGACGCGCGGACCTCGAGCAGCATGCGCTCCATGCCTAGTTCGCGACAGGCCGACATCACCCAGCGCAGCATCCCCCTCCCTACGCCCTGCCCCTGCCAGTCCGGCGCGGTGCAAATGTTGAGCAGGTGGGCCTCGTCGACCACGGTTTGGACGATGGCGTAGGCGGCCACTCTGCCTCCCCGCCCCGCGGCCACCCAGCCATGGTGGCCGGCCTCGAAGCAATCCAGCAGGACGCCCTCGGGCCACGGAAAGGGATAGGCCTGCTGCTCGATGGCGGCCATCAGGCCGATGTCCGGCAAGCGCCAGGGGCGGATGCGCAAGGTCTCGAACACAGCACTCACGGCAGGCGGGCCACCGCGTCCTTGAGGTCCTGCCAGACCGGGCGCTTGAGGGCGGGATCAGCGACCATGGCCGCAAGGCCCGGCAGCCCCTCCCCGTCCAGGCGCACGCTGACCCTGGCCTGCAAGGAGGCATCCGCAAGCCCCGCGCTGGCCACCCGCAGGCCAGGGCGCAAGCCGCGCACGGCCTCGGTCATGCGCTGCAGAAGCTCACGTTCCGCTGCCGTCGCGGCCTCGGCCTGGAGCAGGATATCCACGACCTGCGGCTCTGATGGGGCCTGCGCAACCGTAACATCGCCGCCACAGGCGGCTCCCACAGACGGATCAACCCGCTGTAGGAGCGGCGCCTCGCCGCGGTCTTGCACTGGGCCGCCAGGGAAGGCGATGCCGGGTCGTGCGCGCCATTGAACAACGCCCAACCCGGCCAGCACGGCCTCCCGCGAGAGGAACATCAAGCGGCGCCCTCAAACATCCCCAAGCTGGGGATGCTGGCGCTGCTCGGGCTGGCGCAGGCGGTTGAGCGCATGCAGGTAGGCCTTGGCGGAGGCGATGACGATGTCGGTGTCCGCGCCCTGGCCGTTGATGATGCGACCATCCTTCTCAACCCGCACGGTCACCTCGCCCTGGGCATCGGTGCCGCTGGTGATGTTGTTGACCGAATACAGGGTCAGCGCGCTTCCGCTCTGCACGATGGACTCGATGCCCTTGAACACCGCATCCACCGGCCCGCCGCCGACGCTTTCGGCATGGCGCTCCTCGCCATCCACGCTGAGCACCACCTGGGCGTGCGGGGTCTCGCCGGTCTCCGAGCAGACCCTGAGCGACACCAGGCGCAGGGTCTCGACAGCCTCCTCGCCCACGCCCGTGACCAGCGCCTGCAGGTCCTCGTCGTAGATCTCGCGCTTCTTGTCCGCCAGTTCCTTGAAGCGGGCGAAGGCGGCGTTGAGGGCCTCCTCGCTCTCGAGCTCGATGCCGAGCTCCTGCAGGCGGGTACGGAAGGCGTTGCGGCCGGAGAGCTTGCCGAGGGTGAGCTTGTTGGTGGTCCAACCCACGTCCTCGGCGCGCATGATCTCGTAGGTTTCGCGGTGCTTGAGCACGCCATCCTGGTGGATGCCGGACTCGTGCGCGAAGGCGTTGGCGCCGACGATGGCCTTGTTCGGCTGCACCGGATAGCCGGTGATGCTGGACACGAGCTTGGAGGTCGGCACGAGCTGGGTGGTGTCGATGCCGGTCTCCACCGGGAAGGCGTCGCGGCGGGTGCGCACCGCCATCACCACTTCCTCGAGCGAAGCATTGCCCGCACGCTCACCGAGGCCATTGATGGTGCACTCCACCTGGCGCGCGCCGGCCATGACCGCGGCCAGGGAGTTGGCGACCGCCATACCGAGATCGTTGTGGCAGTGCGTGGACCAGACCACCTTGTCGCTGTTCGGCACGCGTTCGATCAGGGTACGGAAGCGCTCGGCCCACTGGTCCGGAACGGCATAGCCGACGGTGTCCGGCACGTTGATGGTCTTCGCCCCGGCCTGAATCACGGCATCGAAGATGCGGCACAGGAAGTCCATGTCCGAACGCACGGCATCCTCGGCGGAGAACTCGACGTCGTCGGTGTACTCGCGCGCCAGCTTCACCGCCCGCACCGCCGCCTCGACCACCTGATCCGGGCTCATGCGCAGCTTCTTCTCCATGTGGATCGGGCTGGTGGCGATGAAGGTATGGATGCGCCCGCGCGCCGCCGGACGGATGGCCTCGCCCGCCGCGCGGATGTCTTTCTCGCTGGCGCGCGCCAGGGAGCAGACCGTGGACTCGCGGACCGTCTCGGCGATCGCCTTGATGGCGTCGAAATCCCCGGGGCTTGCTGCGGCAAAGCCGGCCTCGATCACGTCCACCCGCATGCGCTCCAGCGCGCGTGCAATGCGGATCTTCTCGTCACGGGTCATGGACGCGCCGGGGCTCTGCTCGCCGTCGCGGAGGGTGGTATCGAAAATGATGAGCTTGTTGTTACTCATGAACTTGATTCCTGCGATTTCACGGCCCCAGGCTCGCTCGCTCACGCAACGAACCAAGGGTGCGCCGAGCCTCGGGGCGGGAGATTCTGAATTTGGTGGGTGCGTATTGGGCCTCGCCAGGCATGGAGATTCAGTTGCCGCGGCGCGGCAGCAGTCGCAGGCCTAGCAGAGAGGCCCGGGAGCGAAGGGTAGAGGCATGGCGGAGATAACCGTTCATGTTTCCGAATATAAAGGCAATCCGAGACCCACTTCAAGAGCGGGACAGGCGCATCGCGCGGCGTGCCAGCACATAGGCCGGCGCGGACAGCGCATAGACAAGGAAGATGCCCCACAGGGTCAGGGCGAAATCGCGCATGGCGAGGGCGAACACGACGATGACGAGCGGCACGCTCAGGTAGGACACACGCCGGCGCAGGTCGAACCCCTTGAAGCTGTAGTACGGCAGGCTGCTGACCATCAGCAAGCCACCAGCCACGGTGATCAGCCAGACCCATCCAGCAAGCCCCGCGGCATCCCATCCACTGTCCACACCCACCCAAACCATGCCCATCACCAGGGCCGCCGCCGCAGGACTGGCCAGGCCGACGAAGAAGTTCTTGTCGGTCGTATCGACCTGCACGTTGAAACGCGCCAGGCGCAGGGCCGCACCGGCGACATAGACGAAGGCGCCGATCCAGCCCCAGCGCCCCTCAATGCCGGACAAGGCCCACAGGTAGACCACCACGGCGGGCGCCACGCCGAAGGCGATCACGTCCGACAGGCTGTCGTACTGCACGCCGAAGGCGCTCTGGGTATTGGTCAGGCGGGCCACGCGGCCATCCAGCCCATCGAACACCATGGCGAGGAAGACGGCCATCGCCGCCTGCTCGAACTTGCCCTGGGTCGCCGCGATCATGGCGTAGAAGCCGCAGAACAGCCCCGCCGTGGTCAGCAGGTTGGGCAGCAGGTAGATGGCGCGGCCGCGCGAATGATCGGTCTCGTCAACGGCAGGCTTGTCGGGGTGAGAGTTCATGCGGGCATGCGATCCTGAATTCGGATAGATGGAAGTTTAAGCCCTGGCTTGATGGGCGGCCACAAAAAAGGCCGCGCGAGGCGGCCTTCTTTACCGGACAGGAGGTCGATCAGTTCTTGGACTGGTCGACGATCTTGTTCTTCTGGATCCACGGCATCATCGCGCGCAGCTTGGCGCCGGTCTGCTCGATGGCGTGTTCGGCGTTCTGGCGGCGGCGGGCGGTCATGGACGGGTAGTTCAGGCGGCCTTCCTGGATGAACATCTTGGCGTATTCACCGTTCTGGATGCGCTTGAGGGCGTTGCGCATGGCCGCGCGGGACTGCTCGTTGATGACCTCGGGGCCGGTCACGTACTCGCCATACTCCGCGTTGTTGGAGATGGAGTAGTTCATGTTGGCGATGCCGCCCTCGTACATCAGGTCGACGATCAGCTTCAGCTCATGCAGGCACTCGAAGTAGGCCATCTCGGCCGGGTAGCCGGCCTCGGTCAGGGTCTCGAAGCCCATCTTCACCAGCTCGACCGCACCGCCGCAGAGCACGGCCTGCTCACCGAACAGATCGGTCTCGGTCTCGTCCTTGAAGGTGGTCTCGATGATGCCGGTACGGCCGCCGCCCACGCCGGAGGCGTAGGACAGCGCGGTGGCCTTGGCGCGGCCGGAAGCGTCCTGATGGACGGCGATCAGGTCGGGGATGCCGCCGCCCTTGACGAACTCGGAGCGCACGGTGTGGCCCGGAGCCTTCGGCGCGACCATGATGACGTCCAGATCCTTACGCGGGACGATCTGGTTATAGAGGATGTTGAAACCGTGGGCAAAGGCCAGGGTGGCGCCCTGCTTCAGGTTCGGCTCGATGTCATTGGCGTAGATGGCGGCCTGGTGCTCGTCCGGGGCCAGCAGCATGACGAGGTCGGCAGCGGCCACGGCTTCCGGCACGCTCTTCACGGTCAGCCCCTCGTTCTGCGCCTTGACGGCGGAGGCGGAGCCCGGGCGCAGGCCGATGGTGACGCTGACGCCGGAATCGCGCAGGTTCAGCGCATGCGCGTGGCCCTGGGAGCCGTAACCGATGATGGCGACCTTCATCCCCTGGATGATGGAGAGGTCACAGTCTTTGTCGTAATAAACCTGCATGGCGGAACTCCGTCAAATGATTCAAAAAGTCTAGCGGGAGCGGCCCTGTGGCCGCGATGATCGCGACGCGGGCGTCGCTCCTACATCAAAATAAAATTCAAACGTGCATGCCGCGCGCGCCGCGGGAAAGCCCCAGCGCGCCCGAGCGGGCCATCTCGATCACCGGGATACTGCCCACCGCCTCGATGAAGGCATCCAGGCGGCTGCCCGGCCCGGTCAGCTGCACCACGTAGGTGGAATCGGTGACGTCAACGATCTGGCCGCGGAAGATCTCGGTCAGGCGGAACACCTCGTCGCGCTGAGGGCCCACGGCCTGCAGCTTGATCAGCATCAGCTCGCGCTCGATATGTGGGGTTTCCTGGATGTCCTGCACCTTGACCACGTCGATGAGCTTGTTCAGCTGCTTGACGATCTGCTCGATGATCTGGTCATCGCCGCGGGTGACGATGGTCATGCGCGAGAGGGTCGGATCGTTGGTCGGCGCAACGGTCAGCGACTCGATGTTGTAACCGCGCGCGGAGAACAGGCCGGCCACGCGCGAAAGCGCCCCGGCCTCGTTTTCCATCAGAAGCGAGATGATGTGACGCATGGCTTACACCAGGATCATTTCGTTGAGGCCGGCACCGGCCGGAACCATCGGGTAGACGTTCTCGGTCGGATCGGTGCGGAAGTCCATGAACACCAGGCGGTCCTTCAGCTTGAAGGCCTCGCGCAGGGCGCCCTCCACGTCCGCCGGCTTGTCGATCAGCATGCCGACATGACCGTAGGACTCCGCCAGTTTGACGAAGTCCGGCAGGGCCTCCATGTAGCTCATCGCGTAGCGGCCGGAGTAGAAGAACTCCTGCCACTGGCGGACCATGCCGAGGTAGCGGTTGTTGAGGCTGATGACCTTGACCGGAAGGTGGTACTGCAGGGCAGTGGACAACTCCTGGATATTCATCTGGATGCTGCCCTCGCCCGTCACGCAGGCGACCTCGGCCTCGGGATACGCCATCTTCACGCCCAGCGCGGCGGGCAGGCCGAAGCCCATGGTGCCGAGACCGCCGGAGTTGATCCAGCGGTTCGGCTTGTCGAACTTGTAGTACTGCGCAGCCCACATCTGGTGCTGGCCCACGTCCGACGTCACGTAGGCGTCGCCGCCGGTGACCTCCCACAGTTTCTCGACCACGTACTGCGGCTTGATGACCTCATCACTCCACTGGTACTTCATGCACTGCAGGCCGCGCCATTCCTCGATCTGCGCCCACCAGGCCGCCAGCGCCTCCTGATCCGGCGTGCGGCCTTCGTGTTCCATCAGGCGGATCATCTCGTTCAGCACGTCACCGACCTGGCCGACGATGGGCACGTCCACCTTGACGTTCTTGGAGATCGACGCCGGATCGACGTCCACGTGGACGATCTTCGCCGTTGGGCAGAATTTGGCCAGATTGCCGGTCACGCGGTCATCGAAGCGCGCACCAATCGCGATCAGCACGTCGCAGTGATGCATACCCATGTTCGCCTCGTAAGTGCCGTGCATGCCGAGCATGCCGACGAACTGGCGATCGCTGGCTGGATACGCCCCCAGACCCATCAGGGTGTTGGTGATGGGGTAGTTGAGCTTGCGGGTGAAGCGGGTGAGCTGTTCGGAGGCATGGCCCAGCACCACGCCACCGCCGGTGTAGATCATCGGCCGCTTGGCGGACAGGATCAGGTCCACCGCCTTCTTGATCTGGCCGCCATGCCCCTTCACCGTCGGACTGTAGGAGCGCAGGGAGACTTCCTTCGGATATTCGAAGGGCACCTTGACCTTGGGATCGGTGATGTCCTTGGGGATGTCGACCAGCACCACGCCGGGGCGGCCGGTGGTGGCGATGTAGAAGGCCTTCTTGATGGTCGCGGCCAAGTCGCGCACGTCCTTCACCAGGAAGTTGTGCTTCACGCACGGACGGGTGATGCCGACGTTGTCGACTTCCTGGAAGGCATCGTTGCCGATCAGGCTGGTCGGCACCTGGCCGGTGAAGACGACCATGGGAATGGAATCCATGTTGGCGGTCGCAATGCCAGTGACCGCATTGGTCGCCCCCGGACCGGAGGTCACCAGCACCACGCCCGGACGGCCGGTGGCACGCGCGTAGCCATCGGCCATGTGGGTGGCACCCTGCTCGTGGCGCACCAGCACATGCTTGACCTGCTCCTGCTGGAACAGGGCGTCATAGATGTGCAATACCGCGCCGCCAGGATAACCGAAGACGACGTCAACGCCCTCTTCCTGCAGGCAGCGGACAAAGATTTCTGCGCCGGACAACAGCTCCACGAATGGTGACTCCCCAAGTAAACGCGGATTCGAACAACGCCGCCCCACGCGGCGCGGCCCGCCCAGCGGGAGCCTGCCGGCTGCCGCTGCGCCAGAACCTGCGCGCAATTCGGATGCGAAAGAGAAAGTATTGTACGCATCCTGCCTTGATCCGCCAGCCTTGGGGCTGGATCAGGGGCATCGCATGAAGGGCTTGGGCGTTTGCGAACGGCAAAAATCCGGCATGCCAAGGGGGCTGCTGGGCGGGCCAAGGACGGCTCGCCCGAGAATCAATCACGACAAGTGATTGATTCTCCGAGCCCGTCGCGGGCATGTACCGGGCGGGGCAAGTCTCAAAAGGACAGGACAGTCCTTTTGAAACAACCTACCTCGGGCGCCGATAGCCCGAGCACGACGTACCTGTCGCGGCGAGGGCGTCGTTCCTACGCGAGCTTTTAAGAGCGATGGGGAAGATTCATGCAATGCCCCTGGCGTCTGTATGGCCTTTCAACCAGCAGAAAAGCACCTACCCTGAGGATCAGGACCCCTGCGTGCCCCAGCCCGCGGCCTGAGTCGCCTCCTCCACCTTGCCGCCCGAGGCCTTGCGCAGGGCCTGCAACACGGCGTCCGGGGATGACTTGAGTTTGAAGAAGCTCGGCCCCGAGCCCATCATCGACAGGTCAGGAAAGTACAGCGCCATGCGGTAACGCATGTGCAAGGCCTCGGCCTTGTTGCCGCTGACCAGGATCTCGTAGGGCAGGTAGGCCGCCCGCTTGCGCGGCTCGACATCGACCATCCCCATCTGGAAGGCATCATCTCCGTACTTATCGCCGCCGGCCGCCTCCGTGCGCATGGCCACGCCAAACAGCACCTGCTGCTTGCCGGGGATGTCCACCCGGTACACCTTCTCCACCCCACCCTTCTTGTCAGCCAGATTGGCTTCGATGGTCTTCACCGCATCCTCGAAGCTGCCGAACTTGCCGAGATCGTAGGCATCCTCGAAGTACTCCATGCCCACGGCGTAGTTGTAGCCGGCCACGTCGCTGGCACTCATGCCCTCGGCGCCATAGGGCTCCCGGCAACCCACCGCCTTGTTCAGGGCATCGCCCACCTTGTCGAGCGAATCCTGCAGGTGATAGGCCGCCGCAAGGTAGCCCGGATGGGTGCAGGCCACCTGCACCACCCCGCCCGCATCCGCCAACGACACGCGCATGACCGCGCCATAGGCCCCGCGGTCGGTTTTCGCCGCGGTCTTTTTCAAGGCATCGCTGGTGACCGCGAGCACGCGCGTCTTGTCATACGGGGCGTAGTCCCCCACCACCGTGAAACCGGACTCCTTGAGCTTTTTCTTGAGTTGGTCGCCCACCGCGCGGAGATCCCCCTGCTGGTCTGGCGCGGCCAGGAAGGGCTTGAGCAATTCTTCGGCGTGAACACTGGTGGCCAGCGCCACTCCCAGAGCACAGGCGGAAAAACTGGCTTTCAATGCAGGCATCAATTTCATCGATTTTCTCCAAGCAAACAAAAAGGGCGACTTGCGTCGCCCTTTCTTTTGATTGATCACGCGATCAGAACCACTGCTTCAAGCATTAGAAGTTGTAGTTGTAGTTGATGCGCCAGGTGGTCTGGCTGTGGGTGACAGTACCGGCCGCACCAGGACCGAACATGTTCGGGTTGGTTTGCTCGACCTCCGGTGCATAGGCAAGGGATGCTGCCAGGGTATGGCCGTTGCCGATGTTCCAGCCCACGCCCAGGGTGTAGTGCGACTTGAGGGTCGCCGGGAACAGCGGGTTCAGGGTGCTATCCGGGATCGGGTTGTCGGCATAGCTGTAGCCTGCGCGCAGGGCCACCGTCGGGGTGATCATGTACTGGCCACCGATCATGTAGATGGTCTGATCATCCCAGTTCTGCGGCATGACACTTTCATTCCACCCCATGCCCATATCCACGGCCAGGCGGAAATCCTTCATGCTGTCAGCCCAGCCGATATGCTTGATGTCCGCCGCGAGCATCAGCTTGTCGGTCGCATTCCAGGCCACACCGATACCATAGGTTTCCGGCCATTGGAAGTCGACCACCTTGTACTTGGCCGCATACGTGCCGGCCATCGGGTTGTTCGGATCCAGCATGGAGAAGGAGCCATTACCCTCTAGGTCATCGATATCGGTCTTGCTATGGTAGGTCGCGCCAATGGACCACGCTTTGTTGATCTTGTAGTGCGCGCCGAGCTTGAACGCCCAACCGGTGCCGGTAGCTTCGCCGGTGAAGTCACTGTCATTGCTGAAATCAATGTGAACGGGGCCCACGTTCGGGTCCATGGTCACCATCTGGAGATCCATACCGGCCCAGACGAAATCGACCTGGCCCGCGATGGTAAGCGCGTCGTTGACGTTGTAAGCCAGCGGGAACATCAGACGACCAAAACCTACCTCTGAACGTACCGGAAGACCCGTGCCCATAGAAAGGAAGGTATTGGTGCCATATTCAGTGCCCATGCCGCCTTGTGCGAGCACGCCCGCGCCATAGGTGAACTTGCCGGTCTTGCGAATGAACGAGAGGGTCGGCATCAGGTAAGAATCACCGCCAGAGCTGGCATTCATGCCGCTGGTTCCCTCGCCCATGTAGGTATCCACATTCGGCTGCAGCCAGGTCAGACCAATACCAAAGCTGTTGCCCTCCTTTTGCAATCCTAGGGTCGCCGGGTTGTTCATCATGGCCGAGTTGCCTGAATCGTAAGCGAACGATGCACCACCCATACCACCAGCCTTGGCGCCATAGGCTTCCATATTCATGCCGTTGGTGGCGTAGGCGGGGGCGGCCACGAGGGTGGCGACTGCGGTGGCGAGGACGGAACGCTTCAGCGCGGATGTCATGCCTTGCTCCTTGTTGTTTGCTTGGTTTGTAGCAGATGCACAGTTGACGGCCTCCGTTCGAGGCTGCGCGGAACCTTCGCAGGTGACATGGAGGCTTGTCAAAATCGCAAAACGAACACCAAGAACATCAGAATTTATTGATATTCATCAAAAAGAACTCAGCCAGACAAGGAGCGCCACCAGGTACAACGCAAAAAAAGACATAACCCATTGATTATCAATGGCTCATGCAATCACATGCCACATCATCAAAGGTTATTAAAGAGAAAACGGAACCGTTCCTGAGCGATTGAGCAAAAAACTCGGGAAAGACGCGCACTCACACGCACCTTTCAAATTTTTGAATGGCTGTATCAGCCCCCGAATCAGCCGAAGTTGAGCTGGATTTCGGCGCCCGAGGCGAAGACAAGCCAGGTAGCCATGCCGGCCACGGTAGCTTCGGGAACGAGTTGCTCGCGGGTGAGCGAGCACATGGAGAGCGAGGCGGAACAGGCGATCATCTCCACCCCCTGCCCAAGGCAGGTGGCACGCAGCTCGACCAGATCAGGGAGGGCGTCCGCCATGGGCGCCGGCACCTCGAGGCGTGGCGCCGGGCGCAACAACTCCAGCCCGCCGAAGGCGAAAAACAGCTTGCACTCGTAGTCCATGGCCGCGGCGGTCGCCGCCATCATCAGCGGCACATAGGCGGATTCCGGCGTGGCGCGGGTGATGAGCAGGGCTAGACGTTTGCGGGACATGGAAACACCTTGGAGATGTGGCTTTCCCCCATGAGCCTGGCGGAGATCGGGGATTTCTGAAAGCGGTCGCAGACAGGCGGGGAGCGATCAGCCCTCCCGCTTGCGCAGGTAGAGACGGATCACATCGCCCAAATATTCCACCTGATCGAGCCGGTGCCCCGTGGCCTCGGCATAGGCAGCGAAATCGCGCGGCGCAGCCTCGTCCGTGGCGAGCACGAGCAGGACCTGTCCACCAGCCAGCCCCGCCAGGGCCTGCTTGGCCTTGAGCAGGGGCATGGGGCACGGCAAGCCGCGCGCATCCAGCTCGGCGTCAAAGGGGCGGTCCATCACAGCAGCGCGCTATCAGCCTCGGGGGCGACGATGGGCAGGCGCTCACCCGCCCAGGCCATGATGCCGCCGGCCAGGTTGTAGGTATTCTCGATGCCCTGCCGCGCGAGGAAGGCGCAGGCCTGGGCGGAACGCGCGCCGCTCTGGCAATAGACGACGATTTTGTCCTGCCCCTTGAGCTTGTCGACGTTCAGTGGCAGAAGGTGGAGGGGAAGCAGCTTGGCGCCGGGGATGATGCCGTAAGCGGTCTCGCCCGGGGTGCGAACATCAACCAGCAGGAATTTTTCGCCCTGCAGCCAGGTCGAAAGTTCACGCGCATCCACATGCTCGATGGAAAACATCTTGAAAGTGCCTCGATTGAAGAATTCTTTGCCTCGCCCGCTCGCGGGCAGCCTTGCCGGCGCGCTGGCCGGGGCGCTGATCATGGCCGCCCAGCCGGCCCTCGCTGGCCCGTACGACAACCTGCCCGACATGGGCGAGGCCATCGACCGCGATATCAGCCTGGCAGAAGAGCTAGCCATGGGCGACGGCTTCATGCAAGCCCTCAAGCGCAAGGCGACCTTCGTCACCCACCCGCTGCTCAACCACTACGTCCAGTCGCTCGGCGAGCGACTGGCCTCTGCCTCCGGCTGGAATGCCTACCCGTTTCATTTCACCGTCATCCAGGATGACACGATCAATGCCTTCGCCGCTCCCGGAGGGCACATCAGCCTTTTTTCCGGCCTGATCCTGCGCACCGACAACGAGAACGAGCTGGCCGGAGTCATGGCGCACGAGATGGCCCACGTCACCCAGCGCCACGTGGCGCGCATGATCGCCGGCCAGGCTAGCGTGAACCTCACCGCCCTCGCGGCACTCGCGGCGGCCATCCTGGTAGGCGGCTCGAACCCGGATGCCGCCGCCGCGGCGGTCAACCTCGGCATGGCCGGCGCGATCCAGCAGCAGATCAACTTCACCCGCGACCACGAGTACGAGGCTGACCGCATCGGCATCCAGATCCTGGCCGGCGCGGGCTTCGACCCGCAGGGCATGGTCAGCTTCTTTGAGAAGCTCGCCCGCCAGGAGGGCGACGGATTCTACGTGCATAACGAGCTGTTGCGCACCCACCCCGTCACCACCAACCGCATCGCCGAGGCCGCCAATCGCGCCCACGCCGCCCGCCCCAGCAAGGTCTTCAACCAGCCAGACTATGCCTATGCCAAAGCCACCCTGGCCGCCCTGCTCGACCCCCGGCCGCTGGCCTCAGCCGGGCGGCTGGACAAGGCGGCGGGAGACGGCGTTGCCCGCTACCAGCGCGCCCTGCTCCTGAACCGGGCCGGGCGCCAGCAAGAGGCCCTGCCGATCCTACTCGACCTGCATGGCAAGGCGGCGGATAACCTCTGGATCGGCACCCTGCTCGCAGAAACCCGCCGCCAGCTGAACCAGGATGATCAGGCCATCGAGGTGCTCCGTGCGCAGCTTGACCTGTTTCCCGGCCATCCCATGCTGACCATGCAGATGGGCCAGCTATGGATGGCGAAGGATCCGGAACGCGCCTACAGCCTGCTGCGCCAGGCCCTGCGCGACAACCCAAGCCACACCGGCCTGCTGCAGGCCTTCGCCGACGCAGCCTTACGCGCAGGCCGTCGCTCCGAACACCACGAGGCCATGGGCCTGTTCTTCATCCAGGAGCGGCGCCTGCCCGAGGCCCGCGCGGAGTTGGAAACGGCACGCGCACTAAGCCTTGGGGATGCCATCTCGCGCCAGCGGCTGGATGCCCTGATCGAGCGGGTGGAAACCGAAATCATCGAGGCACGCCGTCGCAAGGATCAGCACTCGTGACACCGCGCCGGGACGCATCGCGCCTGACCATACGGGGATAAAATATTTTTCCTTGCCTCACCATGGGGTCGGTTTATCCTGCAGCTGCTTGATGAAAGCAGTTTAAAGAGCGCCCTCCACGGCCCAACCGATGTGTGGAACGGGAGAAGGCGCCAACCCACCCCCCCCAAAGGAGGAAGCCATGCGGAAAATCGACCGCATCCTGGCGGCCAGCGTATCCGCAGCCGCGCTGATGGGCGCCCTTGCCGTTGCCACCCCGGCCATGGCCCAAGAAAACGGCGAGAAGAAGGAAATGACCGGCAAGGAGCTGGCGTTCAACAACTCCAAAGGCAACTGCCTGGCGTGCCACATGATTGCCGGCGGCGACCAGCCCGGCACCATCGGCCCCCCGCTGATCGCCATGAAGCAGCGTTATCCGGACCGCAAGGCCCTGTACGACGTCATCTACGACCCGCGTACCAAGTTTGGCCCGCAAACCATCATGCCGCCGATCGGTGCCCACGGCATCCTGAGCAAGGATGAGCTGGAGAAGGTCGTGGACTTCATCCACAGCCTGTAAGAGACGCGGAGGACCAAGACGATGAAAACCCTGCTCAAGATCACTGCCGCCGCCCTCGCCGTCGGCCTGACCGCACCCGCGCTGCACGCCGCCGACGCGGCCGCCTCCGCCGAGGCCCAGGCCCAAGAGTTCCGCGACTTCTTCTTCAAGCGCTTCCCGGACATCAAGCCCGCCGACTACATCTACGGCGTGTATGCGCTGAACGAGGACGCGCGTGCCCAGTTCGACGCCATGAACGAGTTCCCGCCGTACGACGAGGCCATTGCCAAGGGCAAGGCCTTCTACAGCAAGCCGCTGGCCAACGGCAAGTCCCTCAAGGACTGCCTGGGTGACGCCAAGGGCCTGCGCGCCAAGTATCCGTTCTTCGACACCGAGACCAACAAGGTGCGCATCCTCGAGGCCGACCTGGTCCAGTGCGCCCAGGCCTACGGCGAGACCAAGTTCGACGAGAAGAGCAAGGATCTGAAGGCCGTTTCCGCCTACCTGGCCAGCGAATCCCGCGGCATGAAGGTGAACGTCACCATCCCGAACGAGAAGGCTCTGGCCGCCTTCGAGGAAGGCAAGCGCCGCTGGTTCCAGAAGACCGGTCAGCTCAACCTCTCCTGCGCCGACTGCCACCAGTACCACTCCGGCCAGCGCGCCCGCTCCGAGACCCTCAGCCCGGGCATCGGCAAGACCGCGCACTTCCCGGTCTGGCGCCTGAAGGCCGACGGCCTGGTGACCCTGAACGACCGCCTGTTCGGCTGCGTGAAGGATACCCGCGCCAAGCCCTACAAGCTGCATGGCGACGAGTACCGCACCATGGAGTACTTCCTGTCCTACATCGACAACGGACTGGAAATCACCGGCCCGGCGGTCCGCAAGTAAGCGCCCCGCCTGCTGACAAGAACCGGCCTCCGCGGCCGGTTTTTTTTCGCCTGCCATTACGACCTCTTATCCGCACAGGATTTTTTTTAGAGGCGCGGAGAGGCCCGGTCTTATATGATCGGCGGTTAATGTCCGCCCTGACCCCGGTCTGGCAGGCATCCAGTTTTGAACCGCTCACTTGAGCAGTGAACATACGGAGACATCCACGATGAACCTTTCCCGCCGCGAGTTCATGCAAATGCTCGCCGTGGCTAGCGCCGCCGGCATCAACCTCGGCACCGCGCAGGCCGAGACCGGTACCCAGAAAGTCGCCTCCAGCGTGAAGTCCAACATGGCTTCCGCCGACATGTATGAAGTGCCCAAGTTCGGCAACGTGCACATCCTGCACATGACCGACTGCCACGCTCAGCTGCGCCCGGTCTACTTCCGCGAGCCGTCCGTGAACCTCGGCGTACGCGACATGAAGGGCAATGTTCCGCACCTCGTGGGCGAGAAGTTCCTCAAGCACTTCGGCCTGAAGGCGAACACTCCGGAAGCACACGCCTTCACCTACCTGAACTTCGCCGAAGCGGCCGAGAAGTACGGCAAGGTCGGCGGCTTCGCCCACCTGGCCACCCTGGTCAAGAAGCTGAAGGCCTCCCGTCCGGGTGCCCTGCTGCTGGACGGCGGCGACAACTGGCAAGGCACCGGCCTGGCCCTGTGGACCAACGCCCAGTGCATGATCGACGCCTCCAAGAAGCTCGGCGTCGACATCATGACCTCCCACTGGGAAGCCACCTACGGCAAGGATCGCATGGTCGAGGGCATCAAGCAGCTCGAAGCCAGCGGCATGGACTTCGTCGCCCAGAACGTATTCGAGACCGAGTTCAACGAGCGCGTGTTCAAGCCCTATGTCATCCGTGAGATGAACGGGGTCAAGGTCGCCTTCATCGGCCAGGCCTTCCCGTACACCCCGATCGCCAACCCGGCCTGGATGACCGAGGGCTGGTCCTTCGGCATCAAGGACGCGGAGATGCAGGAGACTGTCGACAAGGCCCGCGCCGAAGGCGCCCAGGCCGTGATCGTGCTGTCCCACAACGGCATGGACGTGGACCTGAAGATGGCCAGCCGTGTGCGCGGCATCGACGCCATCATGGGCGGTCACACCCACGACGCCGTTCCGTACCCCACCCTGGTCAAGAACGGCGGCGGCCAAACCCTGGTCTGCAACGCCGGTTCCAACAGCAAGTTCCTCGGCGTGCTGGACCTGGACGTCAAGGGCAACAAGGTCGCTGGCTTCCAGTACCGTCTGCTGCCGGTCTTCGCGAACTTCATCGAGGCCGACAAGGAGATGCAGGAACTGATCGACAAGATGCACAAGCAGACGATCAAGTTCCAGGGCAAGGAGTTTGTTGCCGAAGAGCGCCTGAACAAGGTCCTCGCCAAGAACGACGTGACCCTGTACCGTCGCGGCAACTTCTCCGGCACCTGGGACCAGCTGATCTGCGATGCGCTGATCGAAACCCAGGGCGCGGAAATCTCCTTCTCTCCGGGCGTACGTTGGGGCACCTCCCTGATCCCGGGCGCGGACGTCACCTATGAAGACATGATGACCCAGTGCGCCCTGACCTACCCGAACGTCACCGTGAACGAGTTCACCGGCGAGCGCATCAAGGAAATCCTGGAAGATGTGTGCGACAACATCTTCAACCCGGATCCGTACTACCAGCAGGGCGGCGACATGGTTCGCGTCGGCGGCCTGAAGTACGCCGTGGCGCCGAATGGCGATTCCGGCAAGCGCATCAGCCAGCTGACCCTGAACGGCAAGCCGCTGGATCCGAAGAAGACCTACAAGGTTGCGGGCTGGGCCTCCGTCGCCAAGCCGGGCGAGATCCCGGGCGACACCGGCAAGATGATCTGGGACGTGCTGGAAGAGTACTTCGTTGCCAAGAAGCACATCACCAAGGTCGATGTGAACGATCCGAAGCTGATCGGCATGGAAGGCAACCCGGGCGTGGCCAAGGCCTGATTCCGGATCGATCCGAAAGACGAAGCCCCGCTCATGCGGGGCTTTTTGTTTGCGGCGCCTGTTCAGGCGGCCTACTTTTTCTGGTCCTTGATATTGCCGATCACGGCGCCAGCCGCTCCACCGACCACCGCGCCGGTGACGGGATCGCCTCCGGAAAGGACGCTCACGCCCGCCCCCGCTGCCGCGCCGATGGCACCACCGCTGAGGGTGGATTGCTGGCGCTGGGTCATATTGGAGCATCCTGCCAGGACCAGCATGGCCACCGTCACGGCCACCGAGACTTGCATGATGGGTTTCATCGCGGCATCTCCAGGATGTTCATGGCTCATGCACTGAAGATTGGAGACGACCGCCCCCTTGTCAAGGCGGGATCAAGGCGCGATGACATCGAGCCTCGCCTTGAGGCCAGGGACGTCGCGCACCGCCTCCACCGACTTGATTCGCCCCGATTCCAGCTCGACCAGGGTCACGGCATCGGCCGCGCGCGGCAGCATGGCCGTCTGCCCGGACTCCATGCCGATCATGATGCGATAGCCATAATCGCGCATCTTCGGCAGGGCAAACATGCTGGTGACCAAGGACGGCATGCCGCTGACGTCTGCCACATAGACGATGCCGCGCCTTTCCTGTTCCGCCTGCGGGATGTCCTTGAGCACCCCGTGCACCAGCCCCCCGGAGGCCTTATCCGCGGTCACCAGCAGGACGCGCGTGTTTGCAGGAATGGCGTACGGCTGCTCATGCTGGTCGTTGAGCTTGAGCGCCGGCAAGGTATCACCCGGCCGCAGCGCGGCGGTTTCGGCGCCGGCCAGGGCGGGCAACAGGATCAGGGCGGCAAGCAGGGATCGCATCGTCGTCTCCAGACAGATCAAGAAGAAATTCTTATAGACCCATTCGCAAAAATAAAAAACCCCGCCAAGGCGGGGTTAAGTCTCCGAGCGGGCGAGGATCAGAGCGTCTTGAACACACGGCGTGCAGTCTCGACCGTGCTGTCGATGTCCTGGCAGCTATGCGCGCCGGAAACGAAGCCGGCTTCAAAGGCGCTCGGCGCGAGGTAGATCCCCTCGTCCAGCATGGCGTGGAAGAATTTCTTGAAGCGCTCGATGTCGCACTGGCCGACGTCGGCGAAGGTCTCCACTCTGTCCTGTGTGGTGAAGAAGAAGCCGAACATCCCGCCGACGTTGTTGGTGGTAAACGGGATGTCGGCATCCTTGGCTGCGTCGCGCATGCCGTCGCACAGGTTCTGAGTGCGCGCGGCGAGGGTCTCGTAGAAGCCTGGCTCCATCACCAGTTCCATGGTGGCGAGGCCCGCCGCCATGGCGACCGGGTTGCCAGACAGGGTGCCGGCCTGGTAGACGGGGCCGAGGGGGGCGATGTACTCCATGATCTCGCGCCGGCCGCCAAAGGCGCCGACCGGCATGCCGCCGCCGACCACCTTGCCGAGGGTGGTGAGATCCGGCATCACGCCATAGTGCTCCTGCGCTCCGCCGAGGGCGACGCGGAAGCCGGTCATCACCTCGTCGAAGATCAGCACCGCGCCATACTTGGTGCACACCGCCCGCAGGCCTTCGAGGAAGCCGGGTTTCGGCGGGATGCAGTTCATGTTGCCCGCCACCGGCTCGACGATCACGCAGGCGATTTCGCCACCCTTTTCCGCGAACACCTGCTCAACCTGGGCCAGGTTGTTGTATTCGAGGGTGAGGGTGTGCTGCGCCAGAGCGGCCGGCACGCCCGGAGAGCTCGGCACACCGAGGGTCAGCATGCCGGAGCCGGCTTTCACCAGCAGCGAGTCGCCGTGGCCGTGGTAACAACCCTCGAACTTGATGATGGTGTCGCGCCCGGTATAGCCCCGTGCCAGGCGGATGGCGCTCATGGTGGCCTCGGTGCCTGAACTGGTCATGCGCACCATCTCCAGCGAGGGGACGATTTCGCACAGGAGGTCGGCCATGCGGGTTTCGATCGCGGTCGGGGCGCCGAAGGACAGGCCGCGCTCGGCGGCGTTCTTGACCGCCTCGATCACCTTGGGATGGGTGTGGCCGGCGATCATCGGGCCCCAGGAGCCGACGTAGTCGATGTAGCGCTTGCCGTCCACGTCGAACAGCGCGGCGCCTTGGGCGCGCTCGAAGAAGATGGGGTCGCCGCCCACGCCGCGGAAGGCGCGCACGGGGGAGTTCACTCCGCCGGGGATGTGCTTCTGGGCTTCGATGAACAGCTCATGGGAGCGGGACATGGTTCGTTCTCTCCTTAAGGCGCATGGCATCGGGACAGGCCGATGACTTTCAAAAGCAGGCCCTTACGGGCGTCTATGGGCATCATCACGAGAAGTGGAGCAACGCGGCGATCCATGGAGCGTTGGCTCCACGGCCGGCACATGGATTGCTTCGCTACGCTCGCAATGACGAGTTCAACAGCGGTGCATAACGCCGGGCCGCCGCCTCCACGTCGGCCGCCGCGAAGACATCCGAGATCACGGCCAGCATGTCCGCCCCCGCCTCGACCAGCGGAGCGGCATTATCGGCGGTAATGCCACCGATGGCACAGAGGGGCAGGCTCAATTTTTTGCGTGCCTCGCGCAGCAGGTCCATGTTCGCCGGCACGGCCTCGGGCTTGACGCGGGAGGGGAAGAAGCTGCCGAAGGCGACGTAGTCGGCCCCCTCTGCCGCCGCCTCCAGCGCGAGTTCCAGCCGGTTGTAGCAGGAAACGCCGATGACGGCGCCCTGCCCCAGCCTATGCCGTGCATGCCCCAGGGCTGCGTCCTCCTTGCCGACATGCACCCCGTCCGCGCCGACCCGAGCCGCCAGTTCGACGTCGTCGTTGATGATGCTGACGGCACCATGGGTGCGGCAGAGGCGCACCACCTCGCCCGCGAGCCGTTCGCGCAAAGGGACATCGCCCCGCTTGTCGCGGTACTGGACGATACGCGCGCCGCCGCGGAGGGCGGCCTCGACCCGTTCGGCGAACCGATCGTCGGGGATCAGGGCCGTGTCGGTGATGACGTAGAGGCCTCGCAGCGCCTCCCTTTTGTGCATCATGCCAGCGACCTCGCGGCGTGCGCGGCGCCGATCAGGGGGGCGCGCGGCTCCAGCACCACCTCGACCGGCATCGCCGCCAGCAGGTTGCGGAACCGCCCCTTGTCGAGGAAGCCCTGCATGAAGGCCCCTTGCTTGAGGAGGGGCAGGATCTTGGGTGCGATGCCCCCCCCTACGAGCACGCCGGCACTTGAGAGACACTTGAGGGCGAGGTTGCCGGCCTCCGCGCCGTAGATGCGGCAGAACAGGGTCAGCGCGTGCAGGCAGGCCCCATCCCTGCCCTCCAGGGCCAGGCGGGCAATGGCCGCGCTTGGGTCAGGGGAAGCCACGATGGCCTGGGCGGCCGCCTCCTCCATCGGCACGCGGCGAGTGTCGCGGAGAAAAGTCCAGATGTTGAACAGACCGGGGCCCGAGAGGACGCGCTCCACGCTGACATGGCCACCGAACTTCCCGCGCAGCCAGACCAGCAAGGCATCCTCTTCGGCGCTGTTGGGCGCGAAGTCGCAGTGCCCCCCTTCGGTCGGCTGCACGTGGTAGCGCAGACCATCCCAGAACAGCAGCGCCTGCCCGAGGCCCGTGCCGGCAGCGATGACGGCGGTCATGCCATCCCGAGCGCGTCGGGAAGTGGAGAGGGGAACGCGTTGTTCAGGCGGCAGCTGCAGCATGCCGAGCGCCGCGGCCTCGAGGTCGTTGAGCAGGCGGACGGGACAGCCGAGGCGCGCAGCGAGCAACCCTTCATCCAGCACCCAAGGCAGGTTGGTGGTCTGGCAGCGGCCCTCCACCACAGGACCAGCCACGCCGAAGGCTGCCCCCTCAAGGCGCGGTGGTTCAAGACCAAGGAAGGCCTCGAGGATGTCCTCGAAGGCGGCATGGTCACGGCTGGGCACACTGGCCTCGCGCGCGATGACCAGCTCGCCGCCGCGCTGGGTATAGAGGGCCAGCACCGTCTTGGTGCCGCCAATGTCGCCGGCAAGAAACATCCCGCGCACCTTATTCCGTCAAGACCAGGCTGGCCGCCGACCCCTCGGCGACCAGGAATTCAAGCGCATGGGTCACGAAGACCGAGACATCGCTGGGTGGACGACGGTAGAACGCCTCCCAAGCCAAATCACGCACCTCCCCGTAGCGTCCCCCATCGCCCGGATGTTCCTCAAGCCAGGCCAGACGCACGGCGTGGCCGATCAGCACGTCCATGACGAGGTCGTCCTCGAAGCGCAGGTCCGGGTTGGCCTGCATGATGGCGATCAGGGCCTGAAGCCCCTCGATGACCAGCTGACGATACTCAGGGGCGGCGATCTTGTTGAGCAGGTGCTCGACGCGCAGGGCGAAGTTCATCTCCCCCGCCGTGCTCTCCGACAGCAGCTGCTCACTGTCCAGCCGGTTCTTGCGGTTGTAGCGATCACCGATGACTAGCCCCCGGCAATGCCGGAGAAGGCCCCACACCTGCGGGTAGAAACGGTCCGGCAGGCGACCGATCGCCCCCTGCACCTGGCGCCAGTGCAGCCGGTCCTCGACGGCCTGCGTGACATCCAGGCCGGCATCGAAGCGCACGGGCACCACCTCCTTTGGCGCACCGACGATATGCAGCGACTCGGTGCGACCGAGCCCGCGCTGTTCGTCGCCGAAATGCAGCAGAGTGTCACGCAGGCGGGCAAGAAGCCGGTGCGGCGGCTTTTCCAGCAATGCATCGAAGGCGGCGTCGAGCGAAAGGCCCCGCTCGCGCGCCAAGCGCGCGATCAAGAGCTGCAGCAGGTGACCCACGCGCAGGGTGAGGATGTCGCGGATCAGCTGCGACTCGTTCTTGGCGATGTGGCCGAGATGGATGATGAGTTCCTGGGTCAGGATGCGCTCGCGCTCGTCCTGGCCGCAGAAGGCGCGGATCATGGCGAGGGTCTCGGTGTTGCCGAGCGGCTCGCGGATGATCGCGCGCCGGCTGTAGGAGCGCCCGACGGCGAGCTGCTTCTGCCGCACCAGGATGTCCATGACTGCGACCTCGAGCTGGGCATCGACCTTGTCCAGCAGGTCGGCGGCACGCCTCAGCACGCCCCACAGTGGCAGACGCCCTGCCCGCTCGAACACGCACTCGGTGATCTCGCGCAGTGTCAGTTCGTAGCCGAGTTCCGGATGGCGCAAGGGGGTGACGTAATCGCCGCCATGACGGGCATGGAGGGTGACCAGCAGCTCGATCTGGGCATAAGGATTGCTGCAGTTCGCCAGTATCGCGAACAGCCGCTCGCTGGGCGCCTCGAGGGTGAGGGCCTGGTACTCGGCGTCGCTGAGCGGGTGGGGCTCACGGCCCTCGGTCGGCAGCAGGGGGACACGCTCGACGACCCGCGGCAGCCCATCCTCGGCCAGGCTGAAATCATGCCTGGTGGAGATGCGTTCGGGGCCGGTGTTCTGCATGAGCTGCAGAAGCCTACCGCTGCGCACCGGGTAGCCATCGACCTCGCCGGCATGCACGTCGCGCAACAGCTCCAGCAGCACCTCGCTGTTGGCCGCCTCAAGCATGTCGCGGGTGATCCACAGCACCACCAGGGGCATGCCGGGCTGGCGCCAATAGCGGTGCACGAAACCGATCTCCGAGCGCAGCTTGCCGGCGAGATAGACGTTGTCGCGACCGAGATAGAAATCCTGGCGATCGAGCTGCTGGGGCACAAACAGCACCTGCTGGCCATCCAGGGCATAGGGACGCGAGGTGGTGAGGATGCGCATACGCCGGGGGGGGCGCCCGGTGAGGGCGAGCTTGGGATTGCAGCCAAGCATGCCGAACAGATCAATCAGCTTGCTCGAGTGGGCCACCCGCAGGGGAGTCACCTGCTCGAGAATCTCGGCGCGGATGCCGCTCCAGCCGAGCCGCTCCTGGACCTCGACATTCTCAGCCAGCACCGCCACCTGGACCGGACGATGGTAGCGGCGGCCGAGCCGCAGGCGGCGGCCGAGGGGGTCGATGTCCGCGGGATGCAGCAGGCCGTCCTGGATCAGTTTGCCGAGGATGAACAGGCTCTGCGCCCAAACCAGCGGCAGGTTCTCGTTCGCCTGGCGCGGCTGGCTGCCGGGATGCTGGCGTTCAGCCTCGATGCGCTCGGCCGGCACGAAATACAGTTCCGGCAGCAGGCGCAGGCCGTCCTGCTCGATGGCAAGACGGTCGAGAGACTCGCGATAGAAGCGGGCCTGCTCCTGGCGGCCGAGGAACAGGTGGTTGAGCAGCAGGTAGGTGAAGAACAGCGGCCACTCGGACTCGATGTGCTCGAAGCGCTTGAGTTCGTGCGGTTCGTAGTGCAGCCGGCTCGGATCCTCCAGCACCGTCTGGTGGCCGTCGAGCAGGAAGCGCTTGCAGCCGTAGGGTCCCTGCAGCTTGTCAATGACAGCCTGCTGGGTCTCATCAAGAAGCGCCATGTTGCGCACCGCGAAGGCCGGAAAGCCGACCACCGAGAGCAGCGCGGCATCCACCTCCTTGGAATTGGACTCGCGCGGCAGCAGGGACTTGAGGGTGATCTCGGTGCGCGCGATCTCGTCCGGCAGGACGTGGATGGTGGAGCGCTCGTCCCCCTCGCCACCGTACAGATCGAAGCCGTTCATGGCCTCGAGCGCCGCCAGGGCCATGCCGATCGAACTCGCGTTCAGCTCGCGGATGCCGCAGTTGATCTTGTTGCCACGCTCCCAGATGCCGTAGTCGGGCGTGCTATAGGCGCGGCCGATGTAGTAGACGAGGTTCTGGACGAAGTCGACCTCGTCCTGGTTGAAGACAATGCGCAGGCCGGAGGCCGTCATCTGCGCCAGCATCAGCAGGAAGATCGAGGTGGCGTCGAGCTGAAGATGCCCCCAGGCCTCATCGCCCACCACCTCCCCGCCGGTGCGGGTGTCGTACTTGGCATGCAGGGCATCGAGCGGGTCCTGGCTGTGCTTGAAGCGCTCGACCTTGTGCGCCTGGCGCATCATGGCGAACAGCAGGCCGCGCATCAGCTTCACCACGCTCTGCTCGAGCGCATAGGTCCGGGCGGGCTCCACGTCGGCGCGGCGGTAGGCGAGCGCCATCCCCCAGGCGGCGAGGATGCTGTAGACGTTGTCGCGCACCCAGGCGTCGGTGTAGTCGCCATGGGCGGTGACGGCGGTACTGGCTGGTAGCAGCCCGGTCACCGGGTGCTGGCGGGCGAGAATGATCCGTTCGATCTCCGCGTCGTACTGGCGCAGGCGACGCAGGCGATCCTCCGGATCATGCGAGTGCCCCATCCAGGGGACCTGGCCCGGCTTTGCCTCAGAAGAGGAGGTGTCGCTGGCCATGTCGCCGCCCCTGTTCAGTGAAGACCCCGTGCCCCCGGATGCGGTGTTTCGACGAACAGCGCCGCCGCGTCCACAGCATCAAAGGTATACCCTGCGTTGCAGAATTCGCAATGGACCTCGATCCTGCCCTGCTCGGCGAGGATGTCCTCCACCTCGTCCTGGCCCAGGCTGCGCAGCATCTCCGCCACCCGCTCGCGCGAGCAGGAGCAGGCGAAGCGCACCGACTCGGGCTCGAACACACGCCGGTCCTCCTCGTGGTAGAGGCGGTGCAGCAGGGTCTCGGCCGGGAGCTCCAGCAACTCCTCCGCGCTGACGGTCTCCGACAGGGCGACGATGCGGTTCCAGTCCTCGTCGTCCTGCGGGCTGTCATGCCCTGGCATCTTCTGCACCAGGAGGCCAGCGGCGCGGGTGGGGCCGGCTTCCAGCCACAGGCGGGTCGGCAGCTGCTCGGAGCGCGCAAAGTAACCCTCCAGCGCCTGCGCGAGACTGGCGCCCTCCAGCGGCACGATGCCCTGGTAGCGCTCCCCGCGCGCGGTCTCGATGGTCATCACCAGGCGACCGTCACCCATCAGGGCCAGCCCCTCCCCTTCCACCTCGCCGTGCCAGCGGGCCAGGCCGCGCAGCTCGCGCTCGGAGGTGACCTGCATGACCAGCAGGTGTACGGTGCCTTCGCCTTGGACCTGAAGGGTCAGCTTTCCGTCGATCTTGAGCGTCGCGGCGAGCAGCACGGCAGCCACCGCCGTCTCGCCCAGCAGGCGGGCCACGGCAGGAGGGTAGTCGCTGCGCGAGAGGATGGACTGCCAGGCCGCCTCCAGCTGCACCAGCTCACCACGCGCCCCACCGGCGTAGGAGGCCTGCGGGGTGCCGGGGACATATTCGTCCTCGGCATGGGTGAAGATGAAACGGTGGAGCAGATCACGCTCGCTCATTTCGGCCTTCCAGCCGCTTCTTCAGCACCGCATTGAGCTGGGCCGGATTGGCCTTGCCCTTGGCGGCCTTCATCACCTGGCCGACGAGGAAGCCGAACACCTTGTCCTTGCCGGAGCGGAATTCCTCGACCTGGGCCGGGAACTGCGCCAGCACGCCGTCCACCAGCGCCTCGATGGCGGACTCGTCGGTGATCTGCTTGAGGCCCTTTTGCTCGATGATGGCGTCCGCGTCGCCCTCACCCGCCCACATGGCCTCGAACACCTCCTTGGCGAGCTTGCCGGAGAGGGTGTTGTCAGCGATGCGCTTGAGCAGGCCACCGAGCATGGCGGCGCTGACCGGGCAGGCGCCAATCTCCAGCCCCGCCTTGTTGAGCGCGGCGGAGACGTCGCCCATCACCCAGTTGGCGGCGAGCTTGGGCTCGCAACCCGCGACCTTGAGTGCCTCTTCAAAGTAGTCGGCCAGGGCGCGGTCGGCGGTGAGGAAGGCCGCGTCGTAGGCAGGCAGGCCGTAATGGGTGATAAAACGCTGCTTCTTCTCGGCAGGCAGCTCCGGCAGGCTGGCACGCACAGACTCGATAAAGCCTTCGTCCAGTACCACCGGCAACAGGTCGGGGTCCGGGAAGTAGCGGTAATCGTGCGCCTCCTCCTTGCCGCGCATGGAGCGGGTCTCGTCACGGTCCGGGTCGTACAGGCGGGTCTCCTGCACCACGCTGCCGCCGCCCTCGATCACGTCGATCTGGCGTTCGATCTCGAAGTTGATCGCCCGCTCCAGGAAACGGAAGGAGTTGACGTTTTTGATCTCGGTGCGGGTGCCGAACTCGCGCTGCCCCTTGGGACGCACAGAGACGTTGGCGTCCACGCGGAAGGAGCCTTCCTGCATATTGCCATCGCAAATGCCCAGATGGCGCACCAGGCTGTGGATCGCCTTGGCATAGGCCACCGCCTCCTTGGCCGAGCGCATGTCCGGCTCGGAGACGATCTCCAGTAGCGGTGTCCCGGCGCGGTTGAGGTCGATGCCGGTCATGCCGTGGAAGTCCTCATGCAGCGACTTGCCGGCATCCTCCTCAAGATGGGCGCGGGTGATGCCGACCACCTTGCTGCTGCCGTCCTCCAGCTCGATCTCCATCTGCCCACGCATGACGATGGGCTGCTCGTACTGGCTGATCTGGTAGCCCTTCGGCAGGTCCGGGTAGAAGTAGTTCTTGCGCGCGAAGATGGAGCGACGGTTGACCTCGGCGCCGATGGCGAGGCCAAAGGTCACGGCACAACGCACGGCCTCTTCGTTCAGCACCGGCAATACGCCAGGCAGGCCCAGATCGACCGCGCAGGCCTGGGTGTTGGGCTCGGCGCCGAAGGCGGTCGAGGCTCCGGAGAAGATCTTGCTCTTGGTGGCGAGCTGGGCGTGAATCTCAAGCCCGATGACGGTTTCCCATTGCATTGGTCTTGGTCCTTACGCGAAGGCGGCAGGGAGCTGGCGGTGCCAGTCGGTGGCCTGCTGGAAGCGGTGGGCGATGTTCAGCAGGCGGGCCTCGTCGAAGGCGCGACCGATCATCTGCAGGCCGACCGGGCGGCCGTGCGCGAAGCCTGCCGGGATGGACATCGCCGGCAGGCCGGCGAGGTTGACCGGCACGGTGTAGATGTCGGAGAGGTACATGGCGACCGGGTCCTTGAGCGAAGTACCGAGGTCCGGTGCCACATGGGGCGCAACCGGCCCCATGAGCACGTCCACCTCGCTGAGCACGCGGCGGAAGTCGTCCGCGATCAGGCGGCGGATGCGCTGCGCCTTGAGGTAGTAGGCGTCGTAATAACCGGAGGAGAGGGCATAGGCACCGATCATGATCCGGCGCTTGACCTCGCTGCCGAAGCCCTCGGCGCGCGAGCGCTCGTACAGGTCGACGAGGTCCTTCGGCGCCTCGCAGCGGTGGCCGAAGCGCACGCCGTCGTAACGGGAGAGGTTGGAGGACGCCTCCGCCGGGGCGATGACGTAGTAGGCGGGGATGGCGAGCTCGCTGTTCGGCAGGCTGACCTCGCGGACCTCGGCGCCCAGCCTGCGGAACTCGGCCACCGCCTCGTCGATGGCACGGGCCACGCCGGCATCCAGGCCCTCGCCGAAGTACTCGCGCGGCAGGCCGATCTTCAGCCCGCTCAGGTCATTGCCGAGCTTGGCGGTGTAGTCCTCGACCGGCTGCTCGCTGCAGGTGGAGTCGAGCGCATCGAAGCCGGCCATGGCGTTGAGCAGCCAGGCGCAATCCTCTGCCGAACGCGCCATCGGCCCGCCCTGGTCAAGCGAGGAGGCATAGGCAATCATGCCATAGCGGGATACGCGGCCGTAGGTCGGCTTGAGGCCGGTCACCCCGCAGTAGGCGGCGGGCTGGCGGATGGAGCCGCCGGTATCGGTCCCGGTCGCCAGTGGGGTGAGCCCCGCGGCAAGCGCGGCGGCGGAGCCACCGGAGGAGCCGCCGGGCACGGCGGAAAGATCCCAAGGGTTCTTGGTCGGGCCATAGAAGCTGGATTCGCTGGTCGAGCCCATGGCGAACTCGTCCATGTTCAGCTTGCCGAGCATGACCGTGCCCGCCTGATTCAGGCGCTCGACCACGGTGGCGTTGTAGGGCGCGACGAAGTTGTCGAGCATGCGCGAGCCGCAGGAGGTCTTGACCCCAAGGGTGCAGAAGATGTCCTTGTGCGCCAGGGGGATGCCAGTGAGCGGCCCGGCGTGGCCTGCGGCGATGCGATGGTCGGCGGCCAGCGCAGCCTTGAGCGCCTCATCCTCGGTCACGCTGATGAAGCTGTTGAGCGCGGGATCATGTGCCTTGATGCGGGCGAGGAAATGTTGCGCCAGCTCGACCGAGGAGACCTCCTTGCGGTCGAGCATGCCGCGCAGCTCGGCGATGGATTGCTGATGCAGGCTCATTATTCGATCACCTTCGGCACCAGGAACAGGCCATCCTCGACGGCCGGGGCGTTGAGCTGGAACAGCTCGCGCTGGTTGGTTTCGGTCACCGCATCCGGGCGCAGGCGCTGGGCCATGTCAAGGGGATGGGCCATGGGCTCCACCCCCTGCGTGTCGGCCTGGTTCATGCGCTCGACCAGGTCGAGGATACCGGACAGGTCTTGGGCATAACGCGCAACCTCGGCCTCGTCGATGGCCAGGCGGGCAAGACGGGCGATCTTCTTCACCTCTGAAGGGGCGATCATCATCGGCGGCTCTGCTTCTGGGGAAAAACGCCGACCCCATCCTTCCCGGACGGGTTCGGGGATGATGCACGCCCGCCTTCGGCACCGCGTTCCAGCGGCTCTCACCGCTGGAACGCACCGGGACATCCGTGCTCCGGGCGCGAAGGACGGGCGGAATGGTGCGTGAATTTAGCACAGGCCCGGAGCCTTGCCCAAGGCGAAGGGGGTTGATAGAGTTCCACGCTTGGGTTAATCCCACGCGCAATGCCCTCCATCAATACCCGTCAAGTCAATATCTCGCCATGTTCCGTAATCTCCGCGGTCTTTTCTCCACCGACCTCTCCATCGACCTTGGTACCGCCAACACGCTGATCTACGTGCGGGGCAAGGACATCGTCCTCAACGAACCCTCGGTGGTGGCCATCCGCCAAGACGGCGGCCAGCGCTCGATCCAGGCCTTCGGCATCGAGGCCAAGAAGATGCTCGGCCGCACCCCGCAGAACATCACCGCCGTCCGCCCGCTGCGCGACGGCGTGATCGCGGACTTCCACGTCACCGAAAAGATGCTGCAGCACTTCATCCGCAAGGTGCACAGCAACAGCATGCTGCGCCCGAGCCCGCGCGTGCTGGTCTGCGTGCCGGTGGGGGCCACCCAGGTCGAGCGCCGCGCCATCCGCGAATCGGTACTCGGCGCCGGGGCGCGCAAGGCCTACCTGATCGACGAGCCGATGGCCGCTGCCATCGGTGCCGGCATCGACGTCGACGAGCCGCGCGGCTGCATGGTGGTCGACATCGGCGGCGGCACCTCGGAGGTGGCGGTGATCTCGCTGGATGGCATCGTCTACTCCGCCTCGGTGCGCATCGGCGGCGACAAATTCGACGAGGCCATCATCAGCTATGTGCGCCGCAACTACGGCATGCTGATCGGCGAGGCCACCGCCGAGCGGATCAAGAAGGATATCGGCTGCGCCTACCCCGGCAAGGAACTGCTCGAGATCGAGGTCAAGGGGCGCAACCTGGCCGAGGGCGTGCCCCGCAGCTTCACCCTCAACAGCAACGAGATCCTCGAGGCGCTCAACGAGCCGCTGTACGGCATCGTCCAGGCCGTGCGCACCGCGCTGGAGGAGACCCCGCCCGAGCTCGGTGCAGACATCGCCGAGCGCGGCATCGTGCTGACCGGCGGCAGCGCCCTGCTGCGTGACCTCGACCGCCTGCTGATGGAGGAGACCGGCCTGCCGGTCGTGGTGGCCGACGACCCGCTCACCTGCGTGGCACGCGGGGGCGGCAAGGTGCTGGAGCTGATCGACGAACGCCACAGCACCCTGTTCTCGACTGAATAATCCAACGGCCGCCGCGTGGCCCATCTGTTCCGCAAGGGGCGCCCCGGCCCGGTCTGGCTGGCGGTGCTCCTGCTCGCCTCCCTCGGGCTCTACCTCGCTGATGCCCGGCTGCACCTGCTCGACCACGTCCGTGGCTGGCTGATGGCCGGCACGGAACCGGTCCAGCGCTTGGCCGCCCTGCCCACCCAGCTCTGGCGCGGCGCGGCCGAGGCCACGCGCGGCCGCGCCGAGATGCAGGACGAACTCGCCCGGCTTGGTCAGGAGAACCTGCTGCTCAAGGCGCAGATGCAGACCTTCTGGGCCCTGCAGGAGGAGAACCGTCGCCTGCGCGACGTCCTCCACGCCGTCCAACCGCTGGAACAGGACCTGTTGCTGGCCGAAAGCATCCCGGTCAAGGGCGATGCACGCCGGCAGATGATGCTCATCAACCGCGGCAGCCGCGACGGCGTCTTTGTCGGCCAGGCGGTGCTCGCGGCCGAGGGCCTGCTCGGCCAGGTTGTGCATGTCGGGCCGCGTACCGCCGAGGTCCTGCTGCTGACCGACGACACGCATGCCATCCCCGTACGCATCGCCCGCACCGGCCAGCGCGCCATCGCCCGCGGCACCGGGCAGGGCGAGCGCATGGATATCCTCCACCTGCCCAACAATGCCGACGTGCAGGAAGGGGACCTGCTGGTCACCTCAGGCCTCGGCGGCACCTTTCCAGCGGGCTATCCGGTGGCGAGCGTGAGCGTGATCGCGCAGGCGCAGAGCGGCGCCTTCGCCAGCATCAGCGCCCGCCCACTCGCACCGGTCGACGATGTCCGCGAGGTCATCCTCATCTGGATGCGCGACGCATCCTCCACCGACATCCCCGCCCCCGATCCCGCCCATGCGCCCTGATCCCTGGACCTGGCTGGCGATCTTGTTCAGCCTGCTTCTGGCGCTGGTGGTGGAACTCCTTCCCTTTCCGCAGTACATCGCCCAGCTACAGCCGCCATGGCTGCTGCTGGTCGTGCTTTACTGGAGCATCCTGCAGCCCACGACCCTGGGCATGGCTGGGGCATGGTTGATGGGACTCTTGCTGGACGCCATCCAGCCCTCCCCCCTCGGCACCCACGCGGCCTTGTTCACGCTGGCGGTCACACCTGTGCTGGCGCTGCAGCGCCTGCTCCGGACCCTGCCGGTCGCCCAGCAGGCGCTGTGGATCGCCGGCCTGGTGTTCCTGTACGAGGTGGGGGAGTTGTGGCTGGGCGACCGGCTGACCGCCGGTCGAGTCAGTGCGGATGATTTCCTGCCGGTGATCAGCACCCTGTTCGCCTGGCCGCTGATCAAGGTGCTGCTGTTCCGCCAGGAACGGCGATTGGCCTGACGGCGGCTTAGCCGGCCAACACCAGTACCCACACCAGGGCGGTCGTCACCAGGCTCACGAACACCGCCGCCGACCCCATGTCCTTGGCCCGGCCGGAGAGTTTGTGCGGCTCGGAACCCACACGATCGACGACGTTCTCGATCCCGGTGTTAAGCAGTTCGACCACCAGCACCAACATCAGGCTGCCGATCAGCAGCGCGCGCTCCACGCCATCCTTGCCCAGCCACAGGGCGAGCGGGGCGAGCAGCAGGACCAGCCACAGCTCCTGGCGAAAGGCCGCCTCCTTGCGGTAGCAGGTCGTCAGCCCCTGCCAGGAATAGCGCGCCGCGAGCAGGACGCGCCTGAACCCCGTGTTTTCAGAGGCCACGGCTTATTCGCCGATGAAGCCTTGGTAGGCGGCCGCATCCATCAGCGGAGGCAGGGTACCCAAGGCGCGACAGCGCACGATCCAGCCCTCGCCATAAGGTTCCTCGTTGATGCGCTCCGGGCTCGTAGCAAGCTCGCCGTTGACCTCGACCACCTCCAGTCCGACCGGTGCCTGCACATCCCAGGCGGACTTCACCGACTCGACGGTTGCCAGCACCCCGCCCTCCTCGACCTGCGCACCGACCTCGGGCAACTGGACATAGACCAGGTCGCCCAGCAGCGACTGGCCATGCTCGGTGATCCCCACGGTCAGCAGGCCGTCGTCGTCTTGGCGCAGCCAGGAATGACCTTCGGTGTAGAGCAGGTTCTCGGGCAGGTCGCTCATCAGTCTCTCCAGCGTTTGAGGTTGGGCGGAATCATGCCACACAAATGTTTCAAGGCATCACGGCTGGCAAGAAAGATCCGGGGGATTTCGCGGCCTTTTGCCCCGGGCCTTGTGCGTGAATTCACACACCCCATGAGGCTGCCCGCCAGACCATTAAAACAATGAATATAAGACTTATCTTTTCTATGGATAATATGCCCGCTGCATAACATGGATCATCAAGGAGTCACGCCCGTGCATCTCGCCCGTTTCCGTCCGCACCCGATCGCCCTCGGCATCCTTGCCTCCGCCGTCATGAGCGCAGCCCAGGCCGATGAACTGGCCCCCCTCCAGATCCAGGCCGGCGCCCTCGGCGACACCCCGAATGTCGAGGTCATCACCCCCGCCGACATCGACACCCGCATCCCTGCCGATGCCGGCGAGGCCCTGCGCGAGGTCAACGGCGTGTCCGCCAGCCGCATGAGCCAGCACGGCGTGGACCCGATCATCCGCGGCCAGAGCGCCACCCAGCTAAACGTTCTGCTGGACGGCGGCTACGTGCACGGCGGCTGCCCGAACCGCATGGACCCGCCGACCAGCTTCGCAAGCCTCGACACCTACGACCGCGTGGTGGTGGAGAAGGGCGTGCAGAGCGTACAGCACGGCATGGGCGGCAGCGGCGGCACCATCCTGTTCGAGCGCGACACCGCCGCCAAGGCCGCCACCCCAGGGGTCTCGGGAAGCGCCGGTATCGCTGCCAGCAGCAACGGCCTCGACTACGGCGTGCACGGCGACGTGCTGTACAGCAACGGCAAGGCCTACCTGCGCGCCTTTGCCGAGCGCAAGGAGGCCGGCAACTACGAGGACGGTGACGGCCGCGAGGTCCGCTCGGCCATGGAGCGCACCGCGGGCGGCGTCGTGGTGGGCTACCGCATCAGCGAGCACGCCGGCGTGGAGGGTACCATCGAGGCATCTCGCGGCGACGACGCCCTGTATGCCGGTGCGGGCATGGACGCGCCCAAGGACGATCTCAATGCCTACCGGCTGAAATACTGGAACCAGAACATGGGCGGTGCCATCGATGGCGTGAAGGTCGAGGCCTGGCGCAGCGACGTCGAGCACCTGATGGACAATTACTCGCTGCGCACCAACACCGGCATGTGGATGGAGGCCCCTTCGGAGGTCACCACCCAGGGTGCGCGCCTGACCCTGACCTCCAAGCCCGGCGGCAGCCTCAAGCTGGACTATGGCCTGGATGTGCAGGATGTCAGCCGCGAAGGCTGGCTGCAGGGTGTCAACAAGATGAACGGCGCACGCACCCTGGTCTCCCGCATGTGGCCGGACGCCTCGCTGCGCAGCATCGGCGGATTCGTCGAAGGGCTCTACGCGGTCTCCGCGAACCAGCGCATCAAGGCCGGCCTGCGCGTGGATAGCGTTTCTGCCAGCATCGACACCAGCCTGAACAACTCGATCGCCACCCACATGATGGTGCCGGCCGCCATCCGCGACGAGGCCCGCCAGGATCAGGACAACACAGCCGTCGGCGGCCTGCTGCGTTACGAGCACGACCTCAACAAGGGACTCACGGCATTCGCTGGCCTGTCCCGCAGCGTGCGCCAGCCTGATGCGACCGAACGCTATGTCCTGCAGGCTGGCGGCGGCATGATCAACTGGCTGGGCAACCCCGCGCTCGATCCGGAGGTGCATCACCAGATTGATGTCGGCCTCTCCGGCAAGGGCCATGGCGTGAAGTGGGAAGCCGTCGTGTTCTACGACGACGTGAGCGACTATGTCCTGCGCGACAAGGTGGGCACCATGACCACCTACCGCAATGTCGACGCCACCCTGTTCGGCGCCGAACTGTCCGCCCAGTGGATGATCGCCCAAGGCTGGCATGCCCACGGCGCCCTCGCCTACGTCAACGCGCAGAACGACAGCGACGGGCGCAACATCGCCCAGATCCCGCCGCTCAATGGGCGCATCGGCCTGGACTACTCCACCTCCAACTGGCATGCGGGCGGGCGTGTGCGCTTCGCCGCCCAGCAACACGAGATCGATACGGCCAGCGGCCTCGACACCATCGAGACCCCGGAATACGCCGTGCTCGACCTGTACGGCGGCTACAACTTCAGCCGTACCGTCAGCCTGAAGCTTGGCGTGGACAACGTGTTCGACCGCCTGTACGCCGAGCATGTCAACCGTGCCTTCTCCTACACCGACGGCGGTATCTTCGCCACCAACGAGCGCATCTACGAGCCCGGCCGCACCTTCTGGGCGCGCCTGGACACGAAGTTCGATGCATTCCCCCTGCCGCACGGACGCGGCAACGCAGACGACAAGGCCCCGCATCATGCGGGGCCTTTGTTTTTCGGCCGGGAAGGGCCGGATCAGTGGCCGCAGCCCCCTTCATCCTCGAGCTCATGGTCGTAGGCATGTCCATGCGCATGGTCCTCGGGGGCACCGCCGGCCTCGCCGCGCAGGAAGGCCTGCACGGCGGCATCAGGATCGCTCTCGGCAGTGATCCACCCGGCCACCCCCAGGCGCTGCAGGCGAACAACCATGCCCTGCCCCATGCCCTGGCTGATCAGGGCGGTGATGCCCTCCAGCGCCCGAGGCAGTCCGCCCGGCGTGGCGTGGAAGCTCTCCTCCATGGCCAGCTCGACGAGACGACGCTCGCCGGGGACACCGGCCGTGACGGGATAGAGCCAGAACTTGCGGCAGCGCCCGGCATGGCCGGTGACGGTGCGGCGGTTCTGGCTGGTGACCGCGATCAGTTGCTGGTGGTTCACATTCATGAGGGCTCTCCGAAACGGAAGCGCGTGCCCGCGGGAGCCTCGACGAAACGGTCGGGGAAGCGCGAGCGCAGGTAGCACTGGGCGTTGAGACCTGTGCAGTGGTTGGGGGCCAGGACCTTGACGTCCAGGGTCTCGAGCAGGCCGGCCGTATGCGCAAGGCGCTCCTCGCCAGCGCGCAGCAGGTGGGTGCCGCCGAGTACCGCGTGCACGGGCCGGCCCCCGGTCAGCTCGCTGATGTACTCGAGCGTGTTGAGGACCCCGGCGTGGCAGCAGCCGAGGATGACGACCACGCCCTCCGGAAGCAGGGCGTAGAGTGCCTGGTCGTCAGTCAGGGGGTCTTCCGCCCGTCGTCCTGCATCGCGGTAGAACGGCCCACCGGTGTCCTCGATCTCGTTGCGGCGAGGAATGGGACCGGTCACGAACAGGCCGGGGACGATCTCGGTCGGCTGCTCGGTGGCATGCACGCAACGCGCCCGTCCCAGCGCGGCAAGCGAGGACGCCGGGGCGCCGATGTCCTTGCCCTCGCGGTTGAACTTGGAACACAGTGTCTCGGGATGCAGGAAGATATCCACCGCGCCACAGCGCTCCAGCACGGCGGGCAGGCCGCCGGTGTGGTCGTAATGACCATGACTGAGGACGATGGCCGACAGCGCGGACAGGTCGATGCCCAACGCGTCGGCGTTGTGCAGCAGGGTCAGCCCTTGGCCGGTGTCGAACAGGACGTCACACCCGTCGGCACGCAGGTGGAAGGCGATGCCGTGCTCGCCCAGCAGGCCGCGCCCGGCAGGCTGGTTCTCCACCAGCACGGTGACATCGAGATGCTTGAGCATGGTCCCATCCTCCTCGTGAAACATGACTGGACGAAGATCCCCCGCCCTTGCAGCAGGGCATGACGCGCGAGATGCCCTGCTGAAAGAACGTAGACGGCCCAGGCGGCGTCAGAAACAAGCAAGGCCCCGGACGGGGCCTTGTCATCATGGCATAAGATTTACTTATGTCTAGTCGATTTCATCGAGAAGCCGCGGCGTAGTAGGCGGCCAGCGCCTCGATCTCCGCGTCGGTCAGCGGCTTGGCGAAGGCCCGCATCGCCTGCATGGCATCGCTGTCCCGGCTGCCGTCACGATAGCGCTTCATGGTGCGCACGAAGTACTCGGGCGTCATGCCGGCCAGCGCCGGGGTCTCGTTCACCCCGCCCTGGCCATGCAGGCCATGGCAGGCGGCGCAGGGGGTGACCAGGCGGGTGGGGTCGCCCTGGCGCACCAGCTTCTCGGCCACGTCATTGCCGCCCTGCATGGCGGGCAGCGGCTGGGCGGCGTAGAAAGCGGCCAGGTCGGCCATGTCCTGCTCCTTCAGGGTCTGTACCGCGGTCACCATCAGGTGGCCACGCTGATCCTCCATCCGGCGCTTGGTCTTGTAGTCGAGCAGCATCTTGTAGGTGTACTCGGCGCGCTGCCCGACCAGCGAAGGCCAGTTCATGGTGGTGGACTCGCCCGCCACGCCGTGGCAGGAGGCACAGAACTGCTCGCTGTGCAGCTGCTTGCCTCGCGCGGCATCCCCCTTGGGCATGGCCTGCAGGGCCTGCATCAGGGTTGCCGGGGTCCAGGCAGGAGCCGCCGGGGCGGCAGGCTCGGACGCCATGGCGGCGAGCCCGAGGGAGGCGGCCAGCATGCCGCCCAGGATCGGAAAGGTCTTGCGCATCATGGGCCTCATGCAAAGCAATCGTCAGTGAAGGACTTCATCCATGCGTGGGTGTACAGCGCGGCCAGGCTGTTCTGAACCGGGGTGGCGTCCAGCGGCAGGTAGCGCGGGCTGTTCATCCGCGCGATCTTGCCGTCCTTGATGCGGAACACATCCGCCACGAACTGGCCGTAGTTCTGGTTGCCCGCCAGCGCGTAGCAGGTGTTCTGCCACACCGGCTCGGCAGGGGCCTGGCCTGCCAGCAACGCCTTGACCTGCAGCGCGCAGACCTTGGCCTGGCTGTTGGCCGAGTAGCCGGATTTCGGCATGACGTCGGCAATGGATGCGTCGCCGATGACGTGAACGCCCTTGTGGATGCTCGATTCGAAGGTCACGCGGTCCACCGGGCACCAGCCGGTGCCGTCGGCCAGCCCCGTCTCCAGCGCCAGCTTGCCGGCCTTCAGCGGCGGGATGATGTTGATCATGTCACCCTTGTAGCTGCCGCCCTCGGTGTGCACGGTCATGCTCGCGGGATCGACCCTCACTACACGCCCCCCCTGGCTGCCCATGACCCATTCGATCATGCCCGGCTTGTCGTGCTTGATGGGTTTCCATGCCGCCAGCTGGCGCTTGGCTTCGTCTTCCGTGAAGCCTGCCGCCTTCAAGCCCTCCACGCTGTAGCCCTTGAATTCCTCGGGGATGTTGAAGCCATACAGCCTGTTCCACGCCTGCAGCATGGTCAGGTCGGTGGTGAAGCCGTCCTTGGCGTCCAGGATGATGACCCGGGCGGTCGGGTTGTGCTCCTTGAGGTACTGGGCAATCAGCCCGGCACGCTCGTACGGCCCCGGCGGGCAGCGGTACGGGTTCTGCGGCACGCTGATCAGCACGGTGCCGCCCTTGGGCAGTTCCTTGAGCTGTTTCGCCAGCAGTTCGGTCTGCTTGCCCGGGATCCAGGCGTGCGGCATGAGGGTGTCGGACACTTCCTCGGTGAGACCTTCGATCGCGCCGAAGTTGAAGCTGATGCCGGGGGAGACGACCAGTCGGTCGTAGCCCAGGTTCTTGCCCCCCGCCGTCTTGACGCTCTTGCCCTCGAAGTCAATGCCGGTCACGGTGTCGAACACGAACTCGATGCCGTAGTTCTTCTGCAGGGCGTCATAACTGACGGTGATGTCCTGCATCGTGATGTGACCGCTGATCACCTCGGAGGAGCCGTACGGGCGAAGGTACTGACGCTCCTTCTCGACGATGGTGACCTTGATGTTCTTGTCCGCAAGCTTCAGGTACTTGGCAAAGGTCGCCCCGCCCACCCCGCCGCCGATCACGACAACGTGCGGCTGCGCGCCCGCGAAGGCGCTCTTGCCGGACACGCCGGCCCCCGCCAGCGCCGATGCGCCCAGCAACTTGAGGAAGTGGCGACGTTGCATGCCTTTCAGTTCGTTCATCTCCTCTCCTCCTTACTTCGGCTGCTTGGCGAAGTACGCCGCCATCGACCGAATCTCGGCTTCACTGAAACCCTTCGCAATCGGGCCCATCAGCGTGTTCGGCCGCGCTCCACTCGAAAAGTCCTGCATCGCCTTCACGAAGCTCCCCTCGCTCATCCCGGCCAGCGGCATGAAGGCGGAGTCGCTCGCCAGCCGGCCCTGGGTGCCGTGACAGCCCGCACAGGTCTGCGCCAGCATCTCGCCGGTGGGTTCGGCATGGGCAACCCCGCCGAAGATCAGCCCGGCCAAAGCCAGACCAAGGGTTGATGTCTTGTACATTACATACCCCGTTGTCAGATATGGTTTTAATAGGTGCATAAAAGCATGTGCATTTTTCAACCCGCTCCAGCGGGGATCAACCCTCACTGGAACGAATTATTTTATGCACACATAAGCTATATGACGCGTATCAGGACAGCCAGGTATAGAAGCCAATGGCGAAGTACTGCACGAACCACAGCACGATCAGCCCAATGGCGATGTCACCCATGCGTGAGATGACCGGACTAGGGGTATAGACCCCCTTGGTCTGACCGGCCTTCCAGGCCACGGTGATCATGTAGCCCAGCGCACCGCCCCCCACGACCAGGAAGGTGGCGAAGAACAGGATGGTGCTGTACCAGTCCATCGTGATGGGGTAGTCCATGGCGTTGTAGCCATGCACGCCCATGAGGATGCTCCAGCGCAGCGCCTCGCGCGCGGCGGCAACGACGATCAGTGCGACGGCACCGACCGGCAGCACGGCATAGGCCCACAGGCTGTCCATGCGGCCCATGCGAACCCACTGGGCGAAGCCCACGGTAGCCAGCAGCAGGGCAAGGGAGACGATGACCCAGGGGGAGAAGGCGAAGCCCGCGACGTTGTCCGGCAGGCTGGCCATCCACCAGGCGCCTACAGCCACACTGACCACGCCGCCGAAGGCGATCAGGTTCTGGCCGAGGCGACCGGCCCAGTCCAGGTACTCGCGGCTCATGTTCAGCGACTCGTCACCCAGGCGCGGCAGGTAGAAGCGGCGGTAGCCGACCAGCACGGCGCCGATCACGGGCACGCTCAGGCTGATGAAGAACAGGAAGCGCGGCAGGCTGAAGTCATGGATACCACGTCCGCTGGTGTCCAGCACGCCGTTCGGGGCATACCACTCCATCCACTTGTCCGGCGAGAGCATCTGCTGGGTCAGCACGTGCATGATGAAGCCGACCACCAGCAGCAGGGCCACCGACAGGATCGCCGAGCCCGGGCAGAGGGTCTTCTGGCTCGAGCCGAGCCTGTAGTTCTTCGCGTTGAAGAAGAACCACAGCAGGGAGGCGATGGTGAGGATGACGATGAAGCCGATCACCCACCAGGCGGACAGCACGTTGGAGGTGTACCAGAACGGGTCGTAGATGACCTGCACGAACAGCAGCGGCGCGACCCCCACGAGAATCGCGACCGACAGCATGAACTTGGTCACCATGACCATGGACTGCGCCAGGCGGCGCTTGTGGGCGTCGCCGCTGAGGGCGCCCCAGATGGTGAGCCCGGAGGCGCCGAGCATGATCTGCACGGCGGCGATGTGCAGGGCGAAGGTCACCACACCCAGGATCAGGAAAACCGCTGGGTGGGTCGGGACGCCTGCAACGTCCCGCAGTGCATACAGGGCTTGTGCGTCCATTGATTACTCCTCTACGGATGCAGCCTGGGCCACGGCGCCTTTCTCGGCGGCGTAGCGCTGAGCCACGGTCTTGTCGGTCAGGGTGGCGAGATACACCGCCAGGGCCTCGGCCTCCTCATCCTTCATCGGCATCTTCGGCATGTAGATCGTGTTGCCGGTGGACAGCGCCGCGAGGAGGTAGGTCTTGATGGCCGCGATGTCGGTGTTGCCGCCCAGGTAGTTCTTCATCGGGCGGATGCCGGTCTCGGACAGGGAGTGGCAGTTCGAGCACATGGTGACCGCCAGCGCCTCGCCGACACGGGCGGCGTTCTGCGGGGTGACCACACGCAGCTCGTCCGGCATGAAGGCGTGGGTCTTGAGCCAGCCGTGCTCCTCAAGCAGCGGGATCTCGCTCTTGATGCCCATGCCAGGCACGTCACGCGCGATGACCTGGTTGGAGTAGACATACTGGCCGGAGACATACGGCTTGCGGATGGACTCGCGCGCCACCTCTTCCGGCCACAGGCCGAACACCAGGATTGCAACCGTGGCCAGGGTGGCCACCGCGGTGGTGATCATGCGCGGGGTGATGATCATCAGCACGAAGTAGGCCAGCATGCCGCCGAGGATGGAGTACAGGCTCGGGGCGAACCAGGCCGGCAGGCGGTTTTCCATGATCAGGTGCGCGTACTCGGGCAGGGTCTTGAGGTACCAACCGAACAGCGCGGCGCCGATGATGGTGGAGACGATGCCCATGATCGCCAGCCAGCGGTTCATCTGCGCGCGGAAGGCCTGATCCTTGAAGCCTGCGGTCACGATGCTGCCCACCACGGCGGTGACGGCAAACATGAAGGCCGTGCGCATGGCCAGCTGCGAGAAGGTGTTTTCGCCGTAGAAGCCGAGCAGGTAGCCACCCTCGGTGAACCACTCCTCCTTGCCCGGCCACATCATGAAGCTCAGGATGCCGAGGATGATCGCCATGGTGGCGTAGGAGGCAAGGCCGAGGATGATGGTGAGCTTGAGGTGGGTCTTCTGGTCGACCTTGCCGACCAGGTAGACCACCACGTACACGCCGACCACCTCGATGGCGAAGAAGACCCATTCGGTCGCCCACTTCCACACGAAGCTGTGGATCAGGGACGAAATACCGCGCGGACTCGCGACCGTGGTCGAATACCAGATGCCCGGCCCGGTGATGGAACCGAGGATGTAGGAAAACACCAGCAGGAACAGGCCGTATTTCTTGATGAAGTCAAGAAGCTCCGGCCTGTTCTGCCGGTAGGCGATGGTGGCGAGGGCCATGAAGAACAGCGCAGCACCGACCGAGGTGTGCGAGAACAGCACGTGGACGGTGGCGATGAGGCCGACCATCCAGCCGCTCCCGATCCCCGGCTCGTACCAGGTGGGATAAAGACCGATCAGGTCCATGCGTGACTCCTAGGTTGTATGGGATGCACCCGGCCATAAGCCGGTCAACAAACCTAAAAGCAGCCTTTATGCCAAAACCTAAGCCACTGATTTTAGATCAATAGGTCGCGCAAGGACCTCTATAACTGCGGCATATGACACAAACAAGGGTGTGTCATTTCACGCACTCGCGGGGGCGCAAAAGCAGAAAGGCGACCCGAAGGTCGCCTAGCGTTAGCCGGAAACCCGGGCCAGCGTCAGTCCTGGTCCGGGACGAACTTCAGCACATTGCCATTGATGCAATAGCGCTTATGGGTCGGCGGCGGGCCATCGTCGAACACATGGCCAAGGTGGATGCCCGAGCTTGCGCTGCGCACCTCGACGCGGCGCATGCCGTGCGAAAGATCCTCATGCAACGTGATCGCCCCCTCGACCGGGTTGAAGAAGCTCGGCCAGCCGGTGCCACTATCGAACTTGGCATCCGAGCGGAACAGCGGCGCGCCGGTGATGGGGTCGACGAATGTCCCCGGGCGCTTCTCGTCCAGGTGCGAGCCGGTGAAGGGGCGCTCGGTCCCCTGCTCGAAGGCGATCCTCTGCTGCTCCGGCGTCAGCAGCTGAAAGCCGAGCCACTTCCAGAAGCGCTCCTTGTCGCCGTTGTAGCCGGTATAGCGCGAGACCTCCCTGCCCTTTTCGAACAGCACGATGGTGGGCGTGGCGAACAGCGCCTTCTCCAGCGTCCACCCCTTGGGCGGGTTCGGGTCGAGGGTCGCAACCACCGGCGTTGCGGCCTGCCAGCCGTCCAGCACCTCGGCATGGAATTGCTTGCAGAACGGGCAGTCTTCCGCCTCGAACACGATCAGCTGGCGGTCGAAATTCAGCTTGGCCGCATCCAATGGGGGCGGCGCAGCCTTGGCCGAACCGCCCGGATAGGCCACGCCGGTCCCGCCCAGGCCGCAATAGCCCTGGGGATTCTTCTTCAGATAGTCCTGATGGTAGTCCTCGGCGCGGTTGTAGTTGCGCAGCGGGGCGATCTCGGTGGTGATGCGGCCGAACCCCGCCTTGGTGAGCGCCTGCTGGTAGGTATCGCGCGTCTCCAGTGCCACCGCTTTCTGCCGCTCGGAGGTGTAGTAGATGGCGCTGCGGTAATTGCTGCCGACGTCATTGCCCTGGCGGTCGCCCTGGGTCGGGTCGTGACTCTCCCAGAACCGGATGAGGACGGTCTTGAGGTCGACCCGGGCCGGATCGAAGGTCACCTTGACCACCTCGGCGTGGTTTCGCATCCGGGCAGCGCCACGCCGGAGTTCCTTCTCGAGACCGAGCACGTCGTGATAGCCCGCCTTTTCCGCATCGCCGCCGGCGTAGCCGGACTCGACGTCGAGCACGCCGGGGATCTCTCCCATGCGCTTCTCCGCCCCCCAGAAGCAGCCCATGCCGAGCACGATGGATTCGGTATCGGCTGCGGACGTCAAGGGCATAACCATGCTGAACCCTCCCACAAGCACCAGAAACATCCGCCTGACCAGGCTCATGACGACTCCCCCGCTTGACTGCATGAAACGCATATCTCGAGAGACATCCCGATCAACCCGACGTTCACTATCCCCCACAGGGCTGAGCATAGACGGAAGAGGGAGGGATACACCCCTCATATTCGCAGGAACAATGAAAAACGGCCCTCGCGGGCCGTTCAGAAAGAGTCGCGATCGGCCTCGGTCAGGCCAGCGCGAACTTTTTCAGGCGGTACAGCAGGGTGTCGCGGGTGATGCCGAGCAGGCGGGCGGCGCGGCTTTTGTTGCCGCGCGCGCGCTCCAGGGCCTGGCGGATCATCTCCGACTCCAGCCATTCGAGGTCGACCCCCTCCTCCGGCAGGAGGAAGCCGTTGCCTGCCATGGCCACCTTGCCCGCGACCTGGGTAATCTCGCGCGGCAGATTGCCCACCTCGACCGCGCGGCCGTGGAACAGCACCACCAGGCGCTCGGCCAGGTTGCGGAGCTCGCGCACGTTGCCCGGCCAGCGATGGCGACGCAGGACGGCGCGCGCCTCCTGGCTGAGCTGCGGCATCGGCACACCGTGCTCGCCGGCGAAGTGCAGCAGGAAACGGTTGAGCAGCATGTCGATGTCGCCGCTGCGCTCGCGCAGGGCGGGCAACTCCAGCGGCACCACCTGCAGGCGGTAGTAGAGGTCCTCGCGGAAGCGCCCCTCGCGCACAAGCGCGGCAAGGTCCTGGTGGGTGGCAGCGATCACGCGCACGTCCGCCTGCAGCACGCGGCTGTCGCCCACCGGCATGCACTCGCCCGATTCGAGGAAACGCAGCAGCTTGGCCTGCGCGGCCAGCGGCAGTTCGCCCACCTCGTCGAGGAACAGGGTACCGCCGTGCGCACTGCGCACGTGACCGGGGCGATCCTCCAGCGCGCCGGTGAAGGCACCGCGCTTGTGGCCGAACAGCTCGGACTCGACCAGTGACTCCGGCAGGGCGGCGCAGTTGAGGGCGACGAAGGGGCCGCCCGCACGCGGGCTGGCTTCATGCAGGGCACGGGCCATCAGGTCCTTGCCGGTGCCGGTCTCACCGGTCAACAGCACGGTCACATCCGTGCGGGCGACGATCTGGGCGGAGCGGATGACGGTTTCCAGCAGCGGGGACTGGGTGACGATGCGTGCAAAGGAGTTCATGCGAGCCTCCACATCAAGCAAACTGTTCGGAACAGTATGCCATGCGACTGAGTGATATAACTCAATTCTATACCACATCCATGTGATTTCA
>FWPV01002155.1_pt1 | contig 49596 bp, 47 predicted proteins | sample 2228371 | NCBI WGS metagenome assembly FWPV01 (sample SAMEA103939776, study PRJEB20133) | metagenome | reverse complement strand
TGGTCAAAGACTCAACCCGCAGCAGCAACCTCAACCACTGGAGGCAATCGCCTAAACCTTTTTACACACCTATTGACATAACCTCGACTATTTGAGCGTTGGCATGCATGGCTGGAGGGCAAATGATCAAGTACATCGGTTCAAAGCGTGCTTTATTACCCTGGATAGTCGGAACATTTGAAGACATACGTAGGCTGGAAAATGCCAAAACGGTAGTAGATCTGTTTTCAGGTAGTTCGCGTGTTGGGCACGCCCTAAAAGCTAAGGGTTTTGATGTTGCAGCCAATGACATAAACTCCTATGCTTTTGTACTTGCTAAAGCATTGATTGAAGCAGATGCACGCAAATACGATCGATTTTATGTATCGGGAATACTAAATGAGCTCATGCAAGTTGCACCTGTGGCAGGCTGGTTCACAAAAGCCAACTGTGAAAATGCACGTTATTTTCAACCTAAAAATGGGGCAAAGATAGAAGCCATCCGAGAAGAAATAGAAATGAAGTATTCAGATGATGCTTTGCTAAAAGCCATACTGCTTACAAGCTTGATTTTGGCTGCAGATAAAGTAGATTCAACCACAGGTGTCCAAATGGCTTATCTCAAAGATTGGGCCCCTAGAGCCTACAATGACCTAAGACTTGAGTATCCTCCCCTCCTTCCGGGAGCAGGCAAGGCTTTTCAAGGTGATGCGCTCGAGATGGCGGGAAAACTTGAAGCCGATATTTTTTATCTAGACCCTCCTTACAACCAGCACTCATACCTGGGAAACTACCATGTGTGGGAAACTTTAGTGCGGTGGGATAATCCCCAAACTTATGGCATTGCACAGAAACGGATCGATGTGCAAGAGCGCAAAAGTCCGTTCAACTCAAAGCGTGAAGCTCGTGATGCAATGATCACTGTCTTAGCTCAAATAAAGGCTAGCCATGTGGTGGTATCGTTCAATGATGAAGGGTTTTTCACTGCCGAAGAAATCAAATCCATGCTAAAAGATTGGGGGTATGTGACACGCTTAACGCGCCAACATCAACGCTACGTCGGAGCGAGAATTGGTATCTACAACCCCCAAGGGGAAAAAGTGGGGCAAATTTCCCACACTGAAAATCACGAGTTCCTATTCGTTGCAACACATAGCCAAAAAGTGTACAGAGCTTTTCAGGAACAGCCCGAAATACAAGTCGTCTCACAGCCCACCTTGCTCTAATCGTCAGCATTCAAGCCATCCACAAGCTTGATATCTGTGAGTGATATGAATATGTGCCTTTGTACACGACAAACACCTCAGTTCCGTGTACACTAATGGTAGGTACCCATTGCTGGGTCATTGGGAAGTTGTTACAGTATGCGTTATTCAGTTGGTTCGCGCCGCCGTAGACCCAAGCACGGCATGGTCGGGGGCAATGGGCCTCAGGCACTGCCGCAATCCCGCCGCCGTGTGACTTCGGCGGGGGGGGTGGTATTGCGCGAGAGGGCCGGAGGGAAGGGCCTCGAGGTTCTTCTAATCGCCATTAAGGACGGGCGGGTCTGGAGCCTGCCCAAAGGCCAGGTGGAGCCGGGGGAGCGCTTTTTTCAGACAGCCGTCCGCGAAGTACGCGAAGAGACCGGCATCGAGGCTAAGGTGCTAGCCCCCCTGGGCAGCATCCGCTACCACTTCACGGTCAAGGACGACGGCATCCAGACCACCGTCACCAAGGAAGTCCACCACTTTCTGATGGGCTATGTGGGGGGGACGCCCCGACCCCAAAAAGAAGAGGTGGACGGGGTGGACTGGTTTCTGGTGCCCGAGGCCCTCAAGCGGCTCTCGCACCAGAACGAGCGCGACGCCGTGCTGAGGGCGCTGGCTCAGTGGGAGGCCAAAGCGACCGTTGGCACACCTGGCTAGGTGCTGCTTTCAGGGTCGAAGGTTCGATGTTGACATCTAAAGCCAGCTCTTGTCAGCTCTTTTTCTTGAACACATCGGTAAAAGGGGCTGTGATGAGCAGTATCAGCACCAGCAGGCCAATGCCCACCACGCCGCCCAAAATCCATTCCATTGGCGTTACGCTCGAGAGCATCTACTTACCTCCACATCTCCGCAAAGCATAACATACCCCCTATAGGTATTTGAAGCCTGACGTCCGGGCAAGGGCTTTAGCCCCAGGTCGGTCTTAGGACCAGACGGAAGGGGGTCAGATCGAACGGGGTTTGCCCGTGCAGGGCCAGCTCGGCCAGGGCCTCCCCCACTGCCGCCGAGTGCTTGAAGCCATGCCCGGAGCAGGGCGAGGCCACCAGGATGCGCTCGGAGTCGGGGTGGTGGTCGAGAATGAAGTCGCCATCGGCGGTGGAGGTGTACAGACAGGTAGCACTCCTGAGGCAGCCGGGGCCCAGCCCCCTCAGGCGGCCCCGCACGTAGCGCAACATGGCCTGGGTTTCGGCTTCGGATACCTGGCGCTCCACCTGGTCGGGGTGGGTGTGGGTGTGGGCCTGTTCGGTGGCCACCTTCACGCCTTGCGAAACCTGGGGGAAGCCGTAAAAGTGTTCTCCCTCGGCGCTGCCGAACATCCAGATAAAGATGGGAAAGCGCTCCGGCAGATAGGCTTGGGGATCCTGGGCCTCGAGCCAGAACAACACCTGACGGTAGACCCGCAGCACCCGTGCCAGGGGCTCCCCCAGCAGTTCGGCGGCCCAGGCCCCCACACTGACCACCACCTGGGCGGCCTGGTAGCGGGCCTGGTCGGTTTCGATCTCTACCCCATCTTTCAGGGGAATGATTCGCCGGACGGTTTCGCCAGTGTGTACGGCAGCGCCCAGGCGCTGGGCCTGCTCGAGCTGCACCTGCACACAGCGCTCGGGGTAAACAAGCCCCGCCCCTGGCTCGTAGTAGCCGATCTCGTCGCCCTTCAGGCTAAACTGTGGGAAGCGTGCTTCAATCTGGGCGGGGTTCAGCACCTCGTGGGGAATGCCAAACTGCCGAGCGGCCTCCAGGGTGCGCTCTAAAAACTGCGGCTTGCCGTGGTGCAGGGCCTGGCCTACCGCACCACTCAGAATCAGGCCCCCGCAGGCCAGAAAAAGTGAGGCGCCGGTCTGGGCCTCGAGCTCCCGCCATATCTGGTGTGAACGCAGCACCAGCGGCACGTAAGCGGCCCCCTCGCCGATGGCCTGCCGGGTAATGCGGGTCTCGCCGTGGCTAGAGCCGTAGATGTGCGGAGGCACGTGCCGGTCTATCCCAATTACCCTGGCCCCGCGCCGGGCCAGCTGGTACAGGCTAGCGCTGCCCATAGCACCCAGGCCCACCACGGCTACGTCGGCAGTGTTCATAACCTTCAGCATACTGCCACCCTTCTGCCAGCGAGGCTCGAACAAAGGGTGATGGGCTTCAGGCGCTCAAGGAAACCGCAGAAGGTTTGCCCTCTTCGCTCTTTCAGGGTTCCAGAATCACCTTGCCGGTGTTCTTACGGCTTTGCACAAAAGCAAAAGCCTGAGCGGCCTCCTCTAGCTTGAACCGCTCACCCACCACCGGCCTGACCTTACCGGAAGCCAGCAAAGGCATCAGGAAAGCGGTGGCCGCTTGCATCAGGGCGGGGTCGCTCAGGAAGGGGGTGAGCCAGACGCCTATCACGCTCTGGTTGCCCTTCATCAGGCCCACCGGGTACATCTGGGCCATCTCGCGCGAGGCCGAGCCAATCACCAGCAGGCGGCCCCGGTAGGCCAGCATCTTGAGGCTTTGGGCAAAGCCCACGCCCCCCACCACCTCCATCAGGATGTCCACCCCTTGGCCCTCGGTGGCGTTTTTGACGGCATCCACCAGGTTGTCCTGGGAGTTGAGCAGGGTCACGTCGGCCCCCAGACTACGGCACAGGGCCAGTTTTTCCTCGCTGCTGGCCAGGGCCACCACCCGCAGGCCCAGGGCCCTGGCAATCTGGATCGAGGCCGTACCCAGCGCTCCGGCTGCCGCTTGAATCAAGACCCATTCCCCCGGCTGGGCTCTCGCCTGGGTTTGCAGGGCAAAGTAGGCGGTGAAGTAGGAAACCGGAAAAGCCGCTGCCTCGGCAGCGCTCATGCCTGGTGGAACCGGCAGTACTGAGCGGGCATGGACTACTGCATACTCGGCAAAGGCCCCGCTCCCCCCCAGGGCCGCCACCCGTTGCCCCACCTGCAACCCTGCTACCCCCTCACCGAGAGCTTCGATGATGCCTGCAAACTCCATACCCGGAACTGTGGGATAGCGGGTACGCACCAGATATTCGCCCGCCACGTACAGGATGTCGGCAAAGTTGAGCCCTGCCGCCTCGACCCGGATGAGCACCTGTCCGGGGCCGGGGCTGGGTTTGGGCAGGTCGGTGAGCTGCAAAACTTCGGGGCCGCCGGCGCGGTGTACCTGGATGGCTTTCATGGTGCACAGCATAAGGCCGAAAGCAAAAATGCTGAAAGCCGAAGGCCGAAAGCTAGAAGCTGGCAGCATACTTCCGGTCAGTACGGTTTATGAATCCGTACCAATGAAACCATAGCCGCCTTCTGGGTAGCCCCCCACCTCTGAACTCAACCGTTGCACGGTGTGAAGCCTGGAATGTGCCAGAATGTAGCTCCACCGAAGAATGTCCCTGGCAGCCCGGAGTATCCTTGGCCCTGATATGGCGAGAACCGCAATTGTCATTGGTTCGGGGATTGGCGGCCTGGCGATGGGCCTGCGTTTGCAAAGCCTGGGCTTCGATACCACCATCGTGGAAAAACTGGACGGCCCCGGTGGGCGGGCCTATGTGCGCAAAGTGGACGGCTTCACCTTCGACATGGGGCCTACCGTCATCACGGTGCCGTACTTTATCGAGGAGCTGTTTAGCCTCGAGCGTGGGCAGTCCAACCTGGATCTGCCCGACTTTCCTGCCGAGGTACTGGGGGATGACAAGCGCATCAAGGAGGGCATTTCGGGCGGCCCTAACACCAGCAAGTACGTCCAGATTGTGCCCATCCTGCCCTTCTACCGCATCTATTTTGACGACGGCACCTTCTTCGATTACGACGGCGACCCCGAGAACACCCGCCGCCAGGTAGCGGCCCTGGGCGAGCCGGGCGATCTGGAGGGCTACGAGCGCTTCCACGCCGATGCCAGGGCCATTTTCCAGCGGGGGTTCCTGGAACTCGGCTACACCCACTTTGGCGACCTGGGTACCATGCTGCGGGTGGTGCCCGACCTGCTGCGCCTGGATGCCGTGCGTACCCTGTTCAGCTTTGCTAGCAAGTATTTCAAGTCACCCAAGCTGCGGCAGGTGTTCAGCTTCGAGACCCTGCTGGTAGGGGGCAACCCCCTGAGCGTGCCCGCCATATACGCCATGATTCACTTTGTAGAGAAAACCTGGGGCATCCACTTTGCCCTGGGCGGTACCGGCGCCCTGGTAAACGCCTTCGTGCGGAAGTTCGAGGAGCTGGGCGGCACCATGCGCTATAACGCCGAGGTTCAGAAAATCAACGTGGTGCGCGAGGGCGGCAAAAAAATTGCTAAGGGCATCACCCTGGCGGATGGCACCGTGCTCCACGCCGACATCGTGGTGTCCAACGCCGACTACGCCAACACCTACCTGAAGCTCATCGAGCCGCAGTACCGCTTCTGGCAGTCGGATCTGGTGGTGAAGAACCGCCCGCAGAGCATGTCGCTGGTGGTGATTTACTTTGGCTTCCGGGCCGACGGCACCGAGGGCCAGAAGCTGCGCCACCACAACATTATCCTGGGGCCGCGCTACGAGGAACTGCTACGGGACATCTTCGGACGCAAGGTGCTGGCCAAGGACTTCAGCCAGTACCTGCACATCCCCACCCTCACCGACCCCAGCCTGGCCCCGCCCGGCCACCATGCGGCCTACACCCTGATTCCCGTACCCCACAATGGCAGCAAGCTGGACTGGGACTTGCTGGGTGAGCCGTTTGTGAACAAGGTGCTCCGGTTCCTGGACGAGCGCGGCTACCTACCGGGCCTGATGGAGCGCCTGGTACACAAGAGCTTTATTACCCCGGACTATTTCGAGCACACCCTGAACAGCTACCTGGGCAACGCCTTCGGGCCGGAGCCCATCCTGGCCCAGTCGGCTTTCTTCCGGCCCCACAACAAGAGTGAGGACATAACTAACCTCTACCTGGTGGGGGCGGGCGCCCAGCCTGGGGCGGGCACCCCCAGCGTGATGATGTCGGCCAAGATGACCGCGCGGCTCATCGCGCAGGATTTTGGGATTGTGGACAGGGCTGTGGAAAAACCAAGCCGGGCCGAGCCCATCGGTGTTTGATTTTTGCGAGCAAAGCCTCGAGCATTGGCGGTTTCCTTAAGAAAACCTAAGCACCCAGATGAATTAAAGCGAGGTAAAAACGCGACCAGCACGTATTCCAGCCCGTATCCCAACTTAGATTTCTAACCCTGCGGACCCAAAGAATGGGTTTCGCAGAAAGGAGTGCAAACCATGCGAAACCTGGGTTCAGCGAAATGGCTCTTGAGTGCGCTGGCAGGGGCGCTGCTGCTCGCGGCCTGTGGCAGCCCCAGCAACTCCACACCTTCCACACCGCCCGTCAGCGAAAGCATGTCGTTAGAAGAGGCCCGCGCCGTGAGCAACGACCTCGAGCTACAGGGTCGGGCCCCAGAGCAGCAGGTGGTCTTCGACTTTAGCGGCAAGGTGGAGGAAGGCCCCAGCAAGGACACCGTGCTGGCGGGCAGGCTGACCCTCGAGCTCAAGCCGGTGGGGGGCGGCCACTTTGTGTTTATGGGCGCCCTGACCGGCACCAACCTGAACGTACCGGCCAAAGGGGTGCTGACCCGTGGAGGGCGCATGTACATCTTCTTTGAGGTGGACAAGGCCAACAACCGGCTGATCATCGGCACCGGCAAACGCGAGGCGGGCGGGGTGTTCAGGGGCCCGTTTGTGGGGCCCGCCGCAGGGGATCGGGGCAGTTGGACGGCCACGCCCGTGTCAGGGCCAACCCCCATGCCCACCCCCACGCCGCAAAAGCTCAGCTACAACTTCAGCGGGCTGGTGGAGGATGGCCCGGCTCAAGGAACGAAGCTCGAGGGCAGGCTCAACCTGGAAGTCCGGCTCAAGGAAGGCTACGGGCGGCTGGAAGGCAAGCTGCTGCTGGCCAATGGCAGCGAAATCCCGGTAAAGGGTGCCCTGGCAGGCGACAAGAAGGTGTTTGTCATTTTTGACCTGGGCAAGGGCGGGCGCATTGTGGGCGAGGGCGACATCCAGGCCGACAAGAGCATCCAGGGGCCTTTTATTCTGGTACAGCAGGAGAATGGACGCGCCAGCCTGAGCAAAGGCTCCTGGACGGCTACGCCGATTCTTTAGAGTGCTCCGTACACCCAGCTTACTTGAACACTTTGGATATCCACGGTGGTGGGAGGTAGGAAGTAGGGTGTAGATTTTGAAAACTCACCGCCTACCTCCCAGCTCAATCTCGCGCTTTGTCCTGGACAGAACCGTGATCGCCTGGTTGGGCTACCGGGGGGCGACGACCTCGAGCCTTACCGGCGAGACCACCAGGGTACAGGCCTTGATCAGTACCTTGTTGACCGTGCCCCCTCCGCCAAAGTCCAGGCTCCGCTCGTTGCAGGCGCTGGCCCCAGCATAGCCCTCGAGCGAACCCGCTACCCAGCCGCCCCCTGAGCCGGCCAACGAGCCGTCGGGGGGAATCCGACGGGAAACGCTGCCGGGGTTGGCGATCAGGTGGGCAATGGCGCTCAGAGCGGGGTTGGTGCGGCTGGGATAGAGCTTCAGTGAGCCGTAGTCCGGGGCGCGGTCTATGGGGTAGGCCGGAGCCATCTCGAACGACCATTCCACCGCCCCGATGCGAAAGGGGTTGGGCAGGCTCAGGCGGTAGGGCGCGGGGTAGGCCAGCGTCCAGCGGGGCTGGCTGTAGAGGTCATCTGCCGAGACGTACTGGGGAAAAAGCTGAGGGTCAAAAAAGGCATACCAGTTGATCCAGGTCTCAAAGAGGGGTTCTGTGAGCATCTGCTTCAGGGCGTAGGAGGGGCCAAAGCGGTTGGAAAGCTCCTGGAGCGGCATTCCGTTGAAGGCAATGCGGCGGATGGGGTCGAGGCCGTTGCGCTCGCGGTCATACCAGGCCGTAGCGAGGACAAAGTTGGGCCTGCGCCAGTCCGCGCTCTGGCCGGGGTTCACAACCCAGACCCGGGTGGACTGGAGCACCGCAATGTAGGCCTGCCCCTCAATCACCGTGGGGTGGCTGCTGACCAGGTAGTTGATAATCCGATCCTGGTCGGTAAAAGGGACGGTCTGCGCAAGGGCCAGGCTCAAAAACAACAGGCTGCTTACCAGGGACTTTTGCATGGGCTAGGTACCTCCCGTCAATGACATGATCGAAAATCATTCGGGTATTGCGCCCCGAGCATGATTTTCTGGCGCAGCCTGGATTTATCTTTCGACCTTATACAGGCGCAACTTAACTGTACAGGATGGAGCGTCACTCCTGCGTCACCCCTAAAAAATACCAAATCTGCTCAGAAGTGACCCAAAAGCGATATAAGAGACCCTCGGGCGCGTCCCCTGGCGCGGCAAGTGAGGGGCGCGTTTAGCGCCGCTCACGCGCAGAGTTGGTAAAATAGCCTACCTTCAGCCTGGCCACTCCCCCACGTTTTCGCGCTCGACCGCATAGCCAGCACGCTCGAGGCCCGCTACCACCTCGTTGCCGTGTGCCGCATCGCGCACCTCGAGCACCAGCTCCACCCCCACCTTGCCCAGCGGGGCCAGCCACAAGGCCCGGCGGTGAAAGATGTCAATGATGTTGGCACCTGCTGCCGCCACGAGATCCACCACCCGCGCCAGCGCCCCCGGACGGTCTATCACGGCCAGCTTGAGCAGCAGGTAGCGCCCCTGCCGCACCATAACCTGCTCGATCACGCGGGAGAGCAGATTGCCGTCAATGTTGCCCCCACAGAGCACGGTGGCCACGGTCTGTCCGGCGTGGATGGGCACCTTACCGGCCAGGATGGCCCCCATCCCGGCGGCCCCGGCCCCTTCCACCACCAGCTTGAGGTTCTGGGCGCAGTGGGCAATTCCCCGGGCGATTTCGTCGTCGGTGACCTCGACCACCTGGTCTACGTACTGCCGGATCAGGGGCAGGGTCAGGTCGCCAGGGCGCTTGACCGCGATGCCATCGGCGATGGTCTGGGCCACCGGCACGCTGACCGGCTCCCCGGCCCGCAGCGAGAGGTTGACCGGCGCACAGCCCACCGCCTGCACGCCCACGATCCGGGCTTCTGGGCGCAGGCTCTTGACCGCTACGGCAATACCCCCTATCAGGCCCCCGCCGCCGATGGGTACCACCAGCACGTCCAGATTGGGCAGGGCCTCGAGGAGCTCGAGGCCGATGCTGCCCTGCCCGGCGATGATTTTTTCATCGTTGAAGGCGTGGACGTAGGTGTAGCCGTGCTGTTGCTGGAGTTCGTGGGCGTAGGCCACGGCGTCGTCGAAACTGGCCCCATGCAAGACCACTTCCGCCCCCAGGCGGCGGGTCGCCACAATCTTGGTAAGGGGCGCATGCTGGGGCATCACAATCACCGAGCGGATGCCCTGGAGCGAGGCCGCCAGCGCCACGCCCTGGGCGTGGTTGCCCGCCGAAGGGGCAATCACCCCTCTGGCTTTTTCTTCCGGGGTGAGCGAGGCTATTTTGTGGTAGGCTCCGCGAATCTTGAAGGAACCGCTACGCTGCAAGCACTCGGCCTTGACCAAAACCCTGGCCCCGAGTTCTTCGGAGGTGAGGGGGTCGGGCAGGGTGGGCGTTGGCGCAATGACCCCGCGAATCACCTCGCGGGCGGCCTGGATGTCCTCGAGTCGAACCGCCATGCGCCGATTGTATCGCCAATCGCGGTTTCAGGCCCCCAGGACTAGAAGCCGTACCGGGTAGAGCGTGGTAACCGCCCTACAGCAGCCGGGCCACCTCGCCAAAGGGAAACGAGGCCGAATCAAGCCCCCCCGGTGCTACCACCCACAGCGTGGGGAGCTGGGGGGCCTCGGCGGGGAAGTCGCCATAGCCATCGGTCAGATACACACACACCCCTTCGTGCGCCCCCCGCGCTACCTCCTCAAAAAACGGCACAAAGCTGGTGCCGCCACCCCCCTGGGGCGGGGGAATTTCGCTGTTGGCTTTTAGTTCGTGCGGGCCGTAGAGGGCGGCATCGGCGTAGTAGAGCTGGGCCTTGAGGTGGGGGTAGGCCCGCAGGATGCCCTGCACCTCGCCCAAAAAGCGGCGAACCAGGGCATCGTCCACCGAGCCCGAGGTGTCCACGGCAATGTAGACCGTCAGGCTCTCGCCCTCGAGGGTCTCGAGGTACAGGCCGCGCCCCAGGTGGCGGCGGTCGTAGCCCACAAAGTCGGTGGGGGTGCGCACCAGAAAACGCCAGAGCAAGGTTTTCCAGTCGAGCTCCGAGGGCCCCGAGAGGTCAAAAGCCCGCTCCAAACCCGCCGGCAGGCTGCCCTTGCCCAGGCCGCGAACCACCGCTTGGGCCTGCTGGACGGCTTTCTTCCAGTGCCTTTCGATGGCGGCCTTCTCGGCCTCGCCCAGCGCACCCCCTTCCACCCGCTTCCTGGCAGGCTTGCCCTTGCCTGCCAGCGAGCCTTTATCGGCTTCACCGTCCCGAGGCTGGGCTTCCTGTGCATCCTCGGGAGGGGCCTCGAGCAGGTCCAGCACCACCGACTCCTGGAGCGCTTGTGGGAGCAGGGCGTAGACCTCCTCCACTGCCAGGCGCTCGAGCTCGAGGTTGCGCACATGCCCCTCGGGCAGGCTGAAGCCTTGCTGGATCAGGATACCGTTCACCACGACGTCGGCAGCGATGTTCCAGCGCTGGGGGTCGCGGTGCGAACGACGGGTTACGTGCAGCAGGGCCGCGTGCAAGACCTCGTGCAGTAGCACCCCGTCGAAATGGTCGTCGGAGAGGGCCGCCATGAAGTGGGGGTTGTAGAAAACATCGCGCCCATCGGTTGCCGCCGTGGGAATGGCCAGGCTGGGCCGGTAGTGGGCAAACAGGGCCAGGGTGGCAAAAAAGGGTGAACGTCGCCTGAGACGCAGCAGACTGACGCTAATGCGGCGCTGTTGCTCCGGCACGGGGCTTACAGGGCCGGATTCTGGTTTTGGGGCCATTTCGGACATTTCAAACCTCACACAAGCCGCCGGGGTTATGCACCGCCGGCCCTCGACCCCAGACTCTTTACGGCCCTCTTCCGCACCAGGCGGTTGCCGTCCTGGGCCAGACGCTCCAGCACTTCCACCGGGGTATTGGGGTTCTGGGCCACCGCGTAGCGCACCAGCCACTCGGGGGCGGCCCAGTGGCGCACCTTAGCCAGCTCGAGCGGGGGGATTTCGGGCCAGGCCAGGGCCACCGCGCGGTCCAGGACAAAGCGCGACCTCGAGGCCTCCAACCCCAGCCGCACCCGCTGCGCCGCCAGGGTCGTGGCCGGCAGGCTGGGGTTGCGGAGGGCGGCTAGCCGCACCTCTTCGTCGGGATCCTGTAGCAGCCCCTGCAGGGCTTCGGGAAGCGCGTGGCGGTGCCGGGCCACCGCCAGACGCACATCACGGTCGGCGTCCTGGGCCATTAAGGCCAGCATCTCGGGGGGCAGTGCGGGGTTTCGGGCCAGGGCCTGCCGCACCGACCAGTCCTCGTCCTTGTGCAGCGCCTGGAGCACCTCGAGGGGGGTGGCCGGATGCTGCGCCGCCAGCGCCCGGCCCCAGGCCTCCTGTGCAGCCAGAAAGCGGAGGAAGGCCGTATCCAGTCGGGCGTCCTGCGCTTCGGCCTGCCGGTACTGCTCGAGCCAGTCCGGAGGGATGCGGGGGTTGTTCCGGGCCGCCTGCCGAACGTCTTCATCGGGGTCGGCCATGAGCGCCCGCAGCAACGGCAGGGGTGTCTGGGGGTGCTGGGCGGCCAACAGCCGGATGTCCTGCGGGTCCTCAGGGCGCACCTGCTCCAGCACCCTGGCCCCCGCCTGTGGGTGGGCATACGCCGCCCGTCGCACGTCTACATCGGAATCGGCTGCAAGCCGTACCAGCACTTCCGCAGGGAGGGCCGGGTGCTGGGCCACGGCCTGCCGCACCCGCCAGTCCTCGTCCTGCGCGAGGGCCAGGAGCGTTGAAGGCGGCGCTTCGGGGTGGGCGGCCACCAGCCTGCGGGCCCGCTCCGGGCCCCGCGCCAGCGTTTCCAGCCATTCCGGGGGCACCGGCTCCTGGCGGCGCACCCGTCGGTACAGCTCGCCCGGGCGGATGTCCAGGTCGGGTGGAAAGACCCAGCCCGAAAAAAAGGCTTCCAGGGCCTCTTCGGGCGCGTTTGGATGGTCGGCTACAGCCTGCTGCACATCGGTATCGGGGTCGTGGCCCAGCCGGCGGAGCACCTCGGCCGGTGTGGAGGGGTTCTGGGCTAACGCATGCCGCACCCGCCAGTGGTCGTCCTGGGACAGCATCAGCATAATCGGTGTGAGCTTCTTGACCGGTGAGGGGTTTGTGGCGACCCACATCCGCACATCGGGCTGGTTGTCCAGGGCGAGCTGCTCCAGGCTGGGCAGGGGGGTCTGGGGGTTCAGGGCTACGGCCTGGCGTACTTCAGGGTCGGGGTCTTGCGCCATCGCGGCCAGAACCCCGGGCGGGGTTTTGGGGTTCTGGGCGATGGCCAGGCGGGTGGCCCCGTCGGGGTGGCCGTGGTAGTCCTCTAGCATCCTGGGTGGCACGTTCGGGTGGGCCATCACCAGCCGACGGCAGTACGGGCCCAGGCGGGCCAGCAGATCCAGGTGCTCGGCATAAAGGCTGGGGCTTCGTTGCTCCAGAAGATCGATCATATCCCAGAACCACGGGGCGTGGGGATTGTGGGCCGCAGCCTGGCGCACCTCCTCGTACTCGTCGGCCATGAGCTGCCCCAGGATCCGAGAGGTGGCGCGGGGGTTGGCGGCCACCGCTTCACGCACCGCCCGGTCGCCATCGCGGGCTAGCGGCTCCAGCCAGGGTTTGGGGATGCGGGGGTTGCTGGCTGCCGCGACCCGCACCCGCCAGTCGTCGTCGGTAAGCAGGCGCTCCAGGAGGGGGCGCGGAACCTGCGGATGCTTCGCCACCAGCGCCCGCACCCAGACCGAACCCTGCGCCAGGGCCTCGAGGGAAGCCTCTACCGGCAGCCCCTGCTCCAGTTGCTCGATGAGCTGTAGCTGCTCGGCGGGGGCCTTCGGGTGGGCCCGGGCCGCTAGGCGCACCTCCTCTTCATCGTCGAAGAGGAGCTTTTGCAGCACAGTGGGGGGCAGGTCGGCTTGCTCGAGCAGGGCCAGCCGCAGCGCCGTATCGGACTCCTGGGCCAGGCGCGGGGCCAGCCAGGGCGGGGCCATCCCCAACAGCACCAGCTGGCGTAGCTCGAAGTAGTCCATGTCGGCCTCGCACCACTCCAGGGCTGCCTCGAGGGGCTCGCTCTCAAAGCCCACATGCAGCCGGGCGGCTTCGGCCACGGCGGGCAGGGAGTGGTCGGCCAGGGCCTCCAGGAACTCGCCAGGCACCCCAGGGTTTTGCAGCACGCTCAAAAGCGCCGGCGTATCACCCTCCTTCAGCGCCCAGCGCTGCAGGTGGAGGGAAGCCTCGGGGCAGGCCAGCAATCGCCCACGGGCATACCCCGGCATCTCCGCCAGCCAGTTGGCGTTTAGCAGCCAGAAGAGCTCCAGCACCGGGTTAGAAAGCACCGCCTCCGGAAAGTGCACCGCCAGCCGCCAGAGCACCTCCTCGGGGGTGTTGGGGTTGGCCGCCACCGCCCGGCGAACCTCGGCCTCGGGCCGCGAGGCCAGCGCCTTGAGCCGCTCGGGGGGGGTCTGGGGGTTCTGGGCTTCCTCGAGAAACACCTTCATTTTATTCTGCCGATGGTCTGTGGCCAGTAGTCAATGGTCAGGGTCGGGGCGGGGCCAAAGCGCCTCAGCCCAGCACCAGCTCCCGGTGCTCCGCCAGATAGGCCTGCAAGCGGGGTTCTTCCCGCACCAACAGGGTAAAAACCCCCAGCCCTTGCTGTTTGAGCCGCGGATACAGGTCGGCGACCAGCAGCTGTACCCACTCGGAGGGGGCTGCGTCCACCATCCAGCGGAAGGCGTTAAGGGCCTGACGGGCGTTCTCGGCACGGAAGGCCAGCCCCAGGGTCAGGGCATAGCGGGCCGAGGTTTCCTCGGGGAATGGGGGGCCCTCCCGGCCCTCCAAAATTTCGCTCAGCGCAGGTAGCGCCTCGTAGACCTGCACGTAGGCGGCCAGCTCGGCAGCAGCCGCCTCGCCCACTACCGGCGCAATGTCCAGCCCGGCTTTCAGAAGGTGCGAGGCCATCTCCCAACTCCGCGGGCTGGGCCAGGCCGGGCTCTTGGCATCCATCTGGTGCAGCAGGGCCGGGCGGAAGGACAGAAAAGCCAGGATTTGCTCGTGAATCCCGGCCTGCAGGCCATAAGCCTTGAAGCTGGCCAGGTCTGGGGTGACCTCGAGGTGAATGAAGCGGTTGGCCAGCGGGGCCGGCATATCGAATACTGCCGCACGGTCTTCCTTGCGGTTGCCCGCCGCCCAGACAAACCAGCCCTCCGGCAGCTCGTACGAACCAACCTTGCGATCCAGGATGAGCTGCTGGGCCATGCCCTGCATGGTGGGGGGGGCCATGTTCAGCTCGTCCAGGAACAGGATCCCCTCGCCTCCCTGGGGCAAAAACTCCGGCGGATACCACCGCGAAACCCCGTCCTGCGGCACCGGCAGGCCGCGCAGGTCGGTGGGGGCCAGTTGCGAGAGCCGTACGTCAATAAAGCCGAGGCCATACTGGCGGGCGGTCTGGGCCACGATGGAAGACTTCCCCACCCCCGGCGGGCCCCACAGCATGGTGGAGATTTTCAAGCGATGCTCAATCAGTCCGGATAGATACGTGGCAAGTTCGGTTGGGCTCACGCGCTCAGTGTGGGTGATGTGTGCGCGAATTTTGTAGGCAAATGAACATTCGCTCGTTGTTAAATTTGTGCTAAAGAGTTTTTGTACGGATACCGATAGCTAGAGAGGGTTTTTGTACGGATACCGATGGTTAGAGGCAAACACTGCCCGCCGAGACTCGCAGACGATACCCCGAAAACCGCACTGGCCCGCTCGAGGCAAACGATAAAAGCCTAGCCCCACCTCGAGAACGGATGCTCCACCAGATTAGCATTGAGGTAGCGGGGGTCGTGGGTCACTTCCTCCCCTACCCAGTCGGGCAGCTCGAGGGGTTGGTCGGGTGACTCGAGCTCCACCTCGGCCACCACCAAGCCCTGGTTCTCGCCAGCAAACTCGTCCACCTCCCAGACCCGCCCCCGGTAGCAGGTGCGGTAGCGGGTTTTCTCGATGAGGGGCCGGAGGCAAAGCTGCTCGAGCAGCTCCTGGGCATCGGCCAGGGGGAGAGGGTACTCGTACTCGAGGCGGGTCATCCCCTGGGTCTGGCCCTTGATGGTGAGATATGCCTTATCGCCCGCAATGCGTACCCGCACGGTACGGGCCTCTTCGCGGCACAGGTAGCCCTGGCGATACGCCATCCCCACCGCCCCCTGTTTCCAGCTCAAAGAACGGGTCAGGAACTTGCGTTCGGTCTCGGTGCCCATACCCGATTGTAGCTACTGCACCTTCAGGGTGTGCTGCAATGAGTTGTAGCCCGTAGTAGCCTCCCAGACATTCGGATTGGCCAGGCGGATGGCGTACTCGGGGCGGCCCGCGAGGTTGGGGGCTGGGTCGGGCAAGTGCAGCAACACCTCGTAGTCGCCGGGAGGCATATCGCCCGGCAGGGTAGCCTCGAGCATCAAGGCCTGGGTTTTATCGGGTTCCCAGAAGCGCGGGTCGGTATTGATGGGGAAGGTAAAGGTCTGCTTGCTCGCTGTGTTGCGCAGAACAATTTGCACGCCTCGAGGCTTGATGGGGTTGGCAAAGCCATCGTTGGCAACCTCGAGGCCCACCTGGAAGCGGCCCCCTCTACTCAGTTGTTCGGGAATGACTGCCCTCACCAGGTGGAAGCGATAGCCCAAGCGACGGGCCACCTCATCGTAGCAGCCCTCGCTCTTCCAGCGATCCAGCACCGGCTTGTACCAGGTGCCGCTGATAATTTGCCAATTGAAACGGCGCAGCTCGGCCAGGGCCACCGAACAGGCCTGCCGCGGCCCCAGGTTCACCTGGCAGGTCTCGCCCGCAACCGGGACATAGCGGCTGATTTTCTCCAGATACCCCTTTTGCCGGTCCCACTGATTCCAGCTATACGTACCGGCATCGTTTTCCCCGGCCAGGAAGCAGTCGTTGTGATGGCCTATGCGGGCCTGGTTGCTTCCATCGAAAGCCTGGCTGGCCGGTAACGGCTGGGGATATAACCGCTCGATGTCTTCCAGGGTACGAAGCTGAATCGGGATGCTCCTGGGCAGGGCTGCCAGCAGGGCCTGCACCAGCCGATTCTCGCTGGTGGGGTTGTCGAGGCCGTTGCTCGAGTTGTTCCACTCACCCCAGTAGCCAATAAACCCTGCCTGCACGGCAATGATCACATCCTGGTAGTCGTTCCATAAGGGTTTGAGCTGCTCGATGTGACCCAGCATTCGATCCAGCGGCGCGTCCTCGGTGCCGGTCACGCCGGGGAAAGCGTAGTAGTGTCGCAGAATCAGCTTGATACCCCCCTGCCGGGCGTTCTCGAAGCGGGTACGCAGCAGGTTGAGGTAGTCCTGCGAGATGGGGCCATTGCGAAAATCGCTCAGCTTGACGTAGGCAAACACCACGCTGGCCGGAAAGTTGAACCAGCCTCCCGAGCGCACAGTGCGGTAGTCGTTGTTCTCCTGGAGCTGGAAGGCAATGTGGAAGCCCCGCTCGGGGTTGAGAAAATTCTCGCTGGAAGCCTGATAAGTTATGGTCTTGCCGCTCATCGGCGGCAGCACCGGCACGTTGCCTCCGGTACCGGGGGGTGTGACCCCGGTAGCATCGCCACACCCCGGTAGCAATAGCCCTGCTACTACCAATCCACTCCAAAGCAATAATGGTCTGGACATCTGTATCACCGGGACAGTCTATGGGGCCATTCCAGGGGCTTTAGGTTAGAAAACCTTAAGCTCCATTAAGACTCCCTCTGAGCATAGCGACGGGCCAGAACAATTGGGATCACCCATCCACAGGACACGCTCGAGGTAACACTGCACATAACAGCCCCCACACCCAGCCGAGGCCCATTTTGCTTTGGAGAAACACCGGCTCCGTTGCACTGGTTTATCCCCTAATAATGCCTGCAGTAACCCCGTTTTCATGCAGAACCAGGCCCGGTTTCCTATAACCGAAGGAAAGGTTTATCGAGACTCACGTATGCGAACCCTCCCACGATCCAGCCTCATCGCCACCCTGGGCGCACTGCTCCTGACCGGCTGTGCCGACCCACAGTTGGCGGGCATCCAGCCTGAACAAACACTCCCCCTTTCCAGGCAAACCACCTTAGATGCCGCCGGCAGCGGGCAGGCCGGCTACTTTTGCCGTCGGGTGATCTGTGCAGGCGACGATGGCGAGAACCAGGCGGTGCGTGGCCTGCTGGAGTTCGACCTCGAGGCCCTCCCGAAAAACATTCAAAGCGACCAGATTGCCAGCGCCACCCTGCGCATCTACCAGGGCGAGTCCAGCCAAATCTATGCCCGGTTACAAAGCCTGCTGGTCGAGCACATTCGTGTTCCCAACTTGCTGGATTTCGCGGCCTTCGACACCCCTGCGCTGGAAACCACTCACAACGAAGCAGCCACCGAAGGCTACCTCGAGCTCGATGTTACAGAAGCCCTCCAAAGCGACCTGGCCCTGAGGCGACCCTCGGCGCAGTTCCGCCTGCGCTTCAGCCAGCCCACCAACCACGACCATCAAAGTAACCTGGCCCTATTCAGCACTGCCGACGATTACGCTCCACAGCTCCTTCTGCGTTTCCGACAGCCGTAAAACCTTTGGTTTTCTGATCGCGTGGGTTCTCTACAAGAATCGCTCCGGTTTAATTTGGCTATCGGCTATAGCCCATGAGCTATCGGCTTTATTGGAGCTATCGGCCAATCAAAGCTGTCATGACCATACACGGTACTCCCCGGGCTCCCCACACTACGGCACCCGCACCGTCTGGTTTAGCTTGTTGTAGCCTGTCGTGGCCTCCCACACATCGGGGTTAGCCAGGCGAATAGCGTACTCGGGGCGGGCTGCGATGCTCGGGTAGGGGTCGGGGAAGTGCAGCAAGACCTCATAGCTGCCCGGCGTTATCCCTGCGGGGAGGGGCTGGTCTACCTGGATGGTCTGGGTACTGCCTGCAAACCAGCGACGGGGATCGGCGTTCACGCTCAGACTGTAGACCTGACGGCTCTGGGTGTTGCGCAGCACCACCCGCACCGGGCGGGGGTTGAAGGGCGCAGCCCAACCGTCGTTGCGTACGGTGAAGCTCAGACGCAGACGGCCTCCACTGGCCATCTCGGGCACTACCGACTGGGTGAGCGCAAAGCGGTAACCCAGCTTGCGGGCAATGGTGTCGTAGATGCCCCACTGCCGCCAGCGATCAATGTTGCCGAAGTCGTTGGAGATCCAGCTCCAGTTAAAGCGAGCCAACTCATCGAGCTGCCCCTGGGGGGTGCGGCGGTTGTAGGGGTCGGAGCCCGCTTCCGGCACATCACCGCACATCTCCCCCCCAATGGGCATGTATCGGGACATGCCCTGGAGGTAGTTGCGGTCGGTGGTGCGCTGGGGGTCGCCCCAGGCGTAGGTGCCGGCATCACTCTGATTGACCATAAAGCAGTCGTTGTGGTGACCCAGCCTCGAGCCGATAAAGCTCGCATCAAACGCCTGTGCCTCGCTAATACCGCCCGGCACAAACAGCCGCAGGTGCTCCACAGTGCGCAGTTGTACCCGCCTATCGGGCGGGAGGGCTGCCAAGAGGGCATTCACCAGTTCGCGCTTGTTGTCGGCGCTGTTCATCTCGCCGTGGTCGCCCCACTCGCCCCAAGCGCCCAGAAACCCGGCTTGCAGCGCCACAATCACATCGGCATATTCCCGCAACAGAGGGGTCAGTTGGCGGATATGGCCCAGGATGGTGGCCTTGGACGAACGCGGCGTGCCCCCCCAGGTGTACCAGAAGCGCACCGAACCCTTAATGCCTGCGTCGCGCATCCCCTGAAGGCGGCCCCGCAGTTGGTTCAGGTAGGTATCGGAGATGGGACCTCTCTGGAAGGGCTCGAGGCTGATGTAAGCCTGAATGAGCGTGTAGCCACGCTCCCGCATCCCCGGCATATTCACCCCAGCCAGCGAGGTCGAGCCCTGGCTATAGCCCAGTTGCACCCCTGGCCGGAAGCCCCGCTCGGGGTTGAGGAATACCTCGTCAGTGGAGGAATAGGTCATGGTCTTGCCGCTCAGAGGCGAGGGGTTGGGGTTGGAATCGGTGGGCGGATTACCCTGGGTTTGGGTTCCACAGGCAGCCAATAAGGCCAGTAAAAGCAGGCCCAGGAGGGGGCGCGTGTTCACTACAGAACAGGTCAGTCGCATACGCATCACGCTCAAGGCTATTGAGGGGCTTTGGGCGTGACGTTAGCTGGATATTAAGTCACGTTAAGGGTAACACACATTCACGGTAGATGAGATTTTCCTGACCTGGACATGTCTTGCTCATTAATTTTCCTTAAAACGCTCTTCACGATAATTGAGCCATCCGGGGTTGAGAATCCCCTGTCCTAGTCAAGACCGTTGCCGCCCGTCTGGGCGGCAATATCGGTGCAGTACACGATATCCCCTCGCAAGACCAGATGGCAGGCCCGGCAGGTAGCAAACCACTGCGCGGAAAATACGGCTTGCCCCGTTCAACTCCGTGCCAGCGCCCCCTCGAGGGTCTTCTCGTAGACCCCCAGGTAACGGGGCAGCACCACCTCGGGCCGGAAGCGCTCGATGGCCCGGGCGCGGGCGGCCTCGCCCATGTTGCGGCGACGGGTACGGCTCGTGAGGATCTCCAGGCTGGCCTCGAGCATCCCCTGCACATCGCCCATCGGGTGCAAAAAGCCGGTTCGGCCCTCCTCGATGAGTTCAGGCAGCCCCCCCACCCGGCTCGCCACCACCGGTACCCCACTGGCCATGGCCTCCAGGGCCACCAGCCCAAAGGACTCCTGCTCCGAGGGCAGCAAAAACAGGTCGGCCACGCTCATGAACTTCTCGATGGTGGGGGTGGACTCCAAAAACTGCACCCGCCCGGCAATCTCGAGGTCGTGGGCCAGCTCGATGGCTTCCTGGCGCAAGGGCCCCTCCCCAATCATGAGCATCCGTGCAGGCATCCGCTCCACAATGCCCGCAAACACCCGCAAAGCATCCAGCGGCCGCTTGACTGCGCGGAAGTTGGAAACGTGCATCACGATGGCCTCTTCGGGCTGGGCAAAACGGGCCCGGTACGAGGGGTCGCGGTTGGGCTTGAAGCGCTCGGGGTCAACCCAGTTGTAGATCACCTCAATCTCGCGCTCCACCCCCAGCTTGCGGTGGGTGTCATGGGCCAGCGAGTTAGAGACCGCCGTCACCGCGTCCGAGGTACGCACGGCATGCTGTGTGGTTTTGGCAAAGGCCGGTTCCCGCCCCACCAGGGTTACGTCGGTGCCGTGCAGCGTGGTCACGACCTTGATATCCAGCCCCATGTCGCGGGCCAGGATGGCGCTCGTAGCGTGGGGAATAGCGTAGTGGGCATGCACCAGCTCAATTTTGAAGCGCTCAATGAGCTCAGCAATGGAGTTGGCCGCTGTAAGCGGGGTCAGGGGCTCCTGGAACAGGGGGTAGTCGGCGCTTAAAATCTGGTGAAAATGCAGCGAACCCGCCCGCAGGGGTCTCTTGAGCAGGCCCAGCCAACGGGCCACACTCTGTTTAGAGGCCTGGAATATACGGCCCAGCCCCCCTACCGGGTCCTGGCCCATCGAGATGGGGCTTGCACCCAGCAGGTTACTGCTCAGGCCCAGCTGGCTCAGCCTCTCTTCGGTCAGACGAAAGGGCCGCTCGGTAGCCACCACATGCACCCGGTGCCCCAGCCCCGCCAGGGCCAGCGCCAGCTCGGTAGCCACCACCCCCGAACCCCCTGCACTGGCATGGCAAAGAATTGCGATGTTCATGCAACCTCCCTTCAAGCAGTCTTTAGATCAGGACGGTGCCACCCTCTAAACAGTGCCTTCATACTGAGCGTGCCAGGTCAGCACAGCTTCAGATATGAACATCACCTCCAGAGAGCGCGCTCAGGTTAAAACCCGGAGGTGAGAACTGGGCTAAGGCCCAGTTCAAGAAAACTTAAAGACCGGCCTTCATGAAAACCGGTTGCTGCCCATCATCGGCGGATGCCCAGAAAAGGACGGATAATCCTAATCAGCGTTTGGATCGAAGTTGATTCGTTCAAATTATCAAATTATGCCGTTGCTATTGCATAATTTGCCGCACTTGAGTGTAGAATTTTCGTAGTGGTCAAGTATATCGGCTCCAAACGTGCGCTTTTACCCTGGATTACCGGGGTGGTGGAGCAGATTGATGCCATCAGCCCCCTCAAGCACGCTGTGGATCTGTTCTCGGGCAGCGCCCGCGTGGGCCATACGCTCAAGAAGATGGGGCTCTTCGTGACCGCCAACGACCTCCACACCTACGCCCTGGTGCTGGCCCAGACGCTGGTGCAGGCCAACCGAACCCAGTACCCTCCCGAGCGCCTCGAGCCCATCCTGAAGCGGCTACACCGGCTCAAGGGCAAGAGCGGCTGGTTTACCCGCACCTACTGCCAGGAGTCGCGCTTTATTCAGCCCCATAACGGAGAGCGCATCGAGGCCATCCGCGAGCGTATTGAACGGGAAGCTGCCGGCGATGAAACCCTGCGGGCCATATTGCTCTACAGCCTGATGATTGCCGCCGACAAGGTAGACTCCACCACCGGCATCCAGATGGCCTATTTGAAGCGCTGGGCGCCGCGCTCCTTCAACGAACTGCGGCTCGAGTACCCGCCCCTGCTCCCCGGCGAGGGGCAGGCCCTGCAAGCCGACGCCCTGGAAATTGCCCCCCAACTACAGGCCGACCTCTTCTACCTCGACCCCCCCTACAACCAGCACTCCTACCTGGGCAACTACCACCTGTGGGAAACCCTGGTGCGCTGGGACAACCCCCCGACCTACGGCATCGCCCGCAAGCGCATCGAAGTACAGGAGCGCAAAAGCCCCTTCAACTCCAGGCGCGAAGCCGCAGGCGCCATGGCCAGACTGCTCTCTGGCCTGCGGGCCAAACACCTGGTGCTCTCCTTCAACAACGAAGGCTTCTTCCGCACCGAGGAAATTGAGGCCCTGCTAAAGGAATGGGGCTACGTGGTGCGCATGAGTCAGCCCCACCGCCGCTATGTGGGGGCCCGCATCGGCATCTACAACCCCCAGGGCCAGAAGGTGGGGCAGGTCTCCCATACCGAAAACGAGGAGTACCTGTTTGTAGCTACCCACAGCAAAAAGGTCTACCACGCTTTGCGCTCGAGGGAGGAAAGACGGCTGGCAGGCTAGGGCCTGGGATACAGGGCCAGCCCACTCACCACCGGGCGAACCCCCAGCAGGCCCCCGCTGGGGTTCTTGAGCTGTCCCCTGACCCATAGCTGGGCCGAGCCGCCGCCGTCCATGCGAATGGCCCCCCAGAAGCCCAGTGTCTGCAAAGTGCGGGCCAGTGCCTCGGGGCGCATGGGCTCGGTCACGATGAAGTACAGCGCGCCCTCCTGCGTCCAGGCCACTGCCGACTGCGCAGCCACCGCCTCCACCGGAGCGCGGTCGCGGAAAGGTTCGGCGTTGGGGCTAAAGACGTTGGCCCCGCTCTGGATGAGCAAGGGGCCGGCCTCGAGGGCATGGCTCACGGGGGGCTCGAGGCCCACCAACAGCCGCAGGGTTTCGCCGGTGCGGGCCAGGGGCTCTTCAATGGGAAAGCTGAGGGCCCAGAAGCCCTCGGGCAGCTCGTAGGGTGCGGGGTAGGTGGCGATAATCTGCTCACCCTGCACCAGGTGAACGTTCTCGCCCGCCCGCCCCACCGGCCCCGGCAGGGTGTGCACGGTGTAGCGGGCCCGGGCCAGGTTCAGCCCCACCCGCAGCGTGCGCCCATCGGCCAGCTGCACCGAGGCATTGAAGCGGGGCAGGCCAGCGAACACCGAATCGTCTTGCCAGAACAGGGCGCTGCGCCCAAAGGGAAAGCTGAGGGGCACCCCGCCGCGCACCCACAGGCCAATGGGGGTGGCGGTGCGGCCATCAAAATAGCCCCCGTTCAAAAGGGCCAGCGCTCCAGGGGCCATTTCCGGCAGCACCCGGCGCTCGCCGGGGCGGCCTACGGGCTCCATGCGCCAGCGGCCCGGCAGGGCCTCGAGCCAGTACATCCGCACCGGCTCGGGTGTCCAGGCCCACACCTCGCGGTAGCGGAAGCCCGGCTCTACGGCCTCCTCGCGCTCGGGATCGAGGTAGTACATGTCCAGCACGTAGCGGCGGGGGTTATCCAGCAAAAAGCTGCGGTAGCGGTAGAGGCGGCCCGGCGGGGCCTGTAGCGCCAGCAAGGTGCTCTGCACCTCGTAGCGGGCTGCCACCGCTACGCCCGCAGGCCGTAGCCCCTCGAGGCCCGGCACAAAGTAGGGCAGGCTCAGCTCCAGCCGCCCCGGATAGGGGGCCAGGTCGGTGGACGCGGGCTGCACCCCGCCGCCCTCGGGCAGGTCCAGCACCAGGCGCAGCCGGCTGGCCTCGGCGGAAAAGCGCACCCGCGCCTCCGGGGCGGTTATCAGGCCCACCGCGCGGAGAACAGCCGCAGGCAAGAGCGTCCCCTGCGGCGGGGGCAGGCTTGCGTCCAGGGGCGGGGCCCAGCCGATGCCTTCCACGTAGGTGAACTCGAGGCCATTCTTACGGAAGGTGAGGGCCCCATTCTCCTGCACCACCTCGAGGCCCAGCTTACCCGCCGGGAGCATCACCGGGCTTTCCCCCGAGGCGGGAGGGGTCTGCGCGTAGGCCACCATACCCAACACCCCCATTGACAGTAGCCAATGCCACATAGCTCTATTCCAAACCATATTCGTCTCAGAAAAATGGACAAAGGCTCAATCGGGGTTGAGGAGCGCCAAGATGCAGAGATTGCCGAGTTTTTTCTGCGGTGTTCCAGCGCGGACTAAAGCAGCACAACCGGGAACATCCACACGGGCCGGAACGGGCTCAGCTTTCGACCAGCCACTCCTGCTCCGGGCACAAAAATGTATCGTCTAGCCGCTGAAGCCGCGCCGCCAGCAGCGGTACCTTGTCCAGCTCATAGCGATAAAAGTAGCGGGCGGCTTCCAGCTTCCCGCGGTAAAAAGCGCCCTCCTTGCCCACCGATTTTTGCGCCTGCTGCAACCACAACCAGGCTAGCGTCACGGTGCCAAAAAGTTCCAGATAGGCAAACGAGTTGGCAAAGGCCCGCTCCACCTCTCCCTGGGCCGCCATACCCAACAAGACTTGCGTCACCTCGGTGGTGGTGCTCAGGGCTTGCTCGAGTGAATCGGCGAATTCCCGCAACTCACTCCCGGCCTGGGGCCCTCGGCTCTCGGCGATGGTTCGCTCAATTTCCCTCACCCACAGCTTGAAACCTTCCCCCCCATGCATCCCCACCTTGCGGGCCAGCAAGTCGAGCGCTTGAATCCCGTTGGTTCCCTCATGGATGGCATTCAGACGGTTGTCGCGGTAAAACTGCTCGACGTTGTAGTCGCGGGTGTAGCCGTAGCCGCCGTGTACCTGAATGGCGAGTTCGTTGGCTTTCAGCCCCAGCTCGCTCGACCAGCCCTTCACCACCGGGGTGAGCAGTTCCAGTAGCAGGTGGGCCTGCCGGGCGGCCTCTGGGGTGGGGGCGGTGCGCTCTTCGTCTACCAGCCGGGCGGCGTACAGGCACAGGTGCAAGGAGCCTTCGGCATAGGCTTTCTGCATCAGCAACATGCGCCGCACGTCGGGGTGCTGGAGGATGGGCACCGCAGGGCTGGCCGGGTTTTTGTCGCTCAGGCGGCGGCCCTGGGTGCGCCCCTGGGCATACTCCAGGGCGTGCAGATAGCCGGTGTAGGCCAGGGCCATGGCGCCCATGCCCACCCCGATGCGGGCTTCGTTCATCATGGTGAACATGTAGGAAAGCCCCTGGTGCGGCTCCCCCACCAGCTCCCCCACCGCGTCCTCGAGGCTCAACAAACAGTTGGGAATGCCCCGGTAGCCCATCTTGTGGTTGAGACCGGCCAGTTTGACCCCGTTGCGCGGCCCCAGACTGCCGTCGTCTTCTACCCGGTATTTGGGCACGATGAAGAGCGAAATCCCCTTGACCCCTGGGGGCCCGCCCGGAATCTTGGCCAGCACCAGGTGCACGATGTTCTCCGAAATCTCGTGGTCGCCCCCAGAAATCCACATCTTGGAGCCGTTGAGCCGGTAGGTGCCGTCGGGCTGGGGTTCGGCGCGGGTAAGAATATCGGTCAGCGAAGAACCGGCGTGGGGCTCGGAGAGGCACATGGTGCCAAAGAACCGGCCCTCCAGTTGGGGTAGCAGGTATTTTTTCTGCTGGGACGGTGAGCCGTACTTGCGCAGGACGTTGGCATTGCCCGCCGTCAGCAAGGCAAAGCTGGCAGTAGCGATGTTGGCCGCCTTGAAAAAAGCCCCATAAGCGGTGGAGATCACGTAGGGCAGCTGGATGCCACCCAGCTCGTAGTCGTGGGTAGCGGCAAACAGGCCCGCCTGGCGGTAGGCCTCGAGGGCCGCCTTGATTTCGGGGTTGGTATGCACTTTTTCACCATCGAAGTAAGGCTCTTCCTGGTCGTTTTTCTTGTTGTGGGGGGCGAAGTGTTCGGTGGCAATCTTGTAGGCCACCTCGAGGATGTCCTTGAAGGTCTCGCGGCTGTGGTCGCGGTAGCGTTCACGCTGGGTCAGGGCCTCGACCTCCAGCACTTCGTACAGGAGAAACTCGAGGTCGCGCCGGGAGATGAGCTTGTCCATGATGCGGCGATTGTACCCTGCCGCAACCGCCCCAAAATAGGGTTGCACACGATGAAACCGGGCCGCCGGGGTGTCAGGGCCTGACTCTTTGCAACACCCCCACAGCCTCAACGAGCAGCCGCACGCTGGTTTCCATGTAGCCCGTCGAACCCAGCGAGAGGATGACCGTGACCTGGTTTTTGGGGTCGAAGAACAGTTGCGTTCCCAACACCCCCATGTGCCCGATCATATCGGGGTAGCGCAGCAACGGGAAAATATCCGGGAATTTCAGGCGCATCAGGCCGCGCCCGTAACGGATGACCCGCTCGAAACGGTTGAGCGGCTGGGCGAGGTACTCGAGGGTCTCTGGGCGCACCAACCGACCCTCCATCAGCGCGAGGGCAAACTTCAGCAGGTCGTCGGCAGTGCTGGCAACGCCACCCCCGGCCCAGTCGGCGGTCAGGGCGGGCGACCGGCTGAGGTCGGTGCCGTTGACCCACACCGGCCCGAGCGGGGGGGTGGGCTGGGCGGGCTGGGTGCGAAAGGGAAAGTAGCTGTGGGCCATGCCCAGCGGCTCAAAGAGCTGCTGATGTACCACCCTCTCGAAAGGCTGGCCGTACACCGCTTCCACCGCCAGGCCCAGCAACACAAAGCCCGAGTCAGAGTAGTGGAACCCCTGGCCCGGAGCAAACCACGCCGTCTGGCCTTTCCGCGTCACTTCCAGCAGCTCCTGCGGCGTCCAGGCTTTTTGTGGCTCGAGCACCGCCCGCTCCAGGGTCGGCTGGCTGCCCCGCACCGGGTCGGCAAAGTAGTCGGCTAGCCCGGAGGTGTGGCTCAACAGGTGCTCGAGCGTCACCTCGGCCCGGTGGTCGACCCCACCCACCACAAACAGCCCCTCGAGCATCTCCCCTGGCAGCCACTCCACCAGCCTCGAGTCCCAGCGCAGCCTGCCCTGTTCCACCAGTTGAGCAACGAGCAGGGTGGTGAAGAGCTTGCCCACGCTGGCCACGTGAAAGGGTTGTTCCGGCGATGCCCCAAAGTGCCCTGTGAAGTGGGGGGAGGCAATACGCATCTGAATCTGGGCCAGGCGGGGTGAGGTTCGTTGCAAGGCTCGCACACGCTTACCCAGGGCATCCATAGCCTGTCTCTGGGAAATGGGCCGTGCCAGGAACCACCCGCCCAGCCCACCCATTGCCAGGGCGCCCGAAAGCCACCCACCCCAAAATGCGAGCTGCTCAACTGACATATTACTAATAGTAATATACGGCGCAGAAAAAAGCTATACTGGGTTCGGGTGACCTGTGGATTTCTGCGTTCTGGGCTTACTGATGCTATTTCCTCACAGCCTTTACGACCTCAAGCTCGCTTTCTCGAAAAGCCTCAGCCTGTTCTATAGCGCCAGCCTCGGCAGCATCCAGGTCTCGGTTCGGAAGCTCCTCGAGCTGGGCCTGATTGAGGTTCATGAGCGCAGCCCGCAGGGCCGCGCCAGGGTCACCTACCGCATTACCGAGGCAGGCCGGGCCTACTTCCTGGGCCAGTTCACCGCACCCATCCCGGCAGGGCGGCTCGAGGAAACCGTGCTGGCCCGCTACCACTTTCTGGGCCTGCTCGAGCAGGAAAAACGGGTAGAGGTGCTGCGTTTCCTGATAGCGGCCATCGAAGGTTCGCTAACTGAGCTACAAGCCCTCAAGGCCAGCCTGGACGAGATGCCTATTCCCCCCGAATGGCGCGAGGTCGCCCACTACCAGATCGCCACTGCCGATTACGGCATCCTGGCTCACCAGACCGGGCTGATGTGGTTCAAGCAGCAGCTAGAGCGCGAGCTTCGGCAGCTCAGGGCCAACAGGGTGATAGATGCTACCAACCAGCCTACTGACCTCGGGGAATTTTGAAGTGATGATGCTTGTATTGAACCTCTAGCAGTCCTTCCTGAAACCCCAGACCTCGAGCCAGTCCATCAAGCATCGTTTGGCTATCGCGCACATTTTGGTAACTCATCCCAGCCCAGCCTAATAAACTGGGTTGTTCAGGTTCCCCACGCACCACCGGTAGTGCCTCTCCCCCCCTTCATAGGCGTACACGTTGGCGGTAAAGAAGCTGTAGAGCAGAATATAGCGGTACAGAATGCCCATCTCGCCCTCGCTTACCACCGCCCGAACCACCGACCCCAACCGTGCCCGTACATTCCGCTTTAGCTCGTCGTACAGGTCGAAGAAAACCCAGCCCGTCGCCAGGTCGTAGCGGGGGTCGCCATACTCGGCTAGTCGGGTGCTCAGGGCCACCCCCAGCAGCCGACGCTCGAGGCAAAGCACCCAGCCCTCCTCTTCCCATACCCGAAAAATAAAGGGTAGCTGATAGCCCAGCCCGGAAGCATCCAGGTTGGCATAAAAGGCTTGCAAGGTAAGAAGCTGTTCCAGGGGGGGATTATTGGTGTAGACCTTCAAAACCAGCGCCTCGTCATAGGCATAGGCCTCGGCTTCCATGCCCTTGCCCAGCAGGTTGGTGGCCCCCAGCCCATATCTGGCTCGAAGAAGGTCTGACTTTTGGCGGCTCACTATGGCCCTTTTACCGCACCACCGTACCGGCCCCCGCCAGCGCTGCCGAGATGGGGTTCGTGGTGCGGGCATCGCCAAAGACCACCCGGCCCACCCCTCCCTGCACCGCTTCCACCGCGCCCAGTACCTTTTTCTTCATGCGCCCCTGGGCCACGCTCATGTACTGCGGGTCGTTGACCCGGGCTGCCGGGATTTCGCGGATCAGGCTCGACTCATCCGGGAAGTTGGCCAGCAGGCCCGGAATGTTGGACAAAAGCAGCAAGGCTTCGGCTTTGAAAGCCGTCGCCAGCATGGCCGCCGCGGTGTCGCCGTCGGTGTTGATGGCCTCGCCCTGGTAGGAGACCGCCGGCGGCGTGAGTACCGGCATATACCCGGCCTCCAGAAGCAGGGTCAGCAAAGCGGTGTTTACTTTTTCCACCGAACCCGTGTAGTCGCCCCGGTGAATCTTGATTTTGCCGTTCTCGAGGTACTTGACCGCATCCTTGCGCTTGCCCTCGAAGATGCGCCCATCCAGCCCGCTCAGGCCCACCGCATTCACGCCCTCCCGCTGCAACAGCTCTACAATGCGCTTGTTCACCAGGCCGCAGTAAACCATCTCGAAAATTTCCAGGGTCTTGCGGTCGGTGAGGCGGCTGGTCATGCCACCCGGGTGGGTGAGGAACTGCGGCGGGTGGCCGAGGGCCTCGGCCAGTTTGTTGGTCTCGCTGCTACCGCCGTGGACAATAATCAGCCTCTGGCCTGCTTTCCAGAGCTGGGCAGCGTCTTTGGCTACGGCCTCGTAGTTGATGCCTTCCGAACCCCCTACCTTTACCACAATCATCGGCCAACCTCTAGCCAGCCATCATACCGATTTTTTGTACACATCGGGGAAATGCCGCTCCATGAAGCGCTCGGGGGCCGCCAGGGGCCGGAAACCAAAGCGGGCATACAGGCTGTGGGCGTCGCGGGTAGCCAGCATCCAGCGTCGCAAGCCCTGGAGTTCGGGGTGGGCCAGGATCACTTCCATCAGCCACTTGCCCAGCCCAGCCCCCCGGTGGGCTTCCAGAATGTACACATCGGCCAAATAGGCAAATGTGGCCCGGTCGGTAACCAGCCGCGCCCAGCCTACCTGTTCCTCGCCCCGGTAGATTCCAAAAGCCAGCGAGTTCTGGAAGGCTCTGGCCACCACTTCCAGGGGAATTCCTGCCGACCAGTACGCCTCGTGGGACAGGTGGTGATGCACCAGGGCCAGGTCAAGCCTGGCAAAATCGGTGCTGATGGTGTACTCGCCTTTTTGCCACTCCACCTTTCTACTCTAGCGGATAGAGTTCCGGGCGCAAGAAAGGGGGCAGGGCCAGCTCTATGGTGTGCCGCCAGAACTCCACCCGCTCGATGCGGGAAAGGGTCAGGATACCGACTGCTCCACTGCCCTTTTTGGTATTCTTCTGGCCCATCAGGTCGTCCATCACCAAGCCCAATTCCTGCCCCCCACGCAGCCGCTCCCCCACCACCGGCGGCAGCAAAACCGAGCCCCCCCGGGCCATCCCCCTGCGACCATCGGCACGCAGTAACACTGCGATGTTGAAGAGCCAGCTCCCGTGGGTGTTGAATTCCACCCCTGCTTCCAGCCCCAACCCCCAGCTTGCTCCAGGCTGAGCCAGGGCCGCCCTGGCCCGGTTTTCCGCCCCCAAGACCGTCTCTTCGTAGCCGATAGGCTGGTCGCGCACGCCACTGGGCACGTCCACCCCGCGAATTTCCAATTCAGGAAAAACCTCTGCAAACACCAGGCGAACGGGCTCGAGTTTGGCCGGGTTGGTACTGCCGACGACTACCATGCGCTACAGGCTAACGCATTGGCGGCGGTATGAAAATTAGCGGACAAATGTCTGGCAGGACCGGTTATAAATGGAGGTCAGAAGGCGTCCATGTCAACGACGCTCAAACCCTGGGAAAATGCCCTCAGGCGGCTCAAGGAAGGCAACCAGCGCTTTGTGGAGGAACGCCTGCGCCACCCCAACGAGGGCTCGGAACGCCGCCTCCAGATAGCCCACGCACAACACCCCTTCGCCACCATTTTTGCCTGCTCGGACTCGAGGGAAGCCCCCGAGATTATTTTTGACCGGGGGCTAGGCGATTTATTTGTGGTACGCACCGCAGGGCACGCGCTCGACCGCGCCGCGCTGGGCAGCATCGAGTTCAGTATCGAATATCTGCACGTTCCGCTGGTGGTGGTGATGGGCCACGAGCGCTGTGGAGCCGTAAAAGCCACCCTGGAAGCCCTGCAAAACCACCAGCGGGCCCCCGATGCCATTCAGTCGCTGGTCAACCTGATCCGCCCCGCCTTCGACGATTATCCAGTAACCCCCGACATGCTCGATTTTGCCATCCAGGCGAATATACGCTACACCGTGCGCCACCTGGTGCAGACCCCCCTGATTGCTTCAGCGCTGGAGGAAGAGCGGGTCTGGGTGGTGGGGGCCTACTACGACCTGGACACCGGCGTGGTGAGGTTCGGCTAGGCTTCTTGCAGGGGTTACCGAAAGTTCAAAGCCCAAGACCGAAAGCAATGAGCGGTTGACGTAAAAAGCGCCTTCACCCTCGAAACCATTGCGGGGCACAGAGGCGGTTTTCGAAACCTCTGTGGGGGCAGTTATACCAAATCTGCTCAGAAGTGACCCAAAAGCGATATACAAGTCCCTCGGACGCGCCCCCTGGCGCGGCAAGTGAGGGCGCGTTTAGCGCCGCTCACGCGCAGAGTTGGTATTAGTTCGAAAACCGCCCTAGACCGTTGGCAGCTTTCAAGCTGTCAGAATGTGCTCTACTTCAGCCAGTTCTTCGGGGGTCAGTTTCCAGTTCACAGCCTGGACGTTCTGCTCGAGTTGTTCGGGTTTGGTTGCGCCTGCAATGACGCTGCTGACCACCGGCCTGGCCGCCAGCCAGCTAAAGGCCAGCTCGAGCAGGCTGTGGCCCCGCGCCTCGCAGAAGGCTCGCAGTTGTTCGACAATTTGCCAGTTCCGCTCGGTCAGCACACCCTTGGCCAGGTTCTGGTTTTTGGTCAGACGGGCATCCTCCGGCATGGGCGCATCTTTGCGGTACTTGCCGCTCAGCAGGCCGCTGGCGAGTGGGAAGTAGGGCAGCAAGCCCATCTGGTAGCGCTCAATTGCGGGTACCAGTTCGCGCTCCACGTCCCGCACCAGCAAGCTGTATTCGTCCTGGCAGGAGGCAAAGCCCTCCAGGCCCAGGCTCCTGGCTGTCCAGTAGGCATCGGACACCTGCCAGGCTGGCAGGTTGGAGCAACCGATGTAGCGCACCATGCCCATCCGCACCAAATCATTCAGGGTACGCAGGGTTTCCTCGATGGGGGTGCGTGGGTCGGGCTTGTGCAGTTGGTACAGGTCTATGTAGTCGGTCTTGAGACGCTTGAGGCTGGCCTGTACCGCCGACATGATGTAGCGGCGCGAGGCCCCCTTCATCTTGCCCGCATCGTCCATATCCCAGCCGAACTTGGTAGCCAGCACAATGTTCTTGCGCTCCTCACCAAGCACCTGCCCCAGAATGGTCTCCGAACCCCCTCGGTTGCCGTAGGTGTCGGCAGTATCGAAGAGGGTGATGCCCAGGTCGAGGGCTTTGTGGATGACGGCCTTGGAGGCATCAAAGTCAATGCGCCCACCAAAGTTGTTGCAGCCGATCCCCACTACCGATACCAACAGGCCCGACTTTCCGAGGTTGCGTTGTTCCATACCCCCCAACTATACCGTTGTGGAGACATCCATCCTAGCGCTCGGTACGCAGTGTTCAAACACCTGGCTACAGCGCGGTGCTTTTTTCCGAACCTGCTGCAAGCTTTGAGTCAACCTGAAGGGGTACATGAACGCACCCCTTCAGCGGCCCCACAATTCAACACCACCAAAAAATTGCACCCGATTCGAATGCCGCAGATGGTTTATAGCGGGGTCGGAATTTATGGATGTAGACCCATGAATTCCAAGCCTGTGGTCTCCGGCCAGCCCATCCGCACATTCAGGCTCTGGATGGCGTGCCCCGCCGTGCCCTTGACCAGGTTGTCAATGGCCGAGATGACCACCAGCCGCCCGGTGTCCTCTTCTAGCTCGAAGCCCACATCGCAGTAGTTGGTGCCCTCCACCACGTTGGGGTCGGGGTAGCGGTGGATGCCCTTTTTGAGTTTCACTATACGAATGAAGGGCTCCGCGCCATACACCTTGCGATAGGCACTCCACACGTCCTTCTCGGTGAGGCCCGCACGCAAAAAGGTCTGGGCGGTCATCAGGATGCCGCGCACCCGATCGGTGGCCACGGCGGTGAGGTGGACTTCGGGGTGGCCCGGCAGGTTCTCGCGAATTTCGGCGGTGTGGCGGTGCCCGGTGGGCTTGTAGGCCCGGATGCTGCCCGAGCGCTCGGGGTGGTGCGAGGCCAGGCTGGGTTCGGCCCCCGCTGCGCTGGTGGAGATCATTACTGTGGCAAAAATGGGCCCCGCCGCCAGCAGGCCCTCCTTGACAAGCGGGTAGAGGCCCAGAATGGTGGCGGTGGCGTTGCAGCCGCAGCAGGCGATGTGGTTGGCGGTTTGGAGGGCCTCGCGGTAGAGTTCGGGGTTGCCGTAGACCCACTGGTTCAGCAGGTCGGGGCGGGGGTGGTCTTCGCCGTAGTATTTTTTGTAGAGATCCGGGTTTTTCAGGCGGAAGTCCGCGGAGAGGTCGAGGGTGATGGGGGCCAGGCCCTGGTACTTCTCGAGCTCCTTGGCGGCCACGCCGTGGGGCATGGAGAGCACCAGGATATCGCAGGGCTCGAGTTGGGCGGGGTCTGTAAACTTCAGGTTGGTGCGGCCCCGCAGATTGGGGTGTACCAGGCTCACGGGGTCACCGAGGTAGCGGCGGCTGGTTACTTGCTTTACCTCGAGGTTAGGGTGCCCCAGGGCCAGCCGCAGAAACTCCCCGCCCGCGTAGCCCGAGCCCCCCACAATCGAAACGGTCTTCTTCTCGCTCATACAATCAACGGTCTAGAATACCCGATAAGCACCCCTATGAAAACCGGCGGATTCTCCCACGTGATCGGCTTTGACGACTTTCCCTTCGAGCGGCATCACCGGGGCGACGTGCGGGTGGTGGGGGTGGTGTACAACGGGCTGCGGCTGGAAGGCGTGCTGAGCGGTCAGGTTCGGCGCGACGGGCGGAACAGTACCCGCGTCCTGACCGAGCTCATCCAGCACTCCAAGTTCTACCCCAGCCTGCGACTGGTACTGCTGCAAGGCATTGCCCTGGGCGGGTTCAACGTGGTGGACATCCGAGCACTTTCGCAAAACCTGGGCCTGCCGGTGCTGGTGGTCTCGAGGCGCAAGCCCAATCTTGCCTCCATCGAAGCCGCCCTCCGCAAGGTGCGCGGTGGCAAGCAGAAATGGGCGCTGATTCAGAAAGCCGGGGCTATCGAGCATGTGGCTGCCGTCTACGTGCAACGTGCCGGGCTGACCGTAAAGCAAGCCGAGCATGTTCTCCGGCGCCTGGCGGTACACTCCCACATTCCCGAGCCCTTGCGGGCGGCTCATCTGATTGCAGGCGGCATCGCCACCGGACAAAGCCGGGCTCGGCCCTGAAACACTACTTGGACACCCGATACGCCGGGCCTAGCTCCTGTTGCAGGGCCTCGAGCAAAGCCTGGTGCTCTATGGCAAACCCCTCCAGGCTAAAGCCCTCCAGCGGGTGGGGCTCCGGGGGATAGGTGTCGTTATAGGTGGCCTGGAAAGCCCTGTCCCACTCGAGCAACCGCTGCAAGGTCTGGGGGCGCAAAGGAAGCGTAGCAGGGTCTGTGTTTTCAGGAATATCGTCGGCTTCCCCTTGCAACCAGGTGGGCCAGCAGCCGTAACTGCAAAACACACGCAGCCGCTTCATGAGCGGCAGAGGCTCCAGGCATACTCCAGAATTTTGGCCGGAATGTCCACGCCGGTGGTGCTCACCGAGTTCTTGAACTCCATGGTGTGGTTGACCTCGTTTACCAAAAAACCCCTGGGCGACTCAAACAGGTCAATGGCCACCACCCCACCCCCCACGGCTTTGGCCGCACGCACGGCCAGGTCGGCCAGCTCGGGCGTGACGGGGCAGTTCGAGGCCTTCCCCCCACGGGCGGTGTTGGTAATCCAGTGGGCCGAGGTGCGGTAGATGGCCCCGATGCAGGTGTCGCCCACCACAAAGGCCCGGATGTCGCGGCCCCCTTTCTCTACCAGCTCCTGCACGTAGTAGAGCTGGTGCTGGTAGCCCCCCAGCACTTCCTTGTGCTCCAGCACCGTTTCGGCGGCGTCGCGGTCGCGGATGAGCGAGAGCAGGCGGCCCCAGCTGCCCACCACCGGCTTCATCACCACCGGGTAGCCCATCTCTTCGATGAGCTTCAGGGCTTCCTCGGCCTCGGTCGCCAGGGCGGTTTTGGGCTGGGGCACCCCGTGGGCCTCGAGGGCACAACTCGTAGCCCACTTGTCGCCGCAAACCTCGATGACCTCCGGCGCGTTCACCACCGGAATCCCCAGGCTTTTCAGGTAGCGCGAGACCGCCAGCCCCTTGCTCTGCGAGACCAGGCGCTCCACCGCGCAGGTGACGCCCTCGAGCTCCGGGGGCCGCGCCCCCAGCTTCATGGGCAGTTGCTTGGCGTAGATTTTCTTGAAAGGAATGCCCAGCCCCTCGGCGGCCTTGAAGAGCATCTCCTCATCGGGGCGGATGCGGTCGTAGAGAATCGCCAGCATAAACAAGCGGGTCAGGGGTCAGGGGTCAGGGGATCGGACTTGGTAGGCCCTTCATCCCCAACCCCCAGGCCCTGTCTTACTCGCCCCAGTCCTCTGCCTCTTCGGGGGCGGCTTGTAGCTTGAGGGGCTCCAGACCCACCACCTCGAGTTCGGCCCCGCAGGTATCACAGACCACCAGCTCCCCCAGCTCGGGGTTTTCCAGTTCAATCGGGCTTCCACACTCCACACATTCGGCTGTCATGGTTTCTCCTTCAGGTATATTGCTACGCTTCCGGCCTTCGGCTTTCGGCAACGAGCCTAGTATCGGTCATCGGTGTCTTCCTCGTCTTCGTCCACATCCGACCAGTCGGGCGCGAAGCGATGCCCACACTCCGGGCAGACCGCCTCTTCCTCACCTTCCCCCACCTCAAAGGTCAGGCCGCACTCGGGGCAGTCCACAAAGAGCCCCTCCTCGCCCTCTTCGATGACCACCACCTCCAGGGGGTCGGTGGAGAGCACCTGCAAAAAGGCCCCACAGGACTCGCACTCAAAGTAGTCGTCGGGGGTCAGTTCCTCCAGATCTTCGGCGGGGAGGTAGTTGGGTTCGCCGCACACCGGGCAGATCACTTCCAGGTCTTCCATAAAAACCCTCAACCCCCCCAGTCTACCCTCCGACGCTTTCGCCGGGGAACCGCCCGTACTTGCGGTAGTACTCCAGAATGCTCCCTTCCTTCAGGGCTTCCAGCAAAAAAGCAGGCGGCGGCCTCAGGCGGAAGGTCTCGGCCCCGCGCCTCAGCAGGCCCTGCTCAAAATCGAGTTCTACCAGGTCGCCATCCTGAAGCGCGTCCACCACCTCCGGGGCCTCGAAGGGCATAATGCCCAGGTTGACCAGGTTGCGATAAAAAATTCGGGCATAGCTCTTGGCCACAATGGCCTTCAGACCCAGTTTGCGTAAGGCTTCCGGGGCGTACTCGCGGGAAGAGCCCAGGCCGGTGTTTTTACCCGTTACCAGAATATCGCCCGGCTGGTAGCCCTGGGCAAAATCGGGGCGAAGGTGGGCAAAGGCATAGGTGTGAAACCTGTCCTCCCCCACCATGAAGGGCGCGTACTTTCCGGGGAGGATGTCGTCGGTGTTGATGGAGTCGCCAAACTTCCAGACCCTGGGCATTATTTCCACTTCCTTTCGTTCCAGTAATCGGGGTGGTCTACCGCAAACACATCGGGCGGCAGGTAGCCAAGCTGACGGGCCAGACCATAAAGCTGCCCCCGGTGGTGCACTTCATCCTGATAGGCGTGCTGCAAGAGCAGCCAGCCCCGCATCCCCTCGTGCCAGGGGTTGTCGGGGGCGAACGCGCTCAGGCGGGATTCCGGCGCCTCCAGGGCCCAGGTTCGCACTTTTTGCTGAACGCTCTCCAGCCAGTGATAGAGCGTTTCAACCCTGTACACGGTGAGGTGCTTGTGCAAGTCCCAGTCGGCATCGGGGCTTTCTTCCAGGGTTCCTTTGGACTCCCACTGGCCCAGAAAGAGCCCCCGGCAGGCATAGAACTGGTGTGCTCCGATGTGATGGAACATCTCCCCCACCGTCCTCGAGCCCGGCCACAGGGTGTGCCGCAAATCCGCTTCCGAGAAGCAGCCGAGCAGCTTCAGCGTGACCATCCGCACCCCGTCCCAGTGGTCGAGGAAGCGCTCGAGGGTGGTGTAAGCGGTTGCGACGCCGGTCATCCTGCCCCCCGAGCCTAACCCCCCAGCAGTTCCTCCGGCGTAGTGATGTACCCCGCGATGGCTGTGGCCGCCGCCACTCGGGGCGAAGCCAGATAGATTTCGGCATCCGCCGCACCCATGCGCCCTTTGAAGTTGCGGTTGGAGGTGCTCACGCACACCTCGCCAGGGGCCAGCACCCCCTGGTGCCGCCCCATGCAGGGCCCGCAGCCGGGGGTGCCCAGGGTTGCGCCCGCTTGCAGCAGGGTGAGCAGGGTGCCGTCGGCGGTGGCCTGCTCGAGCACCTCCGACGAAGCCGGAATCACCAGCATCCGCACCCCCGGCGCCACCTTTCGGCCCTTAAGGATGGCGGCGACCTCGTGCAGGTCATCGAGCCGCCCGTTGGTGCAGGTGCCCACAAACACCTGGTCTACCTTCTTGCCCTTAACCTGCGCCACCTCCTCTACGTTGTCCACGTAGAAGGGCACCGAGACCCGGGGCGTGAGGCTGGAGAGGTCAATCTCGACCTGCTTCGCATACACCGCGTCCTGGTCGGGGTACAGCCACTCGGGTATCGGATACAGTTCCAGGATCTCGCCACTGGGCACCACCAGGCCGCACTTGGCCCCGGCCTCCACGGTCAGGTTGGCCAGGGTCAGGCGCTGGCTGCGGGTCAGGGATTCGGCCCCGTCCACCAGGTGCATCTCGATGCTCATGTAGGTGGCCCCATCGGCGGTGAGGACGCGGATCATCTCGAGGGCCGCGTCCTTGGCCGTGGTGCCGGGGGCCAGCGAACCGCGGAAGGTCACCTTGACGGTCTCGGGCACCCGTAGCCAGGTGCGCCCCGAGGCCGCCGCCAGGGCGATGTCGGTGGCCCCCATCCCGCTCCCAAAGCAGGCAATTCCGCCGTAGGTGGTGGAGTGGGAGTCCGAGCCCAGCACAATGCCCCCCGGCAGGGCCAGCCGCTCTTCAATCAAAACCTGGTGGCAGATACCCCGCCCCACATCGAACACCCGGCAGCCGTGGCGGTTGCCCCACTCACGGATTTCCTTCTGGGCCTTGGCCACCTCCACATTGGCCGCCGGGGCCACGTGGTCTATTACAATCGAGACCTTCTCGGGGAAGCGCGGGGTGGCCTGGAGCTGCTCCAGCCGCTTGAAGAAGCTCCCGGCGATGGAGTCCACCACCATCACCTGGTCCACCTCCACCACCACCAGTTCGCCCGCCCGTACCTCGCGGCCCGCCCGTTTGGAAAGGATTTTTTCAGCTAAAGTCAGGCCCATGCCGACCTCCTGTCAGAAGACTCTCTATAATGAAAACATGCGGCAGTACACCGTAGTGGTGTTTGAAGACCCCGAGGAACCCGGAAAATGGTTGGCCGAGTTTCCGGCAGTTCATGGAGCCCACTCCTGGGGGCACTCCCCCGAGGAAGCCATCCAGAACGCCAGTGAAGCCCTCGAGTTGGTACTGGAAGTGCTAATGGAAGATGGAAAACCATTCCCCAAAGATATTCAAACCCAGAAGGTATCCGTGAATGCCGCCTAGACCGAGTGAACTGGCGCGCGTACTGCTGCGCCTGGGTTTTGTCGAGCGCAAAGCCAAGGGAGCACACCGCTTGTATCAGCACCCCGATGGCCGAACCACCGTCATTCCATTTCACAGCGGGGAGTTGCCCATGGGAACTTTTCGCAAAATCCTCAAGGACATCGGTATTTCGGTGGATGAATACCAAAAGCTCTGACATGGTTAGTCCAGGTTCTCCAACCGGGCGGTGGGCACTTCCTCGGGCAGGGTGTGGCGGGAGAGGCCGTAGGCCTCGGCAACCTCGAGCAACAGTTCTTCGGGCTTCTTGCTGCGGCCAATCTCGGCGGTGCGGGCTTTGAACTCCTGGGCAATCAGTCTGGCCTGTTCCTTGCTGATTACAAAGTTCTCCACTTCCTTCAGATAGTAGTAGATTAGATGCCAGCCTGAAAGCGGGCCCAAGAGAAGCTGGTTTTTGTCTACCCCAAAGTCGTGCAGGCTGTGGGCCTCGTAGACCTTTTTCTCGTTCAGCACAGCCTTCTGGTGTACTCCGGCGGTATGGGTGCGGTTGGTCAGGGAAACCGGCTCGGTGTAGGGCACCAGCGTGCCCAGGATGGAAGCCATCAACACGTTCAGGGGGTAGCACTGGCTCAGGTTGTACTGCACGGCAATCTCGGGGTAACGCTTGGACAGGTTGAACAGCACCCCCGTAACTGAAGGAATCCCGGAGCGCTCGGCCAGGCCCCAGATGGAGGCATCCACATAGCGCACCCCGGCCCGCACGGCGGCATTCACATTCGCCAGAGCCAGGCCCCGGTCGTTGTGGAAGTGGCACTCCAGTCGGGCGTTGGGATAACGCTGGCGCAACTGAACCACCACCGCCGTCACATCCTCGGGCTCGGCGATACCCACGGTGTCGGGCATGCCCAGGGTGTTCACGTAGGGGTACACCGCATCGTAAAGGTAAAAAACGTCCTCGAGCGGGGTGCGAAAAGCATCCTCGGCGCTAAAGCGGATGTACAGGTCGGGGTGGGCCGTTCGGGTGGCCCGGATCACCTCTCGGGCCAGTGCCACCGATTCTTCCAGGCTCTTCTGCGCGTTGTGCTGCTGGGCCAGGGGCGAGACCCCCAGGTACAGGTTCAGCCCGTTGCAACCGGCCTCCAGCGCTTTTTCGATGTCCAGCGGATTGGTGCGGCAGTGACCCAGGAAGTATAGCGGCTTTTGGGTGAGGGTTTGGGCAAAGGCAATAAGCTCGCGCACGTCCTCTGCCTCGGCCTCCCCCACCACCGGCGAGAAGAACTCGAAGTGCGTCACGCCCAGCTCAATCAGGCCGGCCAGCAGTTGCTTTTTCTCCTCGAGGGTAAAGCGGTACTTCTCGGTGTCGAACAAAAGTGGTGACTGCTGACCATCGCGGAAGGTGGTATCCACGATTTCGATACGGGGGTGGGTAGGCTCTGGCATAACGTCCTTCACAAAAAAAATCGCCCGCAAGCGGGTGCGGGCCGGGATACGCAGCTGCGCGGACTAGCTCAGACTAGCCCCCCGGCGCTGGATTTTTTTGCACTTAAGATCATCCTGGCAGAAGTGTACGGGTGGTATACCGTGCTTGTCAAGGTTGGCCTGGTTTGCCGTCCAGTAGCAGGTAACCCTGTCCCTACTGATTTGGGGAAGCTACCCCACGAGCCTCCCTCCGCCTGTTGAAGGGCACAGGTACGGCCACCCATTGGATACCGGGCAGACCTCCCGTACCTATTCTGCCCGGTTGAACCCCCCGCATTCGGGAATGCCTCCCTGGGCACACGAATCGAAAAGCGGCGTCTGGTCGCCGACCCAGGGGTGGGAACCACGATAGAGTAAGGGCATGACCCAACCCGAAATTGACCTGTTGCAGCATCAGGATTCCTGGCGGTTATGGCGCATTATGGCCGAAATTGTGGAAGGTTTTGAAGTGTTGGGGGAGTTGGGGGTACCGCTCGTAACGGTGTTTGGTTCGGCCCGCCTCGGTTCGGAAAGCCCCTACTACTCCCAGGCGCTGTTGCTCGGGCAACGGCTGGCCGAGGCAGGTTTTGGCGTGGTGACGGGCGGCGGGCCAGGGCTGATGGAGGCCGCCAACCGGGGAGCTTACAACGCAGGGGGCATCTCGGTGGGGCTGAATATTCAGCTACCCCACGAACAAAGGGCCAACCCCTTCCAGACCCATAGCTTGAGTTTTCGCTATTTTTTTGCCCGCAAACTGATGTTGGTGCGCTACGCCCAGGCTTTTGTGGTGATGCCAGGAGGCTTCGGCAGCCTGGATGAGCTGGCGGAGGTACTGGTGCTGGTACAGACCGGAAAGGTGCATCCGTTCCCCATTTTTGCACTGGATAAGGCCTACTGGAGGGGATTGCTGGACTGGATGAAAGGCACCATGATTCCCGCCGGGGTTGTGGATGCCAGGGATCTCGAACTCATCACCCTGGTAGACACGCCTGAGGAAGTGCTCGAAGTGCTGACCGACACCAACAGGAATGACCCATAACGTTATATGTGCACGGTGCGGTGCGAATCGCCCGTAGCCGTAAACGCCGACCAGAAGTAGGGATTGGGATACTCCCGGCGCAACGCCAGTTGGGCCTCGCGCATGGCCGTAGCCACCGACATCCCCGCCCGCAGGTTGGTGTAGAAGGTGGTCATGAACTTGGCGGTAGCGTCGTCGCGTACCGGCCACAAGCTGGCAATCAAACAGGGCGCACCTGCATAAAGGAAACCCCTTGCCAGGCCCATCAGTTCGTCGCCGCTGGTTTGCTTGGCCAGACCTGTCTCGCAAGCCGAGAGCACCACCAACTCGGCCCCCAGGCGCAGGTTATAGAGATCGCGGGCTGCCAGCCAGCCGTCCGCCATGCGCAGCCCAGAAAACATGGGGTTGTCAGGGCGAAAAGCCCCGTGGGTGGCAATATGCAAGACCTCGGCCTGGGGCGCCGCCGCAAAGAAGTTTTGCAGCGTGGCCGCTTCACCCACGAACTTGCGGGGGTTCTGGGCGATCTGGCTGATCTGCTCCACTTCCAGGGTGGCCTGGGGAATGTTCTCGAGGGGCACCCCAAAGGCTACCAGGGAGCCGGGGTCGTGCCGAACACGCTTGCGGCACAAGGCGTACACCGCTGCACTGGGCGAGAGGGAAAGCTCTGCACGGTCGAGCAGATATTGTTCGCCATCATATAAAGCCGCAAAGGGCACCGCGTGGAGTACCCCGTGCGGGACGATAATGAGGGGCTGGCCGGAGAGTTTGAGCGGGAGGGGCTCGATGAGCAACTGGTAGAGGGCATGGAGCTGATCGTCTACTGAGCGCTTGAGGGCTTCCTCGCCGTAAATCTTCAGCATCATGCCGCCTTGAGCGACCCGGCTGAGAAAGAACTCGAGCTGTTCGACGTGCTGCTGGACTTGCTCGAGGGTGCCCAGCTCGCGTACCGCCTCGACGTGTTCCCCCTCCACCACAAAAGCCATCAAGCCTTTGCGGGTGTGGAAGTACTCGAGCAGGATGGTGCCCGGCTCGAGGGTTTGCTGCAGCTCGTGCAGGCGAAACTCATGCACCTGTTCGATCATGACGATTTCGGGCTGGAGGCGCTCGAGTTCGCGGATGAGCTGGGTGACCCGCTCCTCCAGCGCCACCATTTTTTCCCAGTTGCTGCCACGGGTTCCTGCTGCCGATTCGGCTTCTACCGCCAGAAAGTGCTGGTTGAGCTCCTGACGCGCCTGTGCGAGTTCCCGCTGCAAGCGCTCGACCTCGGGGTCGGCTGACCTGCGAGGGCTTTCGCCGCCACGGGCTAGCAGATCTACCAGGGCCCGCGACTTGGCGCGTTCGGCATATTCAAAGGCTTCACGGGGATGCCGGGTATCCAGCAACAAGTCCACCAGATCGCCGTAAACCTCGAGCTTATCGCCCAGGTAAGCCGACTTGAACTCGTCCACGCTGAGGCTGGCCCGCACCCCCTCGAGGCGCTCGATGGCACGTTTGAAGTGCAATTCGGCGGCCTGGGTGCGATTTTCTAGCAAGGCCATCTGACCGCGCAGGCGTTCGATGCGGATGGTGAGATCGGGAATACCCAGCCCCACGGCCAGTGAGGCGGCTTCTTCCAGGTAGCGCTTGGCCTCCGGGCGGTTGCCCAGATCCAACAAGGCTTCGGCCATCACGCTCAGACCCAGGGCTTTGGCCGAGGGCACCTCGCTCAGGGCCTCAATGGCCCGACCCGCTACCAGCACGGCCTGCTCGAGGGCGGCTATCTGGCCCTGGCGACCCGACTCCAAAAACAAGGACGCCACCGAGACATCCACCAGCGCCGCCTGGATGGCGTTTTGCAGGGACAACCAGCCCTCCCGTGCGCGTTCCAGGGTCTGGCGGACTTCCTCGAGCTTGCCCTGCTTGGCCAGGGCGCTGCCCAGGGTGGTCAGGGCCTCGGCCTGCTCCATCTGCATACCCCGCGCCGCAAAAACCTCCACCAGTTCCTGGGAGAGCTTGCGGGCTTCCGACAGCAGGTTGAGATCGAGGTGGATGCGGGCCTCCTCGAGCTGGGCAAAAGCCGCGTTGGGGTTGCCATCGAGCTTGCCGTACATGGCCCGCACCCGGCTCAACAGGTCAAGGGCCTGGTTCAGCCGGCCTTCCTTGCGGTACAGCAGGGCCAAGTTCACGCTGTTGCCGATAAAGTCTTCGGTCAGGTTGTGGGCGCGAAAAATGTCCAGGGCGGTCTGGTAGTGCGTTAACGCTTCGCGGTAGCGGTCCTGGGCCTCGTAAATCAGGGCCAGGTTGCCGTGGGCCTTGCCCTGGCCGACCACATCCCCTACCCTCGAGAGTTGTTCCAGGGCATACTTGATGGCGCCCTCGGCCTCGAGCATCCGGCCTGCCCGGTAGTGAATGATGCCAATGTTGATGCTCACCAGGGCGGCATCACGAAACAGCCCCAGCCCCATGAAGGCCTCGCGGGTTTCCTCCGCCAGGGCCAGGGCTCCGTTCATGTCACCCATAATGGCCAGGGCCTGGATCTGCCGCATACCCGCGCGGGTCGCATCTTCCCCGTATCCCAGGCTTTGCAGCCCCTTGCGGGCTTCTTCATAGATAGGGATGGCTTCGGCAAAATTGCCGCGTACCGTCAGACCTACCGCATAGGCCCACAGGGCCAGTGGGCGGGCCTTGGCATTTTGGACATGGGCTGCGGCTTCTACAGCCCGTTCTCCTGCCAGCAAGGCCCTGGCGGTATCCACATCTTTTTGATGGTCTACTTCTGCCTTGAGGACTTCGATCAATTCAATCGCTGGCATGGTCTGCTGTAAACGCGCCTGCCTTTGGGCTGGATCAGGCTCGTCCATCAGATACTGGGCCAGGTCAGTGGTATTCATAGCGGCAACGTCCCAATCTTAACGGAAATTGATAAATAAACACAATTAAGGCGGTTGCGCACACAGGCTCAAGCGGCCGAATCCTCGCTCAGGCTACCCCGAAGGGAATAGAGGGCTTCCACCACTGCAGGATCGAAACGCTGCCGGGCTTCTCTGGCAATATCCGCCAGGGCTTCTTCGACGCTCCGGGCGGGCCGCCCTTCCACTGGTTGCATGGCCGCAATAAACTGCCGGGCTACTTGCAGTACACGGGCAGCCCGGGAAATGGGCTCGCCCAGCAGTTCGAGCGGTTGATCCCTCCCGTCCCAGTGGCTCTGAACAAACATCAGCACCCGTGCGGCTTCGCGCAGCAATACGTCGGGCATCTGCACATCCGGGGAGCTTTCTATTTCGCCCAGGGCCAGTTGCAGCAGATAACAACTCGCCTGCAAGACCTGTTGTTCTCCCGGCTCCAGTTTCAACACCTGGGCCAGCCGGTTGGCAAGGCGGAACAGAGGCGTGTTGAGCTGAATGGGCTGCCCCTGCCCCTGGGTAAACAATGGGGTACGGCCCTTACGCAGGGCTTTGTCCTTGTACATCTGGTCGTCGGCAATGCGCCACAGGCTCTGGATATCCGATACATCGGCAGGATAGACCGCATAGCCCAGACTGACCCTCAGGAAAGTACTATCGGAGACACGAATCTCCTCTAGCAGTGCGCGGTAGCGCTCTGCCGTGCGGAGCGGATTGAGGGTACTGGAACCCTCGATGATCAGGGCAAATTCATCGCCCCCCAGGCGGTAGGCCCGGTCCCCGGCCCTGGCCCTGGAGCGCAGCACCCCGCCCAGCCGCACCAGTACGTGATCGGCATGGATATGACCGTAGGTATCGTTGATGGCTTTGAATCCATCCAGGTCGAGCAGCACCAGCACCACCACACGGCCATTGGCCCGCTGGGTGAGCTTTTCCAGGTCACGCTCAAAGGCCCGGCGGTTGCCCAGCCCGGTCAGGGGGTCGGTGTAGGCGGCCCAGGCCAGCTCCCGCCGCAAAGTCCACTCCACCCGCACCACCCCAATGGCCGCCGCCATATCACTCAGGAGTTCCTGGGTCTGGGCATCGGGCAGCCAGTGTTGCTGGGTGCTGAAGAGCAGCAAGGCACTGGCTTCACTGCTCTGCCGCAGAATGGGCAGGATAAACAAACTACGGAGCCCAGCTTCCACCAGCTCGGGGCGATGAGCGGGATACAGGTCGTAGCGGGGAATACCCACCTGTTGTCCGCTGCGCAAGCGCTCACCCAACTGACGGGTAATGGCTGCTTCTACGGGTAGCCCCGAACCCCAGCCGGCCTGGGCAATGGTGCGAATAGCGTGCCCTTCGAAGGTAATCAGGCGAGCCCCTTCGGCCCCCGAAAGGCGGGTGGCTTCCTCGAGGGCATCCTGCAACCCCAGCTCGAGTGGCTGCTCGTGCGAGACCCGCAGCAAGGCATTAATCGCCGATAACCACAGCGACTGGCGCTCCGCCGCTTCGCGCAAATACACCTCGCGCAGGATGGGCGCCACCCCTGCCATGTACTGGCTTACCCAGTCTGCTTCCGCCTGGCCCAGGAACCGGGCCGGCGCATGCAGGTGCAGTACGGCCCACACCTGCCGATTAGCCAGGAGCGGCAGGGTGAGGTTATGAGCAGGCTCCTGGCTTGAGGTTTCCAGCTTGCCGGAAAGTGTGTTCAGCACCCGGTGCAGGACATGCCCCTCGCTATCGAGGTGCGCCCTCCCGGCCAGCCAGCCTTCCAGCGAACCCAGATAGGCCGTTTTGAGCGAGGACTCCAGTACTGCTTCGACCCCCTCGAGGGCAGCCTGGGGCACGCCCCGAAAAGCCTGCAAGCTAAAGCGGTTTTGGCCATCCCGCACCCACAAAAATGCCTGTTCAACCCCTGGCAGTTCGCGCAGCAGTTCCTCTAACCCCAGCTCGAATGCCTGGGTAGCACCCCCCGCCAGCAAGCGGTCAATCAGTTGGGTAGAGACTGCTTGCAGTACAGACCGGCCCGGTTTGGACTCCGAGGGCACTCGAGCCAAGCGCAGGCGACGGGGAGGGCGATCTTGAGACATATCAGAACTCCCTTAATGCCCCTGCCAGGGGTCTTGCCCATTCCCCACAAAATCACTCATCAGTACACATCCACCGAGCGCACCACAAACTGTTGCTCACCCAGGTTCATCTCGAGGTGATATACCCCCGTGGTAGGCACCGGCAGACGAAACATCCCCGAGGCGCTCAACTCCACTTCCTGCAACAACCCACCATCGCAGGCCATCAAGCGGGCCAGACCATTGCTCTGGGTGGGTGTTACCAGCTTGCCAATCAAGAGCGGTTCTGTTCCCTCGACCTTGAGGCTCAGGTCAAGGTAGTGGTTGTCCACCTTATACAGCCTGCTCCACGATCCGCTCAGGCTGTGATTGCGCACAGCACTCAGGGCATTGCGCGAATCCATGACCAGGATGGCTTCGCGGCGGGTGGGTGTTTTATCGGTAATCACGGTATTTTCTCCTTGTATGACTGCGCCAAGTATCTAGACTCCACAGTAGGCAAACTCTCGAGCTTTGGGGGTGTAAATGACCGTTACGTGGGGCAAAATTGCTTAATCCAACCCCCCAATTCGTTACGTTTTTTGTGCGACGATAGGCCACCGACAAGCCAATTAGTTTGTGCCCATCCCATCTTTAGACTTAACGCCTTTTGCAGAGAGTTATTACGGAATGCACAAAAGAACATCGGGTCCGTTAGCAAATGCCCTTCTAGAAGTTGGTTTTCGGGGTACTCATTGCAAACACAGTGAATCAACGTAAAGAATCTAGTGCACCAGCGATCCTTGCAGGGGTGGTTGGTTTAAGTATCTCCACGATAGAAACATAATGGGTGGGGAAAGGGTGATTCACGAGGCCGTGCCGCTGCAAACCCCAGAATTCGCACTTCCGTTGAGATGCATGATATTTCTATCGCGGGCGCAATTAGAAGACTATCTTTTTGAATCCGCAGGCTCACTCAGGAAATGCCGATTATTTTGTTACTTGACCACCAGGATACTCTTCACCAAGGATGCGCCTGGCCTCACTTCTGCAAAGGGTAGGCAAGGCTTCCCTGCCATACACAAACAACATCGCACGGGATTTAACCCGTGCGATGCCGTCATCGAGTTAGGCTATAACACTTCCAGACCGGGAACTACAAAGCTTTCCTCGCCCAGGTCAAACTCCAATACATGATCACCCTTCTCCTGAACGCTCAGGCGAAAGGTGCCATATTCGTTGACGGCACTGGTGTCGCGCCGACTTGGCCCTTGCAGCACCACACTCAGCGCCACCGGCTGGTGGGCTTCGGCAATTACCTGCCCTACCAGAACTGTGCCTTTGCCATCGGCTTTCAGCGACAAGTCCAGGTACATATCCCCTGCCTTGTAGAGCTTGCTCCAGGCAGAATGGAAGGGCTGGTGCCGTACAGCACCGGTTGGAGTGTTGCGGGAGTCCATGATCAGGATGGCTTCTTTACGTGGCATTGGATTTGGCAGCATCATGGTTTCCCCTCACTTGCGGGTGACCGTGATCAGGTCGGCGAAAGCAGGGTAGATACCTGCCGTCTTGCGTGCAAAAATGGTGGCACTAGTATTGTTCGCGCCCGTTTTGAAGTCAATAGAGCGTTGAACCCAGTCGGTAACGCCCGTGGCCGAGGCAGTGGCCTCATTCCCCCCAAAATTTCTTACCCCCAGGCTCATGGACTCTCCCCCACCATCTACCTTCAGCCAGGCCGTCAGGGTGTAGGTGGTGTTGGGGGCCAGGCCGGTGATGGTTTGCTCTAAACTGCCAGTGGCATTAATACGCGCACCATAAGCACCGGCAAAGTACTCACCCCACCAATCCACCCAGCCTATCGAGACGCTGCCGCTGGTCGTCCAGTTGGCAAAACTACCCGACTCGAAGCTGCCGTTGCGCACAAAATCCAGCGTACCTGCATTAGAAGCGGGGGAAAAGCCCGGCAAGCTGAGCAGGAAACGCTCGATATCCAGGCGGCCTGCACCGTGGCACCACACATCGCCCAGACCATTCGGAATGGTGCACCAGCTTTTATTGGGTTTGTAAAGCCTGTACCACAGGCTCGAGCCCTCGAGGCTATCTTGGAAATAGCTCTTAAGATTGATGCGAGCGCCGTTATCGGTGGTTTCGCTGTAGGCCAGAGCCATCGCCCCCGCCACAATGGGAGCAGCGAAGGAAGTACCCCGAACCTTGGCCGTGCGATTGCCAGGGTAGTAACTGGATACATCGTTTCCGGGTGCCCAGGTCAAAACGTCGGCTCCAAAGGAAGAGAAGTTGGAGAGCTTGTCGTCCGTATCTACACTGCCAACCCCAATCACATTGCTCAACCACCAGCCCCAACGACCCGGATAGGTAATCTCATCCTTTTTGCCCTGATTACCTGCCGAGGCCACCACCCAGACCCCGCGGGAGTTGGCAAACAGGATGGCATCCACCAGTGGCTGATACCATTCGAAGGCCCCGAGCGATAGGTTGATAATCCTTGCGCCAGCATTCACTGCATGGTTAATGGCCAGAATCACATGATCCAGGTCGCCTTGACCGTTGCTGTTCAGTACGCGGATGGGCAGGATGGTAGCTTTGGGCGCTACCTGCAAAACCAATCCTGCCGCCGCAGTACCGTGGCCATAGGCGCTGCCCCCGCTGGGCTCCATAGGGTTGTTGTCGTTCTCAATAAAATCGCGCCACTCGCTACTGGGCGACAGATTAGCCGCAATACCTGGGTGGGTGGTATCCACCCCCGTATCTACTACAGCCACCTTGACCCCCTCGCCAAACTTTCGGGCGATGGCATGGGCCTGGGGCAGCCGAATTTGCATAAAGGCCGCGTTGTTCTCGCCTGGCGTGGAGGGCAGATTGGTTCCACCGGCCCAGCTATTCCATCCCCCCGCCCAACTGTTGAAGCCCCCAGCCCAGCTATTGAATCCCCCCGCCCAGGAGTTAAAACCATTGGCTTGGGTGGTAGGGGCAGTCAAGGAACCGTTGACCGTGGACTGCACCGATACGCCTCTGGACATCAGTGCCTCATGCTCTGCGGTACTCAGCTTCAAGTGGGCGATGCCCTGCTCGGGATACCAGGAGAGGATGGCGCCGCCATACTTCTGCTGGGTGGCTTCCTGGGTATCGCTGGCCCCGATCCTGACGGTAATGATGTAGCCAGGGTCAGCCGCTCCCGCCGGTAGCCCCCCATTCAGCCCACCACAGGCCGAGAGCAGCAAGGCCACAACGAGTAAAAACCCGATGCGTACCCTGCCGATAGAACTTATTAGTTTATCCCTCACTCTGTGTCACCTCCATGCGACACTGCCTTACTGAGGGCCAGCATGCATGAAGGAATACGCTCACCTGACCAAAAATTACCGTTACGCGGGCTTAGAGGCTAAAAAACAGGGCCATTATTGGGGTTTTTTGTCGTCCTGGAGAAGGTTTGGGTAGATAACGCCATTATGATGAAAACCCTTGACTTTGGCCCAAGCCAGCAAAGCCCTGGGGTCATTCGGATTTGATTAGTACAACGTCGTAAAGGAGCCTATACATTCGGGCGAACGTTGGCCCGAGCACTCGCCAACCCGTCTCTCAAGTGGCTGCCGTCTTTGCGAGGAGGCCAAAGGCCGACGAAGCAATCCAGAAGAAGTTTGCCAAATTACCGGCTGGGTAGGGCGATCTGGATTGCTTCGCAGAGAGGTTATGTCAATAGGTGTGTAAAAAGGTTTAGGCGATTGCCTCCAGTGGTTGAGGTTGCTGCTGCGGGTTGAGTCTTTGACCATCGTTG
>FWPV01001588.1_pt1 | contig 49608 bp, 42 predicted proteins | sample 2228371 | NCBI WGS metagenome assembly FWPV01 (sample SAMEA103939776, study PRJEB20133) | metagenome | reverse complement strand
AGAAACCGCCGCCGGTCAATGCGGTCGGCGGCCACGCCCGCAACAAGCGCCAGCAGGAAAATGGGAATCTCGCCGAGAAAGTTGTCGAGCCCCAGATAAAAGGCCGAGCCGGACAGTTGCAGCACCAGCCAGCTCTGCGCCAGCTTCTGCATCCACGTGCCGATGCTCGACACGAACGCGCCCGACCACATCAGCCGGAAATCGCGGTATTGGAATGCGGAGAAGAGGCGTCGGAGCAAAGCTTGTGTTCCGTCAGGGCAGAGGCGCGGGCCGGGAAATCAGATGGAGCAGGTTGCCGTCCGGATCGGTGAAAAACAGCAGCCGGTTGCCGGACAGGTTCAACGGCTCGGAGACGATGTTGACGCCCTTCCGCTTCAGGTCCTCAGCTGCCTGATCGAAGTCGGCCACCATGACGGCCAGATGGCGCAGCCCGGGCGTCTTCATCTGCGCCGGCAGCGCCTCGCCTTCGCTGGGAATGATCTCGAGCATCGCTCCATTGGGCGCCTTGACAAAGTAGTTGCCGCCGTATTGGTGATTGATGCGGAACCCCAGCGTGTCGACATACCACTGCGCCAGCCGCTCAGGGTGCGGAGAAGCGATGGCCGTGTGCTCCAGTCCCGTGTACAGCATACATTCCGGAGTGTAGCAGGGGCAGTCCTGTGCGCGCCCCGAAAGGACAGCCCGCTCCGAAAAGTCCGCGCAGCCGCGAGCCGAGGTTCTATATACTCGGCCTGAGGTTTCCCGAGATGCTCACCCGAAGAGGAATTCTGGCAGGCGCGCCGGCGGTGCTGCGCAGCGCCGCCGCGCAAACGGGCAGACGGCGGAATGTCATCTTCATCCTGAGCGATGACCACCGCTACGACGCCATGGGCTTCCTGAAAGCCCAGCCATGGTTGCGCACGCCGCAGATGGACCGCATGGCTTCCGAGGGCGTCCACTTCCCCAACGCCTTCGTCACAACGGCTCTGTGCAGTCCCAGCCGCGCCACCATCCTCACGGGCGTCTACGCCCACCGCCACCGCATCGTCGACAACAACACGGCCATTCCGCAGGGCACGGTGTTTTTCCCTTCGTATCTCCAGAAAGCGGGATACAGGACGGCCTTCATCGGCAAATGGCATATGGGCCACGAAGGCGACGACCCGCAACCCGGCTTCGATCACTGGATCAGCTTCCGCGGCCAGGGCACGTACAATCCCAGCGCCAGCGGGCTCAACATCAACGGCAGGCGCGTTCCGCAAAAGGGCTACATCACTGACGAGCTCACCGATTACGCTCTCCAGTGGCTTGATTCCCTGCCGAAGAGCCAGCCGTACTTCCTTTATCTATCCCACAAGGCCGTCCACGCGGAATTCGAACCCGCGCCCCGCCACAAGGGCATGTACAGGGACGCGCAGTTCATCTACCCGAAGACGATGGCCGCTTCTGGCGAGTATGCGCAGGGCCGTCCCATGTGGGTGCAGAACCAGCGCAACTCCTGGCATGGCGTCGACTACCCCTACCACTCCGATCTCGATGTCGGCGAGTATTACAAGCGCTACGCCGAGACGCTGATGGGCGTGGACGAGAGCATCGGCCGCGTTCTTGATGCGCTCAAAGCGCGGGGCGAGCTGGACTCGACGCTGGTCATTTACATGGGCGACAACGGCTTCGCATTCGGCGAGCACGGCCTCATCGACAAGCGCACAGCGTATGAGGAATCCATGCGCGTGCCCCTGCTGGCCCGCTGTCCGGAACTGTTCGGCGCGGGACGAAGGATCGAACAGGTCGTGGCGAACCTCGACATCATGCCGACCGTGCTCGAAGCCTGCGGCGTACCCGCGCCTTCGGGAATTGACGGAGCAAGCTGGCTTCGCCTATTGCGCGGAGAGACCGCCGGCTGGCGCAATGAGCTGCTGTACGAGTACTACTGGGAACGCAACTACCCGCAGACACCGACCATCCACGCCCTGCGCACGGATCGCTACAAGTTCATCCGCGTTCATGGCCTCTGGGACCTGGACGAGCTGTACGACCTGCAGCAGGACCCGCTGGAAAGCCGCAATCTGATCCTCGAGCCCGAACACCGCAAGACGGCCGATCAGTTGCGGGCGCGGCTTTGGAAAATACTCGAAGACACCGGCGGCATGTACATTCCGCTCCAGCCGGACCGCGGACCGCAGATGAATCTGCGTCATCCAGACCGTTCGAAGGCAGCCGAGTTTCCTGAACAGCTCCGCCCGCGCCTGAAGCGCTGATTCCGGCAAGCGGCGTCAGCCGTTACACTGGAGAGCATGGATCTGAAGGGAAAGCGTGTCGCCATTTTCGTCGATCAGCAATACCAGGAGATGGAGGTCTGGTACCCTTACTACCGCCTGATCGAGGCAGGCGCGGAGGCCCACTTCATCGCCGCCGAAGCGCCGAAGAGCTATCCGTCGAAAACCGGCTATCCGTGCGTGTCGCACAAGTCCTATGACGCCGTGCGCGCCGCCGATTATGACGGCGTGATCGTTCCAGGCGGATTTGCGCCGGACTTCATCCGCCGGCATCCGGCTTCCAGCCATTTCATTGCCGAGATGAACGCGCAGGGCAAGCTCGTCGCGGCCATCTGCCACGGCCTGTGGTGCCTCTGCTCGGCCAATGTGCTGCGTGGCAAGCGCTGTACGTCCTTCTTTGCTATCAAAGACGACGTCGTCAACGCGGGCGGCTTGTGGGAAGACAGCGAAGTCGTCGTCGACGGCAACCTGGTTTCCTCCCGCAAGCCCGATGACCTGCCTGCTTTCATGAAGGCCTGCATGCAGGTTCTGGCGGGCCGCTGACAGTCATGTCCACGCCCCCAGCCATCGCCGTGAGCGGCCTCCGCAAGCTCTACGGGGACTTCGAAGCCGTCCGCGGGATCGGATTCGAAGTGGCGCAGGGCGAGATTTTCGGCCTTCTCGGCCCCAACGGGGCGGGGAAGACCACCACGGTCGAGATCCTGGAGGGCCTGCGGCAACGGACTGCCGGCGAGGTGTCTGTTCTCGGTTACGATCCCGAGAAAGAAACGGCTGCAGTCAAAGACCGCATCGGCGTGGCCCTCCAGGCCACCAACCTGCCCGAAAAGATCAAAGTCTTCGAGGCCGCCGAGCTGTTCGCCGCTTTCTACACGCGCTCGGTGGCCGTCGAAGATCTGCTGAAGAAGCTGCAGATCTGGGACAAGCGCAACGCGTTTTACAGCACGCTCTCGGGCGGCCAGAAACAGCGGCTTGCGCTGGCCCTCGCCCTTGTCAATGATCCGGAGCTTGTTTTCCTGGACGAACCGACGACGGGGCTCGATCCGCAGGTGCGGCTCGAGATTCACACTCTCATCAGCCGCCTGAAAGAGCAGAAGAAGACCGTGCTGCTCACCACGCACTACATTGAAGAAGCCGAGCGGCTGTGCGACCGCGTGGCCATCATCGACGAAGGCCGCATCGCCGCCATGGGCAGCCCGAGAGAACTGCAGGAGCGCGTGCTGGGGCATGCGCGCGTCGAAGTCACAACGCTCCAGCCCATGCCGGAGCAGTTGCCGGAATCCTGGCAAGGCGAGGTGGCGGCGGTGTTCAACGACGGCCGCAGAAAGCTGGCAGCCTCGTCGGCCAGGCCGGCGCGCGTCGTCGTCGAGCTCGTCAAATGGCTGGAGTCGGCTGGCGTAGAGATCGAAGACCTGCATATCCGCCGTCCGACGCTTGAGGACGTCTTTCTCGAACTGACCGGCAAGAGTCTGAGGGACTAGCCTTGCGCCTGCGAGCTTACGCCGCCTACATCAAGATCACGCTCAAGTTGACGCTCCGCGACCGCGTGGTGCTGTTTTTCAACTTCCTGATGCCCCTGCTCTTCTTCATCGCCTTTGGCGAGGGAATGGGCGCGGAAACCAGCCCCGGCGCGATGTCGCAGGTGTTGAGCCTGGTGCTGATGTTCGGCGTCCTCGGCACGGGCTTCTTCGGCGGAGGCATCCGCGCCACCATGGACCGCGAAGCCGGCATCCTGCGCCGCTTCAAGGTCGCCCCCATCACGCCTGCGCCTCTGCTGGCGGCGTCGATGATTACAGGCTGGGCCGTTTTTCTGCCTTCCGTCGTGTTCTTTGTCCTTCTGGCGCGCTGGCGCTACGGATGGGACCAGCCTCTGAACTTCGTCTCGCTGCTCATCGTGGTCAGCGCCGGAGTTCTGGCCTTCCGCAGCATGGGACTCATCATCGCCTCGGTCACCAACAGCATGCAGGAGAGCCAGATCATCGCCCAGCTGCTCTATATGCCCATGCTTCTGCTGTCGGGCGCCGCGGTTCCGCTCCACATCCTGCCCGACTGGCTGCAGCGCGTGGCCCAGTTCCTGCCCGCCACCCATTTCTACCTCGGCACGCAAGGCATCCTTGTCCGTCATGAGACAGCCTGGGACAACCGCACGGCTCTCGGCGCGATGCTGCTCGCCATGGCGGCGGGCTTCTGGGTCAGCATGAAGCTGTTCCGTTGGGAGAAGGACGAGAAAGTGAAACCCGCAGCCAAGCTGTGGCTCGCCGGCGTGATGGTTCCGTTTCTCCTGATCGGCGCGTGGCAGATGATCGACCGCCGGAACGAGGCCAAGGTCAAGATGATCGAACGGCAGTCGCGGCGCTCGCAATCCTGGCTGATCCGCGACGTCCGCATCTTCACCGGCGATGGGGCCGTGATTGAAAGAGGCGGCGTGCTGGTCCGCAACAGCCGGATCGAGCAGATCTACGCCGGGGCGTCGCCTGACCCGAAAGATGTCAGAGCCGAAGCCGTCGAGGCTGGCGGACGCACCCTGTTGCCGGCGTTGATCGATTCCGGCGTCGCGCTGTCACAGCCGGGCGGCAGAATTTCGCAGGAAGCGATCGAAGAAGCGCTGAAGGCGTACGCATATTGCGGCGTCGGTGCGCTTGCCGTCCCGCGCGATCCGCAGGACATCGCCGATTTGGCCCGCCGCAAGGTCGACTCCGGCGAGTGGCTTGGTCCGGAGATTCTGCCCGCTCCTCCCGCCCCCGTTCTCAGTCTCACTGCGGCGCAGACTGCCGCCGGCGACCTGTCCCTGCTGCGCGACGACCTTTCTCAACAGTTCTTTCCGGCCCCCTACCTGCAAAGTCTGGCCAGCCTCGCCTCGGCGAGGAAACCTGCTCCGGAAGCGTTCCAGCAGGCCATCGGCGCTCTCCGCCTCGCACGGGAGCAGGGCTCGCTTCCTTCTCCGAGCGGCGGAGCCGCCGGATGGCTGCAACTCCACGGTCCAGGGCTCGTCCACGAACTCGGGCTCTGGGTGGAAGCCGGCATCGCGCCTGGCGACGCTCTCATGGCCGCCACAGCCGCTGCGGCAGACCGCGCAGGCGCCGGCGGCCGGCTGGGACGGATCCGCCCCGGGCTGGACGCCACTCTCCTCATCGTCGACGGCAACCCTCTCGAAGACATCCGCGCCCTGGGACGCATCCACAGCGTTTTCGTGCGCGGGGAAAGGATCGCCCGCGGCGAGCTGGCGAGCCAAAACAAAAAGGCTGAGAAATGATTTAAAGGAACAATATTCGGTTCACCGAAGGCGATTTTTCAGCGCCCTGTTAAAGAAAAAAGCCCCCGGGGGCCGGGCTCAGGGTCGGCAACCGGGGGGCTAAAGCGGTTCAGCGCAAACTCATTCGGAACCGGCGCCGCCGCCCGCGGCGTCCAGCCAGTCCGGCCGCCGCAGCACGTCGCGCGGCCGCGCTCCATCCGGCGGTCCGATGATCTTTTCCCTCTCCATGCGGTCCAGCAGCCGCGCGGCCCTGCCATAGCCGATGCGCAGCCGCCTCTGGAGGATTGACGTGGAAGCCTTGCCCACCTGGCAGACGACGCGCACCGCCTCCACGTAAAGCGGATCGTCGTAGCTGTCGGCGTCGTCCTCGCCTTCTTCGTCCTCGTCCGAAGGCGGAGCCAGCAGGTAGCTCTGGTCGTAGTCCGGCTGCGCCTGGTTCCGCCAGAAGTCCACGACTTCCGTGATCTCGTTCTCGGTGACGAATGCGCCGTGGATTCGGACAAGGCGGGAAGAGCCGGGGGGCAGGAACAGCATGTCGCCCTTGCCCAGCAGGTGCTCCGCGCCCATCACGTCCAGCACAGTGCGCGAATCCACGCGCGTGGCCACGCGGAAGCTGATGCGGGCAGGGAAATTCGCCTTGATGAGTCCCGTAATCACGTCCACGCTCGGCCGCTGCGTCGCCAGAACCAGGTGCATGCCGACAGCGCGCGCCATCTGCGCCAGCCGGATGACGGACTCCTCGACCCCCGCCCGCTCCAGCATCATCAGGTCCGCCAGCTCGTCGATCACGATCAGGATGTACGGCAGCGGCTTCTCCGGCTCGGCGGCTTCCGCGCCCTGCTGCTCGTCGAACAGCGAAAGCGGCTGATCGTTCAGCTCCCGGATGCGCTTGTTGAACTGCTCGATGTTCCGCACTCCGTAAGACGCCAGCAGTTTCAGCCGCCGCTCCATCTCGAACACGGCATTCCGGAGCGCATTGACCGCCTTCTTCGGCTCGATGATGACTGGCGTCAACAGGTGGGGAATGCCGTCATAAATGCCCAGCTCCACCCGCTTGGGGTCGATCAGGATCATCCGCACTTCGTCCGGCGTGGACTTGTACAGCACGCTCATGATCAGCGTGTTCAGCATCACGCTCTTGCCGCTGCCGGTCGAACCCGCGATCAGCAGGTGGGGCATCTTGTCCAGTTCCGCGATCCGGATGCGCCCCGTGATGTCTTTGCCCATCGCAATCGTGAGCCGGGAGGGCGCTTCGATGAAGTCGTCCGACTCCAGAATCTGGCGCAGGCTGATCGTCTCGCGCTTCGTGTTCGGAACCTCGATGCCGACGGTCGGCTTGCCGGGGATGCGTTCGATCAGAATGGACTCGGCCTGCAACCCAAGGCACAGATCCTCGCTGAGGGTCGTGATCTTCGAGATCTTCACGCCCGCATCGGGCTTGAATTCGAAGGTCGTCACGACCGGTCCAGGATTGATCTGCACGACGTTGCCGTAGACGTTGAACTCTTCCAGCTTGCTCCGGATGCGTGCCGCCGTCTCCTTCAGTTCTTCCGAGTCGTAACCCTCGCGCTCCGGAGGCGCATTGAGGAGCCGCGTGGGCGGCAGCCGGTAGAACGCCCGTCTGGAGGATTCCGCTTTCGAGGCGCGCTTCGTCTTTGCCGCCGGCGCGGGTTCCTCCAGGGGACGGATGGGGATGTCTTCCACGGCTACCGCAGCCGGCTCCTCTGCCGGCCGGGCCCCGGCGTCGACGATGGGTGGCGCAGCCGTCTCATAGGGAACCAGATCCGCGGCTGCCTCCAGGTCCGCCATCAGACCGTTCGGCGACACGGCGATGCCGGCGCCCGCTGCCGCCGCCGCGGCCGCCTGCCGCAGCGGGACTTCCTTCTCAACAGGCGGTTCCTCCTCTTGGTCCGCTGCCGGCCTCGGCACGCGCCTCCAGCGCGGCAGCACGGGCAGAAGCTTTTCTTCCGCGATCGACGCCAGCCGTTCGACGGAAAACGAGGAGATCAGATACAGGGAGAACAACGCGCAGAGAGAGAGGAAAACGGCTGCCCCGAGCGTGTTCAGAACCGCTTCCAGCGAGGAGGCGGCCAGAAACCCGAACAATCCCCCGGCAGCATACGGAAGCGGATACATCTCGCCTGCTCTCGCCAGCTCGAGCCCTGCCGCAGCCGACCACACGAGCAGGCCATAGCCCGCCAGCCGGATCAAGGGCGACGAGAGCGGCCGTCTGCGCAGCCAGGTCAGTCCAATCCACAACAGCACCGCCGGAGTCAGCCATGCGGCCAGACCAAAGGACTGAAGCAGCAGATCGGAGGTATAAGAGCCGATGACGCCGAACTTGTTGGAGACCGGGTGCCGCCCGGTGGCTGTGTTCCAGGAGGGATCGAGCGGATCAAAGGAGGCGAGGGCAAACAGAAGCGACGCGGAAAGCGCGAGGCAGACGATTCCGCAGAACTCCCGAAGACGCGGGAAAGGAGATGTGCTGATCGTATTCATTCCGCCAGCCGGCGGAAAAAAGCCAGAGCGTAAATCAGTATACCAAGAACCACGCGGTATGCAACAAAAAACCGCAGCGTCCTCTGGCGCAGGAACCGCAGAAACCAGGCGATCACCGCGCAGCCCGTGGCCGCGCTGACAGCCATTGCCGAGAAGAAGACCGCGCGCTCTCCCTCGGGGATGCCTCCCGCGCGGTACAGATCCAGAAACGCATCCGCGGCAGCTGCCGCGATGGCGGGCGTGCCCAGCAGAAACGAAAAACGCGCGGCCGATGCGCGGTCCAGTCCGCGGAAGAGACCCGCCACCAGCGTGATTCCGCTCCGGGATGTGCCGGGAACCACCGCCAGCGCCTGCGCCGCGCCGATCGCCAGCGCGTCCGTCCACGTCACTTCCTCTGTCCTGCGCGAAAACTGCGCTGTCCGTTCAGCCCAGCCCATCAGAAGACCGACGGCGATCAGCATCGTGCCGATCACCCAGGGCGTGCGGAACACGGTTTCCGCCGCGTCCTTCAGAACCAGCCCCGCCACTCCCACCGGCACTGTGCCCGCCGCCAGCATCCAGAGCATGTTGCGCGGCATCGCATCCGCCTCTGCAGATGCCCGCCGCAGCCCGAAGCCGTCCAGCACAATCCTGTACCAGTCCCGCGCGAAATACAGCAGCACGCCGAGCAGCGTGCCGAAATGCAGCGCAATGTCGAACGCCAGCCCCTGATCCTTCCACCCCAGCAGCCATGGCGCCAGCGCCAGATGAGCCGAACTGCTGATGGGAAGAAACTCCGTCAGCCCCTGAATGACCGCAAGAAGAATCGCCTGATGGACGGGCATAATGGAAAAGGACATGGTAGCGCACGCCGCGCCGCCGCCGTTTATGACAAACACGAAAATCATCGCGACGCTCGGGCCTGCCACCTCCAGCGCCGGCATGATCCGCCAGCTCATCGAAGCGGGTGTGGATGTGTTCCGTTTGAACGCATCTCACGGCACGCCCGAGTGGCGCTCGGAAATGGTGCGTCTCGTGCGGCAGGAAAGCGCTTCAGCGGCGTTTCCCGTCGGCATCCTGCTCGACCTGCAGGGCCCCAAAATCCGTCTCGGAAAGTTCGAGGGGGGCTCCGCGCTTCTCGAAGAAGGAGCGGATTTCGTCATTACGACGGAAGAGATTGAAGGAGACTCGACCGCAGCTTCGACCACCTACAAGGACTTCGCCCGGGACGTCAAGCCCGGCGACCGCGTCCTTCTTGCCGATGGCGCGCTTGAGTTGCGCGTTCTGGAAGCCGATGGCGTCAAGGCCCGCTGCCGTGTCGTCCGCGGCGGCGTCATCTCGGACAAGAAAGGCATCAACCTGCCGGGCGCGCAGCTCTCCACGCCTTCGCTCACGCGCAAAGACATGGAGATCCTGCAGGCCGGTCTCGAAGATGGCATCGACCTTGTGGCGCTCTCCTTCGTCCGCCGCTCGTCCGACATCCTCCGCCTCCGGCTGTTCCTCGAGGAAAAAGGCGCCAACATTCCCATCGTGGCGAAAATCGAAAAACCGGAAGCCGTCGAGAATCTCAAGGACATTCTCGCGGAGACCGACGGCGTCATGGTCGCCCGCGGCGACCTCGGTGTCGAATGTCCGATGGAAAAGGTTCCTTTTATCCAGAAATCGATCATCGAGCAGGCGCGCCGGGCCGGAAAATTCGTCATCACCGCCACGCAGATGCTTGAGTCGATGATCGAAAATCCGTTCCCGACCCGCGCCGAAGTCAGCGATGTCGCCAACGCCATCTATGACGGCACCGATGCCGTGATGCTCAGCGGCGAGACCAGCGTGGGCAAACACCCTGTCGAGGCGGTTCGTGTCATGGACCGCACGGCTCACGAAGCCGAACTCTCCCTCGGCCGTCTCGGCTTCCGCGAACTGCCCCGGCGCGACTCGGTCACCCACGCCGAAATCGTCGCTGATGCCGCTTTTCACGCCGCCCGGCTCGCCGGCGCTCAGGCGATCGTCGTCTTCTCCGCCTCGGGAACCTCGGCGCGGCTGGTGGCCCGCTACCGCCCTCCCGTTCCCATTTACACCTTCACGCCATCCTCAACGGCTGCCCGTGCGCTTTCCGTGGTGTACGGGGTGCATGCGATTCCGCAACCCCACGTTTCCTCAACGGATGAAATGATGGCGCTGATGGATCGCGTGCTGCTGGAGCGCGGCCTCGTCAAACCCCGAGATGCGGTGGTTTTCGTCGCCGGCCAGCCCATTGGCCGCCCGGGCACGACCAACATGATGAAGCTTCACCGCGTAGGCGAAGCCGTCTGATCCTCCCGGCCGTGGGCTCCATCCCCGGCGCACTTCTGGCAGAATGAGGATTCTCTGCGCGATTTCTCATGACGCCTCTCCACCCCCACGTTGAAGCCACGCTGGCGGCCATCGTTCTCATCGCCGCCTACACGGATCTCAGGCGCCGCGAAATCCCGAACTGGCTTACGCTGGGCGGAATCCTGGCGGGCATCGCTCTCAACACATGGCTGGCCGGTCTCGCCGGACTGAAAACCTCCGGAGCAGGACTTGGCCTGGCGGCTCTGATCTTCATCCCGCTCTTCATCATGCGCTGGCTCGGCGGTGGCGATGTGAAACTGATGGGCGCCATCGGCGCCCTTGCCGGCTACCAGTACATGCTCGTGATTTTTGTTTTCGACGCCATCCTGGGCGGCATCGCGGCGCTTGCCCTCATCATCGTCCGAGGACGCCTGCTGAAGACGCTTAAAAACATTCCCCGCATCTTCCGTCTGGAGCGCGAAAGCGAACTCGAAGCCGGCAGCGAGAAATCGCTCGGCCTGCCGCGGGCGGTCACCATCGCCCTGGCGACGCTGCTTGTACTGTGGGGCGCTAGTCGACCACCGGCAGGATGACGGCGCTTGCCGCCTGTTTCGACCGGTACACGCGGTGGGTCGCGCGGGTGAAATCGGACGCTTTCGCCTCGTGGATACGCACGAATTTCTGCGGGTTCCGGTCCACCAGCGGGAACCAGGAGCTTTGCACATGGATCATGATCCGGTGCCCGCGCCGGAACGTGTGAAACACATCCGGCAGCTCGAACTCCACCAGCTCCACCTTGCCCGGCGTGAACGGCGTTGGCTTGTCGAACCCCGTCCGGAACCGCCCGCGGAACGGCTCTCCGCGCACCAGCATCTGGTATCCGCCCATGCGGATCTCCTTCGGATTCGGCTGCGGATCGGGGGCGTCGTTCGGGAAGACGTCCACCAGCTTCACCACCCAGTCGGCGTCCGTTCCCGTCGTCGAGACATGCAGGATGGCCCGCAGCGGTCCAGCCACCCGCACGTCCTGCTCCAGCGGCTCCGTCTGGTAGACCAGCACATCGGGCCGCGTGGCCGCGAACCGCTGGTCGTCGGTCATGTAGTTGTAGTTCATGCCCCGGTCGATGTAGGGCAGGAACGGCACGGGCCGGTTCGGGTCTGACAGATACTCGTCAAATGCCTCTGCCGCCGCCGGGGCATCCGTCAGCAGCCGCCCGTCCTCGCGGAAATAATACGTCCGCCTCTTCGCATCCCTCGGCGGCCATGCCTCCATCCGGTGCCATTCATTGCGGCCCGTCTCGAACACGAATGCTTCGGGAAGCGGCCGCGCCGGGGCCTCGCCTTTCAGGTGCTGTGCGAAAAACACATACTCGATTTCGTCCTGGAAAAACTTCGATGTGTTGGACGCGAAGCTGATGTTGCCGAGCGACGAGCCGTCGGACCGCGCCCAGCCCCCGTGACTCCAAGGGCCCTCCACCAGCAGATTCACGGCGCCCGGGTTCTGCTTTTCGGCCGATTCATAGAGCCGCAGCGGCCCGTAGACGTCTTCGGCATCGAACCATCCGCCCACGGTCAGCATCGCCGGCTTCATGTTGACGAGATGCTGCCGCAAATCGCGAGCCTTCCAGAAGTCGTTGTACGTGTCGTTTTCCAGCAGCTCCCGCCAGAACTTCACCTGTCCTTTGAACAGCTTTTCGTCATAATTCGTCAGCGGCCCGACAGACAGGTGGAACGTGTACGCATCGGGACCGTCGATCTCGAAGCGTGATCCCGCCAGCACCGCCTCCGACGGGCGCGGCCGTCCGAACATGGACAGGAAATTGAACGCATGGACGAGAAACAGCGCCCCGTTGTGCCGGAAATCGTCCCCGATGAACCAGTTGATCACCGGCGCCTGCGGCGACACCGCCTTCAGCGCCGGGTGCGCATCCAGCGCCCCCATGGCCGCATAAAAGCCCGGATATGAGATCCCCCACATGCCCACCCGCCCGTTGTTGCCGCCGATGTTCTTCACCAGCCAGTCGATCGTGTCATACGTATCGGAAGATTCGTCCACGTCGGTTTTCGCCTTCTTGTTCGGGATATGCGGCCGGACGTGAACAAACTCCCCCTCGCTCCGGCCGCGCCCGCGCACATCCTGATACACGAAGATGTAGCCGTCGCGCATGAACTTCTCGCTTGCCGGACCCAGGCTGGCCCGGTAGTTGTCAATGCCGTAAGGTGCCACCGAATAGGGCGTCCGCAGGAGCAGGATCGGATACGTGCGGCTTCTGTCCTTGGGCGCATAAATGGAAGTGAACAGCCTTACGCCGTCCCGCATGGGGATCATGACTTCATGCTTCGTGTAGTTCTGCCGGATGTAGGCCGCGCGGTCGGCCGCCTGCGGCGGCGCCGTCGGCTGAGCCGCTGTACGCGGCTGGGCGCACACTGCGAGCGCAAGAAGCCCGCTGACAAGAAATCGCCGGGTGATCATCTTGAAATCCTCTTAGCGGAACAGCAGAAACAGGCGCATTGCGCCCGCGTAACTGGCCTCCACCATCCACCGGCCGAGGCCGGTGGAAAACATCAGCACCAGAAGGAGAATGAAGCCGAACCGCGTCAGCTCCAGATACACGGCCGCAGGGATGCGGGCCGCGATCAGGATCTTGGATCCGTCCAGGGGCGGAACCGGAAGCATGTTGAAGAGCGCCAGGAAAAGGCTGATGAAGGCAGCCTTGAAAAGGATCTCCACTCCCGATGGCCACACCATGGCGATCGCCGCCAGCAGAACCGCGAACACCACATTGCTCGCCGGTCCGGCCAGCGCCACCGCCAGCAGCCCGTTGGCGCCGCCGCGCAGCTTCGCCGGGTTCGTGTTCACCGCTTTGCCCCAGCCGAAGAAAATGCCGCCCAGCAGCGACGACATCAGCGGGATGAACACCGTGCCCAGCCAGTCCACGTGCGCCAGCGGGTTCAGCGTGACCCGGCCCTCCAGCCGCGGCGTATCATCGCCCAGGCGGTCGGCCACATAGGCGTGGGCGAATTCGTGCGGCGTCGTGAGAATCCAGAAAATCGTGACGTTCAGCAAAGCCTGCGGAAAATCAAACTGCATCAGTTGTCCTTCACCCGGTATTTTTCAAACCATGCCAGCAGATACAGCTGCTGCATCAACTGATGCGACGGACGCCGCCATCCGTGGAATTCTTCCGGCACCCGCACCAGCAGCGTCTCCTTCTTCAGGAGCTTCAGCGCCCGGTAATACTCTTCGCTCTGGGAGATGGGCGTCCGCAGGTCCGCCTCTCCCGTCATCACCATGGTGGGCGTCGTCACGTTCGCCACATAATGCAGCGGCGACCGCACGGCGTACTCCATCGGGTCTTCCCAGGGCTTCTTGCGGAACTGGTCGTACCACATCACGCCGTCGGTGGTGCCTACGAAGCTGTGCCAGTTGATCACAGGACGCATCGACACCGCCGCGCGGAAACGGTTCGTGTGGCCGACAATCCACGCCGTCAGCACGCCGCCGCCGCTGCCGCCGCACACGAAGAGGTTGCGCTCGTCGATGAAGCCTTTCTTCAACGCCGCGTCCACGCCAGCCATCAGGTCGTCGTAATCTTTGCCCGGATAGGCGTACTGGATTCCGTTCACGAAATCCTGGCCGTAGCCCGTGCTGCCGCGCGGATTCGAGTACAGCACCGCGTACCCGTTTGCGGCGAAGTTCTGCCACGCCCAGTTGAATGCGACGCTGTACATCGACCACGGTCCGCCGTGAATGTAGAGCACGAGCGGATATTTCTTCGCGGGGTCGAAGTTCACGGGCTTCACCAGCCATCCCTGGATCTTGAACCCGTCCGGACCGTCCCACCACATCTCTTCCACTTCGCCCAGCGCCCGGTCTTCCAGCACGTCCTGATTCACGTCAAGAATCTTCGTCACGGTGTTGCCCCGGATGTGAACCAGCGACGAGGGCTCATGAAACGAGGACCGCACGGCCGCGATGTCGCCGCTCTTCGCCAGCGACGCCTGCGAAAGAACATGGACGCCATCGGTCACCCTTCGCGGCTGTCCATTCAGGGGCAGGAAATAGAGGTTCGCGACGCCTTTCTCTTCCATCGTGAAGAAAACGCCTGAACCATCGGCGCTCCAGTGCAGCTCGCCCGGCCCTGAAGGCAGGTTGCCAGCCCACAGCCGCTTTTGCCCGCCTTCGCTGTCCATCAGATAGATCGAAGGCAGGTGGAACGTGTACATCCGGTCATCGAAGCCCGTATAGGCGATCCATTTCCCGTGCGGCTTGGGATTGTTGTCTGGCCCCTTGCGATCGGTCAGCTGGCGGATGTTTCCCGTGGCCACGTCCAGCGCATAAATCTCCGAATCGTTGCGCAGGTATTCCGCGTCCGGCTTTCGGATGCCGCTGAAGTAGATCGTCTTTCCGTCCGGCGACCACTGCGGCGACTGGTGGTTGTACTTGCCCGAGGTGAGCTGCTTCGCCGTGCCTCCAGTCATCGCGTCCACGACAAAAATGTGCGTCCAGCCCTTCGGCACCGGTCCAACGCCGTCACTGGCCCACGACAGCCTGTCCACGATCACCGCCGGCTTCGCCCACTGCGCGCCTTCCGGGCGCTTCGGCAGCTTGATCGGCAGAATCGGGTCCTCGTCCGGAACCGTCATCGTGAACGCAATCTTCTTCCCGTCCGGCGACCAGCGGATCTGCGAAGGCGCTTTTTCAACGCGCGTCAACTGCGCCACTTCGCGCGTGTCCACCCACATCACATGGATCTGCGTCGTGCCGTCGCGGTCGCTGAGGAAAGCAATGCGCTTCCCGTCGGGCGACCAGACAGGCGAAGAGTCCCGCCACGGTCCCGCCGTCAGCTCCCGCAACTTCGCGCCGCCCGGATCGGACCAGCCCGTGATCAGCCACAGGTTGCTGCGCTGCTGGTCTTTCAGTTTGTCCACAAACCCGCGCGAGAATACGATCGCTTTGCCGTCGGGCGAGATGGCCGGGCTCGAGATGCTCTCCATCTCGAACAGAGTTTCGGAGTCCAGCCCTTTCTTCTGCTGGGCGGGCAATGGGTAAGACAGCGCAAACGTCAGAGCGAGTGCAAAGCCGGCTCGGAACATATCCCCATGCTACACTTCAGGCGCGGGATGCAATGAATGAGACCCACGGATCCGTTTGACGGCCCGCTCATGGCTGAAGGCTACGCATCAGCGCGGCCGCGGCTCCACGACCGGATTCTCCGGCGAGCCCTCTCTGCGGCTCACCGTCCGCCCGCCTTCAGTCTCGTCCTCGACGCTGGATGCGGCGCCGGCCTGTCCACCGCCGCCCTGTTGCCCTATGCGCGGCTCGCCGTGGGGGCCGATGCACTGCCGTCCATGATCCGGCAGGCAGCGGAGCGTGTTCGAAGGGCGCGCTTCTGTGTTGCCCGGATGGAAGCCCTTCCGCTGAGAGATGCCTGCTGCGGCCTCGTCACCGCCGCCGGCAGCCTCAATTACGCGGATGTCCGCGCCGCCCTTCAGGAAGCGGCCCGGGTTCTCCAGCCGGGCGGGCTCCTTGCCGTCTACGACTTCGCGCCCGGGCGGCGCTTCCGCAAAGACAATTCCCTCGAAGAATGGTTTGACGCTTTCCTGGCCCGGTATCCGAAGCCGGACGACGGCGCCATCCCGCTGGACCCATCCGCGCTCCGCGCCATGACGGAAGGTCTGTTCGAGCCAGTGGCTGACAGCAGGTTCAGCGAGGCCGAGCCCTTCGACGCGGCGCGCTACGCGGACTACATGATGACGGAGACCAACGTTGCCGCCGCCATCCGCGCCGGCGCAAGCCCCGCTTCCATCCGCCAGTGGATGGAAGCGGCTTTGCCAGCCGTCTTCGGAGGCCTGACGCGCGAAGTTCTGTTCGACGCCTACTTCGCCGTTTTCGCGAAGCCCAGCTCCTCCAGCACCCGCGTCGCGCCGTAGACCGCCCGCAGCGCCTCGATGATGCCGTTCGAGGCCACATGGACGCACCGCTCGCCGCGGTCCATCCCGTACACGAAGCGGTTGTGCATGGCTTCGTAATTGGAGTCGAACACGATCCCGATCACTTCGCCGCGGGTGTTCACCGTCGGGGAGCCTGAATTGCCGCCGATGATGTCCGCCGTGGAGACGAAGTTGAATGGCGTCTTCAGCTTCAGCGCGGACTTGCGCTCCAGCCATTTCGCCGGCAGCCTGTACGGGGCCTCGCCCGTCGCGCGGCGGTACAGTCCGTCAAAGTCGGTCGCCCACCGCACCGGCTGTCCCTGCGCGTTCCGGTAGCCCTGCACGGCGCCGAAAGACAGCCGCAGCGAGCCGGTCGCATCCGGATAGACCGACGTCCCGTACAGCGTGAACCGCGCCCGCGCAATCCGCGAGGAGGCATCGCGCAGCACCGGGTCGAACTCCTCGTCGAAGACCTTGCGGATCGCCCGCGCAGCCGGGTCGATCATGCGCACCAGCCGGATCATTCCGTCATCGGACTTCCGCACGGCAGCCGGATCGGCGGCCAGCCTCTTGCGCTCGTTCACGTCGTTCAGCTTCGAGCTGAACACATATCCGCGCGCCGCTTCGGCAGCCGTTCTGCCATCGAGAATCTGGCGCACCACCGGATGCGATGCGCCCAGCTCCGCGCTCAGCAGCTCGAACCACTTCTGCAGCATCAGGGCTTCCAGATCCGGCGTAATCGGCGTCTGCGCAAACAGCCTCAGCTCCAGAGACGGCAGCGCCGCGTCGCTGTACTCGCGCAGCCGCTCGGCGTTCGGCTTTGCGCGCTCCTCGGCCAGCCGGTAGAGGTTCCGCGCATAACTGAACATGTCGCAAAGAGCCGCCCCGCTCTCCAGCAGATACTCCGCCGAGCGCGGGCGCCACTTCCCGTACGCCGCCGCCACCTGCTCGAACGCATCGCCGAGTTCGTCCTTCGCCTTCGCATTCGCCGCAACAGCGGCGCGGAACTGCTCCTCGCTGCGCCGCTTGGCCTCCATGAGCCAGGGCTCGCGCATGCCCTTCAGCTCCCCGTCCCGAACCTTGAACGAGTTCTCTGCGCCGAACAGCTTGTCCCGGGCCACCCGGTGGTTTTCTTCGCTCTTCGAGCCGTAGTCCTTCAGAGCCTGGATGATCGCGCTCAGGTTGCGCAGTGTGCGCGGATAGCTGACATCGCGCAGGAATTCCAGCTGCGCCAGGGTGATGAAGCGGTCCGTCGAGCCCGGGTGGCCGCTGACCAGCGCCAGCTCGCCTTCGCGCGGCCCGCTCCCCGACCACTTCAGGTAATGGGGCGTCGAAGCCGGCTTGCCGTCTTCATAGGCCCGCAGAAACGTGATGTCCAGACAGAAACGCGGATATGTGAAATTATCCGGGTCTCCCCCGAAGAAACCGAGCGCCTCTTCCGGCGCGAACACCAGCCGCACGTCCGTGTATTTCTTGTAGCGGTAGAGATGGTAGAGCGCCCCGGAGTACAGCGTTACCACCGTGCACGCGCCGCCGTGCCGGTCCATGCACTCTTTCTCGATGGTGTTCATCGCCGCCTGCCGCTGCGCGGCTGCCTTCGGGTCGGAAGGCGGCGCGGTGACAGCCTTGTTCACGCGCTCCGTCACATCCTCGATTTCGAGCAGCACCTGCACTTCCAGCCCCGGGCACTTCAGCTCCTTCTCCGGCGTGTCGGCGTAGAAGCCGTCGCGCATGTAGTTGTTCTCTTTCGTGCTGACGTTCTGGATGCAGCGCGACGCCACGTGATGGTTGGTGAAGATCAGCCCGTTTGGCGAAACGAACGAACCGGAACCCCCGCCGAAGCGGACCGAGGACAGCCGCAGATGGTCCAGCAATTCTTTGGACGGTTTGAATCGGTACTTCGAAGCGAGCTGCGCTTCCGGAATCGCATTGAACAGCCACAGCCCTTCGTCGGCCCAGGTCAGGCCGATGGCGAGCAGCGCGGCAAGCAACAACCTGGTTGGTTTCATTCTTGTGTGCCTTTCGTTCTCAGAATAGCGGGGTGCGAAATCCGCCTGCTGGCCGCGTTGTGGGACAATGAAAGATATGGCTGGAGCTGGGCTTACTGAACGCCAGGCGCACGTGCAGCGGGGCCTGCGGCTGGAGTACATCACCCTCAGCTACAACGTCATCGAAGCCGTTGTGTCCATCACGGCCGGCCTCATCGCCGGCAGCATCGCGCTGGTCGGCTTCGGCGTCGATGCGGTGATCGAAAGCATTTCCGGGGCCGTGATGCTCTGGCGGCTCAAGATGGACGATCACCACCGCCGGGAGGAATTCGAACAGCGCGCCCTGCGCCTCATCGGCTATTCGTTCCTCCTGCTCGCCGCCTATGTCGGCTATGAGGCGGCCGAAAAGCTCTGGAACCGCGAGGCGCCGGAACGCTCCATCCCTGGCATCGTGCTCGCCTGCTGCTCGTTGGCCATCATGCCCATCCTGGCACGAAAGAAGCGCGCAGTCAGTTGCCAGATCGGCAGCGGCGCCATGGCCGCCGACGCCAAACAGACGCTGTTGTGCAGCTACCTTTCCGCCATCCTGCTGGGCGGTCTGCTGCTGAACGCGACGCTCGGCTGGTGGTGGGCCGATCCCGTTGCCGGCCTCATCATGACCCCCATCATCGCCCGCGAAGGCTGGCTCGCCCTCAAAGGCGAAGGCTGCAGCTGCCACTAGTCGTCCTGTCCCTCAGGCAAGCCTGCGCTGCAGGGTGCCTGCAATTCCTCCCAGTGCCGGACGTGTTTCTCGAGGTATGGTCTGTATCCTTGCGGGGCCAGAGCCACGCCGAGGACGCTGTTTTCCAGCAGCCGGGTGAATTCGGACCTTGGATGTCCCACCGCGCCGTCCGTCAGGATCACTGCCCGACGGACCCGGTGGCGCCGCATATGCTCCAGCACGCAGTTGATGTCTGTTCCCCAGGTTGATTTCACCTTGCCCAGGAGCAGGTCCTGCCACCCTGTCTCCGCCACACTGGTTGAAAACAGGTGCACTTGCGGCTGAACGAGCTCTCGACAGCGCAGGGCCGCCATGTAGAAGCTCGAGATGAAGTCGAACACGCTCCCGCTGACGTCAATGTAGAGATGCACCTTGTCGATGCCTTTTCGCGCGCGCACAGGGACTTCCCAGGTGTAGAGCAGCGGCTGCAGCCCCAGGAAGCGGAGAATGTTTGACTTACGGTCGAGGGCTGGCAGCGCCGTCGCGGCCTTGATGCCATCCAGATGGAATCTTCTGGCGCGCAGGTGTCCCTCTTTGGCGACCCTCTCGATGAGCCGGGTCACGCGGATCGTGTTCTCACGTTCTGTTGCCGGATGAGGCGGGAGCGCAAATGTGGCGCCTACGCCGAAGGGAAATCGTCCTCTGATGGTCTGCAACATCGGATGCAACACAACGTTGATGTGCCTGAACCAGTCGAAGGCCTCTTTCGCCAGGTCGCGATCCAGCACGGGATGATCCCCAAGCAGAGGCACTTCTGTCAGCGGCTGCCAAATGCTTGGCACTCCATTCTCTCCGCAATTTGAATCAAGTTCGCCTTCCGTCTCCTGCTCTTCTTCCTTGCCCACGTAAGCCTCCTTTCCTTTCACTCGCCCGCCGTAACATCGAAAGGAAGCCTCCATGTCAAAAATAGAACCTCCCCGCATGTTCTGAAACAGAAGCTCGCTGCCGTATTTCATCAACTCGCCTCGCAGCTCGGAATAAGTCGCGCCGTATTTTCCATAAAGGTCACGGTAAATTGCCCGCAGGCGGTTGAAAGCCGGCCCGCGCAAGCCGCGGGGGCTCGAAACTGGCCGGTCCGGGTCGAAGTTCGCAGGAGGCCGGAGCAGGCACTCGGGAAAGCGGTTTGCACTGTAATACGAGGTGAACAGCGACCAGTAGGCCCGGCTACGCAGAATCCGGCACAGCATGGCATTGATGATCGCGTCGAATACCAGGTTGTCCAGCTTCGTCACCGGCCTCAATTGATGACCCAGCAGAAGGTGCATCAGTTCGTGCAGCACCAGCGTCACCTGCCTCTCGGGTGTCGGCGCATAACGCGCCACGAAGTCCGGATTGACCAGAATGACATGGCCTCCCTTCGACTGGATGGCGGCTGTCTTCACCTCGCGCGTTTCCTGGAAATCCATCAGACGAAGCCAGCCGCTGATCGCGTAGTTCCCTGCCGGAAAAGCATCGAAGAATCTGCTTTTATCGATCATCGGCGCTCTCTTTTCACGGGAAAATGCAGGACAAGTTCTCTCAGACTATTCAGCCTCTCCAGATTCGGCTCCTTGTCGAGCAGCACGATCCGGCCTACCTGCTTGGAAGCGGCCGCACACCACGTCAGCGCATCCTGCAGTTCCGAATAAGACGCGGCCGGCATATCCCAGATCAGCGCGAGGGATGGCCAGGGCAGGGAGGCAGTCCGCTCCTGGATCCGCCGCGTCAGCTCGGCTCTGGCCTCCTCTTCCTGTCCGGCCCAGGGCTTGCCATCGAGATACTCAAGAAGGATCCGGGAATCCGATGTCAACGGCATGTCCTCGGGCGGCCGCAGGACAAGACATTCGGTAAACGACACCTGCGGCAGCGAGACAACGTAAATGTGATGCGGCAATCTCATTTCAGCCTCCAGAGCGATGCCTGCGTGTCGCTATCCCTGCACCGCGCGCAAATTCTCCCAGCTTCTGCGCCACGCCTGGATGGTGCCGTGAACATCTGATTCGGTGTTCAGCTTCTCCTTCAGGAACAGGTTGAACAGCAGGTTGGCGAGACCCGCCGACTCCGGCTCGCAGGACTGAAGCCGGTTCACTTCATTCACGATCAAATCCCCTGCGCCGACCTCATAGTTCCTGTCCAGCCGATGGCCAGATTGCCGGAAAGCAACGAGTGCGTATTCTTGAGAGATCTGCTCAGCGACAGCTGCCAAAAGCTTGCCAGCCAGGTCGTTCGACATCAGGTAAGCCGCGAGCGCGTGGCGCGCGCCGTTCGGCAGAAACTGCATGCAGTCTGCGACGATGACCGAACGCTGCTGTCGTGGCAACTGCCTCGACCTCGCCGCCAGCACTGCTCTTTTGAGCGGATCTTTCTCCGAGTAAATCCGGATCAGTTCCGCCGTGTCGTGTCCGCAGGCGCTTCTCCAGGCTTCCGTGTGCGCTGCCATCAGCTTGGATTCCGGAACAGGAATGCCCTCTGCGCGCTGCGGAATCGAGCATTTCAGCGCGATGTAAGCTGACTCATCCACATTTGCCGTGTTGCCCGCCGAAACGAGCCTCACCGCATGCACCGCCGGAATATTCCGCATCAACATGACCAGACGCCGCGCGCTCAGCCGGATTTCAGCCTCGCGCAAGAGCGCTGCCAGATACCGCACATACTCAATCAGGAATGGTTCCGTCTGTGACGAGATCGACGGCCAAACCTTTCTGGCTTCTTCCAGCACAGTGCGGAGCTTCGAAGTCGCGCGTCCTGACATCTCTTTCTCGGCTTTCTCGAGAATCTGCGTCTGCGACACGTGGTCAATGTCGAACCAGTCCGGCACTTCCACGATGAAGGCATAGCGGTCTGCGAGGGCCTTGTCGAGCGGCTCCGAGCCGCGGTAGCCCTCCGTGTCCTCGATCACCGACGGCGGATTCATCGCCGACCAGCGGTATTTCAAGAGTTTCAGGTCCATGCCCTGAACCCGGCGCTCATGGATGATCGAGAAGAGTTTGTTCTGTACGTCTGGCTTGCAGCGTGAGACTTCGTCGAAGAACACAGCCTCTGCATTCCAGATCGTTGCCGGCGTTTGCAGGTACTTCAGGGAAGTGGCCTTCTTGTCCGGCACTGGAAACCCGATCAGGTCGTCGAAACAGATCAGGCTGGCATTGTAATGGCGGAACTTCAGACCGAGCGCCTTTGCAAGCCGCTCCAGCAGCATGGACTTGCCGGTGCCATGAGGCCCGATCAGCAACAGCGGGTCACCCGTCAGCAGCGATGCCAGGATGGCCGGCTCAACTTTTTCGTATCCGAACAGGCCGATGCCAGCCAGCACAGAAGCCGTGCTCGAAGGCCTCGGCGTTTCCACCTCCGGCGTACAAACCGTGTCCTTCCGGGTTTCCTCCGATGCATTGACAGGAAGCACGGAACTCTCTGCAGCGCTCATCCTTGACTCTCCTTCGGGCGCGGAGAGGATCCATGCGGGGGGACGGAATCAGGCGGGACAGCCTTTTGTTGCGCCATCTCGCGCCACATCGTTCCCGTTGCCGGGCTGACTTTGGCACCTTGGCGGCTGAAGCCAGGTTGCCGGGCGGTCAGCGGGTCAGGACCCTCGCGCCACTCTTGATGTGTTTCTGAAGCTTGCGCTTCAACCAGAAAAACGTACGCCGCCCGCAGCCGGTTTCAGGGTTTTTTCGCCTTGCGCATTCTTCCGTCCGCGCGTGCAGCCCGGCTCCCGCGGGCATACGATGGGAAGCACGGGAGGCCGTCATGCGATCCGCCGCTTTCTGCGCGCTCTGGCTCGCAGCGGCATTCCCTTCCGCCTCGGGCCAAACCATGCCACCCCTCTCTTTCTCCGAATTGCAGGCCAAAATGCGCGGCTTTCAGGAAAGCCGCATCCTTCTCACTGCCATCGAACTCGACCTCTTCACCGCCGTCGGCGACGGCGCCACCGCGCAGGAGGCAGCCCGCAGGGCGTCCACGCATCCCCGTGCGACGGAAATCCTCCTGAACGCCCTCGTGGCCATTGGCGCGCTCTCGAAAAAAGACGGCCGCTTCTTCAACACTCCTGCCACGCAGCAGTTCCTCGTTGCAGGCAGTCCGGATTTCGCCCGCCCCGCCCTCATGCACACCGTGCGCCTGTTCGACTCCTGGGCCACGCTCACTGAATGCGTCCGCAGGGGTACGGCCGTCCGCGAACCCGGCGTCGAAGCCCAGGACCCGCAATGGACTGAGAGCTTCATCGAGGCCATGCACTGGCGCGCGCAAAATGACGCCGCGGAGCTCGCCCGCATCGGCCGCGCTCAGGACGTGAAAAGAATGCTCGACGTCGGAGGCGGTTCGGGCGTCTACTCCATCGCCTTTGCCAAAGCCAACCCGCAGCTCCGAGCGGAAATCCTCGACCTCGAGCCCGTCACCCGCATCGCGCAGCGCCACATCCGCGCGGAAGGGCTGGAAGACCGCGTCATCACGCGTGCGGGCGATCTCAAGAAGGACGAGTTCGGCTCGGGCTACGATCTCATCCTGCTCTCCGCCATCTGCCACATGCTGGACGAGCGGGAGAACCTCGATCTCCTGCGCCGCTGCTTCCGCGCCCTCGAGCCCGGCGGCCGCGTCCTCATCCGCGACTTCATTCTCGAGCCTGACAAGACCTCGCCCCCGCACGCCGCCATCTTCTCCGTGAACATGCTGGTCAACACGAAAGGCGGCGCCAATTACACCGAAGAGGAATATGCTTCCTGGCTGCGCGAGGCGGGCTTTTCCGGAATCAGACGTGAATCGGGGGACCTGATCAGCGGCCGCAAAGCCCCTCAGTGATCATTTCTTTTTCTTCGACGGCTCCGGCGTGATCGACGGCGGCACGGTCTTCGGCTTCGGCTTGTCGTCGTCCGCCTCCGGAAAAGTGATCTCGCTCTCCACCTGCAGGACCTGCGACTCCACCTGGAACTTGCGGTAATTCCTGAACTCGATCTCGTTCCGCATGCAGGTGAACGTGCCGCGCACGCAGGCCAGGTTCTCGCTGCGCACCGGCAGCAGCCACCTCGTGCCCGCGATGTCCACCCAGTCGTAGTCCACCGTCATCTCCACCTTGTCGATGTCGTAATTCGCAGGCAGCCGACGGCTGCTCATCTCGATCCGCAGTACGCGCGCACTTTCCGGATCGATCCACAACGTCCCTTCATGCGCCGGCTTCACTGCATAGCCGTAACGGATGGTCCACTGCGACCGCTCTTTCGGCACCGAAAAATCGTAGACCTTCGCCTTCAGCCCGGCGGCGTCGGAATCTCCCCTCAGCCGGAAGTCCTGCGGCTGCGTGGAAGCGAAAATGCTCACCAGCGTCGAGCCGAATTCCCCCGTTGACCATGTCCCCGATTCCTCCGGGCTGCCCTTCTTCAGCAGCTTGCCGTTGATGCGGATATTGCGGTATTCCTCCTTGCCCTTCGTATAGGCCAGCTCGAGCTGCACCCGGTCCTGCAGCTTCCACTGCGGCTTCAGGGTTTTGCTCTCATACCGGTTCACAAACTGGTCGCAGATGAAGCTCGGGAGCTTCTCGTTGAACTCGAACGCCGCCGCCTCCGCACGCACCAGCAGATCGTCCCGCTTCGCCTCGCCCTCGCCTTCGACGACTGTCTCCGTCCGCCCTTCTTCGTCCACGACCACTTCGCGGTATGCGCCCTGCGCCGGACGCCGGTCTTCCGGCTCAGCCACCGGCTCGCGCTTCTGCGCCGCGCCGCCGCGCTTCAGCACCGGTCTGCCCGGGTCTGCAGGCGGTTCGGGCGCCTGTTGCGCCGCCAGCGGCAGAAGGGTCAGGACTGCAAGCCACGCCCGCATTCTCTTCGCCGCCTGTGAGACGCGCCCCTGCGCGCGCCGGTTACTGCGCCGGAATGATGCCGCGCACCATCAGCCAGTCCTTCAGCCTGCCGGGCCATGTCGAAAGGACAGGGTCCTTCGGTGCCAGCCCCACCCCGTGCCGCCCCTCCTGATAGATGTGCATCTCTGCCGGCACGCCCGCGCGCCGCAGCGCCAGATAGTAAAGCACGCTGTTTTCCGGCGGCACGCCTGTGTCGGCGTTCGTGTGGAACAGGAATGTCGGCGGCGTCTGCGAGGTCACCCGCAACTCGTTCGACAGCTCCCACACCAGCGCCGGATCCGGCGGATCGCCCAGCAGCGCGCGCATGGAGCCGCTGTGCGTGTGGCGCGTCGTGAAACTGATCACCGGATAGCAGAGAATGGCGAAATCCGGGCGCTCGCCTTCCTGGAAGTGATTGGACAGCGTCGACGCCAGATGCCCGCCTGCGCTGAAACCCATCACGCCCACGCGCGCCGGATCGATGCCGAACTCCTTCGCCCGGGACCGGATGATGCGCATCGCCCGCCGCGCGTCTTCGAGCATCGCCGGGTGCCGGTAGCGCGGTCCCAGCCGGTACTTCAGCACGAACGCCGTCACGCCGAACGAGTTGAACCATTCGGCCACCTGTTTCCCTTCGTGGTCCATCGCAAGAGTCACATATCCGCCGCCGGGACACACCAGCACCGCCGCGCCGTTCGGCTGCACCGCCGGATAGATCGTCAGCGCAGGCTTGTCGGCATCTTCCGTGCCGACGGCGCCAGGCGCGCCCTCCGGCCACAGCAACTCCGTCCGCGGCGTCTGCCCGAGCAGCGCGGGCATCAGAAGAACAAAAAGCAGCATTCGCATGACACTTCACTCCGTCAGAGCGGACTCGAGAATCGTCAGCGTCCCCGCATCGGCGTCCAGCTCGGCTTCCACCCCCAGCGGGAGCGTCAGTTGATCGTCCGTATGCCCGATTACCAGTCCGGTGAGCACCGGCACGTCCAGCGCGCCGAGAATGTTCTGCACCACCTCGCCCGTGGAAAACGTCGACTCGAACCCCGGCTGAAACTCGCGCGGGCGGCATGCAGCGCACTCGCCCCACACCAGCCCCCGGATGCCGGGGAACTTCCCGGCCAACCGAAGGTGCGTCAGCATCCGGTCAATCGAGTAGGGTTCCTCGCCCACGTCTTCGAGGAACAGGATCTTGCCCTCGGTCTGGATCTCGTACGGCGTGCCCAGCGTGGTCGAGATCAGCGTCAGATTGCCTCCGATCAGCGGTCCGCGCGCCTTTCCCGGCCGCACCGCCCGCCACGGATGGCGCGGGCGGATGGGCCGCGGCTCGGGCGGGTTCGACAGCCGCCCCAACGGTTTTGTTTCAAACAGCGCCCGCCGGAAATGTTCCAGCGTCCAGTCGCTCAGCCCGCTCAGCACCACGGGGCCGTGGAACGTCGCCAATCCAGTCATCCGGTGGATGCCGAGATGCAGCGCCGTGATGTCGGAGTAGCCGAGGAACACTTTCGGATTCCTCCGGATCAACCCGTAGTCGAGCGAGTCGAGCAGCATGGCCGTCCCGTAGCCGCCCCGCACGCAGAACACGCCCTTCACCTCAGGATCGGCGAACATCGCGTGCAGGTCCTCCAGCCGCTCGCGGATCGTCCCGCCCAGATACCCTTCGCGCCGCCCCACGAACCGCCCCATTTTGCAGCGCAGTCCCAGCGCCTCCACCGTCTTCTGGGCCAGCCACAACCGGTCCGGATCGGAAACGTAGGTGGACGGCGTCACCAGCCCCACCGTGTCGCCGGGGCGCAGCACGCGCGGTTTCACGAGCCCCGGCTGCGCCTGCGCCATCGCCGCGCCCGCCGGGACCGCCGCCAGAAAGCTCCTGCGGTTCATACGGACAAGTCTTCCGCAATCCCGCCCGCGGCGGCAACTCTGGCACGCTGGACGTATGCCGCAGGATTCGCCCCGGCCGCCTCAGTCGCTCGACGAACTCCGCCAACGGCTCACGCCTGAAATGTGGGCCGATCTCCGCCGCGCCGCTCCGCTCGCCCGCCAGGCGCGCGCCAGTGACTTTCCGGTCCGTCTCATTCTGCCCCGATCCTTCTGTCTCGGCTTCGCCGAACAGTGGAACCTGCCGGACGATCCCGAGACGATCTCCGGCCTTGTGCATCTCTTCCTCGAGACGGCGGACGAGTCAGACTGATTCCCGCCATCCCCCGCACGCCTTCCGCCTGCCGTTAAAGTCCGTTCACAATCTTGCACTTAGCAAATGACCAGCAGTGGAGTAGACTAGAAAAGATCCGACGGGCAAGGCAGATCCCGGCGCTGGCCCGCGGAGAGGGAAGGGGAATTGCTGTGAGTCGACATCCAGATTCCGAACTGAAACCCACTCATGAAAACCGGCGCGGAGTCTCGCGCCGCGGACTTCTGCAAAGCATCGGCGTCACCGGCGCCGTTGCGCCGGCGCTTCTCGAGCAGTCCGCCCAGGCACAGACGCCGGCGGGCGTCGTGGGGCCCGGCGCCGTTCCGGTCACGCTCAACATCAATGGCAAGCCCATGAAAGTCTCCGTCGAGCCGCGCGAGACCCTGCTCGACGTCCTTCGCAACAAGCTTGATCTCACCGGCGCCAAGCGCGTCTGCGACCGCGGCACCTGCGGCGCCTGCTCGGTGCTCGTCAATGGCAAGGTCATGTACGCCTGCACGATCCTCGCCATCGACGCCGAGGGCAAACAGATCACGACGATCGAAGGGTTCGCGCTGTCGGGCGGCCGGCCGCACCCGGTCGTCTCCGCTTTCGTCAACAACGACGCGCAGCAGTGCGGCTACTGCACGCCCGGCTTTGTCGTGGCTGCCAAGGCGTTTCTCGACGCCAACCCCAATCCCACATACGAGCAGGTGAAGGACGGCCTGGGCGGCAATCTCTGCCGCTGCGGCACTTATGTCGGCGTCCGCCAGGCTGTGCTGGAAGCCGCAAAGGCGATGAAAGGAGGACGCAATGCCTGAGTACCGCTGGCCTGAAATGTCGAAGCGGAGGGTGATGGGCAAGCGCCTGAACCGCCTCGACGGCATTGAAAAAGCTTCCGGGCGCGCCAAGTACTGCTCGGATCTCAACAAGCCCGGCATGCTCCACGGCGCCACGCTCGTCTGCCCCTACGCCCATGCGCGCGTCAAGTCCATCGACACGAGCGCCGCGGAAAAGCACCCCGGCGTCGTCGGCGTGCGCGTTGTCTCGCCCGCGGGCACCGAAATTCAGTGGGCCCACTGGGAAGTGGCTTTCGTGGCTGCGGAAACGGAACTGGCCGCCAGAGACGCCCTGAAGAAAATCAGGGTCGAGTACGAGGTGCTCCCGCATGTCGTCCATGAGCACGACCTGAACAAGGTTCAGGCCAACGCCAAGGCCGCAGGCGAGCAGATCGAAGGCGACCCCGATCAGGCGCTGAAGGAAGCCGCCGTGGTGAGCGAGGGCCTTTACGGCATCCCGGTGCTTGAGCACTGCTGCCTCGAGCCTCACGGCCAGGTCATTTCCTGGACGCCCGACAACAAGGTCGAATACAATCCGTCCACCCAGGCCGTCACGAGCATCCGCGGCGACATGGCCCGCGCCCTCAACGTCCCTGCCGCCAACGTCCACGTCCATCAGGACCACATCGGCGGCGGCTTCGGCTCCAAGTTCCAGCCCGACCGCTGGGGCGTCGAAGCGGCGCATCTGTCGAAGATGGCTGGCGGCCGCCCGGTGAAGCTCTTCCTGGAGCGCAATGTCGAGCAGGTGATCGCCGGCTGCCGTCCCTCGGCCTTCGCGCGCATCAAGCTCGCTGCCAACAAAGAGGGCAAGATCACGCTGTGGGAGAGCAACAGCTGGGCCACCGGCGGATTCACCGGCGGCGGCAGCCCGCCCATCCCGTACGTGTACACCCGCATCCCCAACCAGCGGAAGAACCACAGCGCGGTCAGCACCAACACGGCGCCCATCCGCGCGTGGCGCGCGCCGAACCACCAGCAGGCGTCTTATCTCACCTGCGCGGCCATGGAAGATCTGGCCGCGAAGATGAAGATGGATCCGCTGGAACTGTTCCTCAGGAACGTCGATCTCACCGCGCGCCCTGATACCTATGAGCGGCAGCTGAAGAAGGCCGCCGAGATGGCCGAGTGGAAGAAGCTCTGGCATCCGCGCGGAGACTCCGGCCGCGGACCGCTGAAGCGCGGCCTCGGCATCGGCGTCAACACCTGGGGCGGCGCCGGCCACGACTCCACCGCCCGCTGCAACATCCACCCGGACGGCACCGTGGAAGTCGAGCTCGGCTCGCAGGACCTCGGCACCGGCACGCGCACCATCATCGCGCAGGTCGCCGCCGAAAGCCTCGGCCTCCAGGTGAATGACATCCGCGTCAAGATCGGCGACACCAACTACCCGCCCTCCGGCACCTCCGGCGGCTCGACGACCGTCGGCGGCGTCAGCACCTCCACGCGCAAGGCCACGCTGAATGCTCTGGAGAAGCTCTTCGAGGAAGTGGCTCCTGCGCTCGGCGCGCCCGCCTCGGAACTCGAAGCGGTCGACGGCAAGATCCAGGTGAAGGGCAACCCGGCCAAGAGCCTCGCCTGGAAAGCCGCATGCGCCAAGCTCGGCGTCAAGACCATCAGCGAGACCGGCCAGAACATCCCGCGCGATGCGCCGAAGGAAGGCCTCAACACCGGCGGCGTCGGCGGCGTCCAGATCGCCGACGTGACCGTCGATGTGGAAACCGGCATCGTGCGGATGAACCGCATCGTCGCCGTGCAGGACTGCGGCACGGTCATCAACCCCAAGACCGCCGAAAGCCAGATCTACGGCGCCATCATCATGTCCATCTGCGGCGCGTTGATGGAAGAGCGCATCATGGATGCCGTCACCGGCCGCATGCTCAACAACGAGATGGAGTTCTACAAGCTCGCCGGCATCAAGGACATCGGCGAGATCCTGGTCCATCTCGAACTCGATGAGGCCAACGATAAGCGCGGCGTCATCGGCCTGGGCGAACCGCCCGCCGTGGGCGGCATTGCCGCCATCGCCAACGCCGTGGCCAACGCCATCGGCGTGCGCGTGCCGTATGTGCCGATGACTCCGATGAACGTGCTCAATGCGCTGAGCGGGAGGAAGAGCTGATGCAACCCTTCGAATACGCTAGCCCCAAGACCCTGAAGGAAGCCCTCGCGCTGCTCGGCAACGGCTGGAGCGATGCGGCCGTGCTGGCCGGCGGCACAGACCTCATCAGCCTGATGAAGGACGAGGTCATGAGCCCGAAGCGCGTGGTCAACATCAAGGACATCGCCGAACTGAAGGGCATCTCGAAGACCGGCGCCGGCATCCGCATCGGCGCGCTGGCCACGGTCGACGAGGTCATGACCAATCCTCTCGTCCGCGCTTCCTTCCCCGCACTCACCGAAGCCGCCCGCGGCGTCACCAGCCCGCAGATCCGCAACATGGGCACTTTCGGCGGCGACCTCTGCCAGCGGCCCCGCTGCTGGTACTTCCGCGCGGGCTTCGGCCTCATCGCCCGCCACGAGGGCAAGGACCTTGTGGCCGAAGGCGACAACCGTTACCATGCCATCTTCGGCAACGGCCCGGCGCGCTTCGTCTCGGCCTCCAGTTTCGGGCCAGCGCTCGTCGCTCTGGGCGCGAAGATCAAACTGGCCTCGCCTTCAGGCACGCGTGAAGTCGACGCCGAGAAGTTCTTCGTGGCGCCCTCCTCGAGCGACATGCGCGAGGTGGACCTGAAGCCGAACGAGATCCTCACCGAGGTGATCATCCAGGCCACGGCGGCGAAGAACGCCACCTATGAGGTCCGCCAGAAAGACGCGCTCGACTGGCCTCTGGCCACGGCCTCCGTGGCGCTGACCATGAAGGGCAACACCGTGGCCTCGGCCCGCATCGTCCTCGGCCACGTGGCGCCCACGCCGTGGGTCTCGGCCGAGGCCGCCCGGGCCATCGAAGGCAAGACCGTGACCGCCGAAACCGCCGAGGCAGCCGGCAAGGCCGCTGTGGCCGCAGCCCGGCCCCTCAGCATGAACGCCTACAAGGTCCAGATCGCCGCCGCCGCCGTCAAGCGCGCTCTGATGGCTGCCGCGGGCGTCACGGCCTGAGGAGGCGCGCCATGGCCATCCGCAACCGCGAACGCGCCGGCCTGACCCGCATCACGGAAGACCGGTGCGAGAACCTGCGCTGGAAGGGGCTTTATATCGAAGCCGAGTGGGACCCCACGGTCCCGCACAGCAACGACCGCGCCTTCTGGTGCGACAAGACCCACATTCCCATCGGCCCTGACGGCAAGCCCGTCGATGAGTACGAGTGCAACGAGACGCGGAGCTGCTACCGTCCGCTCTGACATCTCTGGCTGAAAATGTTCCGGCGCGGGGGAAGCCGCCGCTTCCTCCGCGCCTGTTTTTTCTGGTGCGCGGCTATGCCCGCGCCGCCCGCTGCCGCGCCCGGCTCACCGACTGCTTCTGATACTCGAGAAACGCCGCCCCCAGCCGCTCCGCCACGCTCCAGTCCGTGCGGATGCTGAGCCCCTCCACCGCCACCACTGGCAGGATGTCGCGCGTCGTCGACGTAATGAACAGCCCGTCGGCTTTTTCCAGATCTTCCAGCGTCAGCGTGCGCTCGGAGACCCGGACGCCGGGCGCTTCGATCACCTCGAGCAGCAGCTCCCGCGTGATGCCCGGCAGGCAGCCGGAACTCAGGGGCGGCGTCACCGCTTCATTGCCATATACGGCGAACACGTTGGCTGACGTGCACTCGCTCACCTCGCCGCGCTCGTTGAGCAGAATCATTTCGTCCAGCCCCTGCACGTGCGCTTCTTCATGCCACACGAGGTTCATGGCCCAGGAAGCCGACTTCACGCCGGAGAATGGTCCTTCTGCGTGCCTGGCCTGCGGAACGATGCCGAGCCGCGCCGATGCGCCCCACCGGGTCCGCGGCGCCGTGAACGCCACCAGATCGAAGTCCCGGTCGAACCCCGGCCCTTCCCACAGCGTGCCGCGGTTGCGCATCACCAGCACGCGCAACGCGGCATCGTAGGCCTGGTTCGCTTCGACCAGCCGCAGCAGCTGGGCCTCCAGCTCCTCGGGCGCCCAGGGGAAGGGAACACGCAGCAGATCGGCGTCTTTCCTCATGCGCGCCCAGTGCCGCTCGAACGCGAACAGCACTCCGTCCATCACGCGGATCGTCGAAAACACGCCCCAACCCGCGAACAGACCCACCTGGCCCGCACGGAACAGCGCCTCGTCCGCGCGGCGGATCTGACCGGAAAGCAGGAAGTACGGATGAATCACACAACCAGTGTAAACACCGCTGCCCGCGCAACGCTGAAAGCGCTCGAAAAGTGCCGCGAATGACAAAGGTGCCGCGAGTGATAACGAGCGGCCCGCTGCGCCCTGTGCGCGCGGCCCGCCCGGCCGCAATGGGCCGCTTGCTCCGGCCGCTTCGCGGCCTCCACGCGCGGCACCCTGCGCGCTCTAATCCTTCCGCGTCGCCGTGAAGTCCCCTGTCACGCCGTAGGACGGCACGTCCACGCTGCCCTTGATCTTCGTCTCAGACTCGATGACGCCCTTCATGATGACGTCGTGCTTCTCGCCGCCCGACTCCGACGTGAACGTCCAGTGCACGTTTCTCTCTTCGACCTTTCCTTTCACCTCGACAGAGCCGTTGTCCGAGGTGCACTTGCCCTTCATCTCCTGCCCCTCCTGGGCGAACGTGCAGTCCAGGGTGGACTCATATCCGGAGACGGACAGGAAGACCTGCCACTTCCCGGCGAGCGATGCGGGCTGCGAGGCGGGCGATGCGGAGACAAGTAGCAGAGCTGCCAATACCAGGCGCATGGAAGATCCTTTCTGACAGGACTTGCGGCCGGCGGGGCCACGGAACCAGCATAATGGCACTTAGTGCCATTGTCAACACATAGTGTCACAATCAATGTCATTGCGCGCCATTGGCACCAGGTGCTATCGTTGGCACAAACCCCAATGAAAACGGCGCGCAAAACGCAGCAGTCCAGCAGGAAAGCCCCGCCGGCCAGCCCAGCCACGGCCCTTCAGGAGCGCAAGCAGCAGCTCGTGCGGCGCGCCATCCGGGACGCGGCCCTCGATCTGTTTCTGGAAAAGGGCTTCGAAGCCACGCGCATCGAGGACATCACGGAGCGCGCCGGCGTTTCGCGCAGGACCTTCTTCCGCTATTTCGCTTCCAAGGACGACCTGATGGCGCAGGGCGTCGATGAGTTCGGCGCGATGCTTCGCGGCGCTCTCTCCGCCTCTCCCCCTGACCGCTCCCTGATGGATCTGTTCCGCGAAACCGTGATCCAGGTCTCCAAGCAATGCGCGGCGGATCCCCGCGCCCGGGATGTCGTCCGCGTCATGCTCGCCTCCCCGGCGGCGCGCGCCGCCCAGCACAGCCGTGTCGTGGCCGTCGAAGACCTCGTGGAGAGCCTCTACCGCGGCCGCGTCAAAGGCCCGCCGCAGGACAAGGCCGCCGCAGGCATCCTCGCCATGATGACTCTCGCCGCCGTGGGCGCCGTGATGCGCCAGTGGTGCCAGGAAGAGCGGGCGGGCATCGAGGAGACGGCACGTGCGGTGCTGGCTTCGTTCGAGCGCATGATCGGGGAGGGCGCGCCCAGCCGCCGCGCCACGCGGAGGTTCCTCTGAAACCCCTCACCCCGCCGCCTGATACGCCGCAAGCGTAAAATGACGGCGTCATGATCCACAGGCGCGAATTCCTCACGCTTTCTGCGGCAGCGGCCCTGCAGCCGCGGCGCCTGCGGGCAGCGTTCCTCGGCGCGGCCCATTCGCACGCCTTCGACAAGCTGCGGATCGTCAGGGACTCGCCGGACTACGAACTGGCCGGCGTCTGGGAAGAGTCCGCCTCGGCGCGCCAGACACTCGAAAAGCTCGGCCCGCTCCCCTGGCGGCCAAGACAGGAGATCCTCGCCGACCGCGGCATCGAAGTCATCTTCATCGAAAGCGACGTGCCGCAGATTCCGCTGCTGGCAATCGAAGCCCTCGAAGCCGGCAAGCACTGCCATATCGAAAAGCCCATCGCCGACACGCGGGCGCGCCTGAGCCGCATCATCGAGCTCGCCCGCCAGAAACGCCTCATCATCCAGGGCGGTTACATGTGGCGCTACAACCCCGCCGTCAGGCAGGCGCTGGAAGCCGCGCGCCAGGGCTGGCTCGGCGGCGTGTATCTGATTCACGCCCGGATGAACACGCTGATCGGCCCGGAGCGGCGGCCGGAGTGGAACCGCTTCGCGGGCGGGCAGATGTTCGAGCAGGGCGCGCACCTCATCGACATCATCGTGCGCCTGCTGGGACGCCCTCTCCGCCTCACGAGGTTCCTGCGCCATGACGGCCCGTTCGAAGACACCCTGAAGGACAACACGGCGGCGGTGCTCGAGTACGGCCGCGCCATGGCCATCCTCACGTCCAGCGTGCTTCAGCCCAACGCAGGCCAGCACCGCACCCTGGAAATCTTCGGTTCGAATGGCAATGCCGTGGTCCGGCCGATCGAGCCGCCGTCGCTCGAAATCGACCTCGCACAGGCCGCAGGTCCGTACCGCGCGGGCCGCCAGAAGGTTGATCTGCCGCCGTATGAACGCTACGTCGGCGACATCGCCGCCCTCGCGCGCGCCGTGCTCGGCGGCCGCGCGCTTGAAACGACGGCGGAAACCGAACTGGCCGTCCACGAAACGCTGCTCGAAGCGTCCGGCATGGGTTGATACCGGAAGTCTGCACTGAGGGCGCCGGATATCGAGAACGAAACTGCGCGGATCAGCGGCCTTCCCTCGGGCTGTCTGTTGATCAGGAACGTTGTGAAGGCTCCTGAGCTGGCCCGCCGGCAGGGCCTCATGCGCAGATGTGAACCCTCTTCCCGGCTGCACTCCGAATCGGATGTGCCGGGCGGCCATTCCTGTCTTGCCGCGTCGCCCTGCGGCGAACCGGTCCAGGCAGAAGATTCAGGCCATAGTCTTTGAGCATCCCGAAATCGACCTTGGTCCGCCGTCTGTTCGGCAGCCCGAATCCAGGGTTCATCCTTCCATGCAGACACGGAAAGAGACCGATCTCAGATTGCTCCCTGCTGCCGTCGCCACCGGGATCACCGATTGCGCCCCGGCCCCTCTCTGCGTCCCAGTCCCTCGGCGAGCAGCGTTGCGGCCAGTGTGTTGAGGCTCACACCTTCCTGCCTGGCTCGGGCCACGAGCCGCGCATGGAGAGAGCGGGGCACGCGCTGCCGCCACTGCCCGCTGGCCGAGGTGCCCCGGGAAGGCTTCGGGAGCGGATCCCCGAACTCTTTCATGGTGAGGAGCGCCGCCTGAAGTGCATCCCGGCCGTTGCGGATGGCTTCCTCAGGCGTTTCACCGTCGGATATCACTCCCGGAAAATCGGGAAATTCAACCAGATAACCGCCGCCCTCTTCCTTTGTGAGCGGACGGACGAGGAACGGATACCGGTCCAGCGGGAGTCTTTTTTTCATCGCATTCCCTCCACCAGGTCAATCATCGCCAGGAAACGCCGGATGTACACCGGCTTGATCGGGCGGGCGCTCGGAACGGTCAGCAGTCCCGCGGCAGGGTGGCGGAAAACCACATGGCTTGTCCCGTGCTGCCGGTATTCGATCGAATACCGGGCGGCAACCACTTTCAGATCCTCGATGCGCCAGTCCCGCGGGTTGGCTCGCATGCGCTGGACGATTCTGGCAGCGCTTGCCACGCTCTGATGGTACCACAAGTGGAACCGCTCAACGCGCTTCATGAGCGGACGCGTTTCGCTGTCTGCATCAGCCATGCGCAGAATCCAGAGCGGCTCGTGAGCTGGAGATCGCCAGCGGAAATCCAAAGGGGCGGAGCCAGAGAAGTTCCTGCGTCCGATTCATGCGACGATGGAGATGTGCAGGCAAGCCGGCCGGCGCCGCGCGGAGCGCTGGGAGCGATCTTCCTCATTGTTTTCCTCGACCTGATGGGCGCGGGCATTCTCGTGCCTGTCATTCCGTTTGTCGTCCAGCCTTACCGCAGCGACGCGCTCACGGTCGGACTGCTGGCGCTCGCCTTTTCCGCCGCCCAGTTCGCCGCGGCGCCGCTGCTGGGCGCCTGGTCGGACCGCCGCGGACGCAGGCCCGTTCTGCTGGCCTGCCTGCTGGGCACGGCGGCCAGCTATTTCCTGTTCGGCGCGGCATGGTCTCTCGCCGTGCTGTTCGCTGCGCGCCTGCTGTCGGGTTTCGCCGGCGGTTCGATCACAACGGCGCAGGCCTACATCGCCGACATCAGCGAACCGCGGGACCGCGCCAGGAACTTCGGGCTCATCGGCGCGGCGTTCGGTCTCGGATTCATCCTCGGCCCCGCCATGGGCGGCGCGCTCAGCCGGATCAGCCTTTCGGCCCCCGCCTACGCCTCCGGCGCGCTGTCGCTGGTGACCTTTGCGGTGGCGGCGCTCACGCTGAAGGAGACGCTTCCTCCCGAACACAGAAAAGCCCGCGAGATCCGCTGGCGCGACCTCGACCCCATGCAGCAGATCGGCGGCGCGCTGCGGCGGGCCGAGTTCCGCGAGCTGATGCTGGCGACCTTCGCGCTCAACTTCGCGATGGCGGGGCTGCAGACCAACTTTCCCGTATTCACCCACGCGCGCTTCGGGCTGGACGCTTCGGGCAACGCCATTCTGTTCGCGTTTCTCGGCCTGATGGCGGCGTTCACGCAGGGCTATCTGCTCCGTCGGCTGACGCGGCGCGTGAGCGAGGCGGCGCTGGCCGTCTGGGGCGCGTGCCTGTTCGCGGGCGGCTTCGCCGCAGCAGCGGTGGCGCACGCCGTCTGGCTGCTGTACGCGGCTGTGGCGCTGACCGCTCTGGGGTTCGGGCTGGCGAACCCCGCTCTCACAGGGCTCATCTCGCGCCGCGCCGGCGCGGGCGAGCAGGGCGCGCTGCTCGGCACGGCGCAGTCCGCCTCCAGCCTGACGCGCGTCGTAGGCCCCGTGTGGGCGGGCGCCGTTTTCGACCACTTGAGCGACGGCGCTCCTTACTGGAGCGGCGTGCTGTTCTCGCTGGTGGCGGCCTACTGGGCGTACCACGCCACGCACAGCGGCGCCCGGCCGGCGCACGAGGAGACTCCGGCGCCCAGATAGATCACGCGGGTTTGCGCGGCGTGCGCGGGCCCTTGCCCGGAAGCCCGGCGGGGTTTTCGTGCACCTTCTCGCGGTCTACGGACGTCATGCCCGCGGCCAACTGAACGCTCTTCTCCCCAAAGCGGTCCCGGATGCGGTCCACAGCGGCCAGCGCCTGCCGCGCGCGCTCTTTGCGCTCCGCCTCCAGCAGCGACACCTGGCCCTGCGCCTCATCCAGCCCCGAGACGCCCATGCCGATCAGCCGCACGGGCGCGCCGCTCTTCCACGTCCGGCGGAACAGCTCCCGCGAAACGGCGATCAGATCCGCGTCCACGTCCGTGGCCTCGGGCAGAGTTTTCGAGCGGCTGAGCGTCGTGAAGTCGGAATAGCGCAGCTTCAGCTCGACGGTGCGCGCGAACAGGCGGTGCTCGCGCAGACGGCGCCCGACTTTCTCCGCCTGCCGCGCCAGCGTGGCTTCCAGCAGCGCCGGATCACGCACGTCTTCCGCAAACGTGTGCTCGTGCGAGATGCTCTTTGGATCCTCGTATGCGCCGATTTCGCCCTCGAACCACGCGCCCGCGTCCGCGCCGCGCGCCTTGCCCGCCAGCGCGAGACCCCACTGCCCAAACCGGCGCAGCAGGAAGTCCTCGTCGAGCCGCGCCAGATCGCCGATCCGGCGCACGCCGATCTCCCGCAGCCGCTCCGCGGTGACACGCCCCACGCCGGGGATGCGGCTGACGTCGAGCGGCGCCAGAAACGCGGCTTCCATGCCCGGCGGCACCCACGCGATGCCGTTCGGCTTGGCGAAGTCCGAGCAGATCTTGGCCAGCATCTTCGACGTGGCTGCACCGATCGAGCAGTTGAGGCCCGTACGCTGGCCGATGCGGTCGTGCAGCAGCGTGGCGGCGCGCAGCGGCGGACCCCACAGCCGTTCCGTGCCGGTCATGTCCAGGTAGGCTTCGTCGATGCTCGCCATCGAGACCTGCGGCGTAAACTCCAGCAGGATCTCGTGCACCCGGTGCGAATACTCGCGGTAGCGTTCCGGGTGGCCGTCGAGGAAGATGGCGTGCGGGCAGAGCTTCGCTGCCGTGCGAAGCGGCATGGCCGAGTGCACGCCGTACTTGCGGGCTTCGTAGGATGCGGCCGCCACGACGCCGCGCTCGTCTTTCTGTCCGCCGACGACGACAGGCTTGCCCTTCAGTCCGGGGTCGAAGAGTTCTTCGACCGAGACGAAGAAAGCGTCCATGTCGACGTGGAAGATGGTTTTCACGGCGTGAAACGCGCGCGGACGACGCGCGGCCATCCAGCCAGATCATACTCCGTGGCGAGATCGGACCAGGCCGCGGTGAAAGCGGCGCGCACGCCCGGCTCGCCCTGGTAGCCGATTTCAACGATCAGCCAGCCGCCGGGCTTGAGCAGCCGTTCGGCTTCAGGCACGATGCGGCGGTAGTATTCGACGCCCGTCTCGCCGCCGGCGAGGGCGATGTGCGGCTCGTGATCGCGCACTTCGCGTTGCAACGACGGGATTTCGTGCAATGGAATGTAGGGCGGGTTGGCGACGATGAGATCGAAGCGCGCGGAGATGGCGGACGCGAGGTCGCACTGCACGAGATCGACGCGCGCGGCATGACGCCGCACGTTGCGCCGGGCCACGTGCAGGGCGTCCATGCTGATGTCGGTGGCAGCCGCCCAGGCGTTCAATTCCAGAGAGAGCGTGACGGCGAGATTGCCCGAGCCCGTGCACAGATCGAGCACCCGGCGGGCGTCCGGGGCGGCACGGAGCGCCTGTTCCACCACGTGCTCCGTTTCGGGGCGGGGAATCAGGACGGCGGGTGAAACCTCGAACTCGCGGCCATAGAACTCCTGCCGGCGCGTAATGTGCTGGAGCGGTTTGCCCCTGAGCCGCTCATGGAGGTAACGCCCGTAGTGGATCCACTCGATGGCCGTCAGTTCGTGCTCCGGATGCGAATAGAGATAGCTGCGCTCGCGCCGGAGAGCGTGGCAGAGGAGGACTTCGGCGGTGAGCCGCGGCTCGGGCGTGCCGGCCGCAGCGAGGATCTCAGACCCTTGCCGGAGCGCCGTCCGCAGATTCATGCTGGGCCGCCTGGGCGGCTTCGGCCTGCTCGCGCAGCTTCTGGGCGTTGTAGAAGGTGGTGCAGGCGTCGATCAGGGGGTCGAGCTCGCCCTCCATGATGCGGTCGAGCTGATAGAGCGTCAGGCCGATGCGGTGGTCGGTGACGCGGTTCTCCTTGAAGTTGTACGTGCGGATCTTCTCGGAGCGGTCGCCGGTGCCGACCTGTGAGCGGCGGTCGGCCCCGATCGCCTGGCGCTGCTTCTCAAGCTCCATCTCGTAGAGGCGGGAGCGCAGCACGCGCTCGGCCTTCGCCCGGTTTTTGATCTGCGATTTCTCGTCCTGGCAGGTCACCACCAGCCCCGTGGGCAGGTGCGTGATGCGCACGGCAGAGTATGTCGTGTTGACGCTCTGGCCGCCCGGGCCGGAGGAGCAGTAGGTGTCGATGCGGATGTCCTTCGGGTCGATCTTCACTTCGACTTCGTCGGCTTCCGGCAGCACGGCGACGGTGATCGTGGAAGTGTGGATGCGGCCCTGCTGTTCGGTGACGGGAACCCGCTGGACCCGGTGGACGCCGCTTTCGTACTTCAGCTTCGAGTAGACGCGGTCGCCGCTGACCAGGGCGATGATTTCCTTGAACCCGCCGGCTTCGGACTCGCTGACCGACGTGACTTCGACCTTCCATCCCTGGCTTTCCGCATAGCGCGAATACATGCGGAAGACCTCGGCGGCGAACAGGCTGGCTTCGTCGCCTCCGGCGCCGGCGCGGATCTCGAGCAGAACGTCCTTGTCGTCGTTGGGGTCCTTCGGCAGCAGCAGGATCTTGAGACGTTCGGCCAGCTCCCGCTCGCGCGGTTCGAGCCGCGCGATCTCTTCTTCGGCCATCTCGCGCAGCGCAGGATCTTTTTCTTCAAGCATGAGGCGCGCGCCGGCCAGGTCGTCGAGCACCTTGCGGTACTCGCGCCAGACGCTGACGATCTCCTCCAGGTCGCGGTGGGCCTTGGCCGTTTTGCGGTACAGGGCGGCGTCCTGAATGACGGCCGGATCGGCCATCTGTGCGGCGAGCGCTTCGAACTTGCGCTCCACTTCTTCCAGTTGGCGGGTGAAATCCATCAGGCGATGACCAGCTCTCCGCCCTGCTGCTTCTCGATCTCCATGGCGCGGTTCAGGGCGATGATGGCGATCTCCGTCTGCGCGTCGGAGGGCGGCTGCGTGGTGATGCGCTGCAGCCAGAGTCCGGGAGCGGTGAACAGCGCCAGCAGGCTGCCGCGGCGCCGCGCGGCGAAGCGGATCACCTCGTAGCTGAGGCCGGCGATCAGCGGCAGGGCCAGGACGCGGACCGCCATCTTCTCCACAAAGCCGTGCGCGGGGATGACGGCATACACGGCGATGGACACCATCATCACCACCAGCAGGAAACTGGTGCCGCAGCGCGGATGGAACGTCGGAAACTGGCGGGCGTTCTCGACGCTGACCGGCTTGCCGCTCTCAAAGTTGAAGACGACGCGGTGCTCGGCGCCATGGTATTCAAACACGCGGCGGATGTCCGCCCAGCGGGAGATCAGCCACAGGAAACCGAGGAAGATCAGGAGCCGCACAACGCCGTCCACCAGATTGAACAGGATCTGGTTGTGCAGCTCGGGGTAGACATCCTCGAGCCGGGTTGTGATCCACAGCGGGACGAACTTGTACAGCGTGATGAAGAAGACGAACGAGAAGGCCAGGTTCAGCGCCATCAGCCAGCCGGGGATTTCGCCGGCTTTCCTGCCTCCCTCTCCGGAAGCCGCGCCCGTTTCAGCCTGCATGGCGACGTCGGCGGAGAACCGCAGGGCCTTGACGCCGAGCGCCATGGCCTGGCCCAGCGTCCCCACGCCCCGCAGAATGGGCAGTCTGAATGCAGGATACTTTTCGGAGAGCTTCGGGCAGGGGCGCTCGTCGATGACCACCTCGCCGTCCGGCCTCCGCACGGCCACCGCGTAGCTGTGCGGCGCCCGCATCATGACGCCTTCCATCACCGCCTGCCCGCCGACGAGGGTTTCTTCCCCGCTCTCCAGCACGGGCAGCATCTGCGTATGGGCAGCCAGACGGAAAAAGTCACGCAGGGTCAATCGATCTCAGCCTCTCTTCTTTGAGTATAGCCGCCGGGGTATGGATTCGCGCAAAAAAGGCGGAGGCTGCCCCCCGGAGCGGCTCAGAGCCAGCCCGGCTGCTCAGGCCGCGGCCATGGAGCGGCGCAACCCTGCGTGGGTCTCCAGGAGCCAGCGGATCTGGATCGTTTCGAAGGGCGGCGCGCAGTAATCAGCCGCGCCCTCTTCCAGAGCATCGAGCCAGCCATCCACCTCAGGAAGGCGGCTGACAACGACGACCGGCGTGCTGGCGAACAGACTGAGCGCCTGCCTGAGAACCGGGCGCGCCGACGGGCAAAACACAATGTCGGGCTGTTCCGGAGTCGCTCCAGTGGCATGCTCTGTCTGGCATCCGCACCTCGCCAGCTCCTTCTCGAGGCTGGAAGCCAGGCTCGGATCGAGAGCAAAGAGAACCGCCCGTTTGGCTGCGGGCCTGGAGTCAGATGCACCTGTCATCGCTCTCTTCCCCTCCACTTGCCGTCGCGGCCAGTGTCGCCAATCTCGGGCGCCCCACGGGAGAGACGCCAACAAGGACGTTCCCAGCGTCCCGCGTACACTCCCATTTTAGGGCGAAACGTCCGCAATTCCAATTCAAATTTTTTATCGCGGGCATGGGATTCCGGCCATCGTGGAGATGTTACTGCTAAAATGAAGGTTCCCGGAGGTCAAATGGCGAAGATTGAGCGCAGGAAGACCGTCTGCGTCAACGTGGGCGGGGTCAAAGTGGGCGGCGGGCATCCGATTGTCGTGCAGTCGATGACAAACACGGATACCGCCGACGTCGCTGCCACGGTCAACCAGGTCATGGAACTGGCGCGCGCCGGCTCCGAAGTCGTCCGGATCACCGTCAACACCGAGGAAGCCGCCCGTGCCGTGCCCCGCGTCGTCGAGACGCTGGACAAGTTCGGTTTCCGCACGCCGATCGTAGGGGATTTCCATTACAACGGCCACATCCTTCTGAAAAAGTACCCGGATTGCGCGAAAAGTCTCGCCAAATATCGAATTAACCCGGGAAATGTGAATATCGGCCGAAAAACGGATGAAAATTTCCGCACAATGATTGAATGCGCTCTCGAGCACGGCAAGCCCGTGCGGATCGGCGTCAACTGGGGCTCGCTGGACTCGGCGCTGCTGACGCGCATGATGGACGAGAACGCCCGCCTGCCGGAGCCTCTGGACGCGGCCGAAGTGACGAAAAGGGCCATCGTCGCCAGCGCCCTGGAATCAGCCCGTCTGGCCGAAAGCTACGGGCTGCCGCATGACCGGATCATCCTGAGCGCGAAAGTGTCCGGCGTGCAGGACCTGATCGACGTGAACCGCATGCTGGCGGCGCAGTGCGATTACCCCCTGCACATCGGGCTCACCGAAGCGGGCATGGGCGCCAAGGGCATCGTCGCGACCACGGCGGCGCTCGCCGTGCTCCTGCAGGAAGGCATCGGCGACACGATCCGCGCCTCGCTGACGCCCGCGCCGAACGGCGACCGCACCGAGGAGGTGCTCGTCTGCCAGCAGATCCTGCAATCCCTCGGCATTCGCAGCTTCACGCCTCAGGTGACAGCCTGCCCCGGCTGCGGGCGCACCACCAGCACGTTCTTCCAGGAGATGGCGGAGCAGATCCAGACCTACCTGCGCGAGCAGATGCCCCTCTGGAAGGAGCGCTACCCGGGCGTCGAGGAGATGAAAGTGGCCGTGATGGGCTGTATTGTGAACGGTCCCGGCGAATCGAAGCACGCCAACATCGGCATTTCGCTTCCGGGCACCTTCGAGGAACCCAAAGCGCCCGTGTTCGTCGACGGTCAGCTCGTCAAAACACTGCGCGGCGAGGGAATCGTGGCCGAATTCATCGCCATGCTGAACGACTACGTCGAGCGGAAGTACGGCGCGGCAGCAGTACGCTGAGCGCGCAGTCCCGCGGCTTGCGCGGATGGCTGAGCTCCGCGAGCGGAGCGGCTGCAGGCCGCGCAGACTACTCCTCCGGCGGTGCCATTCAGGGGCTCGCCAGAGCCGCTGCCGTTCGCGAGGCCTGTCTCTGCGGCTCAGAACACCCGGATCGTGTACGCGAAGCGGATGCCGCGCCCCAGTTCCGGCGCGATGTCCTTGACGAAGTTCAGGTGGTTCCGGTACAGGCGGTTCCCAAGGTTGAACGAGCTCACGTTGAACGTGTGCAGGACGTGGCCGCGCGTGAATGAATACGACGCATTGAGATGGAACACGGCGTAGCCGGCCGTGGGATCTTCGTTCGGGGCCACCTGCCATTGGCGGTTCGCCATCACCAGCTCCGGCCGCACGCTGAGGCCCTTCCAGAAATAGTCGAGCCCAAGGCGCCCGCGCGCAGGCGGGATGCGCGGGAGGTTCATGCGGTCTGCGGCGGTCAGGTTCGCGTCGACATAATCGAACCCGGCCAGCGCCCACAGCGGCCCCTTCACGCGCGCCTGCACGCGCGCCTCGCCGCCCGTGAATCGCGAGTCGGCCTGCGCGAACAGGTTGACCGGCAGCCCGTCATCGAACTCGCCCGTGGGCAGGAAGTAAACGAAATCGTGCATCTGATAGCGGAACAGGTTCGCCTCGGCGCGCAGATTGCGGCCCTGATGGCGCAGACTCACTTCCACGCCATCGCCGCGCTCGCGCCTCAGATCCGGGTTGCCGATCTCGAATGCCAGGTTGCCCGGATGCGGCCCGTAATTGTAGAGCTCTTCCAGCGCCGGGGCGCGGTAGGAGTGAATGTAGTTCGACACCAGCGAGCCGTTGTTCCACAGCGGCAGCATCAGGCCGGCTGAAGCGGAGAGGCCGGAGAACGTCCGCTCCCGCAGCCCGTCCGGCGAGTAGCGGTTCCGCTCCCACCGGCCGCCGAACTGCAGCCGGGCGCGCTCCCAGCTGAGCTCCTCGAGCCCGAACAGCGCGACCGCCGCATGATCCACCGGAGGCGCCAGCGCTTCTGCGCCGCGCGTTTTATAGTCGCGCTCGAGACCCCAGAATCCAAACCGTCCGGACCATGGCCCGCGCCTGCGCTGATCGAAGATGCCCATGTAAGTGAACTGCTTGTTGAAGAACTCCGTGCCCACCTTGCCCTCTTCGATCTCGCGATGCGAGTAGTCCGAGTAGCCGAGATCGAACTGGAACTGTTCAAACGCCGGACCCGCCTGTTTCACTGCGCCGTTGAACCGGAAGCTTGTGCGGACCATGTTCAGGACCGGGTTCTCGTGGTGGTGGTCGTGATCGTCGTCGTCTCCGCCGAAGGGCCGGAGAATCGCCAGGCGCGGGAGTGCGTGCTTTTCGTCGTGTTCATGGTGATGCCCGTGGCCTCCCGGCACGCCGTAGGTGGTCTCGATGCGGTGCAGCACGGCATTCCAGCTCAACCGCTCCCCGTACCGGCCGACGCCCCCCTTGGCGTTCGTCATCTCGGTGAACGAGTTTTCGATGCGGCCGATGGGGGTGTTGTAGTCGCCCGTCCGCATGCCGCCGCCGGAGCCGTACACGAGCCAGTTCCTGTAGCCGTACTCGAACGAGCCGCTCCCTCCGCCCTGCGCATTGGCCGTACCGCCCACGCCCGTCAGCGCCATGTGCAGACCCTGGTGCGGATGCTGGTTGATGACGTGGTGGTCTGTGAGAACGTTGACCACGCCGCCGATGGCGTTGGAGCCGTACAGCAGGGTGGCCGGGCCTTTCACGACCTCCACGCGCTCGAGGTTCAGCGGATCCACCGGCTCGCCATGGTCGCCGGACTGCGACGAAATGGTGCCCGTGCGCATGCCGTCCTGCAGGATCAGCACGCGGTCGCCGTCGAAGCCGCGGATCACCGGCCGCGTCGAGCCCGGACCGTAGCTGCGCCGCGCCACGCCCGCCTCGTCTCCCACCAGGTCGCCCAGCGATGTGGACGAACTGCGCGCCGTCAGCTGATATCCGTCCAGCGAAATGACGCTGAGAAACGCGTCCGCGGTGCTTTCCTCGCGCCCGGAAGCGGTCACCGTGAGCGACTCGCGCAGCGGACTCACGGTCAGCGCGAAATCGGCGCGCGCCGTCTCTCCAGCTTGCACGCGCACCGTCTTGCGCTCGTCCACGAGTGCGTGCACGTGCGCCAGCAGCGAGTATTCCCCTGCCGCCAGCCCCGTGAAGCGGTATTTCCCCTCGGCGTCGCTCTCGACGATCCGCCCTCCCGGCGTCAGCAGCACCGTGGCCCCGCGCAGAGGTTCGCCGCTGCCGGCGAAGGTCACCTTCCCTTCGATGACCGCTCCGCCCTGAGTCTGTGCGGCCAGCGCCTGCCAGAGCAGCCACTGAATGGCGAGGAAATGCGAAACAGTTCTCAGAAACATAACCCTTTCCCATTGTCGGGCCGCCGCCGCAGCAAGCCCAGCGAATCCGGCGGACGGTGCGCCTGGAGCGATGAGCGGGCCTCTTCAGGCGCCGGGCGGGACATCGCAGGAGTCAGCGCGTTTCGGTACGGTGACGGACCGGGGAAAGATTTGGGTTCATGGCCCTGCCATGGCACTCTGTTGAAGAGAGGGGCCTGGGATGTCTGAACTGTTCACGTTGAACTCCGCAAGGCGGATCCTCCCCTTTGTGCGGTCGCTGATCATCGAGGCGAGGGAGGCGCATACGGAAATGGAGCAGGCATTTGGAGAGATCCGCCAGTTTGCGGCGCGGGTGCAGATGGCAGGGGGAATGGAGCTGCATCCTGTTTTGGCGGACCACTGGCGCGGGGAGGTCGCGCGTTCCAGGGCGAAGATGTCCTACGCCCTGGAAATGCTGAAGGCGCATGGCGTGGAAGTGAAGGACCTGACTCTGGGACTGGTGGACTTTCCCACTGTCTATCGCGGCCGCGAGGTGATGCTCTGCTGGAAATACGATGAACCGGACATCGCCTGGTGGCATGGCGCCGAGGAGGGCTTCCGCGGCAGGAAACCGATTGATGCCGAATTCGAACTCAACCACGGACCCGGCGAAGATCCCGGGGCCTGATCCGCTCGATGCCGGGGCGGCCACCCGGTCCGAATTCGCCCGTATGATGGTAATACGTGCGGGAAGCCAGGCAGCCACGCGACACCGGCGGCCGGAAAGCTGGGGCCGCACTCCTCCTGCCGCTGCTGCTGGCTGCGGCGCCGCTGCATGCGCAGCGCCCTTCGCCGGTGCGGAGCGCTGACGTCCTGCTCCTGCACTCCTACGATCCCGCTTACAACTGGTCTTCCGAGGTCACGCTGGGCCTGAAAGAGGCTCTCGAGGAGCTGCCGCTGCAGATCTCCATCTGGACGGAATATCTCGACTCGCGGCGCTCGAAGCCGGCCCAGTCGTGGGCATGGATGAACCGCGTTCTGACGGAGCGTCATGCCGGACGGCGCTTCGACGTCATCATCGCGTGCGACGACGCCGCAGTCGAGTACCTTCTCCATGGCGCGCCTGCCGGATTGCGGGGCGTGCCGGTGGTTTTCTGCGGCGTCGGATCGCAGGAGCTGATCGGGAGGCTCCCTCGGGAGCGCTTCACCGGGGTGCGGGAGATCTCGTCCGCCTCGGATTTTCTGGATGCCTGTCTCCGCTTTCTGCCCGGCACGCGCACGGTGGTCGTAATCACCGACAATTCGCCGACCGGCGCCGAACACCACGCCTTTTACCGGGAGATCAGCCGTGCGCGTTCCCGCCTTGAATTCCGGTTCCTGGAAGGGGCGCATCTGCCTGTCGAGCAGATCCTGCAACAGGTGCGCGCGCTTCCGCCGGACGCCCTGGTCGTCCACACGCACTTCACCAGAGACGCCCGGGGCGACTACGTGAGTCCTCGGTGGATGGCCCAGAAAGTGGCGGAGGCGAGCGCAGCGCCGGTGATCAGCCCGCACGTCCGGCTGCTGGGGCAGGGAATCCTGGCCGGCAATACAAGCGCCGGTTTCATGCACGGGGAGATTGCGGGGAGGATGGCCGTCGAGGTTCTGCATGGCGTTGCGCCCTCCGCCATCCCTCTGCGCGAGCATGGCAACATCCGGCTGATCATCGACGACAGCGTTGCGGGTCGCTGGAACATCCCTCGCTCGCTTCTGCCGGCGGACGCCGAGATCATCGGGGAAACCGGCGGCTGGCGCGCGCTGCGGTCTGCCGACCGCCGCCTGCTGTGGGCGGGCGGCATCCTCGTCGTGTTGCAGATGTTGACGATTCTCGTCCTGATCATCAACATCCTGCTGCGGCGCAGGGCGGAGCGCGACCTGAAGGAAAGCCGCGAAATGCTGGACCGCGCCCAGCGCACCGCGCACATCGGCCTCTGGAGCCGGGATCCTGCCACCGGAAAGCTGGTCTGGTCGGAGGAAGTGTACCGGATGCTCGGCGTCGATCCGGCGTCGTTACGGCCCTCCTTCGAAGCTTTTCTTTCCTTCGTCCATCCGGCGGACCGCCAGCGCGTGGAGGCCATCGTCCGGGCCAGCGACGCCCGGCGCCAGAGCCGTGTGCTCGAGTTCCGCGTCCAGCTTCCCGGCGGCGCAGAGCGCCATATCCGCAGCACAGGAGAGTGGATCACCGGTCCGGACGGAAAGCCGCGGGTCGTAGGAATGGTGCAGGACATCACCGAGCTGAAGCAGACCGAGGAACTGCTGCAGCAGATGCAACGGATGGAATCCGTGGGGACGCTGGCCGGCGGCGTGGCTCACGACTTCAACAACCTGCTCACGGTGATCAACGGCTACAGCCAGATGCTCGCGGCCTCGCTGGCGCCCGGCGATCCGCGTTCCCAGCAGGTGCGCGAGATCCAGCGCGCCGGCGAGCGCGCCGCGGAGCTGACGCGGCAGCTGCTCGCCTTCAGCCGCAAACAGATCCTCTCGCCCCGCCTGTTCGATCTGAACGAACTGCTGCGCGAAAGCGAGGGGCTGCTGAAGCCCGTCGTGGGAGACCGCGTGCAGATCGAGTTCGATCTGTCCGCGCAGTTCTGCCTCGTGCATGCCGACCCCTGGCAGATCGAACAGGTTCTGATCAACCTGGCGGCGAACGCCCGCGATGCGATGCCCCGTGGCGGCCGGCTCCGCATCCGCACCGCCGCGCTGCTCATGAAGGAGTTCTCCGGCATTGCGGACGAGACGATCGTCCCGGGCCGCTACATCGAACTGACAGTCTCCGACAATGGCTGCGGCATGGACGAAGCGACGCGGCGCCGCGTCTTCGAGCCGTTTTTCACGACCAAACCCGAGGGCAAAGGCACCGGCCTCGGCCTGGCGACCGTGTACGGCATCGTGCGCCAGAGCGGCGGCTGGATCACGGTGAGCAGCGAGCCCGGCGTCGGGACGACTTTCCGCATCCTGCTGCCTTCGGCTGAAGGCGCCTTGCCCAAGGGTGATCCCGGCGGCCCTCAGGCGGCCGCGGAAGGGGGGCGCGTGGTTGTGCTGGAGCATCACCGCCAGACCGGTGAACTCATCAACCTGGCTCTCCGCCAGGCCGGCTACGAAGTGGAATTCGCACTGGACGAGCAGGGGCTCTCCACGATGATCGAGACAGCGCCGGAGGACAACCCCGTCCGCGTGCTCCTCGTGGATCTTCGGATGCCGCACATTTCCGGCTTCGACCTCGTGCGGCGCCTGCGCCGGCAACATCCGCATTTGCGGGCCCTGCTGCTGTTCAACGAATCCTGCGGAGCGCGCGATGCAGCGCTGGAAGAAGGCGAGGCTGTTCTGGGCGCCCCGGTCACTCCCTCCGCGCTCACTGCAGCGGTTCGATCGCTGATGGCGCAACCCGCAGCCGGCTGAGCGCAGGCCGCTCTGCGGGATTCATCCCCGGACGCGGCCGTGCAGACGGCCGCTCACCCCGGCCGCTGACGCCGTCTTCGTTCCCGGCGCAGAGCCTCGCCCGATCGCGCAGGGGACAAAACCCGCGGCCAGCGGCGATGAATCTGCGTGCTGATGTTCCGCGGAGTCTCGCAGCCTCCCGGCGGGGCCCCATCAGGGCAGCACGATTCGGACAAGCCCGGGGCAGGCTGCCCGCACCGTGCGGCCGCCCGCCGAAATCTCGTACTCGCCGCGGAAGGCGCGCACGCTGTAGCCGCCCCGGGTGTCCGTCACGCCCTGCGCCTGCGTCCGCCAGCGGCCGTAGACGAGCTCGCGCCAGACCTCGTAATTGGGCTTCGGCGTCCAGTCTTTCCGGAGCATTGCGCCCTTGGGACGCCAGTGCCTTCCCTCCCAGAATCCCCACATCAGGAACGCATCCACCTGCGGATGGCTGAAGCAGAGCGTGAGAAAGTCCCGCGTGAACTCCGCCTGCAGTTTCTCGTCGTCCGTCTCGAAATCGAATTCCGTGATGCGGATGGGCAGATTGAATTCCGAGAAACGGTCCAGAATTTCCAGCATCTTCTCCGGCGGCGTCACTTCCCGGAAATGGCCCTGGATCCCGATGCCGCCCACCGGCGCGCCGCGGTCGATCAGAAAACGGAGCGTGTCGTAGAAATGCTCCTGATGGGCCGTGTCGCGCCCTCCGGCTTCGAGAATGTTGAAGTCATTCAGGTACAGAACCGGCGCAGGATCCAGCCCGCGGGCGGCATGAAACCAGGCCGCCATCTCCTCGCGCCCGAGAAGATCGATCAGGTCG
>FWPV01002154.1_pt1 | contig 49629 bp, 54 predicted proteins | sample 2228371 | NCBI WGS metagenome assembly FWPV01 (sample SAMEA103939776, study PRJEB20133) | metagenome | reverse complement strand
AGCGATATACAAGTCCCTCGGACGCGCCCCCTGGCGCGGCAAGTGAGGGGCGCGTTTAGCGCCGCTCACGCGCAGAGTTGGTATAAGATTTCAGGGTGAGCTTATTGCAGGATCACTATGGTGCGGTGGTGGCTTGGGTGGAGCCAAGCCCGACGGAGCCGGTGTGTGGCCCGCTGGCCGGGCTGACTTTTGCCGCCAAGGATTTGTTCGATGTGGCCCAAATGCCCACCGCAGCGGGCAACCCCGATTTTGCCGAGCACTGGGGCCTGCCAACCCAGGATGCCTGGGCCGTTGCGGCGCTCAAGAAAGCGGGTGCAAGTCTGGTGGCCAAGACCCATACCCACGAGCTGGCCTACGGCATGACCGGTATTAACCCCCACGTTGGCACCCCACAGAACCCCCGTGTGCCAGGGGGTATTCCAGGCGGTTCTTCTTCGGGCTCAGCAGTTGCGGTGGCGGCGGGCCTGGTGCCGGTGGCTCTGGGCAGCGATACCGGTGGTTCGGTGCGGATTCCCGCTTCGCTATGCGGGATTTACGCCTATCGCCCGACCCACGGGGCCATTCCCACCCAGGGGGTGGTTCCGCTAGCCCCCAGCTACGATACGGTGGGGTTACTGGCAGCCAGCCCCGAGGGGCTGGAGCGCTTTGCCAGAGTGCTGCTCTCTGAGGCCCTGCCGGCGGTTCCGTTTGATCGGGCGGTCATCCTGCGCGATGCCCTCGAGTTCTGCACCCCCGAAGCCCAAACCGCCCTGGAGCGCATCACACGGAGGCTAGAAGCACTGGGTATGACCATTGAAGAGAACTCGCTGGGTCTACTGCAAGAGGCTCGAGAGACCCAGCGGGTCTTGCAGGGCGCCCAGGCCTGGGGTTTTCACCAAAGGTGGCTCGAGGAGCGGCAGCCCCGCCTCGGTGAGGATGTGCGGAAACTGTTGGAGATGGCCTCGAGGTTCACCGCAGGCGAGATCGGGCGGGCCCTGAGCGAGCAGGTGCGCTTGAAAGCCGAGATGGGTGCCTGGCTTTCGGCCGGTACGCTTATTCTGCTGCCCGCGACCCCCAGTTCAGCCCCTCTGGTGAGCGAGCTACAAGATACCGAAAAAGCGCTGGCCTTCCGCTGGCGCACGCTCAGTCTGACCTGTTACGCCAGCGTGCTGGGTGCGCCGGTGGTCTCGGTGCCTGCCGAGCAACCCGGCGAAAAGCCCATTGGAATACAGCTCGTGGGGCCCTGGGGCAGCGATATGGGTTTGCTGAATATCGTGCGACAGGCTTTCAAATAGGGCGCTTTGACTACCGACTCCGGGGGTCGAGCACCTCGGCCAGGGCGTCGCCAAACAGGTTAATGCCCAGTACCAGCAGGCTGATGGCCACGCCGGGAAAGGTAGCCACCCACCAACCCCCAAAGAACAGCACCTCGCGTCCGTCGGCCAGCATCTGCCCCCAGCTGGGAATTTCGGGAGGCACGCCGGAAAGCCCCAGAAACGAAAGCGCGGCCTCGGTCACGATCAAGCGTGCAAGTTCCAGGGTGGCCACCACAATCAGCGGCCCGGCTGCGTTGGGCAGCAGGTGCTTGAGCATGATGCGCCGCCCAGAAGCCCCCAGGGCATGGGCGGCCTGGACAAACTCCCGCTCTTTGAGCGACAAAATCTCGCCGCGTACCACCCGCGCATACAACACCCAGCTGGTAACTCCTAGCACCACAATGGTGTTGGTCAGGCTGGGCCCCAGTGCGGCGATAATGGCGATCACCAGCAGGATAAACGGCAACGAAAGCTGGATGTCGCCCAGTCGCATCAAAAAGTCATCTACCCGCCCCCCCAGGTAGCCCGACAGCAGGCCCAGTGGAATCCCAATCGCTGCACCGATCAGTACCCCGGCCACGGCTACAACCAAAGAGAGCCTGGCCCCATGGAAGATGCGCGAGAGCATATCACGCCCCAGACGGTCGGTGCCCAGCAGGTGGCCTTCGGTGCCGGGGGGTTTGGTGATGGCCTGGAGGTCTTGTTGGGTGGGGTTGCGGGGGCTGATCAGTGGGGCAAAAATGGCCATCAGCACAAAGAGAATCATCAGGCCAATCCCAATGGTAGCCGAGGGGGCGCGAAGGACTCTACGCATGGGGCCTCCCATCTAATACCAACTCTGCGCGTGAGCGGCGCTAAGCGCGCCCCTCACTTGCCGCGCCAGGGGGCGCGTCCGAGGGTCTCTTATATCGCTTTTGGGTCATTACTGAGCAGATTTGGTATTAGTTAAGGCTGCGCTCCTTGTGTATCAGGGCGGCAAGATTGAATACGATATCCTTAGATAGGCGATCAAACTCGTTCTCGAGCATGACCTGGGCTGCCTCCACGCCCCGCATCCGGAGGGTTTGTACGACACGTGCCGCGTACAGGTGAAAGCTCCGGTGGGTCTCGCGCAGGGCAGCAAACTCGGGGTGCAGGGCCAGGGTACTGCGGGCGGCCTTGTCATAGAGCCACTGCCCCAGGGCGCACTGATTGTCCTGCATGACAATGCTGATGTCCAGCTCCTCGTTGGAGCGTCCCAGGATGCAATCCTCGAGGCGTTTACGCCAGGCCAGGTGAGCATTGATGACGGCCTGTACATCCAGGCCCATGAAGCGTTGCTCAGCTTCTTCTAGTTTGGGTGCTTCTGTGGGCTGTTTGCGGCCCCAACTGCGGAGCCAGTCCAAAAGGTTCATAATTGGTATGGTAAGGGTCTGGTTTTGTAAAACCTGTGCAAATACCCCTTAAGAAACCCGTGAATACCGTTACTGAACAATGGCTGTGAACACAAAACATACCAGTCTGGACATACCAGTCTGGGAAAAATTGTTTTTAGGCCCCCCTCCAGCTCTTTTTTAGGAGCTTCAAAGGTATGTACCAATGCAAGTTGCGCCTTTGTTGGACACGATTGTTTTTGTGGAAGTCGATATCCGACCCTTTGTTTGAGCTGGGATTGTGGGGAGATACATATTTATCGCAGCCTCACCGACATGTTGCCACTAGCTACATCTAATCTCCCACAATCCCACCGCGCGTCGTGCGCCTTAGGGTTATCAGCTTGGTTTATTGGTCTGTGTAGCTGTGCTGGCCAAACAAGGAAGTGCAGTTGCCCCCTACCCTGCGGTAGGGGGCCTGTGGGCTGGGTAGGGTTTAGTTGATGGCCGCGCCATCGGTGTTAATAAAGGTGAACCGATTGATGGGTCGTATGACGTTATTCTCGAGTTCGAAAACTGTCCAGATGGTTCCGGTTTGACCTGCTGGCACGGCAAACTCGCGCAGTAACGAAGAACCTCTATAAACGCTTACCTTGGCCAGCGAGACGTTAGAGAGACTGGTACTCGTGGAGTCGGTACGATTGGTGTAGTTGTGTACGGTGTAGCGGTAGATGCCGCCCGCCACTGGGTTGGTCAGGGTGATGGTTTCGGGGCCGAAGCTAGTTGTATCATCAACGTCCAGGGCAGCGGAGGTGGTGGTATCGCTGTAGTTTTTGTTTTGATACCAGATATGGAAACGGCTTCCGGTGGTGTTGGGGCCGGTCAGGTGGGAGTCGAGGTCGGCAGGCGTAGAGCCCCAGGTTAGTACGAACCGGTAAGCGTTATCGGCAACCACGGGTGTGATGCTGAAGTTCTGGTTGCTGGTGGAAATGCCACCTATGCTGATCACGTTAAAGTAAGCGGTCACGAAGTTTTGCTTGACGGCCTCCGCCGTATAGTAGCCAGCGGGTAACACAACTTCGTAGTAGCCTGGATTGGTGCCACTCTGAGTAGTGGTGCTCTTAACAATATTGCCCTGGCGGGTATTGAGTCCGCTGCGGAAGTTAAGCTGGACACCCGCTTCTCCCTGACCACTGAAAGCGTTCTTTACAATGCCCGCAACCGTTCCATCGCCGGTACTGGTGCTAGAAATAAACAGAACCGCATCCAGATTGGTGGTCTCGCCTGCCCGAACGGTCACGTTGGAATAGGTGGCGCTAAGATAGCCGGTTTTGGCGATGGTAAGGGTGTACGAGCCTTCGGGTCGCTCGAGCTTGAACTTCCCAGCTGGATCTGTAAAAACCGAGTAGGTGCTGCCGCTGACGCTGACCGTCGCGCTCGCAATGGGGTTTTGGGTGGAGGCATCCTTGACCACGCCTTCTACCCAACCGGGGGTACCTCCTGCTGCTGGCGGGGTGATGTCGCCACAAGCCATGGTAACCAGGGCCAGGCCTCCGAGTAGTAATTTTTTTATATTGATTTGCATATATCCCTCCTGAGTGGTTGGATTTATGACAATTCGAAGCTACCCTGAGACTGAGCGCTTGAGTAGAGACAAAAGTCATAAAAATGCGTTATCTATCGCATTTTTTTATTTATGCGATGAGCAAGAGCAATTGAGTATTTAGCGTTACGCGGCAGGGGTCAAAATAAAAAAATAACGCCCAAAATGGGCGCTATGAACAGGCTTGAGTTGTGGTTTTTGTGATTTTCGACCGTTAATTACCCGTGAAGCACTTTTGGCAAGTTTTGCCAGAGAATAAAGACCCCCATCAGAACTAGAAACCCAGCAAAGCCTCGCCGCAGGGTGAGCTGTGGAATCGAGGCGGCAATGCGTCCGCCGAACAGGCTGCCTACAATGCCAAGTGCGGCAAAGAGCAGCACGATGTCCCAGTGCACGGTGTAGCCCTGCTCGGGCAGCAGATGGAGGTACTTGTAAAATCCACTGGCGGATTTCATGGCCACCACCAGCAAGCTGGTGCCTACCGCCAGATGCATGGGAAGCCCTCCCAGAAGCACCAGGGCGGGTACGATGAGGAAACCTCCACCCACCCCCACAAGCCCAGTCAGGGCACCGACGATCAGGCCATCGAGGATGATTTTGAGATAGGAGCGCTTTTGGGGCTTGGCCTCGAGCTTAGGGGGGCGGAACATCATGTAAGCCGCCAGAAGCATCACCACCGCAAACAGCCCCAGCTGCCAGACCCCCGGCACCCACTTCGAAAAGTAAGCCCCCAGGTAGGTTCCTGCCATGCCGGGGATGCCAAAGAACAGTACGTTGCGCCAGTCAATCAGACCCTTGAGGGCATAGGGCACAGCCCCCACCAGGGCTATCAGGCCCACAATGGCCAACGACTCGGCAATGGCCAGCTTGTCGGGCTCGCCCACCAGATAGACCAGAATGGGCACTGTCAGGATGGAGCCTCCCGACCCCAACATGCCCAGGGCCAGACCGATCATGACAGCGCCTATCCAGGCTAGGTACATGGGGCCTCCTCGGGTTTGAAAGGGGTTTCGACCTGCTTCCCACGGCCCTTGCGCGAGAGCTCGTAACCCTGGGCGGCATACCCCTGGATGCCGCTGACCAGTTTGCCCACCTCGAAGCCCTCGTACTCGAGCACCTCGGCGGCCAGCCCGGCCCGGCTGCCGGTAGCGCAGATGGTTATAACAGGGCTTTGCAGGGTATCGAGTTGATCGAGCAGTTGCTCCAGCGGGAGGTTGCGGGCTCCCGGAATGTGGCCCGCGGCGTACTCCTCCGGCGAGCGCACGTCGAGGAGCAAGGCCCCTTTCTTCTGCCAAAAGGAGAGCTCGTTGGGAAAGACATCAAACATCACTTCACCGGGAGTTTGTGCCGCTTCCAGGCTTCAATGCCGCCTACCAGATTGTAGACCTTGAAGCCCTTGCTGGCCAGAAACCGCGCTGCGCTGGCACTGCGGCTACCGCTGCGGCACTGGCAAATGATCTCTTTATGCCTGGGGAGCTTCTCCCACTCCTCGGCCAGCCTATCCAGCGCTATGGCCTGAGAACCGGGAATTTTGGCTTCCTTGCGCTCCAGCGGGGTGCGCACATCCAGAATCAGTGCGCCCGCCTTGACTTTTTCCTGGGCCTCTGCAGGGCTGAGGCGGCCTACCGCCGCCCCACCCCCCAGCAGGCTTTTGAGCCAACCGATCAACGCGCCACCTCAAAGCCCGAGGCCATCCAGCCGTAGGTGCCGCCCTCGAGGTTCCCCACCTTGGCGCCTTCAAAGCCCTGGCCTACCAGGAACTCCGAAGCCTGCGAGGAACGGTTGCCCGAGGCGCAGACCAGCACCAGCTTGCGGTCTTTGGGCAGGTTCCTGGACTCCGCCACAAAACGCCCCAGGGGGATGTTCACTGCTCCCGGTACGTGCCCCATGGCGTATTCGTAGGGTTCGCGCACGTCCACCACATACGCACCCTCCTGAATCCACTGCTGGGCCTCGTGGGGGGTCAGCTCGGTAAAGGCAGTGTCGTGGTAGGTGGCCTCCAGGGGCTGGGTGTCCAGGGGCAGGCCCATCTGGTACCAGGCCATGATGCCGCCATCCAGGTTCAGCAAGTTGGAATACCCCTTGGCCGAGAGCCAGCCCGCCGCCTGGGCGCTGCGGTTGCCGCTGCGGCAGTAGAGCACTACGGGCTTGTCCTTGGGAATCTCCGAGAAGCGCCCGGCGAACTCGGAGAGGGGGATCAGTTCGGCCCCCTCGATGCGCACCTGGGCAAACTCCTCGGGTTCACGCACATCCACGAAGAGCACGTTTTCTTCTTGCAGCTTGCGGGCTTCCTGGGGGCTAATGTCTTTGTACGGTACGGTCAGCATGTTTTCCTCCCTACAGATGGGGCTTGTCTAAACCGGGCTTGCGCAGGGGATACCGGCCTCGCACCAGGCCTTGATACCGCCCTCGAGGTGCCAGACCTTGGGGTGGCCCAGGCTTTGCAGGGCTCTGAGCCCCTCCTGCGAGCGGTTACCGCTGCGGCAGTAGAGCAGAACGGGCTGGTCGCGCTCGAGGTACAGGGGCGCCAGGCTGGCCAGCTTGGACAGGGGCAGGCGCAGGGCCCCCGGCAGTACGCCGTCGGCCCACTCCTCGGGCTCGCGGATGTCCACCACTTGGTAGCGTTCCAGGGTATGGTAAGCGGTTTTGACGTTCAGGTTCATGGGCGTTCAGGATTTGTGGGGGAGCCCCTGGCAGGGCCAGGGGCCGTGGGTAGGTCTTGCGAAACTCAGGCTTCTACCAGCTCGCGGGCCGGGCCTTTCTCCACCGGGAAGCCGTCCTGCTGCCAGGCCCGGATACCCCCGGTGAGGTTGATCAGGTTGTTGAAGCCTGCTGAAAGCAGGGCGCTGATGGCGGTGGAGGAGCGGTCTCCGCCCAGGCAGTGCACCACCACCGGCTTGTCCTTGGGAATGCGGTTCAGGTGGTTCATCACCCGTCCGGCGTGGATATTCAGGGCACCAGGGATGTGGCCGGCCAGGTACTCGTCGGCTCCGCGCACGTCCAGGATGGCCACCTCGCCTTTTTCCCAGCGGGCCTTGGCCTCGGCGGCGGTAATCTGCGGCACGGTCTCGAGCTCGCCCTGCACGTAGCCATCCAGGCTGGGAATATAGCCCACCACCCGATCCAGCCCAATGCGGATGAGTTGCTTGACCAGATCGTGCACCCGCTCAGGGCTGGCCAGCAGGATGAAGTCGCGGTCGTAGGGCAAGAGCCAGCCGGCCCAGGTCGAGAAGCTCTTGCCCGCCGGGATGTTGATGGCACCCTTGAGGTGCCCGCCGGCGAAGGCCAGCTTGTCGCGGGTATCTACCAGCAAAACGCCTTCCGACAGCTTTTGCTGGAACTGCTCGGGGGTGAAGAGGTGCGGCTCCTTGAGGTCGCCCAGGATGGGCATGCCGTCGCGGTTGAGCCGCTTCATCTGGGCGAAGTAGTAAGGAGCCTCGGGCTGGCCGGACAGCAGGGCCTTGACGAAGCCTTCCTCGTCATTATTACGCAGGTAGTCGGCCCACCAGGCAAAGCGGCGCTCATAGCCCACGGTGGTGCTGGCGACGGCCCCCAGCCCCTTGCCGCAGGCGCTGCCGGCGCCGTGGCCGGGCCAGACCTGCACGTAGTCGGGCAGGGTGAGGAACTTCTCTTTGAGGCTTTTGAACATGCGCCGCGCACCGGGCTCGGCGGTGCCCATAATGCCCGCTGCCTCTTCCAGCAGGTCGGGGCGGCCAATATCGCCCACAAACACGAAGTCGCCGGTCAGGATGAAACCGGGCTCGCTGGCGGCCGCGCCGTCTTGCACCAGGAAGCTGACGTGCTCGGGGGTATGGCCGGGGGTGTGTACCACGGTCAGGGTGATGTTGCCCAGCTTGATCTGGTCGCCGTCCTTGACGAGCTGGTAGTCGAAGCCCCCCAAGCCCTTGTACTTCCAGTTTTCGTCGCCTTCGTCGGTCAGGTAGAGCTTGGCCCCGGTGGCCCTGGCCAGCTCCCGCGCCCCGGAGAGATAGTCGGCGTGGATGTGAGTCTCGGTGATGGCCACAATCTTCATGCCGTTTTTCTGGGCCTCATCGAGGTACACCTGAATATCCCGCCGGGGGTCTACCACGATGGCAGTACCCGCAGACTGGCAACCGATGAAGTAGCTACCCTGAGCCAAACCTTCTTCGTAAATTTGCTTGAAGAGCATCTGCAAACCTCCACCTGGCAGGATATATCCCCAGGGGGTATTTTGTCAAATACCCCCCCAGGATATTTAGGCCAGCCCCTTCAGCATCAGATTCCAGTACATGAAAGGCAGGCCGTGTTTCTTGAGAAGCCACATGTCGTAGCGCTCCTTCTGGGTGTTGAGGGGCAGGGTGGGGTGCCAGACATTGTCGTAAAGGAACTCAGCCAAAAACATCTTGCCGTAGGCCGTCACCAGCGGGCAGGAGGTGTAGCCGTTGTACTGCTTCTTGGGCTCCTGGCCTTTCATCGCGTCCAGCAGGTTGGCCACCAGCACCGGGGCCTGCTTGCGGATGGCCGCACCGGTTTTGGAGGTTGGCAGGCTGCTGGCATCGCCCAGGCTGAACACGTTGGGGAAGCGCACGTGCTGCAGGGTGTGTTTGTCCACCTGTACCCAGCCTAAGGGTGTGCTGGGGTCGGCCAGGGGGCTTTGTTTGAGGAAGTCCGGGGCGCTTTGGGGGGGCACTACGTGGAGAAAGTCGAAAGGAATGGTCACCCGGGGCCTGGGTGCGCTGGGGTTGGCCTTGACTGCTGGGTGATTGACGGTGTACTCGTAGGTGGCTTCCTTTTTGAGGCCATCCACCGCTATGAGCTCGTGGTGGAACTGGGTCTGGATGCTGTAGCGCTCCACTACCCGGTCCAGTACGGCCTTGATCTCGGGCACCCCGAAGATGATGGTTCCAGCCGAGCCAAAGATGATCTGGGTGTCTTTGCTGATTCCCTTGCGGCGGGCATGGTCGGCGGCCAGATACATGATTTTTTGCGGAGCGCCGCCGCACTTGATGGGCGTGCTGGGGGCGCTGAACAGGGCCACCCCGCCTTTGAGCTGCTGGAGAAACGACCAGGTTTTGGGCGCCAGGTCGAAGCGGTAGTTGCTGCTCACGCCGTTTTGGCCAAGGGTCTCTTCCAGCCCCTCAATCTTGTGCCAGTCGAGCTGAATACCCGCGGCCACCACCAGGTAGTCGTACCCCACCTCCTTGCCCCCACGGGTGCGCACCACCTGCTGCGTGGGGTCTATCTCCTCGGCGTAGTCCTGGATCCAGCGCACGCCCCTGGGTATCAGGTTTTCCTGTGGACGTACCGAGGCCTGAGGGTTGTAGGTGCCTGCCCCTACCAGCGTCCAGGCGGCCTGGTAGTAGTGCTTTTCGGAGGGCTCGAGCACCGCCACATCCTCTACCCCTTTGCGCCTGAGCTGGGCGGCCACGGTCAGGCCTGCCGTCCCGCCGCCGACAATCAGGATTTTGTGATGGAGCCGCTCCTTGACCTGGCTCCGTACCGTAATGGCTTTTTCCTCCCTTACAATCATGTAAACAAGCCTCCCTTGGAACTTGGCATCGTTCAGACCAGGGTAGGTATAACTTTTGGTTGAAGCAAATAGCTTTTGGTTATATTTTTCATCACATCGGGGTATGATTGTCCCTATCAGCTATGCGTCTGAACCCTAGGTACCTGGTGGTATTTTGCGTGGTGGCCGAGCTGCGCAGTCTGAGCCGCGCTGCCGAGGTATTGAACCTGAGCCAGCCCGCGGTCAGCAAGACCCTGAAGGCCCTCGAGGACACGGTGCGCCAACCCCTCTACGAACGCACCCCGCAGGGCATCACCCTGACCGAGGCGGGCAAGGCCCTGCTCCCTTATGCCTGCGCGGTGAACCGCAGCCTGGCTCACGCCACGCGGTTTATCGAGGAGCGGCGGCACAAGCGCATTCCGCAGCTCGAGGTGGGTCTGGCCTGGAGTCTGATTCCCCGCTACGAGGCCAGCCTGTTGCGCTGGGCAACCCTGGAAGAGGCCCGTTGCGAGCTGCACCTGACCAACGGAACCACCCTGGAGCTCATCGAGCAGGTCTACCAGCGCGACCTGGATGCGGCCCTGGTGCTGGGCGGCACCGACGCCCTGCCCGAGCCCCTCAGCGCCCGTCGCCTGACCAGCGACGAGATGGTGCTGATTGTGGCCCCCACGCATCCCTGGGCAGGTATGGGGGGGGTGGCCCTGGGGCAGCTCGAGGGCATGACCTTACTGGTGCCCCAGCGCAACTCCCGTCTGCGCTTGCGCTTAGAACAGTTCCTCGAGCGCCACGGGATTGTGCCCGAACGGGTGCTGGAGTGTGGCAGTCTGTACGGCGTGAAAGCCGCCGCCGCTGCCGGGTTGGGGGTGGGCCTGTCCAGCCGCTCGTTTGTGGAGCCCGAGGTTAGGGCGGGGCTCTTACGCGTCTTGATGGTCGAGGACAGCGGCTTCTCGCTGGGCGTGCACTGGGTGGCCTACCCCGAGGCCTCGGTAGATGCGGCCACCCGCGAGATGCTGGGGCTTTTGTGGCGCTACCTGGGCGCACCCACAACCGTGGGCCAGGCTCCGTAAGCTAAAAATCGGGGCCTCCTGGGAGGCCCCAATCATCCGCTCAGCGCTAGGGGTACTCGTAGGTAACGACAAGAGTGGGCTTGTAGCTTGAAGCATCGCCAGTGTAGAAGGCAGCATAGTCGTTCGCGCCATCTGCGTTGGTAGCGGTGGGGAAGCGCAGGCGGAACTGCGAGCGGTTGCCCCTGGCTACCCGGTTGGTGTAATCGTCACGTACCTTCGAGAAGACCGAAGCGCTCTTCCAGCCAGTGGTTGTGGTGGTGCTGAGGGTGTAAGCGTAGGTAAGAACGGCTGTATCGAAGTCGCCGGCATCCAGGCCGGAGCCGTAGTAAACGCTTTCAGCGCGTAAGCTACCACCCAGGTCGGTGTACGGCGCTCCAATAACCAGATACTGATAGGCGTACAGGATTGCCGAGGTAATGTTGGTAGCACTATCGGTCACCAGCGGGCTGAGATCGAAGCTGAGGAAGCCCCGCATGGAGGTGTTGGCACTGGTATCGCCTACCGCCGACCCAACCGAGGTAGTGTACACGGATCCAGTATTGTAAGCGAAACCGTCTAGTGCAGCCTGACTCTCGAGGTTCACGGTCTTCTGCTGAATCACCCGGAAGGAGTGGGTTACCGTAGCGGCCAGGGTGTTACCAGCCAGGTCTTTGGCAGCGTTGGTCACCTGCCAGGTAACGATGACGCCATAGGCGAAATCGCTGCTGGGGTTGAAAACCATGCGGTTGCTGCTGGGCCATGTAAAGGTTCCAGTCACACCCGCAGGACTGGTGATCTGGAAGGCTGTCTGCGTAGAGGCTTTGTCCATCGGCTCGGAGAACGTAACCTCGATGTTGGTGGTGCGGGCAATCCCGGTAGCCCCGTTCGCTGGAACATACGCGGTTACGGTGGGTTTGGTGGTATCGGGCGCGCTGGCTGTTGTGAAGCTGAAGTTGTAGGGTGCGGCCAACGGGTCATCGGCCAGGTCTTTGGCCCCCGTGCCCAGCGTAACGCTATAGGTGGTATTGAAGCTCAGATTGGTGGGGGGGTTGCAGGTGGCCAGCTTGCTGTCGGGCGTCCAACTCCACGCACAGGTAATTGCCGGGCTGCTGCTAAAAGCTCCTTCTACCGAAGCCTTGTTCATGGCCTTGGAGAAGCTGAAGGAGATGTCGGTATTGACGGGAATGTTGGTGTCGCCATTGGCCGGTGCTGTGCTCAACACACTGGGAGGGCTGCCCACAGTGGTGAAGCTGAAAGTCTTGCTGCCAGTCAGAGCGTTGCCCGCATGGTCTTTGCCCTCCACCGTTACGGTATAGGTGGTTTCGCTAGCCAGGTTGGTGGCGGGGTCGAAGCTGACCCTGGTGTTCTCGGGGTTCCACGTAGGATCGCCCAGGTCGAAGCTGGGCGCTATGGTCACCGTGACCGTACCCACGTCCATCCCTTCGCTGAAGGTGACCTCGAGGTTGCTGTCCAATGCCACCAGCGTGGCCCCGTTTGCGGGCACCGTAGAGGAAATGGTGGGAGCGGTGGTGTCGGGTGCAATCGGCGCGGTGGCCACTTCGTCGGTTCTGGCCGATTTGAGCCCGCCGGTATCCTCGGCGTCCAGGGCAAAGTAGTAGGTGGTGCCGTTGGTCAGGCCAGCCACAACCTTGCTGGTCGCGGGCTTGGGGACGTATTCCACATTGGTCAAAGCGCCCGAGGCAGTGCCCCAGTAGACGTTGTAGCCCTTGAGGTCGGGCTCGGTGTTGGCGTTCCAGTTGAGCACTATCTGCCGGTCGCCTGGAATGGCCACAAAGCCAGTGGGCTTTTCGGGCGGGTTGTTCACTTGCTGGCCGCACTGGCCCGCCATCAGCAATAAACTACCCAGTGCGAGCAAAAGCCAGTTTCTGGTTCTCATACAGACCTCCAGAAGAGGTAATCCAGATACTTGCAGAGGGTCGCACCCCCGACAACGGGTTGAGCCTGATAGGTTTTTAGTGGTTCACGCCCCTACCGCAGAGCATCTGGGGCTAAAGCGTGTGAAATGCCGTTTGAGGCCGTTTGCTCTTTCTCCACGCAGACCCCCTTTCCCAGGTTCACCAGGTGACCTGTACTCAAGTCAGAAGAAGATAACCCTGATGATTTAAGCCTACTACCTGGCCGCCATTTGTCCAGGTGCGAATGCCCCGGAAAACCTGTAATGGAGCGGTAATTCGATGTTTCAATTAAGCTTTCAAGCGGGACACAAGCCAGGGGGTCTTGGGGGTAGAACATGGGGGAGGCGTACCATGCGCAACCTGCGTGCAGTGGCCTGGTTTGTCTTGGGTGTGGTGGTTTTAGGTTTTGCGGAGGCCCGTACCTGTCTGTACTACTTCTGGGGGGAAGGTTGCCCCCACTGTGCTCGGGTCGAAGGCCACCTGCGGGCCCTCGAGCAGCGCTATCCCTGGCTAGACATCCGGCGTTTCGAGGTATACCAGAACCGAACCAACCTGCAACGGCTGAACGAGCTGTTCGAACGCTATGGGGTGCCGCAGGGCGAGCAGGGCATTCCGGCGGCCTTTATTGGGGAGCGCTACCTGGTGGGGGACACCCCCCTGCTGCAACACCTCGAGAGCCTGGTGCTCACCCAGCAAGGTGCACCCTGCCCTACCTTGACCGCCGCCCCTGCCCAGGCCCCGCCCGCGCTGGGCTTTCCTTTCCTGCTGACGCTGCTGGGGGCAGCCCTGGTGGACTCCATCAACCCCTGCGCCATAGCGGTGATACTGCTCCTTTTTGGCGGCTTGATGATTTTCGAGGACGCCGAAGACCGACGGCGGGTGCTGCGCACGGGCCTGGCCTTTACGGGAGGTCTGTTTCTGGCCTACCTGTTGTTTGGCCTGGGCCTTTTCTCCGCCCTGCGCCTGACCAGTGCAGCGCTCTGGTTCAAGACGGCGGTGGGGGTGCTGGCCATTCTGATTGGCCTGGCCAACCTCAAGGACTATTTCTGGTATGGCGGGGGCGGTTTTGTGATGGAGATCCCCCGTCGCTGGCGGCCCGCCCTGTTTGGCCTGATTCGCAGAGCCACCTCGCCCCCGATGGCCTTTGTGACCGGGCTGGCCGTGACCCTGTTCGAACTGCCCTGCACGGGTGGGCCCTATCTGTTTGTGCTGGGTCTGATGGCCGAGCGTTCGACCCAGTGGCAGGCCCTGCCCTATTTGCTTTTGTACAACCTGGTGTTTGTGGCGCCCCTGGTGATGCTCACCCTTGGGGTTTACTGGGGGCGCATCGGGGTGGAAGCCACCGGCGAATGGCGCGAGCGGAATATCCGCCGGCTGCATGACGTGGCCGGGGTGGTTCTGGTGGGGTTGGGGCTGGCAGTGGTGATGGGATGGGTGTGAGGGTGAGGGTGTGCGTTGTAGGCCGTTGTATTTGAGCCAATCGCTGCAAGCACTGTGTTACAATAATGTAATGCGAAACGCAACGCAAAATGTGAATCTGAGGCTACCCAGCGAACTTTTGGCCTACCTCGAGCAGTACCGGCGCCAGCATAACTTGAGCACCCGAACCGAGGTCATCATCAAGGCCATCCAGACCTTGCGTGAGCAGGAGTTGATCGAGGGGTACAAGGCGCTCAGCCGGTTGTACCAGCGCAAACCCGATCCCCTGTCCAAAAAGCCCTCGCGCGATGGTCTGGAACCCAGCACCGAGGAGGATTGGTGAACCTCGAGCGGGGCGACATCGTATTTGTGGATTTTGGCGATAGAGGCGAGAGCGAAGTGAGCTTCAAACGCCCGGCAGTGGTAGTCACCAACAACTTTGCCAATGCCTATGCTCCGCTGGTTACGGTAGTTCCCATTACCAGCCGGGGTCTGGACAACGTTTACCCCATGCAGCTTTTGCTACCCCGCGACCAAACCGGCCTCTCTAAAGACTCCAAGGCCCAGGTGGAACTGATCGGGCACATTCGCAAAGACCGCATACTGCGTCGGGAAGGGCGGCTAACCCCGGAGCTTCTGATGGAACTCGACCGGCGTATTCGGGAGCACCTGGCACTGTAGATGTCATACCAAATCTACATCTACGTGAACCGCTTGCTTTCTCCCCAGGGGGTATGTCAACTGTTTATTGGTGCCAAGGGGCGGAATCGAACCGCCGACACTGCGATTTTCAGTCGCATGCTCTACCGACTGAGCTACCTTGGCAAGAGGCCGCCCAGAGGCGGCTTGGTGGCGCTCCGGACGGGACTTGAACCCGCGATCTCCCACGTGACAGGCGGGTATGTTAACCAACTACACCACCGGAGCAGATTGTTGCGCAGCGTCGGAGTGGTCCGAACGGGCACATAGGATAATAGCGGCTGGCCTACTAGGTGTCAAGCATGATGACCTGGAAAGAGGTGCTTGCCCAACACAAAACCCTGCGGGGCATTGGGCTCTATAGCCTGCTGGTAGACCGGGGCGAGTCGGGCTACCGGAACCGCTTCTTATCCGATGGCTCGATTCTGTATCCGGGCGAGGGGCTTGCAGGCCACCAACAGCCGGTGAAGGGGAACCGGGTGTTGCTCGAGGCCCTCGCCACCCAGGCGCCCATGCGCGTTTACGAGCGCAAGAAGCCCAACTGCTGGCAGGATCGGGGCCTGTACCGGGTCGAAAGTGTGGAATACCGGCTGGAGGAGGCCGAGCGCCGCTATGTCTACTGGTTCCGGCTGGTGCCGCTCGAGGCGACCTGAGCCAGGAACTGCCGCAGCTTGAGGGGGTCTTTGAGGCGGGGCGCTGCCTCCACGCCACTGCTCACGTCCACCGCGTAGGGTTTCAGTTCCAGCACGGGTTGCAGGTTGTGGGGGGTCAGGCCCCCGGCCACAATCAGCCGGGGGTGGGGCCCGAGGGGCGCCAGCCAGTCCAGCGGATAGCCCTGCCCGCTGCCAGGGTTTGTTCCGTCCACCAGGAGCGCGTCCGCCGGGTACGAAAGCCAGTCGGGCCGGGCGGGCCCTGAGAGCCGAATGGCCTTGATAACCGGATAGAACCGGCGGAGCTGGGCGGCCCACTCGGGGGGTTCGCTCCCGTGAAGCTGGGCCACCTGGAGCCGGGCGGTCTGCATCTGCGCCAGAACCTCCTCGGGGGGCGTGTCCACAAACACCCCCACCCGCACCACAAAAGGCCCCAGCGCTTCCGCAATGGGGCGGATTTGCTCGGCCTCGAGGTAGCGCTTGGTGCCGGGGGCCAGGATAAAACCCAAAGCCCAGGCCCCCAGCTGCTCGGCCAGGAGGGCGTCCTCGAGGCGGGTAATGCCACAGATTTTGGCGCGGGTCATACAGGTCTCAGGTCTCAGGTCGCAGGTCTCGGGTCAAGTTTTTTCTGAGAAATGTGGTGTTCAGGGCTTTTCAGGTGTCGCTTATATCGCCACAGGCAATAGGACGATAGGCCATAGACCATAGACTATCGACTCCTAACTACACTTCCCCATCCTCCCACATCTGCCGAAAGCTCTTGGGGCTGGGCTTCAAACCCGCCCGGCCTTCTGTCCAGGCTTTGAGCACCGGTACCACGGTGTTGTCCAGGGCTTTTTCGGGCAACAGGCGCAGGGCCTTGGAGGCCAGGCGGTAGGCCCAGGGCTGGGTCATGGCCAGGGCATAGCCCTTGATGGCGGCGGCCTCGAGCCTGGGGGAGAGCCCCTCCTGCACCGCCCGGTTGCGCCAGGTGAGCAGGAGCTTGGGGATGGGAATCCGCACCGGGCAGGCCTGGAAACAGGCCCCGCACAGCGAGGAGGCGTAGGGGAGGGGCTTGGTTTCCTCGAGGCCCAAAAGCCCAGGGGAGAGGATAGCCCCGATGGGGCCGCTATACACATAGCCGTAGGCGTGGCCGCCGGTCTGGCGGTAGACCGGACAGGCGTTCAGGCAGGCCGCGCAGCGCACACAACGTAGCGTTTCCCAGGCTTCGGGGTCGGCCAGCACGCTGCTGCGTCCGTTGTCTACAAAGACCACGTGGACTTCCTCGGGGCCGTCCGGCTCGCCCGGCTGCCTGGGGCCCTGGATCAGCGAGACAAAGGTGCCCAGCCGCTGCCCGGTGGCGGCGCGGGCGGTGAGCGAGAGGAAAACCGCCAGGTCGGCGAAGCGGGGCAGGAGTTTTTCGATGCCGACCAGCGCCACGTGGATGCGCGGGGCCGAGGTGGAGAGCCGGATGTTTCCTTCGTTTTCCATCAGGGCCAGGGTGCCGGTCTCGGCGACCACAAAATTGCCCCCCGAGATGCCCATATCGGCCTTCAGAAAGCCTTCGCGCAGGAGCTGGCGGGCCACTGCCGCGAGGTGTTCGGGGGAGGCATCGGGCGGGGTCTGAAAGCGCTCGTGGAAGAGCTGGCGGATTTGCGCCAGGTTCAGGTGAATGGCCGGGCCCACGATGTGCGAAGGGGGCTGTTGTAATAGCTGGATGATGTACTCGCCGAGGTCGGTCTCGAGCACCTCCACCCCCATCCCCTCGAGCATGGGGTTAATGGCAAGCTCCTCCGAGACCATGGTCTTGGCCTTGACCACCTTCCTGACCTGGCCTGCGCGGGCAATATCGGCCACAATGCGCCGGGCATCGTCGGCGTCCTCGGCCCAGTGCACCTGCACGCCGTTTTTCTGAAGGCTGGTCTCGGCTTCCAGCAGGTAGCTGTCCAGGTTGGAGAGCACGTGGTTCTTGACGCTTTCGGCCCAGTGCCGCCAGGTTTCGGCGTCCACCTCGGCATAGGCCTGCCGCCTTTTGCTGTCGAAGTTCAGGGTGGCCCCCGTGACCGATTCGCGCACGTGGGGCTCCTCGCGCAGCACTCGAGCGGCTTCCTGGGGGTACTGGTTGGCGGTGACTTTCATGCTAAGTATCTCCCGTCTATGTTTTGGCTACTGAGATGGTCGAAAATCATTCGGGTATTGCGCCTGGAGCATGATTTTCTAGTGCAGCCTGGATGCATCTCTAGACCTTATACGGGCGCAACTTAGCCTCTTTGTGGCTCTGAGATGGACTGCGACCTGGGACATGCGACCTGCGACTTCATTTTGTGGCCTCCCAGAGCACCGAGGCCAACGGCCTGACCGGCAGGCCCAGGCCCCGGTGCTCGATGCGCCCGCTCAGGTGGAGCATGCAGCCGCCATCGGCGCTGGTCAGGAAGTCTATCTGGCTGGTGGGGGGCAGGGTAGAGAGCTTGCGGTCGGCCATGCTCAGGGCCACTTCGGGCAACTTGACCGAGAACAACCCGCCAAAGCCGCAGCATTCCTCGGCGGCGGCCCAGTCCACAATTTCGGCGCCGGCATTGCGCAGGAGCGTGAGGGGTTCTTGTTTGATGCCCAGTTCGCGCAGGGCGTGGCAGCCGTGGTGGTAAGCGATGCGCCGGCCCTTGAGCCCCTGGCCCAGATGGCTGACCCCCAGCACCTTGACGATGAACTCCGCAAGCTCGTAGGTTTTCTGGCTCAGGGCTTCGGCCTGGGCAAACCGGCGGGGCTGCTCGCGGAACAGCTCGGGGTAGAAGGCCCGCAGCATGGTGGTGCAGGAGCCCGAGGGTAGCACCACGTAATCTGCTCCCTCGAGTACCCCCAGGGTATGCTCGGCCACCTGGCGGGCCTCGGCCCAGTAGCCGGCGTTGTAGGCAGGCTGGCCGCAGCAGGTCTGGCCCTCGGGGAACTCCACCGTGCAGCCTAAGTGGCGCAGGAGCCTTACCGCCGCCACCCCGGCCTCGGCGAAGAACTGGTCGGCCAGACAGGTGATATAGAGGGCCACTTTCATGTTGGGTGGATTATATCCAAAATGTGGGTGGCCAATGGTCAATGGCAGATGGCTTGCCGGGGAAAGCCTGGCGGTTCGGGCCGAGGTGCTACAAGGTCGGGGTGTTGGAAATTGCTTGCACTAAGTGGTTTGACCCTATGATGAACCAGGGAGGTTGCTGTGCGACGCAAGATGATCCTGACAACCTCGAGCCAGCTCGAGGGCTACCAGATCACCGAATACCTGGATGTGGTCTTTGGCGAGGCCATTGTGGGGGCCAACATCTTCCGCGACCTGCTGGCCTCGGTGCGCGACATTGTGGGGGGGCGGAGCGGGGCCTACGAGGCCGAACTGCGCAAAGCCCGCGAGATTGCCCTGGACGAGCTCGAGCAGGCCGCCCTGGCCCGCGGGGCCGATGCGGTGATTGGGATTGACGTGGACTACGAGACCGTTGGGCAGGGCAACATGCTCATGGTGACCGCCTCGGGCACCGCAGTGAAGGCCAGCAAACGGTACTGAACATCCCACCGCCCACCTCCTACCTCCAGCCACCTACCCCCACCTCGTGCATTGCTGAAAATTGGCTGTGCGCCTGGCGCTGGCATTGGATTGCACCCTGTTCTGCGACGATTTTCACTGTTGGCGGGTGGGGCCTACCCCAGAGGGCCCGAACGGTACGTGAAGCTCCGCCAGAGGCGCTCGAGCGGCCCCTGCCCAAAACGTGCCAGCCACCATCGGCTGAGGGCTGTCTGAAACGCCACAAAGCCCACCGCAATCGCTGGAAACCACAGCGGATTCACCTGCCCATACAGCCCCAGGCCATAGCCATAGAAGACCGTGCTCATCACCAGAGACTGGAGCAGGTAGTTGCTGAGGGGCATCCGGCCTGCGTACTGTAAGTTGTGCAGCCAGCCCAGCCGGGGCCACAGCAGGCGAAAAAGCGCCATGTAGACCAGGGCAAAGGCCAGCCCGCCCGGCCCGCGCAAAGGTTGAAGGTCGGGGTGCTGGGCGTTGTAGAGGTTGACCGGAATCCCGATCAGGAGCCCCACCGCCACCACCCGCCAAAGGGTAGCCGGGCCCAGGGTCTGCCAGCGCGGAGCCAGGTACATCCCCAACAAAAACAACCCCACCAGCTCGGCCCCAAACAGCAGTGAGGCCAGGGGGGTGCTGAAAAGCCAGGTCTCGAGCCGCACCGCACTCACTTCCCAGAAGCTTCCACTTACAAAAACCTCGGCGCTCCCGGGCGTGGGCACTTGATCGCGCCAGGAGGTAACGAACCACCCTTGCAACAGATACCCGGCCAGCAAGAACTTGCCAATGTCCAGCAGCCGGGGTTCCCGGCCCAGATAGCGCAGGGCAAAGAGGCCCACCAGGGCATAGGTGCCCAGGATGTCGCCGTCGAACAGAAAAATACCGTGCAACGCACCCAGCCCCAGCAGCCACCCCAGGCGACGCCGCAGCAGGGCCAGGGCATCCATTCCGGCTGCCACAAAACGCCGGTATTGCAGGGCTAGCCCCAGCCCAAACAGTATCGAGAAGATGGTATAAAACTTGCCGCTAAAGAAAAAAGCCAGCACTTCGCGACCCAGGGTGTAACTTTCCGAAACCCCATGCCGGGTGGCAAATAGCCCTACCCCGGCCAGGTGTTCCAGGTTCACCGCCAAAATGCCTACCAGGGCGAAGCCCCGCAGGGCATCCAGAAAAGGGTCGCGCTCTACCGAGGGCAGCGGCTGCACCAGGTGATTGTACGGGGATTGCTTTAGAATCGGGTGTATGCAAACGCCGGTGCAAATCCCCCCCTTTTTGCGTGGTGATGTGGAAGGTGTTCATCTGCTGGTTTCGGTCTGGTTGCGCAACCTCGAGGAGGTTGAGGAAACAGTAGCCAGGTGGGCCTCTGACCTGAGCCCCGCAGGCTTCTGGTGGGTTCCCGCGCCGGGCACCAACCCCATAGGGGGTCTGGTGCGGCATATCGGGGGTTCGTCGTACCGCTTGCTGTTGCGGGGAACCGGCCAGGAAGTACCCGAGGCCCTTCGCATCCGGCCCGCCGAGGAGATGGCCCCCTCTGGGCGCGACCCCCAGGAGGTGCTGGCCGAGTTTGGCGAGAACCTCGAGCGGGTTAGAGCAGGTTTGCGAGCGCTTCGGGAGCCGGACTTGACGCGTACCGTGCAGGTAGGCCCCCACGAAGTCAAAGCGGTGTATGTGCTCGACCACATCGCCGCCCATGCCCAGCACCACGCCGGCCAGATCATCACCACCCGCAAGCTGTGGGATTCACAGCAGGGTTGATCAGCCGGCCTATGATTGTCCTGGAGGGTGTTTCCAAACACTACCGGGTGCTCGAGCCCGGACGTGGCCTCGGGGGCTTCGTGCGGAGCCTGGTGAAGCCGCGTTACCGAGAAATTACTGCCCTGGACAATATCAGCCTCACCGTCCCGCAGGGGCAGGTGGTTGGCTACATCGGGCCCAACGGGGCGGGTAAGTCTACAACCATCAAGATTATCGCGGGGATCGTCTACCCATCGGCGGGACGGGTCATTGTGTCAGGCCGAGACCCGTTCCGCCAGCGCACCGCCCACTTGCTGGAACTCGGGGTGGTGATGGGCCACCGCACCCGGCTTTTCTGGGATCTGCCAGTGCTGGAGTCGCTCCGCTACCACGCCAAGGTATATCGCCTTCGTCAGAGTGAATTGGATCAGCGCATTGGTGCCCTGGCCCGGCAATTCAACATAGAGGAGCTGCTCGCAAAGCCGGTGCGTCAGCTGAGCCTCGGACAGCGCGTCCGGTGCGACTTGGCCCTGGCCTTCCTGCACCATCCTAGGGTGCTCTTGCTGGACGAGCCTACCATCGGCTTGGACTTCGACAGCAAGACGCTGCTGCGGTTCGCTATCCGTCAGGTCGCCTCTGATCTACAGACGACCGTCATCCTGACGTCGCACGACCTGGACGATGTGGAAGCTTTGAGCGACCGGATCGTCCTGCTCGACATGGGTCGTGTCCTCTACGATGGAACCCTCCGACAACTCCGAGCCCAATACGGCGTGCTCCCCGAGCTACGCCTACGGCTCGAGGCCAGGGCAGATCAGGTGCGCGCTGGGCTCGAGGGGCTGCGCGGGGTACGGGAGATCTATACCCACGACGGCTGGGTGTGTATCGCTTACGAAGGGGGGGAAACCCCTGCGGCTGTGCTTGCCCGCCTCCTTCCACAAGCCCCGGTCAGGGAGATGACCATCCACGAGCCCTCGATTGAGGAGGTACTCCGGCGGGTCTACCAAAGGGCAGGGTAGCGGTGATTCCTTATAGCGCCAACTTCCGTGTCGGATTTCAGCTGGCCCTCGCCTACCGTAGAGCGGCCGCGGCCTGGATCGTCGGTGAACTGGCGCTCCTGGTGGCATTTTACTTTTTGTGGCGTGCGGTTTTCCTTTACGCACCTGCGGGGTCATTTGCAGATGGAGACTTCGCTGCTTTCTACTTGTACCTATTGACCGCGCGACTCGCCGCGCGATTCACCGCAGGGCCTGCCTGGGGGTTCTTTGCCCAGCGCGTCCGTGAAGGAACCGTTGTGTACGACCTGGTACAGCCGGTCGAACTGGAGTATGCCCTCCTGGCCCGGTGGTTAGGGCAGAAGGTCGGACAGTTGCTGATGGCGTTGCCGATCTACGCCGCCGCAACGTTCGTTTCCGGAGCCTGGAGCGCCGGCGAGTGGCGATGGGGGTGGTTTCTCCTAAGCCTGGTGGTGGGCTTTGCCTGCGCCTACTTTTTCGAGTTTCTGATAGGCCTCTTGGCTTTCTATACCAGCGCGCAGCAAGGGATCAACGAAGCCAAGGCCCTGGTTGTGGCGCTCCTGAGCGGGGCATTTTTCCCCCTCGGCCTACTGCCGGATCCCTACGCCCTTCTGGCCGGTCTGCTGCCTTTCCAGGCCTTTGTCTACCTTCCTGCGCGAACCCTGCAGCCCTCTATACCGGAGAGTGAAATCTTCCACGGGCTAGCGGTGCAGCTGTTCTGGCTCCTAGCGCTTGCCGCAAGCGCTCGCTTTCTCCTCGGACGAGTACGCCAGCGCTTCAACGCGCAAGGAGGGTAAATGACCCACTACCTCACCCTCGCCCTGGCCGCCCTGAGGCTGCAATTCGCGACCTGGAAGCAGTACCGGGTGGACTATACCGCTGGCGTGCTCACCGTGCTCCTGGATCAAGCCCTGACCCTGGCGCTTTTCGCCATCATCTTTACGCGGGTGCCGCAAGTTCATGGCTGGACCTTCCCCGAGATGCTCGTGCTTTACGGGTTCAACCGAATCGCGCTCGGCCTTGCCGACACCCTGGGGGAGAGCCTGTGGTGGGTCGGCAGCTACGCCCAGGACGGCAGCCTGCTGCTCTACAAGCTCCGTCCGCTCGGGATACTCTTCCAGCTCCTCACCGAGCGGATTCACTTCGAGCGGATTTCGGGATGCCTCACCGGGCTGATCCTGGTTCTCCATGGAGCGTCCGCGGCCGGGCTGGAATGGACTGCCGGGAAGGTTGCCATCGTCTTTTTGTTCGTTCTTCTGGGCGCGCTGCTCTATCTCGGACTGATGATCCTGGGCGCGGCCATATCCATGCGGGTCATCGGCAGCCTGGACGCCATCACAACTTTGTGGAGCATCACCGAATTCGCCAAGTACCCGCTTCCTATCTTTGGTCGCACTGGGGCCTTTCTGCTGACCTTCATCGTCCCGCTGGCGGTGACCGGCTATCTTCCTGCGGCTCTCCTGTTCAACGAGCCCACACACCCATCAGGTGCCTTCGCCCTTGTCGAGGCTTTGGTCGCTGCCGGCGCGTTCTTCGGCTTGTGCCTGTTGGCGTGGTCGTGGGCCCTCCAGGCCTATGAGGGAACTGGGAACTGAGCGCTAACCTTGGGTGATAGTGGCGGGAGTGCTGATAATGTCGCTTATCTTGTGGGTTAACCTGGAGGTGCCCGATGACCCAAGAGGAGATTCGGCGGTTGACCAAGGAAGAGATCGGCCGGCGCATCCGGGAAGGGGTGAAGGCGATCATGGAGCAGGTGCTGGAGGAGGAGATGACCAAGCACCCGAAGGAATCAACGTTTGGGATGGGGCCGGGGTACATCGGGGTCGTACCCTATCCGATCTCCCTGGCAGGCGTATCGTCCAGCCCGCTTACTCTCCAGAGCTCAATCCTGCTGAACGGGTCTTTGAGGAGGTCAGGCGGGCCATTGAAGGCAAAGGGTACCCTTCACTGAAGCACAAACGCCTGGCCGCCGAGATACTTCTTTCGCCGCGAAGCTGGGTGCTGTTTCTCACCCAGCTTGCGGCGGATCCAACCCGGGTCAAGCAGCTTTGCTGTTGGCCTTGGATGCAAGAGGCTTTATGTGTCACCTCGTCGTAGAGTTGGTATTAGACGGCAAAAGCCCATCTTACATCCGGGACTGTGGGAAGCTTCCCGCAGCGTACTTAGAACCCATCCAACTCATACGCCGGGTGGCAAGATGGGAGCATGAGCAGAAACTTGCTTTCCAGGGCCGTCTTGGGGCTGGTAGTGCTGGGGCTGCTGGCGCTGGTGCAGGCCTTTTCCACCGAGCGGATGCAGGCCGACCTGCAAGCCTTGCAGTCCCAGGGGCCACGGGTGGCGGGCACCCCGGCAGTGGCAGCAGCGGGCGAGTATCTGGCCGCAGAATTGCGCAAAGCAGGCTATACGGTGGAGTTTTTTCCCTTTACCTATAGCCGCACCCGCGACCAGGGCAGCAGCCTGGTGGTAGGCAGCACTTCTTTCCCTGTCAATAGCGTATCCGGCAGCCCAGGCCGGCGGGTGGAAGGGCCCCTGGCGGTGGTGCCGGGGGCCGGGCTGGCGGCAGACTTTGCTAACCTGAACCTGCAAGGCCACATTGCGGTGGTGCGCCGGGGAGGGATTCCGGGCCTCGAGAAAGCCCGGCTGGCCGCCGAACGTGGCGCCCTAGCCATCATCCTGGTCACCGAAGAGCCCAGCAGCACCCGCTTCACCTTTGGCGGTAGCAGCCCCATCCCGGGTGTGACCCTCTCCCGTAGCGACGGCGAGGCGCTATTCAACCAGGCCGGAGCCCAGGCCGTGCTGGACGTGCGCATTGTGACCGAGGAAGTCCAGGGGCGTAACGTGATTGCCAAACGGGGCAGCCAGAACCCCCAGGTCATTGTGGGCGGGCATTACGACTCGGTACCGGGAAGCCCTGGAGCCAACGACAACGCCTCTGGTACCGTGACGGTGCTCGAGCTGGCCCGCCAGCTGGCCGCCAGCCCGCTCTCCGAGCGCATCTGGTTCATGTTCTTCGACGGTGAGGAGGACGGGCTGTGGGGCTCGCGCCGCTTTGTGGAGCAAAACCCCGAGCTTGTGCGCGGGCTCAAAGCCATGCTCAACCTGGATATGGTGGGGGTGGACGTGAACGGCAGCCTGGGCATCGGGGGCAGCAACGAACTGCGGGCCCTGGCCGACTGCAACGCCCTCCAGGTGGCCTGCGGTAGCGCGCCGGGTGGGGGCAGCGACCACGTGCCCTTTGCCCAGGCCGGGGTGCCGGTGCTTTTCTTCTTCCGGGGTCTCGACCCCAACTACCACCGCCCCACCGACACCCTCGCCGACCCGGTGCTCCTGGCTCAGACCGGGCAGGTGGTGCGGGGCATTCTGGAGCGTTTGTTGCGCTAAGTACCTCCCGCCTATGTTTTGGATAATGGCATGATCGAAAATCATTCAGGTATTGCGCCCGGAGCATGATTTTCTCGCGCAGCCTGGATTCATCTTTAGACCTTTACAGGCGCAACTTAGAACAAGCCCCTGATTTGTCCCTCTTCGTCCAGCCCAATCCGGACAGCGGCGGGCTCTTTGGGCAGCCCCGGCATGGTCATGATCTCGCCCATGTAGGCCACCACGAAGCCGGCCCCGCACTTGGGTTTGAGGTCGGTCACGGTAACGCTGAAGCCCTCCGGGCGACCCCGCAGCCTGGGGTTGTCGGAAAGGGAGGCCGCCGCTTTGGCGATGATAACCGGCATCTGGCTACACCCTTCCTTCTCCAGCCGCTTCAGGGCTTTGCGGGCCTCCTGGGTGTACTCGACTTTGGCGGCCCCGTAGACCTGCTGGGCGACGCGGGCGATTTTTTCTTCCAGGGGCTGCTCTAAGCCGTAGGTGAAGCGGGGTTGGCCGGGGTTTTCCAGGGCTTCCAGCACCATCTGGGCCAGCTCGAGGCCTCCCGCGCCCCCCCTGGCATGCACCTCGCTGAAGGAGACCCGCACCCCCTGCTCCTCGGCAAAGGCCCGCACAAGCTGGAGCTCCTGCGGGGCATCGGTAGGGAAGCGGTTGAAGGCCAGCACCGGCTGGTAGCCCAGAAGGCGCACGTTTTCGATGTGCTTGGCTAGGTTGGGGAGCCCCTGGCGGACGGCCTCGAGGTCGGGCCGGGTGTACTCGTCCTGCCCCCCATGAAAGCGCAGGGCCCGCATGGTGGCCACCAGTATCACTGCCTGGGGCGCAAAGCCCGCCCGGCGGCAGACCAGGTTGATGTACTTTTCGGCCCCCAGGTCGGAGCCAAACCCGGCCTCGGTGACCACGTAGTCGGCATAACCCAGGGCCATGCGGGTGGCCACCACCGAGTTGGTGCCGTGGGCGATGTTACCAAAAGGCCCCATATGCACAAAGGCCGGCTGGTATTCCAGGGTCTGCACCAGGTTGGGGTAGAAGGCCTGCTTGAGCAGCACCGTCATGGCTCCCTCGGCCCCCAGGTCGCGGGCATAGACCGGCTGCCCGGCCTGGTTGTAGCCGATGCGGATGCGGCCCAGCCTTTCTTGCAGGTCGGTAAGGCTGTCGGCCAGGCTCATGATGGCCATCACCTCGCTGGCCACGGTAATCTCGAAGCCGGCCTCGCGGGGCACGCCCTGACCGGGGCCGCCCAGCCCAACAATCACCTGCCGCAGGGCCCGATCGTTCATGTCCAGGGCCCGCTTGACCTCGATGCGGCGCACGTCCAGCCCCAGCGCATTGCCCTGGTGCAGATGGTTGTCCACCATAGCCGAGAGCAGGTTCACCGCGCTGGTAATGGCGTGAAAGTCGCCGGTGAAGTGCAGGTTGATCTCTTCCATGGGCAGCACCTGGGCGTACCCGCCGCCGGTGGCCCCGCCCTTAATACCAAATACCGGCCCCAGCGAGGGTTCCCGCACGGCCACCGCCACCTTTTTCCCCAGCTTACCCAGGGCTTCTGTCAGGCCGATAGCGATGGTGGTTTTGCCCTCGCCCGCCGGGGTGGGGGTCATGGCGGTTACCAGAATCAGCTTTCCTCGCGGCGCGGGCGGTGTGGCGAGCACTTTGGCCATGTGGGGCCCGTAGTGAAAAAGCGCCTGAGCAGGAATACCCAGGCTGGCGGCTATTTCCTCGATGGGTTTGGGTCTGGCCTGGCGGGCGATCTCGAGGTCGCTCGGGTGTGTTTGGGCAGTGTCCATGCCTTTAGGCTACGCCGAGATGGCGGCGATAAAAGTCCCTGAGAAAGCCGATAGACCATAGCGAATAGCAGATAGCTAAAAGCTGAAAGCCGAAGGCTAAAGGCCGAAAGCCGAAGGCTAAAGGCCGAAAGCATGGGGAGATGTAAAAGCTATCATTCTGTGCATAGCGATTCCTCATCAGGCAAGTGACGCCTTCCCGGAATGAGCTGTTTTTCCTGCAGGTTGACCCTTGTACCTGTGGATTCAACGGTCCGGGTGGCTGGCCCAAGTTCGATACCATCTTGACCCTTGACCCTCGACCCTCGACGTGAACCTGTCTTTTACGGCATCCAGTTACCGCCGCACACAATCACCGCCAGGCGCTCGGGCAGGTCGAAGTTCATCAGCACCGGCCCCAGGGCCAGCCCGGCGGTGGGCTCTACTACCTGCTTGAGGCGTTCCATCATCAGGCGCTGGGCTTGCAGGGTCACCTCATCGGGCACGGTCAGGATGCGGTCTACATGATTTTGCATGACGGGAAAGGTTTTCTCTCCAATGACCAGGGTGCGAACCCCGTCGGCCACAGTTTTGGGGGCCTGCATCAATTTGACCCGCACCCCCACCTGAAGGCTCTGCTGGGCATCGTTGGCGCCTTCGGGCTCCACCCCAATCACCGCTGTCTCGGGCCGCAGGGTTTTGACGACGGTGGCAATGCCGGAGATGAGCCCACCGCCACCCACCGCGACCAGCACGGCGTCCAAAGCAGGCACCTGCTCCAGGAGTTCTAGCGCCTGGGTACCCTGCCCCGCCATAACCCGAAAATCGTCGAAGGGGTGGATGAGCTCGTAGCCGGTCTCCTCGGCCAGCTTGCGCACCACCTGCTCGCGGTTTTCCACCGTCACGCCCTGGTCGTAGACCTCGGCCCCATAGGCGCGGGTGGCGGCTTTTTTAGTGGGGGAGGCATCCTCGGGCATCACCACCAGCGCCGGAACCCCAATCACCTGAGCCGCATAGGCCACTCCCTGGGCGTGGTTGCCCGACGAAACGGCGATGAGGCCCCTGGGGTTTTGCAACTGGAGCGCTGCGTTTAGCGCACCCCTGGCCTTGAAACTGCCGGTTTTTTGCAGGTGTTCGGCCTTGAAGAAGAGCTTTTTGCCCAGTCGCTGGTCGAGCCCCTGACTGGTGAAGACCGGGGTGCGGTGGATGTAGGGGGCAATGCGCTGGGCAGCGGCCTGGATGTGCTCGAGGGTCATCACCCCGCTATCTTATACCGGATTCAAAAAGATACTTTTGAAGACCAAAAGCCTTAGAGGCTATCTTTTTGAATCCCAGAGCACTCCCTTCGGTCGGGTTAGTTCGTCGCCGAACGGCGACGAACTAACCGAATCTGGTAATATCCCGCGTAACGCAAAGCGCGGTTTTTGCGCTGGAAATTACCGCCCTTTCAGACCCCCCTGGCCTACAGTGAAGGGCATGAGGCCGCTCGCTGAAGCCATCCACGCTTTGCAAGCAAAGGAACTCCTGGTGGGGGTCATGACGACGCCCTCGGAGTATTTGAAGCTCTGGATTCACCGCCACCCAGCGGGCTTCGACCTCTACCTGACGAGCATTGTGGATGCCGACAAAATGCGTTCGGGGCTGCCCTTTCGCAATACGGTAGGCCGGGACCTGGCCTCGGCGGAGGAGGTACTCGAGGCCCTTCACCACCTCGATGCAGTGTACCGCGTGCATATCCCGGAGCTATTGCAACTGCCCGTGTGGGTGCGGGAAGCCACGCCCGAGCTGATTGACCTGATAGAACAACAACTCAGCCGCATTACCAGCAGCACCAGGACCGGCGAGTTCGCCCCCGACGACCTCGAGGCCACCATCGTAAAAGTAGATGGGGATGGGGTGATCGAGGTAGAAAACGAAGACGATGAAGAAGACCTGGAGTGCCTTGTCTTGACCGATGCCTGAGCTTGCCCCACAATGCCCCTGGTGGAAGGTGTGCGGCTGGCGGTCAAAACCCTGGGGTGCAAGGTCAACCAGGTCGAATCGGACGCCCTGGTGGGCCTTTTGAAGCCCCTGGAACCGGTGGTGGTGCCGCTCGAGGCGGGCGCCGACCTGGTGGTCATCAACACCTGCGCCGTCACCACCAGCGCCGAGGCCGACGCCCGCAAGGAGGTGCGCCGGGCCCGCCGGGCCAACCCGGCAGCCTTTATTGTGGTGACGGGCTGCTACGCCGAGCTGGCCCCCGAACAGCTCGCCCTGCTGGGAGCCGATGCAGTCGTCCCCAACCGCCGTAAAGCCGAGCTGCCCGGCCTGATTTTGCAGCACTTTGGCCTGCCCACCGACCCCCTCACCACCCCCCCCAACGAGTTCTGGGGGGCGGGTGAACGGGGCCTCTTGAACAACTACGTGCGGGCCTTTGTGAAGGTGCAGGATGGTTGCAATGCAGGGTGTGCCTACTGCATCATCCCGCGTTTGCGCGGTCGGGAGCGCCACCGCGAGCACCAGAGCGCCCTGCAAGAGGCCGAGGCCTTGCTGGCCTCGGGCGTTCAGGAGATTGTACTGACCGGGGTGCGGCTCGGCTCCTACCAGGGCCACCCCAGGGGGATTGCCGGGCTGGTGGAGGAGCTGGCCCTGCTGGGTGCTAAGGTGCGCCTCTCGTCCATCGAGCCTGAGGATACCGGGGAAGCGCTGCTTCGGGTGATGCAGCGCTTTGCCCCGCAGGTGCGCCCCCACCTGCACCTGAGCCTGCAAACCGGCGCCGACCGGCTGCTGGCCCTGATGGGCCGCCGCTATAACAAAGCCTACTACCGCAACCTGGTGGAGCGGGCCTACGACCTGATTCCCGGCTTTGCCCTCACCACCGATGTGATTGCGGGCCTGCCCACCGAGACCGAGGAAGAGCACCAGGAGACCCAGGCTTTCCTGGAGGAAGTTCGTCCCAGCCGGGTGCATGTGTTCACCTACACCCCCCGCCCCAAGACCCGTGCGGCTTCACTGCCGCAGGTGCCCATCGAGGTACGCAAGCGCCGCAACCACGAGCTTAGCGGTCTGGCCCGTCGGCTGGCCGAGGAGCGCATGCGCCCCCTGCTGGGTCAGCGGGTCGAGGTGCTGGTAGAGAGCTTCCGGGGGGGCAAGGCCTACGGCCACACCCCGGACTACTACGAGGTCGAGTTTGGCGGAGCGGCTCGAGTGGGTCAGACCGTCTGGGTTCGGGTGGAGGAAATCGAGGGTTACACCTTGCGAGGAAGGCTCGAGTCTATCCAGGAAGAACCGGCCCGCCTGCTGCTGCCGGTGCTCTAGGCTTTGCGCCGGGTCTCCACAAAATAGCGCACTGCAAAGCCCAGGCAGATGAAGAGCGTAGCGAACTGGGCCAGGGTGGCTACCGGACGCTCCACCGTGCCCCCTGTGAGCAAGGTAATGAAGTCGGGCACGCTGCGCAGCGAGCCCACCATGCCGAGTACAGCCAGCCCCAGGGCCAGGTTCAGTGTCAGCCGGGCCTGAGCAGGGCGTTTGTCGGCCCAGATGCCCAGCAGGGCGATAGCCAGGCCCAGCACCCCTGGAATCAGGGCAGTGGGGGTAAGCTTGGAGCCCATCACCGCCAGGGTGGATACCAGAATCAGGAAGACCCCCGTCCAGAGAGCTCTGGCGCTCAGGCTACCCATCTTGCACCTCGAGAGAAGTTGGCATCTTGGTCATGTCTGTATTCTCGTTGATCGGGGCCAGGGGGTCTATTTGCTGGGCTACGATAGCCCTGTTTCGGACGATATAGTAAACGGCATGGAAAACCCCACCGTTTTTGGCAAAATTATCCGCCGGGAGCTGCCCGCCGATATCGTGTACGAAGACGAAGAGTTCATCGCCTTCAAGGACATCCGTCCGCGCTCCAGGGTGCACATCCTGGTCTGCCCCAAGGAGTACATCCCTACCCTGGCCGACTACCCCCAGACCGAGGAGGGGGCGCTGAAACTGGGCAAGCTGATGCTGACGGCCAACAAAATTGCCCGCGAGATGGGTTTAGAGGGCTACTTTATCCGCATTCACGTGGGGGAGAAGGGTGGGCAGGAGGTTTTTCACGTGCATGTGCATCTGCGCTCGGATGCCTGAGGGGGGTTGGTCAAAGGCCCAAAGCCGAAGGCTGAAGGCTTTTTTGGAGGTGCATTTCTCCCATATTTTTTGCACCATGTTTACTTGAACACTTACCAAAAACCAGGAGGTGGGAGATGGGAAAGTGTGGTGTAGACGTAAAAACCACCACCTACCTCCCACCACCCACACCCATCTCGTGCATCACTGAAAGTTAGCCACATGCATAAAGTTTGGCATTAGACCTGCGACAGAGATATTTATTTCTTGATTTCCACCAGGTCAATAGCGTTGTTTTTTTCGTTGTAGGTTACAACCCGTAGCTGTTCTGCGGTGGCTTCCACCACAAGGTAGTTGGGGCTTCTGAGCCGCACCTTGCTCTGTGGGCGCACACTCACGAAGCCGCGTAGCCACGCGCCGCCGCCGCCCGTGACGATGTGGACGATGCCCTGAGCCTCGAGGCGCTCGTAGTTGTGCTCGTGGCCGGCCAGTACCAGGTCTACCTGGTAACGGGTTAGCAAGGGCTCGAGGGCCTGGCGCAGGCTGCGAGAGCCCCCATGCAACCCCGAGGAATAAAGGGGGCGGTGAAGCGCGACGATTTTCCAGGGGGCCCTGGAAGCTTTTAGCGCTGCCTCCAGCCAGCGGCGCTGGGTGTGGCTGAAGTCCTCCGAGTAAAGCACAAAGATTTCGACATGCTCCAGCCGAACGGTGTAATAGGGCCGTTCGACTTTGAACAGCTCGAGCTGCCTGTCCAGGGCCGGTACATCGTGGTTGCCAAAGGCCGGATAAATACGCACTGGGGGTAAGTCCTGCACGAAACGCAAAACCGGCTCGCCACGGGGGTAAAAGTTATCCCCCACGGTCAGCAGGGCAGCAAAGGGTTTTTGCTGATGCTGCTCGTTCATGGCCGCGGCCACCAGCGGGCGGTGCGGGCTTTCGGCGCCCCAGTCGCCAATCACGGCCAGCCGCTGGGCATGGGCGCTCAGGAAAATGCAAACAACCAGCCACCAGGAAAGCTTCTGCATACGGCTCCTGGACGCTAGGCCTTGGGGGTCTCGCCCTGCCGGTTGATTTGCGACTCGCTAACCCCGGCTACCTTGAGCACGTCCTCGGCAATCAGAATGGGGGCATTGGCTCGAATGGCCAGGGCCATGCCGTCGGAGGGTCGGCAGTCTATCTCATATTCCAGGCCGCGCTGCTCCAGCACCAGTCGCCCGTAAAAAGTGCCATCCTTAAGCTCAACAATCTCTAGCCGCAGCACCTTGACACCGAGCAGCTCGAGGGTGTTGTAAAAAAGGTCAGGCCCCAGGGGTCTGGGGGGTTTTTCACCGGATAGATGAATCATGATGTTTTGCGTTTCCAGGGCACCAATGACTACCGGTAAAAACAGATTATTTTCGGCCTTGAGCATCACGATCAAGTTGCCGTTGCCGGGGTCTACCCCCATGCCTTCGATGCGAGCAGGCACCATACCCTGAGTATACGGGCCCAGGCTGAGGTCGGTCTGAAAGTTCCCCTGTCCGCCAGGCTGTTATTGTTTTCCCCTTTCCCTCTCCCCTTGCGGGAGAGGGTGGCGACACCGCCGGCTAATTTGGAGCCCCTTTGGCCAAATAAAACAATTCTGGCGGTAACCGCTGTCGCCGGGTGAGGGGTTGAAACGACGATGCCCAGGCAAATGATAAGAACCTGCCCTGTCCGCAGCGCGAGGAACCCGATAAACTAGGGGCGTGAAAACACATCCTGTAAACATTGCTGGCGTTCATCGGGAGCTGCCGGTGGTTCAGGTGGGCCCGGAGGTCTCGGTGGCCCTCTTCAACATGCTGGGCGATACCGAGGTGGTCGAGGCGTCGGCGGCGGCTCTGGCCCAGCGGATGCCTGCCGATATAGACACCCTGGTTACGCCGGAAGTCAAAGCGGTGCCGCTGGCCCATGCGCTCTCGCGCCTGACCGGCAAGCCCTACGTGGTGGCCCGCAAGACCGAGAAGCCCTACATGATTAATCCGGTCTCCCGCACGGTCATCTCCATCACTACCGGCAAGCCTCAGCTACTGGTGCTGGACGGCACCGATGTGCCGCTGCTCAAGGGTAAGAAGGTTGCCATTGTGGACGACGTGGTATCTACGGGCAGCACCCTTAAGGGCCTTTCCGACCTCATCACCGATGTGGGCGGCGTAGTGGGAGCGGTGTTGGCGGTATTTACCGAGGGTTCCCCCCGTGAGGATGTGATTGCCCTGGGGCATCTGCCGTTGTTCAAGCCTGAGTGACCGGATCTCCAAACCCTGCGAGCTTTGCTGCGGTCTGGCCTGTTACATAGGTAAAGGTAATCTTATACCAACTCTGCGCGTGAGCGGCGCTAAACGCGCCCCTCACTTGCCGCGCCAGGGGGCGCGTCCGAGGGACTTGCATATCGCTTTTGGGTCACTTCTGAGCAGATTTGGTATTATATTGACCCAGTAAAGCAAACGCACGTCCCTTTCGGGTATCGTCTGAGGTTGCTTAGGGCTAGGCCCCCTACCATACCGACTGTTTCATGCGTCCATTCACACGTATACTCATGGTGTTCAAATAAGCTATGGCCTTGGTGTAGCAAGGAGCGCAAAGTTATGGAAACCTACCCCATCACGATTGGAAAAATTACCCGTCATGTGCCGGTGGTCGAGACCCTGCCCGGGGTGCATATCCCTCTGGTAGAGATTATGGGCGATGTAGAGCTCGTGCAGGCAGCGGCGGAGGCCCTGGTCAAGCACCTGCCGCCCGAGACCGATACCCTGCTGACCCTCGAGACCTCTCCCATTGTGCTGGCCCACGTCATGAGCACTATTTCCGGCAAACCCTATGTGGTGGTGCGCCGCAAACGTCGCCCCTACATGCAAGACCCCATCATCCAGGAAGTGGAGTCGCTGACGCTGGGTGTGACCGAGACCCTCTGGCTCGATAGCCGCATGGCCGAGAAACTCCTGGGTCAGAACGTGGCCCTGGTGTTTGACGTGGTCTCGTCTGGGGGTACCATGATGGCTTTGGAAAAAGTCGCCAAGAAAGCAGGGGCCAACGTGGTGGCTCGCCTGGCGGCCTTCCACCAGGGCAGCAGCAAACTACCCATCACCTTCCTTTCGGAAATCCCCATCTTGCAGACAGCTTGAAAAAGCTAGGGGTCATTTTCTTCGCCGGGTAAATAGCCACTGGATGAAGTCGGGTTCCCTGTAAACCCGGTTCCAGACATCGTGTTTTTCGGTGGGGTACTCGCTATAGCGGGCCTGGGTGTTGCCTGCTTTGGCCAGCGCATCGGCCAGGGCGCGGGAAAAGCTTACCGGTACGACCTCGTCGGCGGCCCCGTGAAAGTTCCAGACTGGCACTTTGGAGAGCCGCTGCCAGACCCAAAAGGGGTCGGCGGCTCCGCAGATGGGTGCCACGGCAGCAAAGCGGTCGGGGTGCTGGCAGGCCAGGTTCCAGCAGCCGTAACCGCCCATCGAGAGGCCGGTCAGATAAACCCGGCGGGGGTTGGTTTTGTGCTGGGCTTCAATCTGGCCCAGTAGCTTGTAGGCCCGGTTCAGCGGCTCATCCCGCCACTGCTCTTCTTTGGGGCACTGCGGCATGAGCACCACCGCGGGCCAGCCTTCGGGGTTTTCCTGTATAGCCGGACCCAAGCCCACTGTGGCTTGCTTTTGACCATCCTGACCGCGTTCGCCGGAGCCGTGCAAAAACAATATCAGCGGCCAACCGCCCCTGGGGGGCTTACCGGGGGGGACATAGAGGGCATACGGCAGGAGGGCGCGGGCTTTGTGGTAGCTGAAGAGCGACATGCCCTTTTATACCAGCACTGGCTCCTCGTAGACCCCGTACACCGCCCTGAGCTCGTCCATCATCTCGCCCAGGGTGCAGTAGGCCAGCGCGCACTCCACAAAGTTTGGCATGGTGTTGCGGCCCTCTTTGGCGGCTTGCCGCAAACCTTCCAGAGCCATCTGTACCGCGATGGGGTCGCGCTCGCGCCGTACTCGAGCCAGACGCTCGGCCTGGACGCGCTCTACCTCGGGGTCAATGAGCTGGATGGGCACCTGAAGCCCTTCGTCCTGGAAGGCATTGACCCCCACAATAATGCGCTCACCGCGCTCCACCTCCTGCTGGAAGCGGTAGGAGGCGTCGGCAATCTCGCGCAGGAAGTACCCCTCGTTAATGGCCCGCACCACCCCGCCCATCCGGCGGATGTCCGAGATAATCTGCATGGCCTGGGTTTCCATCTGATCGGTCAGCCACTCCACGTAGTAGCTGCCCGCCAGGGGGTCGGCGGTATGGGTTACGCCCGACTCGTAGGCAATAATCTGCTGCGTACGCAGGGCAATCTTGGCGCTCTCTTCGGTGGGCAGGGCCAGGGCCTCGTCGTAGGCGTCGGTGTGCAGGCTGTTGGTGCCGCCCAGCACCGCAGCTAGGGCCTGGATGGCCACCCGCGCAATGTTGATGAGTGGCTGCTGCGCGGTGAGCGAAACCCCAGCCGTCTGGGCGTGGGTGCGCAGCATCCAGCTCAGCTCCTTCTTGGCCCCGTAGCGGTGCCGCATCTCCTTGGCCCAGATGCGCCGGGCCGCGCGGAACTTGGCGATTTCCTCAAAGAAGTCGTTGTGGGCGTTGAAGAAGAAGGAGATGCGGGGGGCAAACTCGTCAATGTCCAGGCCGCGCTTGAGGGCCCACTCCACGTACTCGAAACCGTCGGCCAGGGTAAAGGCCAGCTCCTGTACGGCAGTGGAGCCCGCCTCGCGGATGTGGTAGCCCGAGACCGAGATGAAGTTCCACTTGGGTACGTGTTTAGGCCCCCATTCGAAGGTGTCAATAACCAGCTGGGTGGAGGGTTCGGGGGGGAAGATGAACTCCTTCTGGGCGATAAACTCCTTCAGGATGTCGTTCTGGATGGTGCCGCCCAGCTTGTTCCAGTCGTAGCCCTTTTTCCTGGCGGCGGCCAGGTACATGGCCCAGATGGCGTTGGCGGGCGAGTTGATGGTCATGGAGGTGGTGACCTCTTCCAGGTTGATGCCTTCAAAGAGGATTTCCATGTCGGCCAGGCTGCTCACCGCCACCCCGCACTTGCCCACCTCGCCCTTGGATAGTGGGTGATCGGAGTCGTAGCCCATCAGGGTAGGTAGGTCGAAGGCGGTGGAGAGCCCACTCTGTCCGGCGGCCAGGAGCTTTTTGAAGCGCTCGTTGGTCTGCTCGGCGGTGCCAAAGCCTGCAAACATCCGCATGGTCCAGAGCCGGCTGCGGTACATGGAGCCGTACACTCCGCGGGTGTAGGGGTACTCGCCAGGGTGGCCCAGCTTTTCGTCGTAGTTGAAGTCCTTCAGGTCTTCGGGGGTGTAGAGCGGTTCGGGGGCAATGTCCGAGAGGGTCTTGTGCGCGACCTTGCGCTCGGGCATCTTGGCCAGTGATTTCTGGTAGGTTTCGCGCATCCAGGCGTGCTTGGGTCTGGGCTGTGCCATGAGGGGAATTATATAACGTCTTTGGTGCAGAAGGATGTTATTCCGTTAGATTTTATCCTGATCAGGGTCTCATTAGGCCGAGTTCGGTGCCGGGGTAGAAGTGCTGCAGGATTTGCGAATAGCCCTGACCCGCCTTACCCAGGCCGTGGGCCCCGTACTGGCTCATCCCCACCCCGTGCCCAAAGCCCCCACCCCAGAAGGTGTAGTGAAGCAGATTGCCCTGGGTATCGCGTTCTTCCTGTAAGGCAAAGGCCGCGCTGGGGAGGGTGGGAAAATTCAGACGGGGCCCGCCCTGCCAGCGCTCGAGCACCACGTCGCCTCCGCCGGTAAAAGCCCTGTCGGGGCGCAGCAGGTTGCGGATGTGCGACTCGCGCCGCACCACAAAGCGCCCGGTGGAGGTCTGGAGTTCCAGCTCGGTCGCGTAGCCGCCGGAGGTGCGCTTGAGCACCCGGATACGTTGCAGGGCTCCCAGGGCAAACCCCGGCGCATCGGGGGAGAGGGGGCCTTCGGGGGTCTCTACAAACGGGGGGGCGACACGGGCCCTTTCGGGCAGGGTGCGGCTTAGCAGGGCCTCTAACTCCTCGCGGCTCAGGCGCAGTTTCCAGCGCCAGAAGGGCGAGTCGGCGTCGTAGAAGCCCTCGGGGTTCCAGTTTTGAAAAAAGGCCAGCGCTTCGGCCTCGCTGCGAATCGAGATGGTGTGGGGGTTGGCCTGGGTGCGCCCTTGCAGGTAAGGTACCGCAGGCCGCTCCATCCAGACCTCCTCGATGCTGGCCGTGGCGCCGGGGCTGGTGGAAAAGAAAAAGCTCTGGATGGGGGTTCCTTGAAAGGTCAGAATCTGATTGCGGGTAGCGTCTACCGCCGCGTCGGTGATGGGGTGGGTGCGGGTGTGGTTGTAGGCCTGCTCGCTTACTGAGTCGTCCACATCGGCCCCAAACTGTTTCCAGAAAGTGCTCTGCTGTTGCCGGGCAAAGGCATAGGTGCGGGCTGCCACCGCCTGGGCCTTGAGGGCCTCCGGGTGGAAACTGACCGGCATCTCGCTGGGCAGCACCCGCTTGAGGTAGTCCTGGAAATCCACCTGGTTGACCACCAGCAGGCCGTTACCCCGGTTTTCCAGCCACAGCTCGCCGGGGTAGGGCTCAAGGTTGGGGCGGGGGCTGGCGAGTAGGCGGTACTGTACGTGGGTGGCGGGGTCGGCGGGTTTGAGTACCGCGATGGCCTCGAGGGCCCACGACTGCCCTTCCGAAATGGCGACCCAGCCGCCATTCTGCAGGCGGAAGGAAAGGGGCTTGTCGGCCAACACCGCAAGGATGGGTCGAAGGTTGTCGCGGCTGGGGCCGCTCAAAACCTGCACCGTACCGCCCTGGGGAAGCAGCTCGAGGCTGGGGAAGAGGTACTGCCCCTCGAAAGAACCCCCGCCTAGCCGGTAAGAAAGCAGCACCCGGATATTCTGACCGCTGGACGGTACGGCCTGAGGTTGGTTTGACTGAAGGGAAGCGACCAGCAGGCCCGCACTGAGGGTAGCAGCCAATACAAACGCCCAGTGCATAGGGGTCATTCTGACCTCTTGGTATGAGAAATACTCAACAGTGAGGCCGAACCCAGCTCCCCTACACTGTAACGCACGTGGGCCAGCAAGGCTTGTTGCAGACGCTCCAGCGGTGCGCCCGCTTCCAGTACCGCAATGGCCTCGCTGCCGGGCAACCCCAGAATGGCAGCCAGGGCTTCCAGGCCGTCTGGCCCCAGGTAAACCCCGCCCCGCTCCACCCGGTCGCCATCCAGCAAACAAAGCCCCTCGCCGCTCAGGTTGGGGGCCAGACCGGCGGCTTTGAGCACCCGCCAGCCAGCCCAGAGCAGGGCGATGCGGGGGCTTGGGTGCTTGGCAATCCCCTTCAGGCCCGAGGTGAGCAGGGGCCAGATTTTCCCGGCTACCTCCGGCGAGGCGATGCGGTAGGCCAGCTCGGCCAGGTAGCTGGCGTAGGGAAAGCGCCCGGGGGCCTCCAGGCCCTCGAGCCGCCCGACCAGCTCCACCTGGGTAAGGGTGGGCAGGTCGCTACCGGGTTTTTGGTAAACCTGGTACTTCAGGTGATGAAACAGCGAGAGCCTGCCGCTGCGTCCGGTGGGTCGCAGGGCTTTACGGGCGATGGCCTGGGCAGAACCTTCGGGCCCCACAAATGAGAGGATCACATCCCCCGCCGGGAGCGGTTTGCGCCCAACCACCAGTCCTTCGCTGAGCCGGTAGCGTTCCACCACCCCCATGCTAATGGACTGCGCCTTCAAGCATTGGGCTTGTGGGAAGGTTCGTCTATCTCACACTTCACAGATGCGGCGTCCCGCGAAAACGAGAATGCGTCTGGGCCCAGACGCATGTTACGCACCCAAGCCTGGGCCGGGCCCGGCCCACGGGTGCTCGGGTTTCGAGTTTCCAGGTAGCTATAACGAACGTCAACGCGGGTGACCAAAGGCCCACCAAGCACTCCAGCGGAGGCTTGCCCTGTTATCGGCTGAGTAAGGAAGCTGGATTGCTCCACATCCTGCGGATGCTGGCAGTGACCAGAAGACTGTTTCCAGGAACACTGGATGGGCATCTATAGTGCATACAGAAGAAGACCCCTCTGAATTCCTCCGAAAGACGGATGCGCTCGAGAGGGCTTGTGCTATCCTGAATTCTATGAACGACCGTTCGCTGCAGGACATCCTCGAGTGGGTGGTGTTGGGTCTTTTGATTGCCGTGGCGGTGCTGGTGGTGCTCTGGGTGGGGGGCTGGCTCTTTACCTTCCTGGGCGCCGTCCTCAAAGGTCTGGCCGGTTTTGTGTGGGCGCTCTTGCGGGTACTGGTTCCGGTGCTGATTGTAGCGGCAGTGGTCTATTTTGTTCTGCGCTTTGTACAGAAACCCAAGACCGCTTGAGGCCGCTCATTGCTGAACCCGCCCAAACCCTGGGCGGGTTTTTGTTATGCTGGGCCTTGCTAATGAAACCAGGCCCATACAATTCCATTACCGATGTTCCGGGTATCCAGGTAGGCCACTTTACCGACCTCGAGCACCTCACCGGGGTCACCGTCATCCTTCCCGAGAAGGGCGCGGTGGCCGGGGTGGATGTGCGTGGTAGTGCGCCCGGTACCCGCGAAACGGACTTGCTGAACCCGGTTAACCTGGTCGAGAAAGTGCAGGCCATTGTGCTCTCGGGCGGGAGTGCCTATGGCCTCGAGGCCGCCACGGGGGTGATGCGCTGGCTCGAGGAGCACCGCCAGGGCTACCCAGTCGGCAACGAAACCACCCAGGCGATTGTGCCCATCGTGCCTGCTGCTGTTATTTTCGACCTGCTGGTCGGTAGTGCCCTCGTGCGGCCCAGCGCCGAGTACGGCTACCGGGCAGCTCAGAACCTTCGGGGCGGGCCGGTGGAGCAGGGCGTGGTGGGGGTAGGCACCGGGGCCCGCAATGGGGGACTCAAGGGAGGGGTGGGTACGGCCAGCCTGGCCATGCCCGGGGGGGTGATGGTGGGGGCCATTGTGGCGGCCAACGCCCACGGGCGGGCCCACGACCCGGTCACGGGCGAAATTTATGCGCGGTTCCTGGAACAAAACGGCGAGTTCAGGCTAAAGCACCCCCCCCGACCCCTGGCAGCACCCGATTATACCGACCTCTTCGCTAATCCGTTCTCCACCAGCAACACCGTCATTGGTTGTGTGGCCACCAACGCCAGGCTGACCAAGGCCCAGGCCCAAAAAATCGCTCAGATGGCCCACGATGGCATCGCCAGGGCGGTTTTTCCGGCCCACACCATGTTCGATGGCGATGTGATTTTTTGCCTGGCCACGGGCGAAGTGGATATCGAGGGCCCTGCCGAGCTCAGCCGCATCGGGGCGGTGGCCGCCGACGTGTTTGCCAGGGCCCTGGTGCACGGGGTGCTGCACGCCTACTCGATGGGGGGGTTGCGAGCCTACCGCGAGCTGTACGAGGAGGGCTAAAAGCCCCAGGCTGAAGGCTAAAAGCGCCTCGCCTGCATTCTTGATAATCCTGTTGCGCTGGATGCCAAGAATTTTGAACCGCTGCCAACCCAAATCGAAAGGACCTGCTGCAATGGACAAGCAACAACTAGCCCAAAGAGCGGCCCAGGAAGTGGACGTGGACGAAGTGGTGCGCCTGACCCAGGCGCTGGTTCGGATCGAGAGCTACTACCCAGGGCCCGGTGAGCAGCCGGTGGTGGACTTTCTGGAGCCCTACCTGCGCGAACGCGGCTTCAAGACCACCGTGCAGGAGGTGGCGCCGGGCCGCCCCAACCTGATTGCCGACCTGGGGGAAGGCCCCGGCGGGCTGATTCTGGAAGGCCACACCGATGTGGTTACGCATGGCAACCTCGAGCGCTGGACAGTCCCTCCCTACGAGGCCCGCATCGTGGAGGGCCGCCTCTACGGGCGCGGAGCTTGCGATATGAAAGGGGGGCTGGCGGCGGCCATCTGTGCGGCGGTGGCGGTACAGAAGGTGCTGGGAACGCCCCAAAAAACCCTTCGTTTGTGCATCCCCTGCGACGAAGAGGGCCTGATGAGTGGCATCAAGGCGTTTGTCCGGGCTGGCTACGCCGAAGGCTTCGCGGGGGCCCTTATCTGCGAGCCGGAGGAAAACCAGGTGTGCTTATGGCAGAAGGGTGCTATGCGGGTCTGGGTGCGCTTTCAGGGCAAGATGTCCCACGGAGCCATGCCCTATGCCGGGGCCAACCCCATTCCCTCGGCTTCCCGGTTCGTGGTTGAAATCGGCAAGCTCCAAGCGGCGTTGCAGGCTGAAAGCCAGCACCCATACCTGGGCCTGCCCTGGCTCACCCCCACCGTTTTCCAGGCGGGGGCAGGGGAGGGGCAGTTCAACGTGATGCCCGACCAGGTACGGGTGGGCCTGGACATTCGCACCAACCCCGGCCAGGATCACCGGGCTATAGAGGCCCGGCTAAGGCAAGCCCTGGAAGGGAGCCTCGAGGCCGGTATCAGCGCCACCCTGGAAGTCTTCGAAGACCGGCCTGCCACCGAAACCTCGCCCGACACGGCGCTGGTACAGGCGGTGGAGCAGGGCCTGCGGCTATTGCAGATGCCCCTCCAGTACGGGGGTGTGCCGGGGGCCACCGACGGGACTTTTTTGTGGGCCTGGGCGGGGCTACCCATCGTGACCATTGGGCCTGGTGGTAGAACCATCCCACATCAGGCTGACGAGTATATCGAGATAGAAGAACTGATAGCCGCAGCAAGGCTCTATGCGGCTACCAGTGTGTTGATGCTCACCTAGCTAAAATCTGACAATCGCGTTAGATTGTTAGCAAAGCTGAGTTAGCAATGGCTGGAAACGGGTTCTGGCTCGGATGTGCCCAGCTAAGGGTATCGGTTGGCAGGGTTCCTTTTTCAGCAGGCTCAGCGCCAAGGAGGCAAAGGAATGAAGAAATACTTGGTTGGACTGCTGGCACTCTTGGGCCTGAGCTTGGGCCTGGGCCTGGCCCAGCAACGGGGGGGTTCGATTACCATCGCCATCCAGACCGAACCGGCGGCCTGGGACCCTACCCAGGTAGCGGGCGCCGATATCTCTCGAGTGGTCTACGACAACGTGCTGCAAGGGCTCGTGAAGCGCAACCCCAAGGGCGAGATTGTGCCCTCGCTGGCCTCGCGCTGGACGGTCTCGAATTCGGGCCTGACCTACACCTTCACCCTGCGCCAGGGCGTGAAGTTCCACGACGGCTCCGACTTTACCGCTCAGGATGTGCTGGCCAAGTTCAACCGGGCCCGCAACCCCGATACCCGGGCCTCGGGCCACCTGCGCCCTGACCTCTACCGCGACATCGCCAATATCACCAGCCCCAACCCCAACACGGTGGTGTTCAGCCTGCGCCAGCCCAACAACGACTTCCTGTTCATCCTCTCGCGCCCCGAGTCGCTGATTGGTCCGCGCCAGCGCCCCCTGACCGAACAACGCACCCAACCCATCGGTACAGGCCCCTTCCGCTTTGCAGGCTGGGAGCGGGGGGTGGCGGTGCGCCTCGAGCGCAACCCCAACTACTATGTTCAGGGCCTGCCCTACCTGGATCGGGTCAACTTCCGCTTCCTGGGCGACGGCGATGCCCAACTGGCCGGTCTGCGGGCCGGGGACCTGGACGTGATTGCCTACAGCCTGTTGCCCGAGAATGCGGTGGTGCTCTCGCGCGACTCCAACTTCAAGGTGTTCTCTGGTTCTGCTACGGCTGAGGCGGTAGCTGGCTTCAATAATAGCCGCCCTCCCTTCAATGACGTGCGGGTGCGCCGGGCCATCACCCTGGCTACCAACAAGGACGAACTTATTCAGGGCGCCATGCTGGGCTACGGCACCAAGATCGGCTCCATGCGTTCGCCGGGTGAGGCCTGCTACGTTGACCTCTCCAACTTCAACAGCTACAACCCCGATGAGGCTCGCCGCCTTTTGGCCGAGGCTGGCTTTACCAACCAGAACCCCTTGCGCTTTACTTTCAACATCGCCGCCGAGTTCCCCTACGAGCGCCGCATCGGCGAGGCCATGGTGGCCCAGCTCAACAAGCTGGGGCCGTTGCAGGTGACCATCCAGGTGACCGACTTCAACACCTGGATTCAGCGGGTCTTTAGCCAGGCCGACTACGCCATGACCATCATCGGGCACGTGGAGGCCAACGACACTTCCAACTACGCCAATCCCCGCTACTACTGGCGCTACAATAGCCCGCGCTTCCAGCAGTTGTACACCCAGTACCTGCGGGCCCCCAACCAGACCAAAGCCTGCGAGGCCCTGGCTGCGGCCCAGCGTTTGCTGGCCGAGGATGCCGCTGGGGTTTGGACCATGACCTTACCCGCGCTGGGCGCCTACCGTGCCCGCATCCAGAACTGGCCAGATGGTTTCCTGACCCCCGCCATCAGTGTGGCGGAGGTGTGGGTTCGGCAATAGTCCACTAGCGCTCATGCCGAGGGTCGAGGGTCCAGGGCGCTACCCGCTCTAGACCCTGACCCTCTACGCTTGACCATGTTTGCCTATACTGTTCGCCGCCTTGGCTTTGCTCTCGTCACCCTGTGGTTGGCGACCTTGCTGGTGTTCGGAGCGCTGCTGCTAATTCCGGGCAACCCGGCCCAGGCCATCCTGGGAATTGATGCCACACCTGCCGATCTGGAGGCCCTCGAGGCCCGCTTAGGCCTGGACAAGCCCCCAGCCGAGCGCTACCTGAACTGGCTTGGCGGGGTGTTGCAGGGCGACCTGGGCCAGTCCATCCGCTACGAAAGGCCCATCTCGGAGCTGATTGTGACCCGGCTGGGCATCACCCTGCCCATTGTGGTAGCTTCGCTGCTGCTGGCCACCTTGCTGGCCGTGCCGCTGGGTATCCTGGCCGCCCGCAGGGCGGGAACCTGGGTGGACGTAGCGGTTTCGACGGGCTCGCTCCTGGGCATTGTGCTGCCTTCCTTCTGGGTGGGGCTGATGTTCATCTACGTCTTCATCGTCTGGCTGAAGCTGCCCCTGCCCACCAGCTTTCCCATTGGCGGCTGGGAAAACCCCGAGCGGGCCCTGGCTGCCCTGGTGCTGCCGGTGCTCACGGTGGGGCTGGCCAGCGCTTCGTTTCTGGTGCGGCTGGTGCGGGGGAGTGTGCTCGAGGTCTTGCACCAGGACTACATCCGCACCGCCCGTGCCAAGGGGCTCTCCGAACGGGTGGTCCTCTACAAGCACGCTCTGCGCAACGCCGCGCTGCCGGTCGTGACGGTGCTGGGGCTCGAGTTTGCCAGCCTGCTTATAGCTACTGTGGTGGTTGAAACTGTTTTTGGCATTCCTGGCCTGGGCTCACTTTCGCTACTGGCCATCAGCGCAAGGGACTACCCCCTGGTGCAAGGGGTGGTTTTGGTGATCGCAGCCTTTATCGTTTTGATGAACCTGCTGGTGGACTTACTCTACGCCTTATTGGATCCGAGGGTGAGCTATGCGTAGAAAGCTTGCTGGGTGGCCCCCATCCCCAGAGGAATGGAAGGGGTGGCAGAAGTTTCTTGCCAGATGCCGAAGGTCAGCTGTGCGTAAAGAGAGGCCGCAAGACGCAGGTCGAAGGTCACGGGTCTTCTGGTGGTATCAGTCTTCGACCCCATCTCCAGTCGTACTTCAGGGGGTGCGTGGTGGCTAGTCAGGTCGGACAACGCCCAGGAGCCCGACGGCGTTCCTGGTGGGGCCAACTGCCCATCTCGCTCAAGGTGGGGGCTTTCCTGATTTTGCTGATTCTCCTGATGGTGCTCCTCAGTACACTCAACCCCACCAACCCCAACGCCACCACTCCCAATCGGCTGGCGCCCATCTTTTCCGAGGGACACCCGCTCGGTACCGACATCCTCGGGCGCGATACCCTGGCGCGTGTGCTGGCCGGAGCCCAGAACGCCCTCTACGTGGGGCTGATTGCGGTGGGTATTGGGCTTTCGGTGGGGATGGCGCTGGGGGTACTGGCGGGGTATTTTGGCGGCTGGCTTGATCAGGTGCTATCGGTGCTCCTGGAAACCCTTTACGCCCTGCCCGCCCTGCTCATCGCGCTGTTGTTTGCGGCCATCTTCAACCCTGGCGTGACGACCTCCATGGTAGCGATTGGCCTGGCGGCGGTGCCGGCCTTTGCGCGGGTGGCCAGGGCCAGCGTGCTTTCGGTCAAGGCTCTGCCCTACATTGAAGCTGCTCGTGCCCTGGGCATGGGTAACGGGCGGATCATGTTGCGGCATGTTTTGCCCAACGTTATTGGGCCCCTGGTGGTGCAGGCCAGTCTGGCTTTTGCGGTAGCGATTCTGGCCGAGGCTGCACTCTCGTACCTGGGTCTGGGAACCCAGCCCCCCAACCCCAGTTGGGGCCGGATGCTGCGCGAGGCCCAGAGCTATCAGGAGCTCACGCCCTATCCCGTCATTTTTCCCGGTCTGGCCATTGGCCTGGCGGTGCTGGGCTTCAACCTGCTGGGCGATGGGTTGCGGGATTACCTTGACCCCAGGAAGAGAAGCTAAAGGTTTATGTGAGGGTGGTTGGGCCACCCGCTACAAGCGGAGGAGATATGAGCTACAAAGACATGTTTCGACTGGACGGCAAAGTGGCGCTGGTGGTGGGTGGGGGTTCGGGGATTGGACAGGCTTCCTGCGAAGCCCTGGCGGCCCAGGGGGCTACCGTGGTGGTAGCGGATATGAAAGCCGAACTTGCCGCCGAGACTGTGGGGAAAATTGAAGCCAACGGTGGGCAAGCCGAGGCCCATGAGGTCAACATCACCGATGCCGAGGGGGTCAAGGGGCTCATCAAGGGTATTGTGGAGCGCCACGGACGGCTGGATGTGGCGGTCACGACCCCCAGTATCAATGTCCGAAAGCCCATCCTGAACTACACCGGCGAGGAGTTTGACCGGGTGGTGAACGTCAACCTCAAGGGCACATTCCATGTACTCACAGAGGCGGGACGGGTCATGGCGGATCAGGGTTCGGGCTCGCTAATTGCTTTTTCTTCTATTCGTTCACTGGTGGTGGAGCCGGGGCAGTCGGTGTATGCCATGACCAAGGCCGGAACCGTGCAGCTCATTCGAGGGCTTGCGGTGGAGTTAGGGCCCAGAGGGGTGCGGGCCAATGCGATTGGGCCCGGTGTGATTGATACCCCCCTCACCGCGCCCATCAAGAGCAAGCCCGACTGGTACAACGCCTATTCCGAGCGCAACATCCTGCGGCGTTGGGGCCGTCCTGAGGAAGTGGGTGCAGCGGTGGCTTTCCTGGCCTCACCGGGAGCTTCCTACATCACCGGCACCATTCTGTTTGTGGATGGCGGCTGGACGGCGATTGACGGGCGGTTTACCCCCCCGCTCTAAAAAACCGTGCCGCAAACAAACCCTGGGGCTTTGGTATAGTACCCTGATGCTGTTTGGCCCTCCTGGGCCAACGCGGGTGGTGCATGGGCCGCAATAATGCTCACTGGTTTGCACTCCCAGCAGTGGCGCTGCTGGGTCTGTTTTTGCTGTATCCCTTTTTAGATGTGCTGCGTTTTTCGACCTGGGACTGGTCGGGGCTGTCGGAGCCCAGGGTAATTGGCCTCGAGAACTACCGTAACATTCTGCGCGACCCCGATTTTTACAGCAGCCTGCGTATCACCCTGGTTTTCGGAGCCATGACCCTGGTTCCCTTCGTGATTCTCTCGATTCTGCTGGCCCTGGCCCTGGACGGCCAGCCCTACGAACGCCCCATCAAAGCCCTGCTCTTTTTGCCGGGGCTGGTCACGCTGGGCGGAGCGACGGTAGCCTGGTACACCCTGTTTTCACCCGAGTACGGCGCACTGGCCTCGGTACTGCCGGTACCGCGCTGGGATCAGAGCCCCTTTTGGGCGTTGGTGCTGATTATGCTCTTCACCATCTGGCGGCACATCGGCTACGGTGTGCTGGTGGTTTCGGCCCGCCTCAAGGCCATTCCCAAAACGCTGCTCGAGGCCGCCGCCGTGGACGGGGCTACTGCTGCTCAGGCCTTCCGCTACATCACCCTGCCCCTCCTGCGCCCGGCCATCACGTTTCTGGTGGTGATCGGCACGGTACTCACCTTGCAAGGCTACACGGCGGTTTTCCTGCTGACCCGTGGAGGCCCTTTTGGTGGCACCGAAGTACTGGGGTACTACCTCTATAAAACCGGCTTTGAAGTGGGCCGCCTGGGCTACGCTGCCGCCCTCACGGTCATTATCTTGCTGCTCACGCTGACCTTTGCCCTGGCGCAGGCCCGGCTCTTGCGGGAGGAGAAATGAGCTATAAGACGGTATCCTCCGCACAGACCTGGGTACGCGGTACCGATGGGCTCGAGCCAGAACCAGCAGGCAAGATGGCCCGGTTCTGCTCCGCTGCTCCTCTGCTCCCTATTGCCCACCCGGAGGTTCGCGCATGCGCTGGTTAGGGCATCTGCTGGTATTTTCGGTGGCCCTGCTGGTGGCCCTGCCCTTCATCTGGATGGCTTACGCGGCCTTTATCCCACCCGAAGCGGTATTCAGCGGCGATATTTTTGGGCAACTGGGTTTTAGCCTGGCCAACTTCGAGGTGCTGGGCCGGGGCGGTTTCTGGGAGGGCTTCTGGGGGCGCTTGCTGTTTTCGGTGCTCCTGACCGGCAGCGTGACCCTGCTCCAGCTCACCACCGGCTTTCTGGCTGCCTACGCCATCAAGGAAGGTTTCAAAATTCTGCCCTTCTTCCTGGTATTGTTGGCCATTCCGGTAGAACTCCTGCTGGTGCCCCTGTACGGCCTGCTGGTGAGCCTGAAGCTGCTGGACACGCTCTGGGCCCTGGTGCTCCCCTTTGCGGCGAGTCCTTTTATTGTGTACCTGCTCTTCCAGGGGATGCGTACCGTCCCGGAAGAACTGCTGGAAGCTGCCCGGCTGGACGGTGCGGGTCATCGTGTGTTGCTCACGCGCATTCTGTTGCCGCTATTGCGCCCCCAACTGATTGCAGCGGGGGTGCTGGCCTTTGCCGCCCACTGGAACCTGGTGCTCTATCCGCGCATCGTAGCCGGTAGCAAGGAACTCAAAACCGTGCAGACCTGGATTACCGATTTACAGCGCCAGAACCCCGCCGACTGGGGGCCGCTTTCGGCAGCCGCCCTGGCTGCCACTTTGCCTTTGATCATCATCTACCTGCTTTACGAGCGGCGCATTGTGGAGACCTTTGAAGAAGGGCTCAAGGGCTAGGATGCTTCATATTGGACGCCTCCGCTTACGGTAAGTCGTGGCTACATCCAGCCCCGGCCTTTCGCTGACTCCCAATCCCTTTGCTTTGTCCGCCGGCTTTAGCCTACCGAACGTCTTTCTCATCCTCGGTATGGCAAACTGGTAAAGGTTTGCAGAGGCAAACCGTGGAGGATGATCAAGTCCATGCGTCTGTTGATGTTGCTTGTGGTGGGGTTGGGGCTGGCCTGGGCCCAACGCCCTGTAGAGGTTCCCTTCTGGCACACCGCCGGGCCGCCTGGCCAGGAGGTGCTGGAGGGCATGATCCGAGAGTTCAATGCCTCGCAGCGGGAGTACCGCATCGTGCCGAGCTTTGTGGGCGACTACCGCGAGGGGGGCCTGAAGTTGCTGGCTGCGCTACGTTCGGGGGGTGCGCCGGCGCTGTTCCATGCCGAAATCTCCTTTTTAGGCCGGATGGTGCAGGATAATGTGGCCCTGCCCCTGGACGATTATTTGGGCAACCTGCCGGGCGATTTTTATCCGAGCTTTTTGGAAACCGGGAAGTTGCGGGGCCGTACCTATGGTCTGCCGATTGGCCTGTCCATCCCGGTGTTTTTCTACAACGCCGACCAGTTCGCAGCCCGTGGACTGGGGGCTCCGCGCACCTGGGACGATGTGGCCACGGCGGCCCAGCGCCTCACCACCCGCGCCGCCAAGGGTTACACGGTCTCAAGCGACATTTACAGTTTCAACGTGCTGGTAATGAGCCGTGGGGGGTCCATCGTCAACGGACAGGGCCGCCCCGACTTCACCAACGCTAAGGCGGTGGAAAGCCTTCAGTATCTGCAAGACCTGGTGAAGCGTAACATCGCCCAAAGCCGTAACATCGCCGAGGCACAGTTCTCGGTAGCCGACTTCCTCCGTACCAAAACCTTCATGGGCATCGCGCCCATCACCATGTGGCCCCTCATCGAAAACCGTGCGCCGATCCCCTTCAAGCTGGGTGTGGCAGCCGTGCCCCGCTCGGAAGGCGGCAAAGTTCCGCTGGCCGGGGGTACGCTGGTGGTGCTGCGGGGGGCCAGTGAGCAGCAGGCACGAGGTGCGGTGGCGTTCTGGCGCTACCTGATGGAGCCGGCCAACATTGCCAGGTGGGTACGGGCCACCTACTACATGCCCATGCGTCGGGCTGCTCAGCCGCTGCTGGAGGACTTCTACCGCGAAGACCCCCGCCGCCGGGTGGCCTTTAGCCAGGTGGAGAATGCCGACGTGTGGCTGCAAGACCCCGAGTTTACGGTCTGGTACAGCTTTCTGGAGGATGCCCTCGAGCGTGCCCTCAAAGGCAACGCCAACCCCCGGCAGGTGCTGGAAGAGGCCCAACGAAGGGCCAACGCCGTGGAGCGGCGCTAAGTACAGCGTCGTAGAGATACCCATACACTTCAGCAGTTTCGATGAGCTATGGCCCTAAAACCCCCTCCCTACCACGTAGGGAGGGCGGGGGAGGGTATTGGGCAAGGCCCTGAACCGACCTGCTGCGTGAAAGCGCTGTTCACC